>LWDU01043763.1_pt1 | contig 66479 bp, 106 predicted proteins | sample 727161 | NCBI WGS metagenome assembly LWDU01 (sample SAMN04566230, study PRJNA314399) | hydrothermal vent metagenome | isolation source: deep sea hydrothermal plume seawater | place: Mexico: Gulf of California, Guaymas Basin | collected 2004-07-11 | reverse complement strand
GACGGCAGACGGGCGCGCCACACACTGGTGTCCTGACGTCCAACATTGAGGAAGAACATGACAATCGAACCGACATTTAAACTTTCCGATAAGGCCATAGCACAGATTGCAAGGCTGCTGCAGGTCGCCATCCTGTCAGGAACAGACATCGTTGATAATCTTCGTGTCATTGAATTTGGGGTCGAAGACGGTCTCCTAATTCCGACTACTGAGTTTCTAGAGCGCATCGATTCTAATGTGACTGGAATGCTGAGCGAATTAGAGTCGGCTGGCGTTGATACAAGTTCGATCTCATAATTTGTGTGTCCTCAGGAGGGGCATATTTAATTGCATGAGTGGGGAATTGATAAGAGATTACGTGCGAGAGGCGCTGCTCAATGAGCGCCGCAGCGGTCGTAAAATTCTGCGCACCCTCAAGGGTCGCATAGTGCGTGATATCATGCACGTCATCACCGGTCAGTTGTCCAAGGTCAGCGTTCCGTTAGCGGAGTATAGTGACCATGGCTATGCTGAGGAGGACGTCCTGTCCTCCTATGAGCTGGAGGAATACGAATGGGAGAAGAAGATTGCCGGCTCGGATACTCCGGAGTTCTACCCGACCATCTCCGTGACCGTGGTAGTCGTAGAAAATTCTAGTCGTCAGCAGTTCAATGTCTCCGGTGAATCCGTGGAGGGCAGCAGTATTGAAGTGTTGGTTGAGCTTCCGACGAACTGGCCATCTAAAAATTTTCAGGCGCTGCACGCTGAGTTGGGAAATACAATCCTTCACGAGCTCGAGCACCTGTCCCAGATCGGTGGACTCATGAGCTATGATCGTGGAGAGCGCTACTATGCATTTGATGTTACTGGCGAGCCCCAATCTGGGGAGGCAAGGAATTACCTCTTGGATCCGTCGGAGGTGGCCGGCCACGTCATTGGCTATTCAGAGGGCGCTAGCTCAATGGAAGATCTGCGCAGTCGACTGAGGGCGGATCTCGAGACCTATAGTCGGTTGGGCCGCATAGTGGAGGACGACGTTGAGGTTGTTCTGAGCGGCTGGATGGACTGGGCAAAAAAGAATCTGCACGGCAAAAAGTTTAAATAGTTATTCTGATCAGACAGATAATTATTATCTGCTCTAGTTCTCCTTGAAGGTGGCGTGTTGTGTCTCGTCGAAGGGTAAATAGGCCTAATGTTCCGTGTGCTCTGATAGCGCTCGTTTTGTCCGTAACCCTCTGGTGTCATGTTAGTTTTATTAAACAAGATTTCTACAACGGTAACTCTGAAATTTCAAATGAACAGCCGGTTGAACCTGAGGAGAGAGAATTGACTGCCGACGCTACGGAGGACTTGCTGTGAGAATGACCGAGCCCCAGCTGAAAAGGATGATCAGAGAAGTCTTGGCACAAGGTGCAACGAACGTTCCGGTCTATACGGCTTTTGTTTATATTTCCCGCACCAGATACCGCGGACTGTATGCAGAGTGCGACGACGTCCAGGATCTCGTTCAGGAGTTGAAGGATGGCAATCCATCAGCGACCCAGGAAGGCGCCGAAGCTCTGGCCGGACATCCATCGCTCCAGAATTTTAAGGGCGTTGTGGTGCCCGCTCCTCGATCGTCTGCCGGCCGACACTCCCTTTCGAGCTTTGCACAAGAATTGGTGGATCTTGGCGTTGGTGAGAGGGTGGAGGTTCCGGTGGTTCGGCACACCCCAACGGAGTCGTCCAGGCTGCGCCGGCGAGAAGGGCTAGCCGGCGTGCCCGCTGCGGAGCATCTCCGGACCATGGGCCTCGGCGAGCATGGCATTGATCCAAGCGAGGACGTGTTGATCGTCGACGACGTCGTGACGACAGGGGCCACCATCAATTCGATCGCCCAAGTGCTCCGCGACGGCGGCCACCAGGGGAAAATTATCGGTGCAGCAGTGGCCTCCACGGAGCCCAATCCTCGCGAAAATCCCTGTCGAATAAAATATCCCAAATAGCGTCTGGGAGTCCGGTTTGGTTGAACATACCGGACTTCTTTCCTATAATAAGAACGTCACAATCATATGAGAAGTCATGTCCAAGAAACCCAGTAAATTTGTCTCTCTTCATGCCCACACTGGCTTCAGCACATTCGACGGCCTAGGCTATCCGAAGGAGCACATCGATTTTGTGAGGTCTAACGGCATGGATGCGTGGTGCCTGACCGATCACGGCCATATGAATGCATTTGCATATGCTTGGCTCCATGCAGAGAAGCTCAACAAGGCTGGTGCCAATTTTAAATTCATCCCCGGATCCGAGATGTATGTGCACCCCGATCTGGATGCCTGGCAGCTCGATCGAGACATATGTGCAGCTGCAAAAAAGGGAGACAAATCGGCGCTGCACAAATTGCAGGATCAGCGTGAGGCAATTGCGACTCCGCTGACTGCGATTGTTGATGGAGACGATGAAACTGTAGATATCGGACCGGATGACGCTAAGCTGACTATTGAGAACGAGGAGGAGACCAAGTCCGCCAAGTTTTATGATCCGCTTAAGCGTCGACACCACCTGGTTGTCCTGCCCAAGACCAGCGAGGGCCTTGAGCGGCTATTCCATCTGGTCTCCCGGGGGTACACTGAGGGCTTCTATCGATTTCCACGTGTCGACTATAAGATGCTGAAAGAAGCTGCGCAGGGCGGACACCTGATGGTTTCTACGGCATGTCTGGGAGGTCCCCTCTGCTATGAGGTGTTTCAGCACCTCCAGCAGGTTGAATTTGATGAGCTCAAGGCAGAATTGCTAAATGATCCGGCCTTGTTCAATAAGGTCTTGAATGGCATCGGAAATTCATACGGCGCCCTCGAGGACGCAGTGGGTCGAGGAAATGTGAAGCTCGAGCTGCAGTTCAACAAGCTCCCTGCACAGCATTTGGTCAATCGTGCCATCATACAGTTTGCTAAGAATCAGGGCATGACGGATCAACTGGTCGTCACGACGGACTCTCATTATGCCCATCCGGATCACTGGAAGGAGCGCGAGATCTATAAGAAGCTGGGCTGGCTGAACTACAAGGAGTTCGATCCTTCCAATCTGCCACAGTCGAAGGAGGACCTGAAGTGTGAGCTCTATCCGAAGAATGCTGAGCAGGTTTGGGGCTCCTATCAGGAGACCTCTGCTGGTCATGATTTTTATGAAGACGATCTGATCTTTGATGCCATCGAGCGTACACATGATATTGTGCATGAAGAGATTGGCCATATTTCTCCCGATCGATCGATGAAGCTCCCGAGCTACGCGGTGCCAAAAGGCACAACTGCTGATAGGCATCTTCTGAAGCTCAGTAAACAGGCGCTCATTGACAAGGGGTTCGATGGGGATCCGATATACGTTGAGCGTGCGGTGTCGGAACTCAAGGTTATTCAGGAGAAGAAATTTGCTGCATATTTCCTGACAATGAAAAAGATCATCGACATTGCCTGGGAGAAGCAGTTGATCGGTCCGGGTCGGGGCTCCGGCGCCGGATCGCTGGTGAACTATCTGCTGGGCATCACTAACGTCGATCCGATCGAGTACGATCTTCTCTTTGAGAGATTCCTGGATCCCCTGAGGGTAGAATATCCGGATATTGACACAGACGTCTCTGATAGGGACGAACTCATACAACAGCTGAAGTCCGCATTCGGTGATGAGAACATCGTTCCAATTTCAAACTACAACACCTTCAAATTGAAATCGTTGATCAAGGATGTCTCACGCTTCTATGGGATCCAATTTCAAGAGGTCAATTCTGCAATACTGAGCCTCGAGCGGGACGTCAAGCAGGGCCGCCGGCGATCCCACGACCCGGAAGAGGGCGGCTTTGATATCACAATATCAGAGGCCCTCAAGTATTCACCGAAAACACGCGAGTATTTTGAGGATCATCCAGAGATTCTCGATCCGATCAACGTGCTCTTTAAGCAGAACAAGAGTTTGGGTAGGCATGCCGGCGGCGTCATTGTGTCCGAGCGTATCGCAGAGAGGATGCCACTCATCAAGACGAAGGGAGAGGTGCAGACTCCGTGGATCGAGGGAATGACCGCAAAACATCTCGAATCCTTTGGGTGGGTCAAATTTGATCTGCTAGGTCTCGAGACTCTGAGGATTATTGAGAACACAATCAGGCAGATCATTAAGTCGGAGACCGGCGAATCGCCGACCTTTGATCAGGTGCGCGACTGGTACCAGGAGAGGCTCGATCCAAAAAAGATGGACCTCAATGATCAGAGTGTCTATGAGAACGTGTACCATGCAGGAAAGTTTGTGGGCATCTTCCAATGCACCCAACAGGGCACCCGGAGGCTGTTCAAGAAGGCTAAACCGCAGTCCATAGTTGATATTGCAACGCTGACGTCAATCTTTCGACCAGGACCGCTGAGTGCCAAGGTCGACAAGATATATATTGAGGCCAAGAAAAATCCGGAAGCGATTGATTATGGCCATCCCCTGATCAAATCCGTGCTCGAGCCCAGCTACGGATGCATTGTCTTCCAGGAGCAGGCCATGGCCCTCTGCCACGTCGTTGCCGGAATTCCAAAGCTCGAGCTCAACAAGATCCGAAAGATGATGAAGCCCTCAAGCTCGAGCAGCGAGAATGTTGAGAAGGCCGAGGCTCTTCGGGAACGCTTCATCAGCGGCGCCGTTGGGAATGGTGTTGAGGAGAGCACGGCAAAGGAGCTCTATGAAAAGATCCTCTATTTTGCAGGCTATGGCTTTAACGCCAGCCATGCAGTCTCCTATGCAATCATCTCCTATTACTGCGCATGGTTTCTGACCCATCATGAGAAGGAGTGGGTGACATCGTATCTCGAGGCCATGTCAGGCAGTCCAAAGAAGCTCTCAAAGGCGCTCTCAGAGGTAAAGTCCCTGGGATACAAGGTATCTGGGGTGGACATCAACCTGTCGGACGTCACTTGGGTCTGCGCTGAGGGCAAGAGGCTGGTGCCCTCCTTCTCCTCCTGCAAGGGTTTGGGCTCGGCTGCAATCAATGAGCTAATGCAGAATAGACCATATGAAAACCTGTTCGATCTTCTCTACAATGAGGACGGGACGTGGAAGCACACCAAGTTGAACAAGCGGGGCGTGTCTGTGTTGCTCCAACTTGTGGCGCTTGATTCGCTCAATTGGCCGACTGCTCCCAACTATAAGGTCCTGCACGAGGTCGTCATTGACAACTGGAATGAAATCAAGAAGTCGACCAAGAGAGATCCCTTCAGGGGACAGAACAACCTCAAGATGATGCTGACGGAGAATGCTGATCGGACGGACACTTGGCCGGCCTCAGAGGTCATCAAAAATTCCCTTGAGCTTCTGGGTACCGCCAACATTGAGTCGCTGCTGGACCCGGCCATAATCTCGAAGTTGGCGGCCAAGGGAGTGCGCAGCATCGACGAATACGACGGAGAGGACCTCTATTGGTTCCTGATCACGGCCAGCATGAAGAAGAAGACCAAGAAGGGTGCGCCCTATCTGATACTGAGTGGAATGAGTGCGGCCGGAAATAAGGTCCGGATGTTCTGCTGGAACGCGCCGGCGGGCGAGGAGATTGCTCCCTATACTTTTGTGGCAGCGCAGGTTTCAAAGAATGATTATGGTACCTCTACTAAATGGAATAAAATAATAGAAATCAATGTTAACTCAAGGCAGAGCGGAGAATAGATGAAGTACAAGAATTTAGAACATGCTCTCCAGGACGTCCTGAGCGTTATTGCCCTCAGAGGCTCAGTGGTCAATAGCCGCGGCTCAGTCCAGAGGGAGGTCCTGTTCTATAATTTTTCAATTGAGGATCCGACTGACCTCGGCATACTGAATTCCGCACGAAAGTTCTCTGCAGATTATGCCTTTTCGGAGTGGCTCTGGTACCTATCGCGAGACCGACGGTCGATGAATATTGGAAAGCTGGCAAAGATTTGGAACAACATTTCAGATGAGAACGGCGAGGTTGAATCCAACTATGGGCATTATTTTTCTTCGCAGTGGCAGTGGGTGATTGACACCATTCTTGCCGATCATGACACGAGGAGGGCCACCATCTGCATCAACAACGAGGCTCACAAGCAGGGAAATGCCAAAGATTATCCCTGCACTCATTACGTACACTTCTTTGTCAGGGATGATCGGCTCCACATGGGCGTCAACATGAGGTCCAATGATGTGGTTTACGGCATGTGTAATGACATCTTTACCTTCTGTCTCTTCCAGCAGCTGATGCTCAATGAGCTCAACGCCCGGGGCATGGATTTAAGTCTCGGCAATTATTTTCATCATGCCGGCAGTATGCATCTGTATGATGTACATTTCGAAATGTCCGATAAAATTTTAGCTAGGGGCTTAGTTAGTGGATCTGATCGCTTTAAAGATCGCAAGAAGTTCATTCTCAAGCCAGACGTTTTGTGGGACACTATGGACAGTAAAGTCAAGTTCTTTCTTTCTGACGCCCCACGCGAGTCGCTGTTGGAGAACATGAAGAGGGTGAGAGAGGAGGTGGTACAGTGAATATTTTAGCTCGCGCAAATGAGATTGTCAATGAGAGATCCGAGGAGAAGGAAAGGCAGTATGGGCCCTTCTCTGAGGGGATGAATCGTGCTGCAAAGATTATGAGCGGGATGACGGGTAAGCAGATTACGGCTCAGGACATGTATTCAGCTCTGATTGCCCTCAAGCTGTCTCGTCATTCCTACAACTATCGAGAGGACAACCTCCTGGATGCATGCGCTTACCTCGGGGCCCTGGACAACTATATAAAGGAGAGCTTGGATGAAAATTGCCAAGGTTCGAGAAGTAAAGACTCCGACTAGGGGTACGCCGCAGTCTGCCGGCTTAGATTTTTACGTGCCAGACAATTTGTCGGTTAGTTGTCTGAGGGTCGACCCCGGACACAGTGCCTTCATTCCAAGCGGCATTAAGGTTGATGTCCCATCCGGTCATGCGCTGATTGCCTTTAACAAGAGCGGCGTCGCACTAAATAAATCGCTCCTTGTTGGGGCGTGTGTGGTCGATGAAGATTATCAGGGCGAAATTCATCTGCATGTCATGAATGTCGGACACAAAGAGGTGGAAATCTTGCCGGGAGAGAAGTTGATTCAATTGGTCTTAGTGCCAGTTTTGTACGAGGGGGTTCACGTGACTGACGAGGTCGACCTCTTTACAGAGGACAGTCAGCGTGGCGCCGGCGGATTTGGATCCACGGGCATTTTTTAATTGGAGAAATAGGAGAATCATGGCTTACAATAAGACACAGCTCAACCCAGACAAGACTTTCGAGAGGCACGTCTATCACAGGGATCAATTTGCCCACTACCTGAGGTGGACTCACGTCCTCAAGTACTGCTCCCGTAATCGGGACAAGAAAGTGTTGGATTGGGGGTGCGGTTCCGGCAGCATGGCAGAGGTCCTCTACCGCAATCGCGCCAAAATGAACGCCTACCTGGGCGTTGATATAAGGAACAGGACTATCGACAAGGCCAACGAAAAATATGCAAAGGTGGACTGGGTTGAATTCAAGACGGCCGACCTGTGTGGGGACGTCGACTTTGGAAACGACTGGGACATCATCACCTCCTTTGAGGTCATTGAGCACATCGGCAAGCAGAATGCCGACGTCTTCTGTGAGAATATTGTTCGACACTGCCACAATGAGACTGTGGTGTTCCTGTCAACCCCGAATTACGATTCACGGGTGGGCGCCGCCGGCAATCATACCTATGATTCAGGGGATGGAAGAGGGGTCGCAGAACAGGAGTTTGGCCATCACGAACTTCGCGAGGTGCTTGAGAGGCATTTTGTGGTCCGACAAAAGTATGGAACATTTGCCAGCATCAGGGACTACAAGGACAAGCTCAACGACTGGCAGCAGCACATGTTTAAGCAGCTCAGCAAGTATTACGACACGAACTTGCTGTCTGTGATCATGGCGCCACTCTTTCCTGAGGAGTCAAGAAATTGCCTTTGGATTCTCGAGAAGAAGCCGACCCCTGTTTCGTCGGCAAATATTTGAATTACCAACACTATGAGAATAGATAAAATGAAAATAACCAAAAGAGCGCTCGTGACAGGCGGCCTAGGTTTTATTGGGTCTAATTTAGTTCTGGACCTGGTCAATTTAGGATATCACGTTGAAATTGTCGATGACTTGTCTAACGGCCGGCCAGAGTTTCTAGATGGAATTCCAATTCGAATGGTCCCCGTTAATATGTTACACCAATACGACGATCAGCTCAGTACAGGAGATACTCGAACTCTTGTGATCAATGGTGATTTTGCCGACAGCGTTGTACTTTCTCGCGTCACGGAAGAGAGATACGACGTCATATTTCATTTGGCAGCAAATCCTCGGGTGGAATATTCGGTCAATAATCCTACTGAGACGACTGAGACCAACGTCTTGAAAACTGTCGGCCTCTTTGAGGTCGCCGCGAAATCTGGCACTCGGGTTGTCTTCTCCTCTTCTGCCTCCGTGTATGGAGATGCAATAGAGTTGCCTACCACCGAGAAGGCGCGCAAGGTTCAGAACTCACCCTACGGCCTTCAAAAACATGTTGGAGAGCTTTTTGCCGAGCTGATGGCCAAGCTGCACGATCTGGACGTTGTCTGTCTGCGATATTTTAATGTGTACGGCCCTAGGCAGTACGGAGGATCTCCGTATGCGACTGCAGTCTGTGCATGGTGCGATAAAGTGAAGAGGGGCGAGCCTCTGCGCAGTGATGGTGATGGAACACAGACGCGCGACCTGGTGTACGTGTCAGACGTTGCACGTGCAAATATCGCTGCAGCTGAATATGACGGCCAGTGGCATGGAGAGGCTCTGAATGTGGCATACGGTCGAGTCTATTCTAATCTAGAAATTCTCAATATGTTCAAAAATAAATTTTCTGGATTAACTGTAAAAAGTGCTCCGTGGCGCGCAGGGGATGTTATGCACACACTCGCAGATGTCACTCTAATCAATACTGTGCTGGGGTTTAATGCCCAAATTGATCTAGAGGAAGGCTTAAAAAAGACCTGGGAATGGTGGGAGCTGTGAGACGATGTTGATTTGTTTTAGCCAGGCTAAGACGATAATTATGCTCGTGAGAAGTGCCGTGACGATGAAGATTAACACGGAGAAAAAAGGGAGCTAACCGGATGAGCACCGTAGAGCTGAGTCAAGTAAATTGCATAATTTATCACGCTGATTGCACTGATGGATTTGGAGCAGCATATGCAGCGTGGAAGCTGCTGGGAAACAAGGCTGAGTACCATGCATGCAAACACGGCAGCCCTCCTCCAGATGTCGAGGAGAAGGTCGTTGCAATATTGGATTTCTCTTTCGACAATGCAACGACTAAAAAAATGATCCAGGATGCTGATGGTCTGATCGTCATTGATCACCATAAGTCGGCAATGATTGAGCTGCATGATATTTCAAACACGCGCTTTGATCTTGCCCATTCGGGGGCGATATTGGCGTGGGATTTTTTCCACCCTGGAAAGGAGGCGCCTAAATTCTTGAACTACATCGAAGATCGCGACCTTTGGAAGTGGGAGCTGGCCTACTCCAAGGAGTTCGCCGCGGCTTTTGATATGGTGCCCTTTGAGTTCGAGGAGTTTGAGAAGTTTGAAGATGATTCAGTTTTTGACGATGCTGTCAAAAGGGGATCCTACATTCTTGCATACTCGAAGACAGTGATAAAGAAGGTCTGCGAGAAGGCCATGCGGCGTAAGCTGGCCGGCCACGATGTCCTTGTCCTCAATGCATCCCATTGGATGTCTGAGATAGGCAACCGCCTTGCACCGGACTGTGACTTTGCCGTGATCTGGTATTATGACCACGAGGTGATGGTGAACAAGGTGAGCCTTCGTGCGTTCCATGAGAACGTCGACGTCTCTGAGGTCGCCAAGAAGTTCGGCGGCGGAGGTCACAAGAAGGCCGCCGGATTCAACCTGCCTGGGACGGCCCGTGTCGATGACATCTTCGACCCTGAGGACGAGCCGAAGGAAGAACAGATGGCTGAGCCAGTCGTCGAAACAGACCCCCAGCCGACCCCCACAGCGGAGACCAAAGATGACCCCGACTCGCCCACATCCACGCCCTGAGTGGTGCCAGGTCTGGATGGAGTTTGCCCACAGCATTGCTCGGCGTTCGTACGACCCGCGTCATCGTGTCGGCGCTATAGTCGTGACCCAGGACAACACCCAGGTCCTGGCCATTGGTTACAACGGCAACTATGCTGGAGGCCCGAACGAGGCAGAATCGGATATTCCAGGTCAGTCTGGGATGATCCACGCCGAAATTAATATGCTGATTAAAATGGACTACAACAATCCGAAGCCCAAGGACGTTTATGTGACGCTGTCGCCCTGTCGGGACTGTGCAAAGGCCATGGTCAACGCAAATGTCCAACGTGTTGTGTACGACGAAGAATATCGGGACACGAGCGGCCTGGATATACTGCAGAATGCCGGCGTTGAAGTTTGCAGGTTTCGATCCACGAGCCATATCTAATTAATGACGGTGTATAAAAAGCGCGGCTAAAAACTTTGTTTGCAATGATAAAAGTGCTTAGGATCGCCGGCCAGAAAGGGGGGAGCTAACGATGGTTAAAAAATTAACCGAGCGCACCATCATTGAAGCTATGCGAGATGAGTACACGAAGCTCCTGTCACGAGTAGTGCGAGAAGCTGATGTTTTCGATGATCGAGGTAATATGGTGCTTGGTAAAGATCTCAAAGTGCACCACAAAGAATCGGGGCTCGAGTATACCGTTGATGACGTCGTTTCAGATGCTCAAGGGAAAGTAAAGATAGTTCTGCGTTTGCCTGATGAGCCTCGGTTTGAGCCTCCTGGCGAGGAAGGAATTTTATCAGATTCGCCTAATTTAGAACAACATTTGAGCGAGGACGATCTCCTAGCACCAGAATCTGCCATTGGAGATCTATCGTTAGCATCCAAACAAGAAGAGCCGCTTCCGACGAGGGATGAATTCGAGGACACCGAAGTCTTCGTCATTGATCAGGAAGAATTTGAGAAAGAGTACGAGGTCAAATAATGTCAGACAAGATTACCCGGGTAGATTTGGTTAACCACATAAGACACTCGCTAGGACTCGAGCCCAAGTCAGCATCGACTGCCCAGGCGGGTATCATCAATGAAGCTTATGTGGTGGCCACTAAAACTTTTAATTTGCCCACTGAGCTGCTAAGCCAGAAAAATAAAACGGCACATCTGGAATTGCTGCAGCAATACATCGATTCAATAAACAATATTAGTGCACAGCTGGATGCAGTTGATCGGGGCACTGCAAATTCAAACCACTCAGAGTATAGAAGTCTCAAAATCGATGAGACATATAACCTCAATGCTGCATTTCTGCATGGCCTTTTCTTTGATAATATCAGCGATCTCCGGTCACAGATCACAATGGATTCTTTGACATACATGCGGCTAGAGAGGGATTTCGGCACATTTGACTCCTGGCAAGAAGACTTTATAGCAGCTGCCCTATCCTCTAGAAGTGGCTGGGCCCTCACTGTTTATAATGGTTTTTTGGATCGATACATGAACGTGGTGGTAGATCTCCAGAGCCTGAATATTCCAATTAACTGCTATCCTGTTATTGTCCTCGACGTGTGGGAGCACTCGTATTACAGAGATTATTTGAACGACAAGAAGACGTACGTATTCGCAATGATGAAAGAACTTAATTGGGATGTAATTGAAGACAGAATCAAGAAGGCTGATCGCCTCGGAAAAATTCTAAAGGGATAACAATGAGACTGACAAAGCAAATTTTGGCCCACCTGATAAGAGAGGAGCTTGATACCCTGAGTGAAGAATTAATTCTGGAGCAGGAGGAAGAGCCCGAGGAAGAGCCGGCTGAAGAGGAGGCGGCTGAAGAGGAAGGAGACGAGGAGGAAGCAGCTGCTGTAGGCGCTGAAGAGGAAGCTGAAGAGGAAGGAGCCGAGGAAGCAGAGGTTACTCCGGCAGAAGAAGTGGAACTCGGAAAGTCTATAGACGATGCTCTGACTGCAGTACTAATAGATTATGAAGCTGCAGCTATTAAGAGCGCCCAAGTGGAAAAAGATTCGACCGAAGCCATAGAAGCGGATAGTACCATAACCGTAGAATGGCACAGACAGCCCTTGATGAAACTGTTGTTTGAGCAGGACATCGAGGAGGGTTTTCGTATTGACCTGGAAAAATTTACCGCAGATGTGGCACGGCTCGTCATGAATTACCAGAGTTTACTAGAAGGGCTTATAATAAATAAGGCAAAGGATTTCCTTCGGGCTCAGTATGATGAGGTACACGCTGAAGAATTTGAAGAGCTGTTAGATATCAGGTTTGGGCTCGGCCTCGAACAAGCAGAAGAACCTCCCGAGGCGCCTATAGCTGCCGGTGCGGGCGATGTCGGAGGCGGAGCGTAATTTTAAATGACTGAGGCCCTTAAAGATTTCGAAATTAGAAAATCACTTCATATTAGCATGACAAAAGACACTCACGCCGCTCTTCGCATATGCCTTTTTGAGAGACAGCTGTCTATGCAAGAGGTGTTCGAGAATTTGGCTATTAAAATCATCGAAGAGGATCCATATATGCAGAGATTCTTAACGACCTGTCAAGAGCTGAAAAGAAAGAAGCAGCTTAGTAATTTCACAGCAACGGATGCAGAATCAATCTACGAGGTCATCGCTCATTCAGATCCAATACTAGTGAACAATGAGGGCTGAATGTGCTCCAGTTTATCAAGAGGCTTCAAAAAAACAGAGGGGACAATAAGTTGAAAGACGCAATTGAGAGAATTGCCGCGTTGGAAGAGAGCAATCAAAAATTGGTTGAAGAAGTCCGGACTCTGTCTGATATGTTGGAAAAAACTGTGGAGAAACTTTATACTATTTCATCTGCGAACATGCAATTAATTTCAGACATGCAAATCATATACGATCTCTTGAATCAGGCTGCCGGCAGTGTGTTCGATTATGAAGAGCAAGACCTGTACGAAGAATATGGGATGTGGTACTGCAATAAGGATGATGATGATCTGCCTAACTAATACCAAGCCACAAAGGAGAATTTATGTCCAGAATCAGAGCACTAATTGATAGGCACACGGAGCGCTTTATCTCCAGGAAGTTTTTAGCCTGGCTGACGGCCACTGGTCTATGCGCTTTCAGCATCTTGACCAGCAGCGACTGGGTGGCCATCACTCTGGTCTATATTGGATCGCAGGCAGTGGTCGACGTTGCACTCAAGTGGAAGCACGGCTACAAACAAGATTCCATCACTTAGATCGGACGTGCTGTATGGTTTGGTTATCCATTAAGGCCTTTTTTCTCAAGGCGTGGGCGTGGTGCAAGAAGTACTGGCAGCTGCTGGTTGGTGCTAGCATCCCCTTGGTAATTTGGATCCTGATGCGAGGTCGAACCGAGCGTCTTAAAGAGGCTCTGGCAAAGATTAGAGAATCGCACGAACGGGAAGTTAATGCAATCGAGGCATCAAAGAAGGAGCAGCTCGAAGCCCTCCGCCGTGAGGCGGAAGACAAGGAGAGAGCTGCAGCGGAAATGCTATTGAAGATCCGCGAGATCGAGGAAAAGTATAACGTGAATCGCAGTGATTTGGACAGCAAAAAGAAAAAAGAGCTCGAAAAATTATTGCTCGACGGCGATTCGGCCGAGGTGAGCCGCCGATTGGCAGAAATATTTGACGTCGAGCTCGAACCTTAACGGTATTGGTAATTTATAAAATGACTAGTCACCATCAAAGGATTATATCCTGGATGACAATTTTTAGCTTTATCTTCTGTCTTTTCCCCACCGCTGCAATTGCACAGGACGATTCGAATTTTGATCCGACTGCTTCCATCGATCTAATATCCTGTGAGCTGCTCGGGACTCCAAAGCTGCAGCTGGTGCTCCCATCAATAGGGTCGACCGGTAAGATTTATGATGTTGGGAGTACGTCGACTCGTTATAGGCTTTGGGATACTACAACCAACTCTGTGGTGGATGTGCAGGGCACTCTATTCGATCGGCATGCAGCTGCTAGTCTGCTGGTCGGTCTGCAGAGCGTCGAAGAGCTGTGGCAGCTCGAGCTCAAGCGGGTCATTTCTTATAACAACGCCTGCTGGCAATATCGTCTGTCTTTGAAGGGCGCCGAAGTCCGCTCTCGAGATGCAAGGATTGAAACTATAAGCAAGGAAATGTCGGAGAGGCTCCTGATAAAGGACGATCAAATAAACTTTTTGAGCGAAAATTATATGCCCATTGCCTGGTACGAGACTGGGGAATTTTGGTTTGGTACAGGGCTGGTTGCTGGAATTGCATTGACGATTGGGGCTGGTTATGCATTGCATTTGGTCGGCGGGCAATAGTTGAGCATCTGCGTTATAAACTGCATATTTAATATTTGATTGATGGAGAGAGCTCAATGTCCATTTCTGTAAAGCAAAAAGAACTGAGGAGATTCGTTCATCGGATACTCTTCGAACAGATCGGCGGATCCCGCGCAGTTGCGGCCGGCGATAAAACAACGATGGGGCCAACAAGCACCGATCTGTATGGAGTTATAGTCGGACCTGACGATGCATCGACCCTCGGTCAAGAGGTTCCCATTGAACCGTCTGAGATGATGGCCACGCAGTTGGCGGACGAGAGGCCGCCTGTTGAGGATGAGGGGTACCTGCCGGCAAATGGTCAAGAGCTGGCCCGGGCAGCAGATGTCTTGGCACAATTGGTGCCACAGACCCAGATCGAGCATTTCTATGAAGATCTTAAGCGCTTGGTCGATGCTCACATAGAGCAGTCTCGCAATGCCGGCGTTGAGCGCCCAATTGGAATGGAAGAGAAAATGCCTGTGGAGCAGGATGAGGCAATTGAAGACGTTACCGGTCCGATGCAGCAGGGTGAGTCTAAGCTGCGCAAAAAGATTAAGAATATATTAACTGAGACAGATGATGACTGGTGGGATACGGTGGAAGGTCCATCGACGGAGGACATATCCGCAATGGAGGCCGGACAAGAGCGAGGGACGTATAGGGCTGATGTTGATATTGAGCCCGGGCCCAGCGGATCCGGAATTAAAGACTCATCCACTCTCGAAATTCTAGCCCCGTTGATGGGTAAGAGCGGCGCCAGTGGGGCTCGGCAGGAGCTGGAAAGAATTATGCAGAGGATGGCATTTGTCGGCCAGCACGTCGATGATCAGCAGATGGATGCCCTAAAGTCCTATGCGACGCTAGAGTATGTCGACGTCCTCATGGGCGGGGGATTTATTGATGAGGCTGAAGCCGCTGACCTCCGAGCCAATCTCAATTTAGTGCGCGAATTGCCCAGCTGGCGCGTATTCCTGGCTCAAGGTTTCATCTTGCCGGCATTCAGGGCTGTAAAAAGAAAGGGACAGAAGGCGGCTGAAAGTTTTATAGACACCCTGAACGTGCCACGGAGATCAAGGACGAGCATCATGAATCAGGCAACCGGTGCAGCCAAATTGGATGCCAAAAAGCTGGCTGCTAAAGTGATCCAGGATGCCATGGCTGACGGCCGCTCTGAGGCAGAAGCGGTTGCGCTATCCAAGAGCGTACGCCGCGCATTCAAGAAGATTAAGCAGGCGTCCGAACCGACAGGGGATCTTGTCCGAATTGCAATGGACAGGTGGGACTCTCTTTCTGGGACTAGAAAACAGCAGACGCTAGCTGCTGCCCTCGGAGAGACTGTTGAATTTGAAGAGATAGAGTCCACTCTAGCCGGGAGCTGAGTGTGAACAATTCACTGTACAGAATAATGAAGAAATACATGGAGGACAATGCAGAGAATGATGTGCATTCTCTTCTGAAAGAATCAATTTTTTCTGTATCAACTGCTAGTAAACCAATTCAGCCGGCTAAACCTCGTGACGACTGGGAGATTGAACGGGATCCTCAGCGATTGGTCAAGACATATTCTTTCCCAGACTCGCGCGGGGTGATAAATTTTGTCAATGAACTGTTCGAACATCAAGAAGAAGTTGGGCATCACGCCAAGTTAACAATTGAGAGGGACAGGGTGACGGTAGAGGCATACACCCACGATGTTAATGACGTTACTGAATTGGATTCTGAATACGCCCGGGCCTCCGATGAGATCTATTATGACGTTCTGTCCTACAACGAAGAAGAGGTTATATGAAATTTCCAACAAGTGAGTCGAGTTTAAAATCCGATTGGGCTCGAGTCAGTCAAAATCCGGATAATTTAATTCTCAGTGACAGTCTCAAGGTGCTTCTAGATGACGATCAGGTATCTTCCGTTGGAGCATCCGTGCAGATATCTCTGCCTGCAAAGCTGTTGTTTTCCAATAAAGAAATAGATGCTAATCTATATTCATATGCATGCTCGGCAGATGAAATAAGATATTCGTTTAAGATCAAAGCTCAAGATCTTGGGATTATCCTTAGTTCTGAAGGGTTGACTTCTCTTTTTATTACAGACAACTTGAATAGCTTCAACTATAGGGTCGATATGCTTCCAGCCGATGAAAAACCAGAAATATCTTTCGACCTGGTGAATTCTCCCTCAACAGATGCTAATTTAAACATTAAAATTTTTAAGTGAGATTGTCAATACTTATAATCAGCATTCTGTGTAGAGGTTTACAATGCCAAAGCCGTATTTTCAATTTGATAAATTCATAGAAGATCTTGCTGATCGCACGCAAGAAAAGAAGGAATCCATTGATCGGTCTAGGAAGTTGGGTTCCAATCCTCGACGACAACTGGATAAATTGTACAGGGAACGGTGGCAGAACAGGATCAGGTGGCGCCGCATATGAATGATTTGTCGAAAGTGCTGAATCTGGAGTTCGAGGAGCTAGTCCGCCAGGCCGTCACCGAAAGTGTACAAGAGACCTTTGGGGAGCTGCTGATCGAAGATGAAAGGATGGAACAGCAACGAGTGAGCTCACAACTTAAGGACATGAGGGCTCAGACCGAAGGGGAGGATGTTGAAGAAGCCGATGATGAGGAAGCCGCCGGCAAAGAAGTTGTTAAGGTTGCTGCAAAAGTCAAGGACGCGGACGAAGATATCGAAGTTGATGTAGAGGAAACCGAGCCGCAAGTGCTGTCTCCAGAAGAGCTGCAGCAGATCAGCGTTGAAGACTTTGTCGATTTGCTCAATCGATTTCGGAGCGGCGAGTCCCTCAAGCGTAAGGACGTCCACCAGCAGCTCTCTGATTATTGGGAAAACCTGACGGCCGGAGAGAAAAAGGCAATTTATGCATATGCCCAGGGCCTATCTCAGATTGTGACGTCTGATGTCCCTGGTGCAGAAGCTCCCGATCCTTCGAGCTACAAGATTCGCACCGGCGACGTTGAGCTCAATGTTCGGGCTCGCGACCGATCCCAAGGCAAAAAAACATTCAAGCAGTCGTCCTCGACGACGGACGCCGAGGAAAAAATACCGATAGTTGTTGGTGAAAGAGCAGACAAACGTATGGAGAAATCCCGACTCAGAATATTGTCGAGCAAATAAATGAAACTGACAGAACAAAAATTAAGGCGTCTAATTCGTCAAGTAATGTCTGAAGGCTGTGGTGATGCTCCAATACACAGAACACTAGCAGGCCACGATGTACCTTTTGGTTGTCCTGACTGTGTGGAGGATATTGGGCTCAGGATAGGTGACGCATCCTTCTCCCGAGATCGCGCCTCCAGAGGGTCAGCGGAACGCTCAAATTATAATGGCTTGCTAGCAGTCCTGCGAAAAGCGCTGAGGGCAGCCCTCAAGGAACTTGAGGCTGCAGAAAGTGATAATTTTGATGTAGTTGAGCTGTAGTTGCCCTATAATATAGAAGGCATGGGGCTGCAGATTAACTGACAGAGGATCTATTGAATGGGCGGAGCAGCGGGACATCTTTCTCACCTACAGGACAATACAGACTTTACGTTTGGAGACATCAAGTCGATACTACAAGATGTAGCTACCGCAGACATGGAAGTTGTCGAGAAGGTGGATGGCCAGAACCTCTTCTTTACCTGGGATGCACAGAGCGGGCAGCTGCGCACGGCCCGTAGTGCCGGCGACATTAAAAGGGGAGGGATGTCACCGGCGGAGTATGCCGGCAAGTGGAAGGGTCACCCTGCTGAAGCAGCTTTCACGGAGGGCTTAGCCGCAATTCAGCGCGGGATGGATCAGCTCGGTCCGGAGCAGCTGCTGGAATTATTCGGCCCGGACGGTAGAAATTATGTCAACGCCGAAATTATGTACGTTGACAATCCCAACCTAATAATTTACGCCGGAAATTATATAGTCCTGCATAATCTGCATCAATTTCCTGATCCCGAAACGGATGATGGGGTGCAAGTAACTTCGCGAGGCCCGTTTCAAGCTTTAGTCAGCGCTATCAAGACGGCTGAGGCCGAGCAGGATGCAGAGGGCTGGGCTATCAGTGGGCCTCAAATTATTGAACTGCGCAACATCATGGAAGGCGGCCATTACCAGAAGCTAAGCCAGGCGCTCAGCGAATTAGCGCCGGACGATGCCACTCTCGCAGACTTCGCAGCCGAGAAGCTGCGGGTGGGTCCGGTTGGTAGTATACCGATTCCCATCAACGAACAGGAGGGGCTGATTAACCTCATTTTAGGGCGTCCTGATGCAATATCTCTGAGGCAACTCAAGTCCGGCAAGCCCAAGGACGTTCAGAGGTCGATCAGTGCTATAGCGACAAAAACAAACAGCCAGAAGATCATCTCTGCAATGCTGGCGCCGGTCGAGCGTGCCATTAGCGACTTTGCACTCGAGGTCCTCAGGGGGCTGGAATCATTTTTTGTTGATGATCACGACGCTGAGATCAAACGTCAACGCGCTGAGCTTGAAGCCTCGATTCAACAGATTCAATCAGTCCAAGGAGCGGACGCCGAGAAGCTCGGGGAAATGCTCGATCGACAATTGGAAAAGTTGGGCGACATTGAAAATGTCGCTTCAACAATGGAGGGGATCGTCTTTGAATTTCCGCCTGGTAGTGAGCACCTCTATAAGTTGACCGGATCCTTTGCCATGGCCAACCAGATAGTTGGAAGGGCCAAGAGGCTACCGACATCTCAAGAGGTGCAAGAAGAAGGCCTGTTGCGGAGCTATATAAAGATGATTATTTTGGCCGGATAGTTGGGAGGAATTTGAGATGGATATCGGACTCATACCAATGGCTGCTAAGCCCTACCACGCCGGTCACCACTGGCTTGTCGAGAAGGCGGCTAATGAGAATGACAAGGTGATTGTTTTTGTCTCTCTGTCTGACCGCGTGAAGAAAGGGCAGTTTCCAATCTACGGGAAGGACATGGAGCGTGTGTGGCGAGAGGAACTCGAGCCGATAATGCCGGGCAATGTGGAGTTGAGATACGGTGGCGCGCCTGTTGGAAACGTGTATAAAGAGATAGGCCAGGCCGTTGAGTCGGGATCACCTGACACGTACTCTATTTATTCGGATGCAGTCGACACAATGCGCAACTATTCCGAGAAGAATCGCATCAAGTATATGGATCCGCTGTACAGTGCTGGTCAGGTCAGGTTCCCTGCAGAGGAGAACCCCGAACAGTTCACACGCGGCGCAGGAGGCCCGGGAGATGCACCGGACATCAGCGGTACCTCAATGAGGGCAGCACTCGGCGCCGGCGACGTCGCGACATTCTGCGCAGGGCTTCCTGCTGGGGTCGATGCCCAGAGCTGTATCAACATCTTGCGCCAGGAGGGTGTCCAGGAGGCCATTCTCCGGAGCTACATTCGAGCATTATGGAGGGCGGCATAAAGTGGAAAGATTTGATATGCAGTTAACGGACGGCGAAAAGACTTGGTGGGAGTGTGGGTTTCAAACAACTCAGACGGCTCTACTCAGGTCCATGGTGGGCGGGCACGAGAAAAGTTATGCCCCTCCACGCGGACAAAAATTTACGCCCAAGCAGTACGCTGACGCTCTGATCGAGAGGACCAACTACGATGAGCTGATATGGTGTGGCGATAAGGCAAGAGTGCTAACCCTGGTCTCAGTGGGCACAAAGCCCCAGGACCCAGATTCAGGTTGCGAGGATTCTACAATTTTGTGATGCTGACGATCAGTCCGGGCAGTGTGAGTTCATCTCTGAGATGCCACTCGAGCTGTCTGGCGTGTTCATAGGATTCTGCAGGGATGTTGCCATCACATTCAACTATCAATTCAATAATATAGCTGGTTTTGTGATCCCTAATGCTGCCGAAGGATACAGCGCAGCTTGAGGAGCGCCACAGAGAAGGGTTGATATCACGTTTTATCTTTTCTTCGACTTCTGCTCTGATTTGAGCTTTAGGATTTCTCTCACGATTATTTGTCATTATTCTTCTCACATGCCTACAAATTTGATTATAATTACCATTGAAAACTATAATTAATTTGTGGCCAGAGTATAAAAGGGTGGCGTTTGATGCATCGAAGTGAAGAACAGCAAGTTAGATATTGGATCAGACATATTTTGGAAGAAAATATCAACCCTTCTCGACAGCTCATTGTCGAATATACCAAGGAGGCTGCTGGAGGAGTGGCGCCTCGCTCGTCGGGCAATTGGGGCAAAACATTTTACGATCCCTTTGCAGACATATTTCGAGCTTCGAAGCTGGCTTTGGAACGGGTAATAGCTGCAACTGATTACAACCTCCGCGTGATGTTTACGATCCGGCCTTCAAAAATGAAAAGTTATCGGGCAAATTACTTGAAAAAAACGGAAAGGATCGAAAAAGACATGGACACAGTGCTCGATGCTGCCCGCAAAGCTGCCGGTCCTGACCTGGAACTCGGGGCCTTCATGATGAATCCAGGGTGGTATGTAACCAAAAAAGGCACTGTAAAAACTGCGGAGGAGGCTGCGGGCGCCTGGAAATGGCTGGATAGCGCCATTGGTCAAGAGACCCCCACGGGAGGGGACAAAGAAGACGACGACGCTGCCGGTGGCTATCCCGGGCAGGTAATTGGAGGACTCCTCCAAGACCTCAATAAGCTCTTCTTTTTTGGCCATCATGCCCCGGAAGGCCAGGTCATCTCGGAACAGGAAGGTGCGGAGGGCGCTGAAGGCGGAGACGGCGTGGCTTACATTGAGAAGAAGTTCGCTGAGTCCGGGCTGGGAGATTTCATAGACAAGAGGGCCAAACAGATGATTGTCATCAAGCAGGACCAGGTCGATGAGGTGATGGAAATGCTGAGGCCGCAACTCGAGTTTATTCAGGGGCTATTAGACGCTAAAGACGCTGCAGAATTTGGAATCGTGATCGATAAGGCAAAGGCGGAAGATATTGATATTGGTATTGACGTCAACAAGCTAGAAACAGATATTGGGGCGGCCGCAGACAAAGTTCTTGACGATGAGACGTCTCGCGAGATGATACTCAGCAAATATAAATCCAAGGCAGCCGGGGACCAAACAAAGGGCGAATTAGGTGAACAGGATGAACCGTCCGAACCCGATGAACAGGACTGGATGCCTTCCGATGAAGTGCTACGCAACGATGCTGAGACCATGATTTTAAAGGGCGCACTCAAAGAGGGGGGCCTAATCGATTCCCTACTCGAGGCCGAGGCGGCGCTCAAGACCCAAGCGCTAGAGCTTATTGATGAGCCATGGCTGGAAGGAGATGCAGTCGCAGCCATAAAAGAAACGGGCACCGGGCAGGAATTTCTCAAAGTCATGGATGATGCAATTGCCAAAATTAAGGATGCGTAATTTTTACATCGCACCCATTTCTTATAATTATTAAGCAGTTCTATTTTCGAGGAGGCTGCCAGTATGTCAACTAAAAGTAATTGGGTCCCCGAGATCCTCTATGAAGAGATGGATGAGGGACTGACGTCGAAAATTCCATTCATTCAAGTTCCAAACGATGAATTAATGCCAGGGCTCCTGTTTGTTTTTGAATCGCGTGAGACAGGTGAGTTCGAGCCGGGCCCTGAGGGCGAGGAATTGGCAGTGCATGATTTAGAGCTGCATCAGTATGCTAACATGAGTGTCCTCAAGGAGAAACTGACCTGGTTGGAATATGATAATATCCGATTTGCTCTGGGGCTCGAGCCACTAGCAACTGCTGCTATTAAGGGTGCCGTCATCACCAGCAATGTGCGGGTCGCTTTAAACGTGGATGACGATGAAGATGCTCTTGATAAATCAAACTCCAAAGTCGACGTTAACGGTAATGTAATAGAGTAATTCATGTAAAATTTCTCCCTGCGTGTTATAATATAGCGTATTGACCATAGGAGGAGTGCGCATGAGTTATGTGACTAGAGAAATTGCCCTAGCTTCCCTCAAGAAAATGACTGATTTTCACGGGGAGCTGACAGACCTCTACAATTCACACGAAATGGATCTCTTGCAGGACCTGGGCCGCCGCAATATCCTTATGTCTTCCCTGCAGGAAAAGTGCTTTGCTAAGGAGCTGTCAAAGAAGTTTCCCAAGGCAGTCAGCGACGGCAAGTCGGGTCAACCGGACATTATCATTCCGGAGCTAGAAAAGGAGCTCGAGTGCAAGTTGACTAGTCGTCACCGCTCCGGGTCGTGGGGATTTCACACGGACTATGCCACCCTTAAGGCTAAATCTTCCCTGGACTATCTGTACGTCCTGGCATCAGCGGACTTTGAATCATTTGCCGTCCTTCATTTTGAGGGGCTGACGGTGGATGAATTTAGGCCCGTGTCCCCAGGGTCCCGCGGAAAAGTTGCGATGTACAAGCACCGCGGAATGCCGAGGTGCAACGTCCTCGTCGGAGAGGCTAAGGACATGTCATCCGAGCAGCTCGAGAAGATTCGTACGAGGCTGGCTGCGAATCCCACGCCAGCAAAGAAGAGGAAGCTGTTGGCCAGCAAGCTGTACTGGGAGGAGCAGCCGACTAAATACTCGTTTGTCTTGGAGAAGATTCACTAGCCTCGAGCATATCTATTAGTGCATGCAAGGAGAATCATTATGTTCAATTCAAATAGGCTGTTGAGGCTCTCGGGGCTAGTCTCACACGATGAGTATACATCCGACCTTCTTTTGGAAGAAGCAGACCAAGTTTCTGAGGGGATGGGCGGCCGTGGGATCGCCGGTGGACTCGAAACAATCAGCATGATTGTCAAACATCTCAAAAACAAGCCGAGCAAGTCGAAGATGGTGCTCGATCTTCTCACTGGAGGTGATGTTTCGGCGGAGCTCAGCCGAGCATATTCTGACGAGGAGGTCGTTGAGGAGGCGGACTATGAGGCGGATGAAGCCGGCGAAGAGGAAGACACCCTCGCAGAGGCACGCGTCCGAAGAGTGGTCCGGAAGGAGATTATAGCCGTGCTCAGGGAATATCGCGCAGCAGTTGACGGGGGGTTCGTACGGACCCGATTCCGGAAGGGCACATCAGCAGCCAGACGCTGGGCCTCAGGCCAAGTTAATACTCCCAGAAATAATAAGAATGCTCATCGGGGCATTGGACACTCCCGGGGATTCGGCGGTCCTGGATTTATGTAATTTCATTGTACTTCTGCGCAATCGCTCTGATAATATGTGAGAGGAATGTGTATGGAATACAGTGTCGGTCAGATCTTATATCTCATCCTGAAAAAAAAGCAAATCGTCCTTCCAGTCCGCGTGGTTGAACAAATACTGCGTCGGACAGTCGATGGCGAAGAAGTAAAATATATTGTTGAAGCTCCTGCCAAGGGGCGTCGCTTAGTCCAGTATCCCCTGGGCGAACTAAGCAGTGAAGTCTTCGAGGATCTAGCTGATGCACGCAAGTTGCTTTTGGCTAATGCGAATGAGGCAATCGACGGCATTATTTCGTTGGCCAATCGATCGGCAGAAAAGCACTTTATCACTCCTAAGACTCGGAGTTCGCCGGCGATCGAGCCACTGCAGCCTGGCGAGTCACTCAGCCCTTTAGGTCATTCTGCGGATTCTATAGTGGAAGCTGTTATGGACGATGGATCAGTGGTAAAAGTGCGCGTGCCCCCAGAACTTAAAGAGGCAATATCCTGATGAGAGTACTTTTACTCGACGGCTATAATTTGATGCATCGGGCCCGACATTCTATGTCCCGGGGGTTTGCCGGCGATGATGTTATTGTGTATTCATTTTTTAGGAGCCTCAGGCCCCTCATTGAAAAATTTGCTCCGGACAAGGCGTATTTTGTCATAGAGGGATATCCCAGACAAAGATTAGAGATGGCACCAGATTATAAGGCCACCCGGGTACGCCACGATGATGACGGCTTCCAGGCACAGAAGAAGAAAATTGTGGATCTTCTCAAGAGTAATTTTCCCTTGACAGTGGTCCAACACGGGGATTATGAGTGCGATGATGTGCTGGCAAATTTAATCAAGCACAAGCACAGCGAGGATGACTGCACTGTGGTTTCCAGCGATTCAGATTTTTTTCAGCTCTATAACCATCATTCAAACGTTCAAGTCTATAATCCGGTGCGCAAGGCAGTGATGCCGGCACCAGAATATGATTACGTAACTTGGAAGGCATTGCGCGGCGACGGCGCCGATAATATCCCTGGCTTTAGGGGGATTGGTGACAAGCGCGCTACGAATTTGGTGCTTAATAAAGTTGCGCTGATGGATTTTTTAAGGAAGGATGAATCCTATCCAATCCTATTTGAGAAGAACAAGATGCTGATCCGTTTTCATGATATGGAGTCAGAGATGAAAAATATCATTTATTGGGACGATTGTGGCTCATGGGAAGATGTAAAGCGCGTCTTTGATGAGATGGAATTCTTTTCAATTACCAATGATCGATCTTGGAAGAAATTCGCCGGCACCTTCGCTTCTCTACAGTTAACTTGACTTTACTCGTTTTCATATTGAGCTAAAGTTTGTGGTAGGAGGATAAAAATGTCAAATAAATTAGAGAAGCCCCTGTCGCATGCCGACCTGCAAAAGTTGAGGCAAGCCGGCGTAATAACGAGTGAAGAGATCGCCATTATCGTCGGAGACCTGATCCTAGCAGAGAATGTTGTGAGCAAGGACCGCCGGATACTCGAAACGAACAACATTCTTTTAGAATCCACGAGAAGAATATTAAAGGGTTGAGATGATCTCAAATAAGAGTTTGATCTTCGATGAGGAGGCCCGGGCCCAGCTCTTGAAGGGCGTTAACCTCTTGACGGATGCAGTCAAGATTACGATGGGGCCTGGAGGGCAGAACGTTGTCATCGAGAAGCCTAACGCACCACCTTACTTGACCAAGGATGGCGTAACAGTCGCACGCGTGATTAAGGTGAAAGATAAGATGCAAAACTTGGGTGTCCAGATGGTCAAAGAAGCCGCGGCGCGCACTGCAGATGTTGCTGGTGATGGCACAACCACTGCCACCGTCCTAGCTCAGGCCATCTTTCAAGATGGGCTACGTTTGCTAGCTGCCGGCTACTCCTGCCCAGAAATTCGAAAGGGGATTGAATTTGCAAAAAATCAGGTGATACAAGAACTCCGCAATGCCGCTATTCCCGTCTCGAGCGACGATGAGATTATCCAGGTTGGAACTATTTCTGCTAATGGAGATCAGACTATTGGCGAGCTCCTTTGCGAAGCTATGAAGTCTGTCGGCCGAGATGGCATCATCACCGTGGAAGAGGCGAAAGGTTTCAAAACCAGTCTAGCTATCGTAGAGGGCATGGAAATAGATCGTGGTTATCTTTCACCTTATTTCATCAATGACCAGGAAAAAATGGCCTGTGTGCTGGAAAAGCCGCTAATTCTACTCCTCAGCAAGAAACTTACTACGCTTCAAAATGCACTTTCGATACTGGAAAAAGTTCATCGAGCTCAACGGCCGCTCTTGATTGTGGCTGGCGACATTGAAGGTGAGGCCATGCAGGGCTTGGTCGTCAATAAACTCAAAGGGACGCTGGATGTCTGTGCCATTCGATCGCCCGGTTTTGGTGAAGGACGCATTAATTGTATGTCTGATCTGGGGCTGCTGTTGGGCTGTGAGATCTACGGTGATATCGATGATAATTCTCTGAATCAATTAAATATCGCAGATCTCGGCAACTGTAAGCGCGTTATCATCAAGAAGGACAGGACGACCTTTATTGGAGGCGAAGGATCGATTGAGAAGATTGAGGAACGCAGTGGTCAGCTCCGACGGAAACTGGCAGATCCAACGTTGATAGAGGCAGAGGCGGTGCTGACTAGATTACGGCTTAATCGTTTAACGGGAGGCATTGCCGTCTTGAGGGTTGGTGGCACTACAGAGTTAGATTTAGTGGAAAGAAAAGATCGCGTGGAAGACGCTCTACATGCCACACAGGCGGCTGTGGAAGAAGGGATTTTACCTGGCGGCGGAGTCGCTCTAATTCGAGCCGCGCAGGTATTGGCGTCCTCTTCAAAGACCCAAAGCAGCAGTTTTTGTATGGGCATCGAAATCGTGAAGTCAGCATGCCAGGTTCCACTCAAGCAGATCGTCACAAATGCTGGCGGCACATCAGAGATTATTTTGGAGAAGGTGAGTAAGTTCAAACACACCCGAGGCTATGATGCTAAGGGGGAAAAATTTGTCGATATGATGGAATCAGGCATCATAGATCCTCTCAAGGTCGTCCGGACAGCTCTGGAAAATGCTGCGGCAACTGCTGGAATGCTTTTATCAGTCGGGTGTGCCATCGTGGAACACGAAGAACAAGACAACGAGTTTATTGGCAGCGAAATATATCACGCATCATGATATATTTTTTGTGCAAAATGCCCCAGGTCGTGTTAAAATATACTTAAAGGACGAACATCGACTGTGGTGGATAAGTCAATTTTTTACTGTACAATGTGGATAAAGTGATTAAATTTAAACTGTGACATGGCTGTAGGTTCATTAAACAAGGGGGGAAGCAATGAACGATAACTTGAAGCCAGAATTAATTACATTGATGTCTGATGATGAGCTCAATCGTCGATTGGACGGTCTCAAAAGAAAAATCGATCGGACCCGGTACAGAGGAGGTGATGACAACCTCAGACTGCATGAGGTTGATTATTGTTATCTCTATCGCGAACTCGAAGTTCGCCGCGCGCGGGATGGCGCACATGCCGAATATCTGAAGACTCGTGATATCCGGAGAGTTCGAAAACCAGAAATGGTGAACAGGTTTCAAAGAAAATCTGTTGATAATCCCTGACGTTATTATAACACATTCGTGAACTCGGATCAACCCACATCTTAAGAGGTGAATCTTGTCTAATTCGCTCGAGATATTTTTTAACGATATCAAACAATACGAACTTCTTACCAAGGAGGAAGAAGTCTCTCTAGCTCAGAAGATTGAGAAAGGAGACAACCATGCGAGACAAAGGATGATTGGATCCAATCTCAGGTTGGCCATTTATATAGCAAAAAAATATCAAAACAAGGGCTGCTCATTGGAAGATTTGATACAGGAGTCCAGTATTGGTCTGATCAAAGCGGTAGATCGATTCGATTGGCGACGCGGTTTTAAATTCTCCACCTACGCAGTCTGGTGGATTAGGCAAGCTGTGCAGCGCCACCTGGCCTCCCACGCGTCCTCTATTAAGCTTCCGTCCCACGCCAAGGGCCTACTGTGGAAGATGAGGAAAATGAATACTGAGTACCTCGAAGAATTCGGTATTGCACCCTCCATGGAAGAGTTGGCGTCCCTGCTGGGAGTAACAAAGGCGACGCTAACATCGATCATTAAGTCGGCCGCAACTCCGGTGTCTCTTGATGCCCGTTACGGATTCAGCGGATCCAATGGATCCGGGGAGGGGCGCACGATTGCCGAACTAGTGCCCGACCCACAGGCCAAAGATCCTGGCAGTAACATGGATCGAAATCGATTGGCCACTGCAATCAGGGGGGCGATGAACAGCCTGACCGATCGCGAGGAGAAAATTATTAGACTTCGTTTTGGGATCGGCGAAGATCCAACTAACCACAAAGAATTTCCTATCAAAAGATCTGAAATTTTGCACCTCAAAAACGTTTCAACCGTTAAGGAGATGGAATAATGAGTATGCCAAAAGGCCACAAGAGCAAACATGGGTACGCCACCGTCTCCGGAGATGATGGAGGGATGGACTATCGTCGGATTGCTGAGAAAATGACAGAAGACGGCTATAAAATGAATCATGCAACGGCTAGAAACGTGTTCTTGAGTGCAATGCGCAAGCTTGCAACGCCAGTATACCAGATGTACGCCGAAGACTACAGTCTCGAGCTCGTTGATAAAGCCGCTAGAGACCCAAGGTTCCAGGCTGGAGTGTTTGAGGTGGTGTCGGAAATTTACAAGTAAAAATAAAGGTGAGCTTTATATTTACATAGAGACACCTTAGGAGATAAAAAATGGCCGTACCGTGGGAAGTTTACATTAATCGACGCAAATTGAATCCTGTCAAACTGTGCAGGAGCCACCAAATTCAAAATTATGCCGGGCTTGTGGCGTACTGCTCGGGTCACCATATCACGCCCCCGCCGGAAGAAAAAGCCAAGGATTACTTTGAGACGACCAAAAAGGCTAGGAAAACCGGTCGGCCCAAACCACCTAGGGCCGCTCCCAAGACCGCGCCAACGCCGGTTGACTCGACCAAAAAGACCACTCGCCGGCGTTCAACGAAGAAGACTGACACCAGTTCCGCAGTCAAGAAATGATAATGTCAACCGATTTAAACAGCAATTCTGTTGTAGCAAAGGGAAAGTTAGTGACTCTCAAAGCTGGAAATTATCCAATTGTAGGTCCTGGGGTGAACTTTCTCGAAATGCCATCGACTGCAACAGCGCTGCTCCTAGAATGCCAGGGCTCTAGGGCTGCTGGGGAGTCCTGCTGGTATGCTCTGGCAAAAGACCAGATGATTGTTGTGTGGGAGGATCAATTAGAGGAAGATGCTGACCAGGTTCATCAATAGAATTCCCACGTGGGTCTGGATCATCGCAATTGTTTTAAATCTGGTCCTGATGATCTTTAACAAGGTGAACGGTTCCATGGGGCATGCACTGTTAAATTTTGGATCGTGCCTGTTGTGCTGGGCCGGTTGGCATATTTCAAAGCGAATTAAGGAAGGTGATAAGTGAGCAACGAACAAGCAGTCATTGAGTTGGTGGAGCACCTGATTCGGATTGAGAATGAGAGGAAGCTCCTGCAGGAAGAGCTGAAGGATATATGCGATCAATACAAAAATACATTGGATGTAAAGGCTGTCAAGGCTGCGCTGCGAATTGCCAAGATCAAAGCCGGGCTCGGAGATTCTGCACCTGAGGTTGATCGGATCCTTGAGACAGTAGAATCTAAAATCACCGTGTGAGGTACATCCGTGACAGTCAGACCCATCCTGACCTGGCCAGACCAGCGGCTCACTCTTAAGAGCCAGCCCGTTGAAATATTTGATGAGGGCCTCAAGTGCCTGATCCGGGACATGGTCGATACCATAAACGTGAATCACGCCATTGGATTAGCAGCTCCTCAGGTCGACGTGTTAAAGAGGGTCGTCGTCATCAAACGCGATGCCATTGAGGGCGGGTCCGGCGAAGACTTGGTCCTTATTAATCCCACTATTGACCTGTCAGGCGAACAAAATAAGTCCAAAGAGAGCTGCCTGTCGGTGCCGGGATTCTCTGGGGACGTCATGCGGGCCGCAGAGGTTCTGGTCACATATCAGAACGTTGATGGAGAAAGTTGTTCTCTTGAAGCGTCTGGCGCCTTGAGCGCAGTAATTCAGCATGAGTGCGATCACCTCGAAGGGGTGCTGTACCTGCATCGGATGAAGAGGGTTGCAAGGACTGCTCTGACAAAGAGGGTCCGAAAGCACCAAAAAGAGGAAGATAAAAAGCTGGCAGAATATCGGGAGCAGCTCAAGATCGAGCTCGCCGAAGTTTGGTCGTCGACAGACAAGGCTAAACCCTCTCATCGGCCGTCGGCAAAGGCAATAGCGAGAAAGAAGGCGGCCCGAAAGAGCCGTCGAAAAAACAGGAGGCTGCGATGAAGTATGCTCCGGGAACCATGGTCCGCCTCAGTCATCGAATTGTGATCGAATCGCAAGATGCAGAATTAGACCTGCAGGCCGGTGACACGGCCATCATTATGGGTGAGGAGACAGTGGTGTTCGACCCGGAGTATCCAGACAATTCAACGGAGACGCTGTATAACTGTTTGGTGCGGGGTAGGATCGAGCAGCTGTTTGAAATCGATTTTGAGGTTGTAAATAGGTAAGAGGCAAGGTTAATTGATGTGAAGGACTACTCAGGGACCAATCTATTTACTAAAATACGTTCAACGTCTGCAATAGTCGTTGGAGTGATAGCGGCCATTATGCTCGCTGCATACATGCTTTACAAGGTCAACCTCGAGGAAGTGTATCAATCCGATGAGCGCACAAAAAATAGATAAGAATAGAAGCATGCCGGAGGACACTTAATCCATGGACCCCAATCACATTCTGATACGCATCAAGATGCTCGAGGCCGGAATTGTTCCGTTCATTGGCGGCCCGGACCAGAAGGACGAGATCAAGCGTGGCCTCGATTCCCTCGATCCCGGGGAGCAGCGCAAGGCCAAGCGCAAGTATCGCAAGCTGTGGCGAAAGGCTGCAAAGGCCCATGGCTGCTTTCGCTATCCGGAATGGGATCCCACCGTCGTCTTTGCGCCGGCCCTAAGCTCACCAGAGGCCGATCCCACCCCCAAGCAGAGGGCGCGCCGCAGGGTGCTGGTCAGATCCGAATTTGTCGTCGCGCTTCGCGAGTAATATTTCTTGAACTAATTGAGCCGCAGCGAAATATTTATAACGATGTCCAATTCTAGAAGAGGTATATCACCATGAACGAAGAAGAACTCGAAGGCGCCGTTATCAAGTCGCTCGGACAATCCTCCCTGACTGTAGATGAGGCCCTGGGACTTCTCGAGACAAATGCATCGCGTCTCATATATGAGCTCAACCTGACCACGGGTGAGGCCAATGACGTGCACAACTGGGCAAAATTTGAGTCCCAGCGGCTCATTGGAGAGGAGCAGCTGCACGGCCCCCTCGAGCCGGAGCTGCAGCAGGAGTCCATAAGCGCCTCCAAGTTGAACGGGCTGATCCGTGAGGCGATGTGGAAGGGCAAAGACATCGGAGATCCGGACGCGTGGGCGGATGATTATCTCGCTCACCCCTTCAACATTGACGACGCGCGTTACGAGGAGCTGGCTCGGGCGGTGTCTGAGTGGATAGTGTTCAACAACTATCCAGAGCAGGATGCCATCGAACAGGTCGCTGCGGACGAGGACGTCCCCCTCGAGCTCGTTCAAGTGTCCGTGCGGGATTATCCGTGGCAGGATTTCGACTGGGAAGAAGAGGGAGCGGAGTTCGATGAGATCGGCGACCCCATGGACCCGGACTCCTGGGCCTACGACCCCCTCCTAGATCCTCTCAACGTGTAAGAACTATGCTGCCGAGTCGACTCCAAGAATTCAAGGAGAGGGCCATAACTCCGGAGATGCTCGAGGCGATCCTGGATGATCACCACCTGTGGCTCGAGACGTCCGGCAAGGACGGCCAGCAGGCAGACTTTGCTGGTGCTGACCTGATCGGCATGGACCTGAGCGGCATGGACCTGCGTCGCACCAATTTCAGTCAGGCAAATTTGATTGATGCCAACCTGAGCGGCGCAGACCTAGGTGGCGCCCGGCTCTCGAGCGCTAAGCTGGATTCGGCAAATTTATCGGACGCCAACCTGTACGATGCCATGCTTTTTGACGTGAATGCCGCCGGCGCAGACTTCTCCAATGCCAACCTGTTGATGGCAATGGGATCCAATGCCAACTTCCAAGGCGCCAACTTCCAAGGCGCCAACCTATCCCGGTCACACATGCTGGGCGCTGACATGTCCGGCGCCGACCTTCGTGGCGCCGACCTTCGCGGAACTGTCCTCTGGAAAGTTGACCTGAGGGGGGCTCAATTGGATGCACCGGCCTCAGAGCTGCCAATTGCCCGCGGCGACCCCATTACTGAGGCGCGCCGACGGCTGGTCTCACGAATTCGCCGATTGCTATTTGGAGCGCTTCATGGGGCACGATGAGAGCCTATTGGGCGACAGTCGTCCATGGGGCGGGTATCAGATCTTGTACGACGGAGAGGACTGCAAGGTCAAGAGGATAACAGTCAACCCAGGGCAGAGGCTCTCCCTGCAATCACACAAACATCGCCAAGAGGACTGGTACGTTGTTGCCGGTGAGGGATCCGTGCAGTTAGATCACAGTGAACATGATGTGCAGGTGGACTCCCGGGTGTTCATCGCCAGGGAACAGAAGCACCGGGTAAAGAACACCGGCACGGTGGACTTGGTCTTTATAGAGATACAGACTGGCACTTACTTCGGCGAGGACGATATTATCAGGTATGAAGACGACTATGGGAGAGGTTAGCTTTTTCGATGACGTCTACTCTCGCCCTGGATGCTCCGTCCGAGCAGGCGGCCCCTCGTGCCAGGCGCCTTTCTCTCCACATCTTCCTCCCCTCTGAGGGCCAGGTTCTCTTCCACCCATGCCCTGCCGATCGGGTTTTGTATGGGCTCTGATACGAACTGGTTCAGGGCGCTAGCGACTGCTTCAGGCGGCGGTCCGTATGTGGTGTTGTCGATGATGTAGAAACGACTTCCAAACAGCTGCTGGAATGCGCCCAGGTTTGCCTGAACGTCGGTCCATATTTCTTCTACCAGCTCCTCAGGAAGCACGCGATCACGATTGGCGTTTCTCTCCTGTGCCACTTCCAACGTGGTGTTGATGTACATCATGGCGGTGTCGTAACCCAGAGCTTCGGCCTGTACTTTCTTTTTAGCGATGCTCTCATAGTTGTCACCGGTACCGTCGTATATAATCCCCAGGCGGCCTTCTTGCCAGAGTCCTTTCTGCAGACCTTTCAATTTTTTTGCCTTGCCGCGCGGCGATTCTGGTGGGACTCCCATCGGCTCGCCTGTGACGGGATCATCGGGCTGCAGTCCAATTTGGTAGGCCAGTTCAATGTCTTCGTCTGCTATTCTAGCCAGGTCCTTTCCACTCACACCCATTTTGTCCAGGAACATTTCAAATGCCGGATCTGAATTGAGTATTTTGAGTCCGACTTGAGTGAAGGTCTGCAGAACTAGATCAGTGTCACCTCCAAATATTTTCTTAGCCGTGTAGCTCTTGCCCGAACCAGGTCCACCAGCCAGGAAGACAGCCTTAAGGATGCCTGGATCCAGTATGCCTTCTGTCAAAAGTGCTTCAGCAATCAAGCGCTCTCTTATGTATTGTCTCAACAGGCGGGTATTATTTTTCATTGCAGGTCCCCTTTCAGTACAACTACTCTATAATTATTAAGGGCGATGCTAAAGTGAAATATATTTCTGAGTTTCAAAATATATTGTAAGAGGGTGCTGTGAAGGCCGAGGATGCCAGCAAAATAGTGGACGATCTGCTGAAGAGAAAACCCGAAGCCAGCTATACAGATGATCAGCTCTTTGCGGTGGGGTTCCGGAACCGGTATGAAGTTGAGAAGTATTTGACTGATCAGCTGTATGGAGCTCGATCTCTGTCCCTCTTGAATAATCGAAAGGTTGCTATTGTCCAATTCTACACCGATCGGGTCTGGACAAGGATGCAGAACTCTATATGGCGAATTCTTCGGATCGGCGGGAAAGGGATCTACTCAATCTCTGAAAGGAGCATATATCGATCGCTGTTGGGCTATTCATACGCGGAGAGCAGGGAGGAGGCCACCCGCATTGCCGGCATCTTCTTCACCTGCATTGTGGGCAGTGCCGATGAGCTAGTCATTACCTTTATTGAGCATGGGGACGAGGTCGCGCTCAAAAAGTACAATGATGAGCTGCTCCAAAATTATTGCCGCATAAGGGATGATGCGATCAAGAAGATAGCTACAACTAAGTTGACACTGAGTCGAGCCAAAATAGTCCTGCAGCACCTCGAGGACTGTGGCACCCACGCCCCATCTCAAGAAGAATAATGGTGGTTATTTAATAAACAAATACGGTGCTCGGCCTATATTTTATTGTTGTGCCCGGTAGATAAAGAGAGACCCAAATGAATTATAAGCTAAGCAATATTTTAATTGGCTTCCTAGCAGTGTTTACCATACAGGCATGCTGCTGCCGCCTTCCCAGCAAGACGAACCACAAAGACTTTGAGTCGTCGGGTAGCATGTGTCTGGATGCGCTGTTCGTCAATTTAGACGCGTCTGGGTGCGTCACACACGAGACAGTGACCTCGGAGGACCATCTTAAGGTGTCCTGCTCCGTTTATCGCGATGATGCCTCTCCGGCTGATCCGTGGCTCATCAATGTGTTTTATGTGTTCCAGCCCGTAAAGGATCACGACCTGGATGGGTTTGAAGACTACCAAGTGGTCTGTCTGGATTCTGAGGCTGCAGTGTTCATTAAGGCCGAGAAGGTTGAGGAAGACTTCGAAGGTTTATTTCCATTTTTGCAGGAGTAGCTCAGTTGGTAGAGCATCTGCTTGCCATGCAGAAGGCCGCGGGTTCGAGTCCCGTCTCCCGCTCTTTAATCGTTTAACCTTTAATTCAGCTAAATTTTGGTATTATGATCAGACTCTACGGCCGGGTTCCAAACGATATCACTGTGGCGTGCTCGGGCGGACCGGACTCCATGGCCGTCCTGGACTTCTTTCGTCGCGGGCGGAAGAGCGTCACGATCGCCCATTTCGATCACGGCACGGAGCATGCTCAAGTGGCAAGGAGCTTTGTGGAGTCGTATGCCCGACGTGAGGGCATCCCAATCAATGTGGGGATGCTGCAGGGCGACCGTCCACGAGACCAGTCCCTCGAGGAGTGGTGGAGCGGCCAGAGGAATGCATGGTTCCAATCCCTGCCCGGAACGGTGGTGACGGGCCACAACCTTGATGATGCCCTGGAGTGGTGGCTGTACACAAGCATGCACGGCCGGCCTCGATTAATCCCACATAGCAGGGACAACGTGATCCGCCCCATGCTGCTGGCTCCCAAGGCCGCACTGGAGGTCTGGTGTGAGCGTCATGATGTGCCTTATGTGATCGATCCGAGCAACCTCGAGGGGCCACACATGCGGACCATTGTGCGACGCGACATTGTGCCGCATGCACTGCAGGTCAATCCGGGCATGCACAAGGTCGTCAGGAAGCTGTTGCAGACTGCACTTAGCGGAGGTGATGGTGGGGGATGATGAATTTAATCCCGGGGATCTTGTCGAGTGTTTTCCCTTCGGTCATGACATAATGCCCGGGTTTGAGGGCGAGCCCATCACGTCGCGCACCGGGCTGGTGGTTCGCGGGCCGTATGAGCTGCAGTGGGCTGACAGCGGCGCCAGGGAATTCCGATATCCAGTCAGTCACACGGCTTATGATATTTTGGTTTGCGGATCCCTAATGGAGGGTGTTAACTGCAATTCTCTGAGGCGCCTTCGAGTAAAAATAAAGGAAAAAATACTGTAAAAAATTAATTCTCAGCCTATAATAAGGCTGATTGGGGGTGTAGCTCAATTGGTCAGAGTTCAGGTCTCATAAACCTGCGGTTGTGGGTTCGAGTCCCACTGCCCCTACTGTCGATTCTGGAGGATCGACAAACTGTCCCATACGGGACTTTGCTTATCACATATGCACAAAGGAGAAATATAGCATGAGCAATAATTATAGTAACTCTAAGAGTACTAAGCGTTTTACATTCAACGCGTTCAGCAACCCGACCTCGAAGAAGGCCGGCTCAAACATTGTCACCATCTCGACGAACCCCACCGAGGGCAAGTACAGCACTGGCACTGCGTCCCTCACTATGACGCATAAGGAGGCGAAGGTCCTGCAGAGCTGGCTCAATACCGCGCTGATTGTCGACTGATCTAGCTGGGGGCACGGGATACAGGTGCGCCCCACCAATCCGACATAGCTTAGATGGCAGAGCGGGGTGGCTTAACCACCAGGGTGCTGGTTCGAATCCAGCTGTCGGATCTTAATTTTGAGAGGTGTTCAATGAATGGGGAATTGGAGCTGGCTGGAAACTGCTGCATCATATTCGCTCTCATTGCAGGGGCGATCCTGATCATCACTGCCAACCTTAAGGACATCATAGATTACCAAAGCGACGGCGAGGGCTTTATTGATGATTAGGACCGCTCTGAGCTTCGACGATGTGCTGCTTGTTCCACGGTACTCTGCCATCGAGAGCCGGTGGAAGGACACTGATGTGACTGGACGTCTGGGCGACATTCAGCTGGACGTCCCCATCATATCGAGCCCCATGGACACCGTCACCGGCATCAGCGTTGCGACCGCCATGGCAAAGATGGGCGGCCTAGGGGTCGTGCACCGATACAACCAGGCAGGAGAGCAGGAGGCCGTGGTTCGGCTAGCCGTCTCGAGGTCCCGAACCCTCCGAGGGCCGGACCCAATTATAGGGGCTGCTGTCGGCGTCACCGGTGATTTCGAGGCCCGGGCGGCACTTTTAGTTGAAGCCGGTGCCCGCGTAATCTGTGTCGATGTGGCACACGGCCACCATGAGCTCGTCCGACGTGCACTGAAAAGGCTGCGCGCGCAATTGGGCAGCGACGTGCATCTGATGGCCGGTAGTGTGGCCACGCTCGAGGGCTTCAACGCACTGGCCGACTGGGGCGCCGACAGCGTCAGGGTTGGCATCGGGGGAGGATCCTGCTGTTCAACGAGGATCCGCACCGGGCACGGCATGCCAACCCTGCAGTCGGTGCTGGACTGTGCCTCCAGCGATCGCGACGCCTCACTCATTGCCGACGGGGGGATCCGCAACAGCGGAGACATCGTCAAGGCTCTGGCTGCAGGGGCCGACGTCGTCATGGTGGGCAGCCTGTTGGCCGGAACGACTGAGGCCCCAGGCAGCCTGGTGCGGGTCGACGGTCAGCTGCGCAAGACCTATCGGGGCATGGCGTCGCGCGAGGCGCAGGTGGAGTGGCGCGGTCACGTCGCATCCCTCGAGGGCATCTCCACCACTGTGCCCATCATCGGCGACATCGACGACGTTGTGAAGGACCTCCTGCGCGGGGTCCGATCGGGCCTGAGCTACTCGGGCTGCTCGACAATCCCCGAGCTGCAGGCCCGGGCCCAGTTCGTGCGACAGACACCCGCCGGCGCAGTCGAGAGCGCACCGCACATCGACCAATCCTCCTGACGCATTATAGCGCAGGTAAAAGAGCTCTCCATATAATAATTAACTCTGTGACCAGAATAGTCAGAGGACCTTTATGTATACCAAATCCCCAGACACCCCTCCAGTCAAGACGGTCGGTGAGGAGCTCGGCTTTGTCCGCGCCCTCAAGCGAGCTCAGCTCAAGCTGGCCTATGGAACGACAAAGAGCGATGCCATGGAGCAGCTGATCCACGAGGGCGTCCAGGCCGACATTGCCTACTTCGCTGTGATCGGCGCCACGATATAAACGGAGACGAGATGCCATACACCCGCAGTGGAAAATGTGTATACAAGAAGAATACTGATGGCTCTAGAGGTGAGAAGGTGGGCTGCTCCGATTCCGAAGAGGAGGCGAAGCAGTACATGAAGAGGCTCTACTCTCTCGATGAGACGGATGATGAGCTGCTTGATGAGGATGTCATAGATCGGTTCGGGGGGACCAGCGTGAATTTATTACGGCAATATATAAGAGAACTGTTAAGTGAGCAGCATTCGGCTGCCATGAAAAGGGCAGTAAAATCTAAATCTACACAGCCTATGGCGCAAATAATTTTAAATCACGTACATTCGTTACAAGAGTCAAAAGCTTCGGATGCATTTGAGTCGACTATAGCTAATTCCATTAATGCTTCCGGAGATAATATAACTGCTACTCGTCCAACGGTCGGAACACAATATTCTGATGTCCGCGTCGAGGTTAGCGGGATGGGGTCTGCTTGGGTAGAAGTTAAGATGAATAAAAGCGATAATCTTTCAAATCCTAGAATGTTCTATAATGGAGCTTCGTGGGATACTACCTACAAGACTCCAGCTGCGAAATATGCTGTTGATCTACTAAATGCTTCCAGCGAAGCTGCGAGCTTCATAAGTGATATATCAATTTTTAGCAAAATTAAAAACCCTAGTATACCTACGACTTTAGGAGGACTAAGAAACCCTAATTCAGTTCCGCTTGAGGTTATGAGAGAATTTGTTGAATCTAGAGGCACCAGATATATCGCAATAGAGAAAGATGTCGACATAGGTTCGTTAGTAACGCAGCATTATATTGTTGGAAAAGCTGAGCCGGCTGATTATATGCAATCTGGGGATAGTTTTTACTTAATAGGTACAAGAGATCCGTTCGGTTTAGCTTCTTTGAATAACGGTAGCATCCCCGTATTGGGGGGTACAGGCGATTTTAAAATAAGGGTTTCAACTAGATCTAAGTTTTATGAAATTCAGGCTGAAATAAAAATAAAAAATTTCACTCCATCATCCTCTGGTTTTTCTGCCTTGCAAGGAACATCTAAAATTAACCCATTTCTGAAATTAGGAATTAGGTAATTACATGCGTGAAACTATTGTGTGAATAGTGTTTCGTTCCAAAAGTCTTTTCAAGTCCAGCTAAAGAGTGATGATCGACTGAGGCAGCATATAACGAAAAGACTTTATCATCGGTCACGATATTTAATATAGTGTGAGAAGGAACCCGTCGCGGACAACATAGATGAAAATTACAAAGAGACAGCTTCGAAGGATCATCCGCGAGGCTCAGAGCTGGACGGACGAAGGGGATAAGGTCAAGCCGACGAAGAATTTCTACGCGGCAGCTAGGGGGACAAGATCGAAGCAGATGTTGTTCTCAAGCACGATCTACACGGTGGTCCAAGCCAGAAACAAGTGGGGCATGATCAGAATTGTAGCGCCCGATTCTGGGGACGCGTTCCCTCCGTATGAGTTCGACGTACCAGCCGACATGATGGAGAAGATATAAATGAGAGTTACAAAGAGACAGCTTAGAAGGATTATCCGCGAGGTGCTCGAGGATGCGATGGAAGAGGAGCTGGAAGGCATTGAGACTGTTGAGGATGCATGGGCCGGCTCCGAGGACGACGCCAACCTGGCACTTCCCCTGGATCACTCCGAGGTCCAGGGCGGTTCGCATGTGCTCTCAGCGATTGAAGATGAACCCCTACGCATTGTCGGGGAACGGCGGAGGAGACGATGAGGATCAGAAACTTAGTTCTTGCGGCATGCCTGGTGGCCCTGTCGACCTTTATTCCCAGCACGGCAGCGTCCGACGTCGTCCAGAAGGACCAGTACGAGCTGTCCAAGGTTGCATCGTTCTCGTCGACCGAGGGGCTCACAGACCTTGAGAAGAACATCCGCCGGGCCGCAGTTAAGGTCCGGACGCTCGATGGCGGCCACGGCAGCGGTTCCTATGTCCTCATCAACGGCTTCCACATTGTCATCACAGCGCACCACGTGGCGGACGGTCCCATCGGATCGGTCTACACAATTGTGCCGGGCAAGGGGAAGAAGGTTGAGGGCCGACTGGTGTGGTCTGACTCGGACAACGACGTCGCCACAATCCTGGTGCCTAGGATAAAGTCGCGACGGCCGATGCCCTTCAAGCCACTCAGTGAGGCCGCAGCGGTGGGCACTGCGGTTGCCTATTCGGGGTACCCGGCCAGCTTCAGTCTGCTTAGCTTCAGGGGGATGATCGTCGGACATGAGGACGTGGGGGTCGGTAACTCACTGGTCCTGCACTCCTACGGCTGGTTCGGCTGCTCCGGATCAGGCATCTACGACCTGCACGGGAGGTTCGTGGGGGTGCTCTGGGGCGTCTCCATTGGCGGCAACCTCTGGAGCTCCCAGGTTCAGGAGGACCTGACGTTCCTGACGCCGGCCCACAAGATCAGCAAGAAGACCATTGTGAAGGCCATATGCAGCGCCAAGCCGTGTCCCCAAAGGTGCCTGGACATGTAGTTCTTTTGCCCATCGGAGCAATAGTTATGATATGTGAACTTGAGTGGGCGGATGCAGGTCAAGATAAACGATATTCTGGTGGATGTGGAGGTTGCCGACACCTATGAAGCCAGGCAGCTGGGCCTCATGCACCGACACTCCCTCCCTGCCAATTCGGGAATGCTGTTCGTGTTCTCAGAGTGTGAACCCCGACAATTTTGGATGAAGGACACACACATCCCCCTGTCGATCGCCTACGCCGATGAGCTGGGCACGATCCTCAACATTGAAGACATGCAGCCGCTGAACCTGCAGCAGACGCCCTCGGCTGGCGCTGCGCAGTATGCACTCGAGATGAACCGGGGCTGGTTTGAGGAGAACGGCATCGGCATTGGACATCGGGTCGAGATGGAGCCGGCCCTCCTGGAGGCGATCGATCGAGGGCTGCTGCTGGAGAAGCAGGGCCAGAAGAGCAAGCGTACCCTCTATCATATAGGGTCGCGACCGGCTAAGCCAAATCCCGCCTTGACAACCCGTGGATGGAAGACGGAGGCCGGCTGGGAGCGTGACTGGCTGGACAGCCCTGTTGAGTCGGGCGTCTTCTTGACACCGACCCCCATGGACATCGCTGCATACCACGGAATACTAAACCACATATACGCCTACAAGGTCCCCGAGTGGGTGATCGAGAAATCGGGCGGAATTCATCGTTTCGATTACGGCTCAGAGATCCTTATACCGGAGGACGTCTGGGGTGAGGCCGGCGATGAAATAGAGTTTATGGGCAAGAGCAAAGATAAGCAGGAGGTTGCGGTCGCACATGATAAGCGCCGGGCCGAGATCCTTGCCACCGCCGGACGCGAGAGGGACTGGGAGTGGCTCGATAGCCTGGCGCCGGTGAAGTATAAATTGGACGGCCTGAGGAGCACAAAGCACCTTTTGGATGCGGTAAAGCTCCTCAAACCGAGTGAGAGGAGGGAAGCTATAGCGGCGCTCGAACAGCACTCTGCCGATGAAGGAACGTGGACGAAAAAAGATCTTGAGATCGCTGACCTGCTCAAGAGACACCTCGACGAGGCTTGTTCCATCGATGGGTCGGAGCTCCTGCGAGAGTATATCAGGCGCTGGCTCATGATTGGGGGTGAACGATGAAAATACTGAGACGGCTCAGGCCGTGGTACTTTGAGAACAGTCGGGTCCCTCCCCTCCTCTCGCACTTGGCGCCCATCGAGATCTGGGCCATAAGTTTCGGGCCGTTCGTATGGTGCCGCGGCAAGCTGAGCGAGGAGACCAAGCGCCACGAGGCGATCCATTTCTTCCAGCAGCTCGAGCTCCTGTTTGTCCTGCAGTGGGTGTTGTACGCACTGTTTTGGGTCATTGGAGTGGCTCGTGGCCGGCAAGGCTCTGTCGCCTATCGCCGCAACCCATTTGAGTTGGAGGCCAACATGCACGAGGGGGAGGAGGATTATTTGGACAGGCGTCCGTGGTTCAACTGGTGTCCTCACTTGCGGGACCTTTGGAAATGAACCTACTACAAAAATACATAAGAACTCTCCTGACAGAGAAGAACGTGCTGGCCATAGGCGAGTGCTATCCATTCGCCGTTGAGAAGGCCACGGCTTGGTTCCGCGACCACATCGATCGCACCAAAACGCGTGGAAAGCGCGCGCACCCCGACATCGACAACAAGGACAAGTTCAAGGTGGTCCACGGTAGGGTGACCAACAAGTGGAGCGGTGAGAGCTACCTGCATGCCTGGGTGGAGATGGGCGACACAATCTTTGACGATCAGACTAAGCGGACCAAGCCGGACGGGATCGATCGGAAGACTTATTATGACCACTTCCAGCCCGAGCCAATCGTTGAGTACACAGCCGAGGAGGTCATGGTCAACTGCGTCCAGGGAGGCCCGGGTCCATGGGACGAGGAATCCCGAGAGGCAATGAGCCAGCGCGATGCGTGGCTTCATGAGGCAGCCACCTCAGGTGCCCCCGCCGGTGGAGACTGTTACGAGGCCGCCGGCAAGTACATAATGGATAAGTGCCAGTTCGGGTCATCGGAGGATTGCAATCTGACCCTTGTGCACGGCGAAGTGATGGGTCAGGGTCCCCTCGAAGGAATTACGTTTGGGCACGCCTGGGTGTTGAGTGGGGGTCTGGCAATTGATAAATCAAACGGCAGAAATATAGAATTGCCGAAACAGTTCTACTATGCATTGGGCGGCATTGACAACATTGGTAACGTGCATGAGTACGACTGGGACGCCGCCCGGGATAATATCCTAACGTACCAGCACTGGGGTCCATGGGACCTGGAGACGGAGAGCGGGCTATGAAGAGAATGCCGCAGATATTTACGCGCATTGATGACCAGGACGTCCCTGTGAGCGACGCCGTCCTGGACGTCATCGAGCAGGAGGAGATGATTGAATCTGTCCTGCGCGCGCACGTGAGGGAGCTCCTGACCGAGGCTGCCAAAGCCCCTGAGGACTTGACGGGCGATATGTATGTGCAGATTGACGGCGCCGACTATGGTTGGCAGGTTAAATTGATGGACCCGGATGAGCGTGATTATGCAGTTGGCCTGCTGTATCTTAACTCTGCAGCGGACGCCGAGGGTGCATGCTCGGGCGCATTTATTGTGAGACAAGCAAAAGCTCGTCACGGATGGGGGCCGCTCCTCTACGACGTGGCAATCGAACTGGCCTCAATGCACGGCGCCGGACTAACGCCCGATCGGGAGGAGGTCTCGGACGAGGCGCTGGGGGTGTGGCACTACTACCTTCACAGCCGGCCCGATGTGGAGAAGTTGCAGCTGGATGACTTTGAAGACCCGTTTGTGACCCCAGACGACGATTCGGACGACTGTCGACACTGGCAGAGTCAGCTGAACCACGTGAGCTGGGCGGGCAATCGACGTCGTGATACCGCGAGCCCCTCGCCGGGAGGCTGGATGCCGTCGGACACTGCCACTGCGGCGTTGCCCGACGACGGCCGTCTGGCGGGGTGGAAGATTCACCCCCTGACCAAAGTTTACCGAGTGAGTGGAACTCCCACAATTGATAGGCTGAGAAAGTTAGGAAAACTGGAGGAATAATGACTGTGTTGCGCAAATACATAAGGGAAGTGCTGTCCGAGGCCAATGGCGGCGGTAAGAAGAAAGTCTACCGGGGCATGATAATTACGATGCCATCCGCGTCCATAGCCAGCCAGATCCGAAAGTTTCTGAAGACCGGTCGGGCTGACATTGGACAGGGGGAGCTCGTCCGCTTCATCCTGGCACAGCTGGAGGGCGAGAGCGCCGGGGTTTCCTGGTCGGAGAACTTCGATGTGGCCGTTAGTTTCGCTAAGCCGCATGATGCCACCAACCGAGGCAAGCGGCTCCACGTGATCTTCCAGGCCACCGTCGATGAGGAGGTCGGATACGATCCGCAGGCTGCAGGCGAGGAGCCTGGCCTCTATTATGACGAGGAGGAGGTCCGATTTGAGAGCGGCACTGAGATACCACTCACGGGGATCTATGTGTTCATAAGGTCCAAAAACGAATGGGACAGGCTGAGAACTCAGTTTAAACTGTTGGTGTTGAAGTCCGCGGATAATCCCATAATGGTGAGGGCATGAACCTAGTGCGCGAGTACATAAGGGAGACACTCCTGATCGAGGCTGCCAAGGGCGTGCGGAACCTTGCGCGCGGCGTCAAGATAGCCATGGAAGTGTCTGACTCGCGTGCCAAGTTCTATTACTACGTCCCGCCCAATCTCTCCAAAGCACGACGCCCCGAGAAGGTTGGGGCTGATTGGACGATCGATGACTCACGCAACAGGTACGCCGCGGTGGGCTGGGGCGACACTGAGCCCGTCACCCAGCCGCGCGGCCAGATCGAGCTGAGACGGCCCCCGCCGCGAGACGGCCCCTGCGGTGACGCGTGGGAGGTTGCGTGGTCCGAGGCGGATCAGGCTTGGGGGCCGCTGCTGTACGACCTGGCAATGGAGTGGGCCACAATGAATGGGGGCGGCCTGATATCAGACCGTCGCAACGTGTCTCCGCCCGCCCGGGCAGTCTGGGACTATTATTTCAGCAGGCGCCGGGCAGCAAAATCACACCAGCTCGATGATTTAGAAAACACGCTGACGCCGCAGGAGGAGGACAACTGCAATCAATGGTCGGCCCTCGGGAAGGTTGGCGGGGAGGACTGGCAGGAATCCCCCCTGAGCAAGCGCTACACAAAGTCGCCGACGGTGTGGAACCAACTCATAAAGGGCGACAAGCTGGTGAGATTTAAATGAAACACCTCGAAGAAAATAACGAGACGTATTTCAGCCACCTGCTCTTTGCTTCCCGGATTGCAGTGCACCTGTGTTTGAGCGGGGCCTGTCTTATGCTGCACGGCCTCCTTCCCTTCTGGGCTCAGCCGAAAAGTTTGAGCCTGAGTTCCATGTGCAAGAAGATTAAGGCCTGGAACGATCACGCAGAGCAGAGAAAAAGACAATGAGACTGCTCCGCGAGTACATTCGAGCACTCCTCGCCGAATCCATCGATCCCAAGATTGCGTCTATGATCGACCGGGCCGAAGAAGCTGGACATATGATCGAAGTGGAAAATGGGGCTGTTTATTTATTTGATGCAACACGGTCGGAGACACGCACCTCTAATATAGCTGCTGTGCAGTGGTATTCTGCGGGCAGCAATATGTTTGGGCCATGTCTAAAAGCCGCACACGTCAATCATTCCAGAGCGCTTGGTAATTTTGGTCCATTAGTATATGACGTTGCAATAGAAGTGACAGGCGGCTTAACACCAGATCGGACAGAAGTTTCTAAAGATGCGAGGGGAGTTTGGGATTATTACATGAAGCGCCGTCCTGATGTCATAAAGCAGCAGCTAGACAACCCACGCAATAGGTTGACTCCTGAATATGAAGACAACTGTTCTCATCCTGGACGGTTTTCACAAAAGTCTTCTATGAGCAAAAAGTATAGCAAGACGGGCACTCCAGTCATGGACGAATTGCGTAGAAGAGGGATGTTGGTAGAATAATGAACCTACTCCGCGAGTACATAAGGGAATTGCTCAAAGAAGATCCCTTGGGGTTTGTGCATGACCTTGCAGGGTCTGACAAGTTTGGTGATCAATTCTTTGGTGGAAGCATAGGCAAGGAAGCCGGCCGAGAGATCAAGCGCGCCTTCAACAATAATGCAGACCATCAGTGGCTATCGACACTTGATACAGTTCATTGGACCAGTGATGTATACAATCTGGAGCAGCTGGCTGACAGCGGCAAGGATGAGCTTTCCGCAACAATGACCTTGCCTGGTGAATCATTCAAGCCGGCTGTTGATGGGTGGAACGGCTTATGGATTAAAGGCAGGATAACACTTGCAGCGAACGATCAGGACACGCTGTATTCAGGTTTTTATAGCGACTATGGTCCCGGAGGCGAAATGGGGACTGAAGAGGAGGTTGCTCACCGAGATAAATCATCCGGTAGAAATAAACGCCCGTCTGTGTCAAAGGATTATAGCGGCTACCGCCACCTAACTCGAGCGTGGCCACCTGACGCAGAGATGAGAGCACAGAAAGGCATTCCGTATATCCTTGATCAGTCGACTTGGGATCCCTCTAAAAACCGAAGCGGTGTTAACGAAGCTCTAGTAGACAATTGGCATGCCGTTGGGATTGTGGTTGGTAGCAAATTGTTCAAGTTCGTAAAACACTATGCTGACAGTGATCCTTCGGAAGCCATGGGCGTGATTGCGGAACTGTTTAGGGTTGCAACAGATTTTGGCGTGCCCATCATTGACGTTAACAGAAATGAACTGTGGAGGCCTGAGTGAGACTCGTCCGAGAATACATAAGGGGGTTGTTGACCGAGCAGTCCGATCTGTGGGATTATCCAATTGGACCGGACCGCCGGGTCTTCATTTCCCGGGAGCCTTTCGGGTCCTTTCGCAATGCCGCCCAGCCGCCGGCAGTCCTCTCAATGCAGAAGCCGGAGGGGCTCTGGTATGGCTGCGGGAGCAGCTGGATCGACTTTGTCCGGACAGAGATGAGTGGAACGATAGAGGAAGTCGGATATTTATACGAGATCGTCCCGAGTTCTGCAGTTCTCAGAATAAGGGACGACGACGAATTCCAACAGTTTGAGCGGGACTTTGCCTCTCCGGAGCTGGATATGATAGGACAGAAAATAATAGACTGGCCGATGGTTGCTGCAACGTACGCTGGGATCGAAATCTGCCCTTATAACCCGCGCCGAAGGACTAAGTCCATGTGGTACTACGGCTGGGATGTGGCCTCAGGCTGCATATGGGATTCGTCTGGGATTGCAGGAGCTCCCATTCTGCTCGCACAGAAAGAGGGGGATTCGTTATGACCCTCCTGCGGCAGTACATAAGGAGAGTCCTTGCTGAGGGGCTCGGTGATGAGTGGCTGTCCCCTGGTGTCGTCCAATTCCTGATTGACAACTATGCAGAGAAGAGTGATATTCTGGGTCAGCTCACGTGGGGGTACGGCAAGCTGCCAAAGAGGACGTGGGGTCGGTATTCACTTCGACAGCGAAAACTGACCGTCAACAAGGATAAGACAAAGGGATTGACGAAGCAGCAGGTCTCGACTGTGCTGCACGAGATTCAGCACTGGAACCAACACGTCGCCTGTGCCGAGGATTTTCCGGGGGGCACTGCGGAAGAAGTGACATGGGCCCATAGCAACCGACACTGTGCAGCCCTCACCCAACACGGATACTGGGACGCTCCACACGAGGTCGATGCCCGGGCCTTCGCCGCCGAGCACCACCAAGATGCAATGAGCCGTGCCGCCAGGTTCGGCGCCGGCTACATGGAGGCGGAATCGGAGGAGGAGGCGTGGGAGGAGATCATGGACGACCTCCTTGACTTGGACTCGGTCGATGAGTTTGAGATGGTCAAGAGGTATGATATTGGTCTGGCCCTTCGAGACGTCCAGATGAATACCCCGGAGAATATGAAATTTGCAGTCGAGAGGCTGACAGGATTGGGAGTGGCAGTGAGATGACAATAAGAGAGCTGCACATCTTTGACTTCGATGCCACGCTGTTCATGAGCCCAATGTATCCGTCGGACTGGGAGGGCCACGTTGGGAACTGGTTCGACACGGTTCGGTCGCTGTCTCCCCCATGTGTCATTGATCCGTCGGGCATGTGGATTGAGAGCACGGTCAGCGCTGCACACGAGAGCATCGCTGATCCAGAAGTGTACACTGTCCTTATGACCGGCCGTACGGCTAAGCCTGCCCTGAACGCTCGGGTGAATGAGTTGCTAGACTCCGCCGGGCTGGCGTTCGATGAGGTGCACCTGAAGCCGGGCGGCGGCACCCAGGATTGGAAGTCCTCGATGATCCTGAACCTGATTCAACTGTTTCCTGATCTCGAGACGGTCCAGATATGGGACGATCGAAAGAATCACCTGGATCACTTTGGCACTGTCGTCGAGGCGCAGGGCCTGGCAGTTGAGCTGCACTTTACCGGCATTGTGCTGGATGAGCCCTGTGTGCTGGGTGATGCTGTGGTGGACGAGGGGCTGCTCCGGGAGTATGTAAGGGAAATAATGCTCCTGACCGAGGCCGCCAAGGGACCGCAGGATCTGCCCGATACTGTGTCTATCGTTATCAGGTCGGACATGGCCGGAACCGCAAAAATATATTATGCCGACTGGCATCACAGACCCACTATCCCCAGCGCAGATGTCCGCAGCGCTGGGGAGGTCGATATTGTTGATGTGAGCTTTGACCCCTCTCGCGGACCTTGCGGCGGTGCCTGGAAAGTTTCGTCTGCAAACGCTGTGTCCGGTTGGGGACCGATGCTCTATGATGTGGCTATAGAATATGCGACTCTGCATGCCAATGGGCTGATTGCCGACAGGGATGCTGTGTCTAAGCGTGCAAGGGCGGTCTGGAATTATTATCTTAGCGGCAGAAGCGATGTGACTGCCCACCAATTGGACGATCTGCATAACACTCTCACGCCTGAAGAAGAAGACAATTGTGATCAGGATGTTTCTCTGCATATAGTTCGAATGAAGGATTTAGATCCAGTTACTGGGGGTACCACAAAATGGACTGAGTCTCCCCTGAGCAAGCGCTACACGAAAGAGCCGACGACAATGGCTGCGCTCAGGGCTATGGGTAAACTGGTGGAATCATGAACCTGCTGCGCAAGTACATAAGGATGCTCCTGACCGAGGCTGCCATGGGACCGCAGGACCTGCCTGATGGCGTGGTGGTGGTATTTGAGCACGAATCTGATGGCGTGACCATATACTTCGGACACGAGGACGACCCCACGCGCCGCATCCGGTGGGCTGATTTTGGCGAGATTACTAAGCTTCCGCACGGGTCAGTTGGTATTGACCGAGTTTCCTCGGCGCTCGGCGACTGTGGAGGCGCCTGGCATGTCACCGGCTCGTATGTGAAGAGCGGATGGGGACCGATGCTGTATGACATCGCCATAGAGTATTCAACCCTGCACGGCGGGGGCTTGACATCGGATCGCCGCGAGGTGTCCACGGAGGCCCGGGCCGTGTGGGACTACTACCTCAACAGCCGCGGCGATGTGACCGCACACCAGCTCGATGATGATGAAGCCTCTTTGAAAAATAAGCATGCGCAAGGGGATCCGGATGGGATGCTCTCCTATTTGGGGGTCGATGCTGGGTCTCTTGATGCCGAGGATAACTGTGATCAGTCGATTGCAATGTTTCAAGGTGCGCGTAGCTACCCCGGAGATGTGGAGTGGGCAGAGTCCTCCCTGAGCAAGCGGTACACGAAGCCGCCCGCAACGATCAATGCGCTGCGCTCAGCCGGCAAGCTGGTGGAATTATGAACCTGCTGCGCAAGTACATAAGGGAAGTGATATCGGAGGACCTGGGCCGACAGGTCTGGGCCGACAGAGCCAATGCGGACTCGCGACACTTCGGTACCGAGCCCGATACGCAGCGGGAGGAGGACCTCTGGGCCAGTGTGTACGGCTACTTGGTGTCGGACATGGGAACCGCCATTACGTCAGCAGATGTCCAGGACATCACGAGGTACGCGCAGGATCCGAGGTACAGTGACGTCTTCATACCGTACACCGGTGCAGCGCCCCTGTACCGCGGTCAGCAGCTTCCCAGGGAGCTGCTGGACGGCCTCCTGGGATCCGATTGGCCGGGCCTTCCCTCTGAGGTGCAGAAAACACACTTCAAGTCGAGTGTTCGAGACGAGTTGATCCTGTCAGATCCAGTACCCATAGACTTCGTGTACTCCCCGGAGGAATTTCACCGGGAGGGAATTGCCTCATCCTGGACCCCAAATTATCTCATTGCCATGGATTTTGCCACGGACACCTACAAAGCGAAGGGCCATGATTGGGTTGCCACAGTGCTGGTCACGGATTCGAGTGGCGGCGACTTCCTGGACATTGGCCCACTGTACAATTACTGGCGCCTAGATGCGCACGAACATGAGGAGGAGGTCATGGGGCTGGGTCCGATCCGGGTGAAGGCGATCAGGGTGGAGGTATGAGACCGCCGCCCGGGAGAGTTAAGGAGAGAACGAGGCTCGACCCAAGGATCGTAGACAACAAATTAGCGGGGTTGTACCACAAAGGCCAGGATCGAATCTGGAACGGCAAGGAATATTTGCAGGAGTGCTTGGATAAACACGGAGGGATAAACATAAGGACAAACAATATCGAGGCCCTGCATAATATATTCATGATAATACTATGGGGAGAATTGGCCGCATGGAAAATATCAGCTTCATTGGCAATGGAAATTGAAGACGATAGTGCAAGGATGGCAGCCACAGCCCAAGCCCACGATGAGGCTCGTCATTTTTATGTCATGAAGGATTATTTAGAGTTATTGAACGGGAACACGGCAAAAGAAGATCTCAACAAGCATGCGGACCGGTTTCTCTCTTATATCCTGGATGCGAATCATATTTCAAAAAAGCTGTTGGGAATGCAGATGATGGTTGAGCCACTGGCACTGACGCTGTTTCGGATTGTAAGGGAGAAGGACGTGGATCCAGTGTTGTCAGATCTGCTGATAATGTTTGAGCGGGATGAGGCTCGTCATGTTGCTTTTGGTACGCTGCACCTCCCGAGCGTCCTTAGGGAAATGACAGTGGTCCAGCGCACCGATCTTTGGATCTGGCAATTTCGAGGATATATGAAACAGTTTCAGATCCTGTACTCTCTTGAAGAGAGCTTTGAGCAACTTGGCATCCGTCCGCGGCGAGTGTATGAGGCTGCCCGAAAGAAACAGTTAAATGCAATAAACCTAATGGCTGATGAGATGGGAATCCAGTACCCGTTTATCGATGCAATGATGAGAATATCAGACGCAAGATACGAGCTGGGCACTGCTAGCGAGGATCGCCCGTACCTCCAGAGAATACGGCGGGCAACGGAGAAAGTGCTAGCATGAACCCTTTGATGGAACAAACGGACGGTCTTGATATTGATATGATGCCGTATGTCGATGAGCTGGAGAATCTCATTCACGACTTTCTTCTCGCGCCTAATTCAATAAAGCATCTCCAATCGATGTCTGTAGATGAGGAAGTCAGCGCCGTCCTGGACGCTGGTCACATATTCTCTGATCACCCAAACGTCAATGAGCTCCACTTAACGCTGATGATAAATGATGAGTCGGCGGCCTCTATCGATGCAATGTACGCATGCGACGTCGAAGACCGGTCCCAATCCAATCTACTTCTGATGGTCGACCTGCCAAGAGAATACAGCGAAATTCCTGAGCTGAAGGGATGGCTGTCAGCCGAACTGGGCGACGCCCTTTCACACGAGCTGCAGCACAGCTGCGATGCAACCGAGATGCTAGCCGGCGACTGTCCGGAGGGTGCAGAAAAGTGGCTGAGCATAGAGCTAATAGAGAAGTACTACGGGTGCGAAGCCGAAGTGAGAGGTCACGTTGCCGGCATCCTTGGCCGGGCCAGGCGAACGGGCCAGGATCCCTATGAATTGCTCGATGACGACATGGGAACAATCCTGGACAAGGCTGTGGATAGAGGGTACACTGAAAAGGAGATGCAGCCCGTGTTGCAGCAAATCTACGGTAAGTGGCTTGCACGCCTGGAGACGCTGTTATGAGACTGCTGCGCGAAGACATAAGAGATTCTCTGGTACAAGCCGGTCAACAAGCTTGCGGTTACATGAATTGTAAGCTTTTTGTGCAGACAGTGACGGGTATACCCAAGCTAGATGCTCTTCCGTCAAGGCCGTTTAGATCGATCGGGGATCTAGCGACAGGTGATGTGCTTAAGTGGGGGACGGGTACCCATTGGGCAATATACATCGGTGAGGGTGAAATCATGGAGGTTGAGGAGTGGGGCGCACCGACACGAATAGTTCCTTTCGCTGAAGTGCTCGAAGAGATAGATCCTCCCGATACGGTTTTTTCCACGACGTCTGAACCTGAAATGCTCATTCGCGAATACGTAAGGGCTCTACTGACCGAGGGCGCCAAGGGCCCGGCCGACTTGGACCGTGTCGAGGGATCCCTGGTCAGGATACGTAACACCGGCGATCACTTTGAGGTTTCCCTGTATCAAAATGCCGATCCGGAAAAAAAATGGACTGGGCAGCTCATGGGAGTCGTGGCAGCAAATTCATTCTCTCCTGATCCTCCTTGCAAAGGCGCCTATATGGTCAGCTGGGCTCATGTTGAAGGCCCGTTCCGGTCTGAGGGGTGGGGTCCTATGCTGTACGATATTGTAATGGAGCTTGCGACGATGGCAGGTAGTGGCTTGATAGCGGATCGAGGTGTCGTCTCACCCCTTGCGTTCAACGTATGGAAATACTACGCCGACAGCAGGGGCGATGTGGAGAAGATCCAGCTCGACGACAAGGAGGGGAGGCTCACGCCGGAGGACAAGGAAGATGATTGTGATCAGCACGTTGCCTACAGCGGAAGGGGCACTGACTACTTCTGGGAGCCAGAGGTGCGCGACGAGGAGTGGGACCCCCATGGGAAGGAGGTCCTGCTTAAGCACCCGCTCTCCAAGATGTACCGCTCCATGGGCACGCCTACAATTAGTGCACTTGAGAGCATGGGCAAGATAATTATGGTGTGAGCAGTTGAGGACTGAATGACTGAACTAGGACAAGGACCGATCAGGGAGAAGCTGGACATGCCGATCCCTGAAGATCTGCTGGACATATACGATATGATGTCTGCAGCTGGCCACCAGTTTTATATTGTTGGCGGCGCAGTTCGCGATCGCCTCCTGAACCGGACTCCCAAGGACTACGATGTGGCCACCAATGCCCCACCAGAAAAAGTCATTGAGGTCCTCTCCCAAGACCCGGCACTGCAAATAAAGCCGGTCGGAGAAGCATTCGGGGTGGTGCTGGTGAAGACCCCAGCCGGGAATGAATTTGAGATTGCTACGTTCCGGAAGGACATTGGGAAAGGACGCCGGCCGGACGAGGTGGAGTTTACCACGATCGAGGGGGACGTCTCCCGACGCGACCTCACCATCAATGCCCTGTTCTATGACATTGGCACCGGCGAGGTGGTCGACTATGTTGGAGGCCTAAGGGACATTGTGACCGGCGTGGTGCGCACCGTTGGAAATCCAGCCGATCGGTTTGACGAGGACAAGCTGCGCGTGCTCAGGGCAGTCCGGTTTGCCGGCCGGGTTGGATCCGATCTGGACGAGGAGACGGCTCAGGCAATCAAGGATGACCCGTACCTCGATCAGGTCTCTCATGAGCGGATAAGGGATGAGTTCCTCAAGGGCATAGCTCAGGCAGTCCAGGTTCCGCACTTCCTCGGGATCACCGACGAGCTCGGCCTCTTTGATGAGATCTTTCCGTCAGCCCAGATCAACCGGGACTTTGCACGTACTAAGGATCCTGCTGTACAGCTGGCGCTCCTTTTGAGGGACAATCCGGTAGACTCGGTTGTCGCCCTGCTACGGTCGATGAAGTACTGGAAGGACGAGGAGATAAAACCCAGCACCTTTCTAATTGCCCTGCAGGACCTGGATGCATCCACCGCAGTCGACATGAAGAAGAAGTTTAAGAATGCTAAGCTGAGTCCGGCCCAGGTGACAGAGTTTGCTGAGGAGTCTGGCATGCGCACACAAGATATCCAGGCCTTCCTCAAATTTGTCGAGATGCCCTTGGCGGGGGATCCACAGGAGTTTATGGCTCAGGGCTTGAAGGGCCCAGACATAGGGAGGGCCATGGATGATGCAGAGCAGCAGCAGTATTTGGACGTGCTCGGCGAGTCTCTAGTGCGCATTTATATAAACATGTTGCTGAGGTCTTAAACATGAGTCTTATAAGGAATACATTTAATCTGTATAAAGCTTTCTTCAGGGGGGCCTGGGAGCCTGAGGCCATTCTTCTTTTTGCGCTAGCGAAGGTGGGCGCCTTTGGGGCCGGCATCGCAGTTGGAGTCTGGGTCTTCTGATGAGAATTACTGAGCGACAGCTGAGAAGAATTATCAGGGAAGAGTTGGCAAACCAGTACAGTTGGGAAGTGGCTACCAAGAAAAAATTTATGTTGGACAAGCCGGGCATGGAACAGGAGGACAAGGACAACGTCGAGTCCTATCTCAAGAGCATGTCGCTGATGGAGACGGCCCGGGATCCTTTTATTGATGCGCTCCGTCGTGCCATCAGCATGGTCAGTCCAAAATTTGGAGAGCCTGGCATGAGTAAGAGAGAGGCAGTGATAGAGTTGGTTGAGACCGGTGTGGAAAAAAGTATAGCATATTTTGCCGTGGTCGCAGCATTGCAAGAAGTGGAGTCTGCCTGATGGGAGCTAGCTTCAGCACGCCGGCGATGAAGAAGGAATTCATTGAATATGCCAACAGCAGCGAATTTCCGGATACGGTTCCTAAATGGCACGAGTACGACCCGGAGACCAGACAGGTTTTTTTATGGGTTTTTGGCGAGTGGAACATGGATATAAAGGAAGACTTTGAAGACTTTGTGAAGCAGTACGATAAAAAAATTCTTATCGGTACTATGATGCTCAACAATCAAACCGGGGATTCATATGAAGATATTGATTAAATTTCGAAATTGGCTGATCTTCAGGGGGATAAGAGCCACCGAATTTTTTGGGGTGCTGTTTTCCTTGGGCATGTTGATGGCACTAGTAGCCATTGTCTTGAGCGGGATAATAATTTCTAACTGCTAATTTGTGGCGCCCTGTTTCTCTGGTGCGCTATTTATGTCAGGGGTAGTATAAACATAATGGATAATTGCCGTCGGCTCGTGATCTCGGATCTTCACGTGGGGAGTACATTTTCCCGGGAGGCGGAGCTCCTGCAAGTGCTTAAGACGGTCGAATTTGATGAGCTGATCCTGGCCGGCGACGTCATTGACTTTATGAGGGTTCCGTTCTTTTCTGAGAAGAGCGCTGAGATATTTGAGTACATTTCATCGATCGACGTTCCCATCATATACATTATAGGGAATCATGATTCATCGCTCCGGAGTTTTGTTGGGAAGACCATCAATGGGGTGCAGTACCTCGAGGTCTATGAATTTATGCACTGTGGCCGCTACTTCCGGATCGAGCACGGCGACAAATATGACAGAGGGTTTGTGCGCTTCAAGTTTTTGATGAACATAATCCTAGTTTTTGCCAACATCATCGAACGGATGACTAATGTGGACCTTTCAGCTTGGTGGGACAACCTATTCTCCAAGAAGAAGAAGCTGCGTCGGATCTGGGACATTGTCAGCTGGAATGAGGATGCCGATGTGTTCATCATGGGTCACACACACGAGCCTGAGGTGCTCATCTGGATAGACCGCAACGAGAGGAAGAAGACGTACGTTAACACCGGAGACTGGGTGCAGCATGCAACGTACGTCACAATTAGAGACGGGGTGGTGAGGCTCAAGAATTTTCTTCTGCAGAAACCCATAGAGTCCGATGATACTTAGGATTAAGAGGGAGTTCCCCCAATGAGTCGGATGAGCTATTTACTGCGGCAGTTTATAAAAGAAGTCTTCCAGAGCCACACCGTTGAGCCCGGTGTTGGTGACCTGGTCCAGAACGTAAATCCCAACTGTAAACACCATGGGAGCAAGGGCATTGTCGTCAGCATTGCTTCATTGGACGATGATGCCGGCAAGGTGGTGGGCTACCAGTGCACCAACTGTGGTTCGGCCTGGAGCAAGGGCGACGTGTTAGAAAAAACTATGGATCAGTTGTCCTCTTTAGAGTTGGGCGGCATTTACTGATGTACAGCGGCCCCATCGGCGTTAATATTGGTTCGAGGTTATTATGATCAAGATAGGTGACAAGGTTTCGCCATTTGACAACATGTCCAAGACAGGCGTGGTCGTTGACATGCACAAGCAGAAGAGTAATCAGTGGATGATTGGCGGCGCCATGGAGGGGATCTTTATTGTGGATGTGCGACTGGACAAGGACGGCGCCATTGAAAGGTTCCGTGCCGATCAACTGATGAGACTAGAGTAGGGGATAGGGGCGTGAATGAATCAATTGGCAATCAAGCCATGGTCGGCTTCGGCGGGAGATCTCTTTGTGACTGCACTGCCGGATGTGAAAGGTGCGGCTGGGACGGCATTAATTTATCGTGGTATTTGTTGGCCTCTGAGTCCTCCTCTCAAGGCCTAGGCGCTGAGCAAATTAAGACTGCAGTGCAGGAAATTTTACAGGAGCACGGTCACCTGCAGCTGAATCTCGCATCTCCGGCCGCCGTGTCTCAACTGGCCGGCGAGATTGCAAGGAAGATATCAGATCTATCGGGATGAAATGATATGGACGTCAACATCGGTGATCTGGTCGTCCTGCGACAGGGACACCTCTTTGTGGAATCCTATTGCGGATTGATTATAGAGCGCCTGTCTTTGCGTGAAGGGAGCGATCCCTTCTTTCTAGTTTACTGGAATAATGCTTCTAAAACCGTTGCCCTCTCGAGTTTGTTGCTCAAAATTTTATAGAAATAGCCTAGGCAGTACTATAATATGACATGAGCGATTGTTGTCTTTATATGTCAGCCATATTTCTAGTGTCTGGTATATACCTGTATGTTATATGGAAAGCTGGCGGGGTGCGCAGAAGATAGGTTCTGCGGATGAGTTTCGAAGGGATTAAGTGCGGTGATCTCGTAGTGTGGAAAGCTGATCTACGTGATGAACGTTCCATTAAATCCGTTGGTTTGATATTAGAATTGCGATCGCAGGCTGCCATTTCGGGGGACGCTCTCGAGGTTGCTGCTGACTGTGCACTAGTTCTCTGGTCTGTGCACCCCTTTAAGGAGGCAGTGTCCTGGACTCCCCTATTTCAACTGAAGGTGATCGATTAAAGTGGGTAGCGAAATCAAGGTAAAAAAGAAGAGAGACTGGGCGCGCAATCGACACATACTTAAGTCGATTCCGAACCCAAGCAAAGAAGCGTACGAGATAAAGATGAAGGCTCCGGAGCTGACGTTCGAGGGCGCGCGCGGACAGCCGGACTTTGGCATCTTGTACATTACGATATACCCCTGCAGCCACGTAATTGAGCTTAAATCTTTGAAGGAGTATTTCTTTGCCTTCAGGGATCAAGTATTTTCGTATGAGAGAATCATCAATGTGATCTACGATGATTTGATGTCGACCTATGAACCGGCGCGCCTGAGGTTGGTACTGGTCTGTAACCCGCGAGGGGGCATATCTTCAAAGTTGACCGTCGATTCAGATTGGGGGTCCCGCGGCGGCAAAGATAAGTTTAAAGATTGGATCGGGCAGAAGGAAGAGTGGTAAACCTACCTCAGGATAGAATTTTAATAATTGATGGCGCCATGGGGACCATGATTCAATCCAAGGAGTTGAATGATGATGCCTACATTTGGGAAAATAAATTACTGTCCGGCTTCAATGACGTTCTGAATTTGACGAGGCCCAGTGTGATTCGCAGCATTCACGAAGAGTACTGCGTAGCCGGCGCCGATATAATCGAGACAAACACATTTAATGCGAACTACATCTCGGCCCTCGAGTATGATTTGTCCGATGGGACCGTCGACGAGATTAATGCCACCGGAGCACGCATAGCAAGGTCGGTGGCTGATCGGCACGGCGCTTACGTAGCTGGGGTGCTTGGCCCCACCTCAAAAATGCTTTCGATGTCCCCGGATGTGACAGATCCAGCTTATAGAGAAATATCATATCAAGAATTAGCGCGCGCCTACTATCGCGCCGCGCGCAACCTGATTCAGGGCGGAGCTCACCTAATCCTCATTGAGACTGTGTTCGATACACTCAATGCAAAGGCGGCCATCTCTGCCGTCTTAAAATTAGAAGCGGCGCTGGGCGAAAAAATCCCGATCATGATATCTGGTACAATAACGGACGCTAGCGGCAGGACTCTCTCGGGCCAGACTGCAGAGGCCTTTTGGAATTCGGTCAAGCATGCCAACCCAATATCGGTGGGCTTTAACTGTGCTCTGGGAGCACATCAGCTCCGACCGTATATCGAGACTCTGCACGACTGTGCTGATTGCGCAATCTCAGCCCATCCAAATGCTGGGCTGCCAAATGAGTTGGGCGAATACGATCAGTCTCCGGCTGAAATGGCTAATGAACTGCAGCGCTGGGCCGACAAAGGGTTGTTGAATATTGTCGGTGGGTGCTGCGGTACAAGCCCCGAGCACATACGGCAGATTGCAGCTGCAGTCAAGAAATATCATCCTCGAAAACCCAGGGTTCCCCGAAAGGATCTTCGCCTTGCTGGACTCGAGTCTTTTTCTGCTGCCGGCAAAAATTTTATCAACATCGGAGAAAGGACCAACGTTGCGGGGTCTGCAAAGTTCAGGAGGCTCATTAAAACTGGGGATTTTGAGGCGGCACTGTCCGTCGCGCGCGAACAGATAAAAAATGGGGCGCAGATCATCGACATTAACATGGACGATGGGTTATTGGACGGGCTCGAATGTATGGAGCATTTTCTCAAGTTAATCGCATGTGAGCCCGATATAGCTCGGGTTCCTCTGATGATTGACAGCTCGAACTGGGATATCCTTTTGGCAGGAATGCAGTTGATTCAAGGAAAAGGAATTATTAACAGCATCTCCCTGAAGGAGGGAGAGGAGACATTTCTATCCCAGGCGCAAATAATAAAAGAGAATGGCCATGCTGTGGTCGTCATGGCATTTGATGAGAAAGGCCAGGCCGATACGCTCGAGCGCCGAAAAGAGGTCTGCAGAAGGTCATATCAGCTCCTCGTAAATGGAGTCGACTTTCCCGTCACAGACATTATTTTTGATCCCAATATATTTCCAGTGGCCACTGGGATCGAAGCTCACTGCAGCTATGCCGTTGACTTCATTGAAGCGACTCGTTGGATAAAAGGCAACCTACCTCACGCCAAAGTGTCGGGGGGAATCTCGAACCTCTCCTTTTCTTTTAGGGGAAACAACAGCATCCGTGAGATGATGCATTCAATATTTCTGTACCATGCCATCAATGCGGGGATGGACATGGGCATCGTTAATGCTGGTCAGCTTGTAGTTTACGACGCTATTCCGGAGGCTGCACGAGAAATTGTGGAGGACGTCATCCTGAACCGTCGTCTCGATGGAACGGATAGGCTCCTGGATCTGGCGTCAAAGACACGCAGCACTTCTGAAAAAGACTGTCAGCGTTTGGAAACCTGGCGCAATTTGACGATCGAAGAACGAATTAAACACTCTTTGATCAACGGCATTGACGAGTATATTGTAAAGGATGCAGAAGAGGCACTTGAAAAGATTGGTGATGCTCTGCTAGTCGTGGAGGGTCCCCTGATGGATGGAATGGATATCGTTGGTGACCTCTTTGGGTCCGGCAAAATGTTCCTTCCCCAGGTGGTTAAGACGGCGCGGGTCATGAAGAAGGCAGTGGATTATCTAGAGCCCTACATGGAAAGGGGAAAGATGGGACGGCTGTCAAAGGGCAAGATCCTGTTAGCGACGGTGAAGGGTGATGTACATGATATCGGTAAAAATATTGTCGGCGTTGTGTTGGCATGCAATGGGTATGATATTCTGGACCTCGGGGTGATGGTGCCCCTTGAGAAGATTTTGAAAACTGCAGTAGAGGAAGACGTTGATGCAATTGGCCTTTCTGGTCTGATTACACCTAGTCTAAATGAGATGGTGAAGGTTGCACGTGAAATGACAGCTCGTAAAATTAATAAACCACTCTTAATTGGAGGTGCCACAACGAGCGAAGTCCACACGGCGATCAAGATATATCCAGAATACAGGGATACGGTCCATGTTATTAATGCCAGCACTGCAGTCGGAGACGTATCGCGCCTCTTTAAGGACAGAGAGGGATTTATAAATAGCCGAGAAAATCGGTACCGAAAAATTCAGGAGAGACGAGACAAACAGGGACATAAGTTTAGGCCACTAAAATCGGCTCAACAGAACAAGTACGTGCTTCAGAGCCCCCCAGTGAGTCCTCGACTCACTGGGAGACATTGCTATACAGACATCAGAGAGTTATCGGCTATCATTAAATGCATCGACTGGCGTCCTTTTGCAAGGACCTGGGGGATGAAACCGAGAGCATTACAGGATACGGGGGCCGGACAGGATTTATTAAAGGATGCTCACAAATATTTGGAATCGTTGTTGGAAGTCGTCAGCATTAATGCTGTGTGTTCCATTGATCCCTGCGGGAGCTCCGGAGATGACGTTATTGTCTATTCAGACGACAATCAGACACCCGGAATAATTTACAATTTCATTCGCCAGAGCCCCCAAAAGCGATCAGCAAATCGCTGCCTGTCAGATTATATTCATGAGCATGACTGGATTGGAACCTTTGCAGTCTGGGTGGAGGGCATAGATGAACTGGCCCAAGAGAAGAAGGATGAAGGGAATGATTATGCTAGCATCATGATTCAAGCTTTGGGAGACAGATTAGTAGAAGCCGCGGCTGAGTGGTTGCACCGGTCGGTTAGAACTGATCGGTGGGGCTACGCCCCTAATGAGAGCTTTTCATATGAGGAGCTGATCACAGAGAAGTATCAGGGCATTCGGCCGGCGCCGGGGTATCCTGCCTGTCCGGATCACACCCAAAAAGAAAAAATATTTGAATGGCTCGGGCTGGACGATCACCCAACGTTGAAATTGACTGAGGGTCTGGCGATGACGCCCAAGCCGTCAATATGCGGCTGGTATTTTGCGAATTCAGAAGCTAGGTATTTTGGGGTCGGTAAGGTGCCGAAGGAATACCTGGAGGACTTGATGATCAGGAACCCTGGTTTAGAGCGGCACAAAGATCACCTCGCGTGAGGATATACTATGGCATGGGCCAGCAAAGATAGTTACTGCAGTCGAATAGTTTTAGCATATGTGCTCCTTCTTTTGGCCGGGCCGTTTGGCCTTCATCGCTTCTATTTGGGGCGCATATGCACAGGGTGGGTGTGGCTTTTTACCGGTGGTCTGTTTGGCGTTGGAGTTGCGTTTGATTTTTTTGCAATTCCATTCATGGCCGCAAGAGTCGATTAGTCTCCATTGATTGGGTGAAAATTCACGCTGCTCCCATATTTATAACTGAATGGTGGATCACGTGATACGCATCCCGAAACTTGGCAACATCCTCTTAGTGCTATTTTCCTTCGCTTTTTTGAACGGCTGTGATGATTTTTTTGGCGGCGGCAAATCGGCCCCCTCTGGACCCCCCTGTGCTTGGGGTGACTCCCAGCGATGCCCCGGTCGGACCCTGGGCGAGTGCGACCCCGGGTACCGATCGTGTCTCGAGGCCGGCGGCGGCGTCACGTGGTGGAGTGATTGCCGCGGCATCGTTCTCCCGCAGGACGAAGTCTGTGACGGCCTGGATAACAACTGTGACAATCGCATCGATGAGGGCGTTGCAAATGCCTGCGGAGGCTGCGGAGAGGTTCCAGAGGACGTCTGCGACGGCGAGGACAACGACTGTGACGGCGAAGTTGATGAGGGGTTCTCGGAAATAGAAGAGATCTGCAACGGAATAGACGACGACTGTGATAGCCTTATAGACGAAGGCTGGAGTAAAAGGTTCGATTGCCAGCCGGAGTGGGCCACAGATTGGGTCATCTATAACGATCTCTCCACCTGCCATATGGGCTGGATGGAGTGCCGAGAGGGCGGCTGGACGGAGTGTTTCGAGTGGGGAGGCCCTCAACGGGAGATATGCAACGGTCTAGATGATGATTGTGATGGGGTCATCGATGATCTGATTGAAGAGGAAGAGTGCGGCCTCTCCGCGGAGGGCGTGTGTCAAATGGGCACGCTGCAGTGCGTCGACGGAGAGCTGATCTGCATCAACGCAATATTTCCAGAGAACGAGATCTGTGACGCCCTGGACAACGACTGTGACAGATCGATCGATGAAGATCTCTCACGGCCCTGTGAGACGATATGCGAAGCAGGGACGGAGTTTTGTTTTGAGGGAGAGTGGATCAACTGTACAGCACGTGTACCGATAGAGGAGATATGCAACGGAGAGGACGATGACTGTGATGGGTTGGTCGATGAGTTCTTGGAATGCGAGTGCGCAGAGGGATCCATAATACCCTGCCAGCTGGACATATGCGGCTATGGTATCCAGATCTGCATCGATGGTCAATGGAGTGACTGCAATCGCGATGTTGTGATAAACCTTCCGGAAGTCTGCAACGACTACGACGACAACTGCAATGAGGAAATCGATGAGAATATTTCGTTTCCCTGCTATGAGGGCGAGGAGGGGACGGAGGGCGTTGGTCTGTGCCAAGCCGGTGAGGTGTTGTGTGAAGACGGCCGTCTGACGGACTGCCGCGGTCAAGTCGTGCCTGAGGATGAGATATGTGATGGCCTGGACAATGACTGTGACGGCGTCATCGACAATATGGAGAGGGTGTTCGAGAAGGTCGACATGGTCTTCATGGTCGACGTCTCGGCCAGCATGGATCCCAAGATGGAGTTCATCATAAATGCCCTGGAGAATTACCTGATGACTCTGCAGGGGGCCAACCATCGATTCGCCTTGGTCTTTTACGGGGACGTCAATGCCAATGGAGATCCGTACGTTGGGACGCCCTTCACTGACGCCATCACAATTATCGATGCTCTGCGCAATGCCTCTTTGGATGGATTCAGCGAGCCCAGCATCGATACGCTGTACGTCTGCTCAAGCCCAGCAAATTCTCTCGGTTTGGGCTGGAGAGCGGATGCGACGCCAATCCTGATTCTATTGGGAGATGAGAACCCTCAAACTAATCTTCAGCTCGGCCAACCGGACTTACAGCAGGTCACCGAAGTGTGCCAGCTGATCGGGTGCAATAATGCCACCAACACCAACTGGACCGATGGGGATCCGCTGGAGATTTTTGCAATAGTCCCCGGGTACACATTCCCCTTTTGGAACAGTGCAATATTTGCCCCGGGCACCAGGCTATACAATATCAGCATGGTGCAATCGACTGAGCAGCTCAACATATTCCTGGATCTCGTCTTCTCAGAGATCTGCGTTGAGAATTAACACAACGTTGTAGCCAAAAGTTAACATGCAAGTAACAATTCTGCCCTCAAGAAATTGTTATATATGTTCCATGGAGGAAAAATATCATGGAATTAGGTGTTCTCGCGGCTGTTGGTTTCTGTCTTGCAGCGTACTCAGTCGTTGGTAATGATTCGATTCAGACCTTAGGAACGTTCCTCAGCTCAAACAAGAATACAAACTGGAAGTGGATATGGCTCTTTGTTGCCGGAATTTTGGTGGCAGCAATATCATGGAGCTGGGTCGTCAACGGCGGGGACATTGCCAGCGGCCGTCTGGATCAGATCCCCATTCCGCCCGGCGGCATTCAGTGGTACCACGTGGCAGCGCCGGGGGTGCTGCTGTTTCTTACCCGGTTCGGATATCCGGTGTCGACGACGTTTCTAATTCTGAGCGTCTTTGCCAGCACGGCCGTCTTTGAGAAGATGCTCTTCAAGAGTGTGGTCGGCTATGCGGTGGCAGCCGTCTTTGCCTATGTCATCTGGTTTTTACTGACCAAGGCTTTTGACGAGCGCCAAAAGGTTCAAAGGGAGAGTCATAAAAAGTTTTGGAGGGTAGCGCAGTGGTGCGCTACCGGGTTTCTTTGGCTGCAGTGGCTCATGCACGACATGGCCAATATTGCCGTTTTCCTGCCCAGAAGACTATCCCTGGCTGAGTTGTTTTTTGTCCTGATCGTCTTCGTTGTGGGGCTTGGCTTTACTTTGCGCTCCGGCGGGGGTAAAATACAAGAAGTCGTCTTAAGCAAGAGTGGCACCAGGTTCGCACGATCAGCAACTATAGTTGATCTCGTATATGCTGCCACGCTTTTGATATTTAAGGAGTGGAACAGTATTCCAATGTCCACGACTTGGGTCTTTGTTGGGCTGTTGTGCGGCCGCGAGTTAGCGGTCCACTCCCTGTACAACGGAGATGCGAGCTCGATTAAGGTAGTGTGGCCAATCATCGCGAAGGATTTCATAAAGATATTGGTCGGCCTGGCAGTGAGTGTTGTTCTAGTCCTTTTGGTAAAGTTAATCATATAAAGGAGAAAAAAATGATTAAATCAACAAAGAAAATCAAATCCATCTGCCTCAGAGCAATGGCCGGAACACTGTTCATTGTAGCGCTTTTGATGGTGGGTACATCTGCGCATGCAGAGGAGCCCGACCTGAGGGCGTCCGGAGAGCTAGCACACAGCTACGCGGAGGGCGCCACCATTAATTTGGCTCACGAACATCGGCTGCGCTTGAAGAGCTTGAAGTTGCACGAAACGTTTACGGACATCGGAACTTACTACCAACTGACGGAAGACCTCACGATTGGCGGCGTCTATCGAGTGAGTTTTTCGGCTGACGGCGGCCAGTGGAATTTGGAGCGGCGGCCCTACATCGATGTCATTGGGAAACTGGACGTTTTTTCGCTCGGTGTCACCCTCCGCCCTCGAGTGGAATACAGGGTGAATTCAGGCGATGCAAATTTCAGATATCGCCTTGAGGCGGGGGCCACGTTCAAAGAAGTGCTGTTTCAGCCTTTTGTTGCAGACGAAGTTTTCTTTGCATCGGATGGGGGATTTGAGGAAAACAGGGTATCCGTTGGTCTGTCTCCAACCAAAACAGTGGACGTATTCTATCTGCTGCAGACCGAGCACGGCGGTGTCACGGAGTACACAAATATATTTGGGCTGAATTACAAATTCGATTTATGATCGCAAGACTAATGGCATCATGGGCGGGAGCACAGGCGAGGTAGTAGTTGGAGATCTGGCAACGATTAATTGCGACGGACTGCAGTATTCCCCTGAGGGGTTTGCCATGGGCTACTTCGACGGATCCAAGTTTTTGCTAGCAGAGATGATTGATATCGAGACATTTCCTTCCTTCAAGGACTTCCAGGGACCTACAACGCGCGTTAATCACGGCGAGCTTGTCTTGGTCACCAAATTGGTGGGCCGGCCATGGAAGATCAGCACCAATAATCAGTGGCGCCCTTATGATATCTTTGAGATTCTTATAGGGGAGCAGAGGTGCCAGATATTCCGGCACAACCTGAAGCACTATGATCGCCGAGTCGACTAGTTAAGGGGGTTCTTGGTGTGTGCATCTGCCACTCCGGAAGATGCCCAGGCGTTGGGCTTGACCTTGCACTCGAGCCCAATTCCCCCCACCCATCCCTTCACAGCATCAACCATATTCCTGGTGGCGGATCTTTGCGACCTTCCAATGTCCACATGAATTTCAATGTTGGCTTCGGGGTACATCTCGCAGAGTTCCGTGGCAATATCGACCGAGTGCTGCACTTCACACATTATTCGGGCGTTCAGTTGGCGGTAGTCGCGGAACGGCTCTTTGAATTTTCGAAAGAAGTAGTAGGCGCACTTATTGCGGGCCCCATGGAGACAGATTGCAGTTGCAAAGGTGCATCCCTTCTTCTGGATCTGGCTGTCGGTGCCAATGAAGACACTGCCGCCCAGCTTGATGTAGTCGTCGATCCATTTTAAGATGTCTTCGTACTCTATTAGAGCCCCACTTGCGCGCCGCCAGCCGGAGTCTTTCATGATTATTTCCAGGTAATCTGAATTATAATTATCACCAATGATAGACCAATACAGATCATTGTTTTGGGTGTAAACATCGATTCTTTGAGTATCAGCCAGGTCAGGACTGGAAAGACTAAGTAAGACGTTCCATATCCAACGAAACGGATGGCCCAGACGGATCCGTTCAGGGCATCATAGGCCAGTTTACTGGCGTAGTATGCGATCATTGTCGTCGGAAAGGCCAGTGCTACAGCTATCCAAAAGCTCTTTGATGCCCACTTCTCCTCCATGAATTGGGAGTTGCAGGTCATCCACACAAAGGCATGGAGGACGGCAAATAGGATTATGCAGTACAGTATTTTCACGACAGTCGATTCTCAACTCGAGTCCAAACATTCTTTCTATTATACTGCACACCACAGCGATGTATTTCTGGGATTTGGTGGGTGGAGATCGATATTTAGTGACATAATTGGAGCTTGTGTCAAAAATTCGTGCAAAATTAGCCCTACTGTGGTATAATATAGATGTCGGTGGAGAGGGGATCCCTTTTCGGGTCACCACCCCGACACAGAGACCTGGGAGTCATATGACCAGACAACAGAGAAAAAATCTTCGAGTGGCCAAGGCAAACCTTAAGGCGAGGGCGGCCAATAACGATGAAGGTGCCGGCCAAGTGTTGACGAAGCTGAAGGAGCAGCGCGCTGCCCGGTCTGCTGCAAAACTGGCCGCAAAAGCCGAAGCCCGTGAACTCCGAGGACCTCGTATTAAGCGTCCTTCCCGCCGGGCAAAGTATACCCCTGGTGGCCGACGGACAATTGGTCACATGCAGGGCAAGAAGAAGGTTTCAGCGGATAATTTCACCGTGAAAGAGGGTGCCCTTGCCCGTGTCGGTCGGAAAATTGATGCGTATGAGACCGACAACGGCTATGGCCGAACCCCTCTCCTTCCCGGGGAGATAGTGACCATCATTTCGGCTCCTTATCACCCCTACGGCGAACCTGGGGGTCCTCGGGTGGACATCCTTCGTGGCATGGATGATTTCGGAGCGGTACCCCTTAAGGCACTGCGACCCATCCGTCAGGAAGAGGAGGACGAAGGCTGATGTCCCATAAAGACCCAAAAAAATCTCCTGAAGAGCCCAATGAGGAAGAGCTGTCCGAGGCCATGGCCGAGCTCAGTGAAAACCTGCAAAGATTAGTTGATCTCTTCGAATACATTTCCGATAATGTGCCTAAAAAGCCAGTTGTTCCCGTTTCTCCTTCCAAGGATTAATCGCTGTACAACTGGCCGCATTTTTTTACTGTTCTGATAGAGGGGACAAAAGATCTTTCCCAAACCCCCTGAGTGTGCCGTGGATGAAAAAGTTGAACATAAGTTTGTAGTCGGGGACCTCGTGGTTAAGCGCGGAAGTCTGGACACTGGAATAGTGGGCGTGGTTACGGAGGTGATCAAGAATCCAGACGGAACGGTTATCCTGGTTGCTGTAACGGAGAGCGGGGAGCGCAACTGGTACAGCGGCGCCGTGGAAAAGGTGTCATCAATTCCTGTCACGGCTGAGTGATCGTGACAGTGACAAGACTTTCGCAACTACGAGCATCAGTTAAAC
>LWDU01042643.1_pt1 | contig 66587 bp, 74 predicted proteins | sample 727161 | NCBI WGS metagenome assembly LWDU01 (sample SAMN04566230, study PRJNA314399) | hydrothermal vent metagenome | isolation source: deep sea hydrothermal plume seawater | place: Mexico: Gulf of California, Guaymas Basin | collected 2004-07-11 | reverse complement strand
ACGCTAAGATTGCCAAAATCAGCTTGAATGAAGCGACCCTCAAAATCAAAATCCTCCCAGGGGCTAAAAATAACCCGATCAGGTTTCTGTTTGCAATATAAACCCGTACCACTATAGCCTTTTTTCTCAGCTGGCTTGTAATAGGTATGAGTGCCTTCTGGATAAAATTTATCATCCAACTGATCTTCTTGTGCCTTGATTTCTTGCACGCAAACAACATCAGCATTTTGGCTTTTCATCCAAGCAAAAAAACCTTTTCGTTCAGCTGCTCGAATGCCGTTGACATTAGCCGTTATAATTCTCTTCATCAAAATAATTTTATAGGAAAAGCCATGCAGCAATATCAAAAAGACTTCGTAGATTTTATGTTAGAAATTGGCGCATTAAAGTTTGGTGAATTTACGCTTAAATCAGGCCGCGTTAGCCCTTACTTTTTTAATGCTGGCTCATTTAATACTGGCGAGCATTTGTCAAAATTGGGTAAATTTTATGCTCAAGCCATTACTGAAAGTGGTCTAGATTTTGATGTATTGTTTGGCCCAGCTTACAAGGGAATTCCGCTAGCTACTGCTTGTGCAATGGCGCTTAATGATTCATTTAATGTCAATGTACCATATAGCTTTAATCGTAAAGAAGCCAAAACTCATGGCGAGGGTGGCGATATTGTCGGTCACGCATTGGAAGGTGATATTTTAATTATCGATGATGTGATTACGGCCGGCACTGCAATCCGTGAAGCAATGGATATTATTGATGCAAATGGTGCCAAAGCTAAAGGTGTGATTGTTGCCGTTGACCGCCAAGAAAAAGGCAAAGGTGATAAATCAGCCATTCAAGAAGTGGAAGAAAATTTCGGTATTGCCGTGCTAAGTATTATTAATCTTGGTCACTTAATTGACTACCTGAAACAAGGTGACGATCAAGCGCTGATCGCGCGTATCGAAGCTTATAGGAATCAATACGGCGTTTAAAAACTAACTGGGTTATATTGATAGTCTAGGCTTTCAGCTACCGCCTGATGTGTGACTTTGCCTTGAAAAATATTCAATCCATTCAACAAATTTGAATTATCAAATATGGCTTGCTGAGCGCCTCTATTGGCAAGTTCAATCACATAAGGCAATGTCGCATTCGTCAATGCTAAGGTTGCAGTCTGTGCGACCGCACCAGGCATATTGCCGACACAATAATGAATAATGCCATCAACCACATAGGTTGGCTTATCGTGCGTGGTCACTATTGACGTTTCAAAACAGCCGCCCTGATCGATCGATACATCGACCAACACGGAACCTTTTTTCATTAACTTAAGCATATCACGTGTAATCAGCTTTGGTGCCGAAGCCCCTGCAACTAATACAGCGCCAATAACTAAATCAGCGCTACTTAAGTGTTGTTCTATATTAGCTTGCGTAGATAGGTCAATGGACAGTTGTGATGAGTATTTTTTTTGAAATTTCACTAGTCGTTCTAAAATTGAGCGATTAAGGATAGTGACATCGGCGCCCATACCTACAGCCACTTTGGCAGCATTCATGCCCACAACGCCACCGCCAAGCACTAGCACTTGTGCAGGATCTACCCCAGTGGCACCACTTAATAACACCCCAGACCCACCCTGAGTTTTTTCAAGATGGTGGGCGCCAGATTGGATTGACATCCTGCCAGCTATTTCACTCATAGGTTTTAGCAATGGTAGCCGACCTTTGTCATCGGTGACAGTTTCATATGCAATACAAATTGCCCCTGATTCAATCAGCAATTGAGCTTGCTTCAGGTCTGCTGCAAGATGCAGATAAGTGAAAATAATTTGACCCTTTCTAAGCATTCTGCATTCATTGTATTGTGGCTCTTTGACTTTGACAATCATATCAGCTTGATTAAAGACAGTTTCAGCTGAATCTACAATGCTTGCGCCCGCTATTTGATAATCTTGATCGCTGAATCCAATAGCACTTCCTGCGTTTGATTGAACAATGACCTGATGACCAGCCTCAGTCAATGTCATGGCACCATATGGAGTTAAGCCAGTACGATATTCGTGGGTTTTAATTTCTTTTGGAACGCCAATAATCATGCTAATATTGTAATATGAATATTATTTGATAATTCCCTATTATAGGATTTTATGATGATTACTAAAATTAGAGCAAAAGAAACGCTTGAGGGTGATGGTGTTGTAGTTAATCGCTTATTTCCTATTACTAAGCGCATGAACTTTGATCCATTTGTATTATGGGATCATTTTGACATTTCTGCTGGGCATGGTTTTCCAGATCATCCACACCGTGGTTTTGAAGCAATTAGCTATATGTTGACTGGAGGCATGCATCATAAAGATAATTTAGATAATGATGCGTTTGTTAATAAAGGCGGTGCACAAGTGTTTTGCGCTGGAGCGGGAATAGTTCATTCAGAAATGCCCGCTGAAAAAGGTCAAAGTATGGGCATTCAATTATGGATTAATTTACCCAAACATCTTAAAAAAATTAAGCCGAGTTATCAGCAAGTTTTAAGTGAAAATTTACCTGTAACTACTTTTGACGGTGGATATTGTCGAACTATTGTTGGAGAAGGGTCCCCGGTTGAGTTGCATACAGATATTACCTATCAACATGTCAATCTTAAACAAGATCATTTTTACCAAATTTATATTAATCAAGGTCTTAATGCGATTATTTATGTTTTGTCAGGCGAATTAATATTGGGTAATGAGACAGTTGACGCAACTAAGGCGTTATTATTGGAGTGCAATGAAGAGCAAAACTTATCCATTAAAGCTGACAAAGATAGTGAATTTATGTTTTGTTGCGGGATGCCGCATCATCAGCCAATTTATCAACATGGTTCGTATGTTGATTGATGCTAGGCCTCTTCTTGATTATCAACAATTTCTTCACTAATCATCAGATGATTGATCTTTGCGAAAGAATGAATACGTTCATAGGTAATGGCGCAAGCATACTCAAGTTGCTCGTCAAAAACAATCGATTTAATGCCGTCAATCTTTCGAATTTTTAAATGTCCGTTGTAGCGTTTTAATTGTTCGGGTTGCATGCAGACCAGTCTTTCAGTCCAGTCGCTAGGTCTAAATTTCTGACCATCGTTAGTAATACCTGATAGGGTGTAACGAATATGCGACATTACTATCTCCTTAAGTTTAGTGAAGGCGATGCAATACCACCTTTTTTTCGATAGTATAAGCCAAATTTTGCCATGGTAAAAAGGATTCTCAGCAATAACAATAACAATAGCAGGATCTTGGTATTTGTGCCAAGTTGCTGTTGAGATGTTTTTCTGAGTTAGTGCCCTTGTAGTGCAAGGGATAAGATGGTGGAGGGACAGGGATTTGAACCCTGGAAGGAGATTAATCCTTGCTGGTTTTCAAGACCAGTGCATTCAGCCGCTCTGCCATCCCTCCGAAGTGGTGTATGATACAGCTACTTAAGGCGATAGTAAATGTATTTTTTATAAAATATAGCTTTGAGTGTTAAACTTTTTTAAGTATAATTTGCTTCTTTTAGATTTGTAGTAGGTAAAGTAATGGCAAAGATATGTCAAGTAACTGGTAAGCGACCAATTAGTGGTAACAATGTATCACACGCAAACAATAGGACGCGTCGTCGTTTTTATCCAAATCTTCACACGCACCGTTTTTGGGTGGAAAGTGAGAATCGTTTTGTAAAGCTTAAGCTAACTGCTAAAGGCTTGCGTATCGTTGATAAAAAAGGAATCGACGTTGTACTTAAAGAAATCCGCGCACGTGGCGAAAAGGTTTAGGAGTAAATTATGAGAGAGAAAATTAAATTAGTATCATCAGCTAAGACTGGTCATTTCTACACAACAACTAAGAACAAGCGTCTTCACCCAGAAAAGGTTGAAGTTAAAAAGTTTGATCCTGTTGTAAGACAACACGTTATGTATAAAGAAGCTAAGATTAAATAATCTTTTCTTTTTTTTACAAGACAATAAAAAAGCCGCTATAAGCGGCTTTTTTATTGTCTAGATGATTCTAATTATTCTTCTAGAATTGTGTCGAGCGCAATGTGACCAACTGTCTCTTGATACTCAGAGATTTGATCAAAGTTAAGGAACTGATAAAGTTCAGCTGCCATTGGTTTAATGCCATTCATGGCAGTTAAATATTCATCAATAGTGGGGATGTATCCTAATTTTGAAGTGATGGCAGCTACCTCAGCAGAGGAAAGGTAAACATCAGCATCATCGCCCAAACGATTTGGAAAGTTTCGAGTTGAGGTCGACACGACAGTAGCATTGTCTTTGACTCGTGCTTGATTACCCATACACAAAGAACACCCTGGAACCTCTGTATGCTCTGTGAGATTCTCAAATACTGTATAAGTGCCTTCTTTCTTCAGTTGTGCCTCATCCATGCGCGTAGGCGGTGCTACCCATAGTTCGGTTTTTGTCTCAGTATCATCTTTTAGCAATTGAGCTGCCGCCCTAAAGTGGCCAATATTCATCATACAAGAACCGATAAATACTTCGTCAATCTTAGTATTGGCTACATCTGATAACAGCTTGACATCATCCGGATCATTTGGACAGCATAAGATCGGCTCTTTAATCTCATTCAGATCAATTTCAATCGTGGCCGCATATTCACAATTCTCGTCAGCCTCTATTAATATTGGGTTGTCTAGCCATTTTTGCATGGCCTTAATGCGTTTAGCAATGGTCTTTTTATCTTCATAGCCCATTTCTATCATTGATGATAATAAGGCAATGTTAGATTTTAAATATTCTTCAACTGGCTCCTTATTAAGCTTAAAGGTGCAACCATTGGCAGAGCGTTCTGCAGAAGCATCGGCAAATTCAAATGCTTGCTCTAATTTTAGGTCACCCATGCCTTCTATTTCTAAGATGCGACCCGAAAAGATATTCTTTTTGTGTTCTTTTTCAACTGTTAGTAGACCCTTCTGGATGGCCACATATGGGATAGCGTTTACAATGTCTCTAAGGGTGATGCCTTCTTGCAGGGTGCCACTAAATTTAACTAGTACTGATTCCGGCATGTCTAATGGTAGCACGCCGATAGATGCGCCAAAGGCAACTAGTCCTGAGCCTGCTGGAAAACTAATGCCTAGCGGGAAACGGGTGTGCGAATCGCCACCGGTTCCGACCGTATCAGGCAGTAACATACGATTTAACCAGGGGTGAATGATGCCATCACCAGGCTTTAATGCTACACCACCACGAGAATGCATGAAGTCTGGCAACGAATGCTGAAGCTCCAAATCAATAGGTTTTGGATAGGCTGCCGTATGGCAAAAACTTTGCATCACTAGATCAGCAGAAAATCCTAAACAAGCTAATTCTTTAAGCTCATCACGGGTCATGGCACCCGTGGTATCTTGCGATCCAACTGTACTCATGCGTGGCTCACAATATGTGCCTGGGCGAATACCATCTACACCGCATGCTTTACCTACAATTTTTTGTGCCAAGGTAAAGCCGACGCTAGATTCACTAGTATCATGTGGGCGTAAGAAAAGTTCGCTAACGGGTAAATCTAGATCTTGACGGGTTCTATCCGTAAGACCTCTGCCAATAATTAGAGGGATCCTGCCACCTGCACGTACCTCGTCTGGCATAGTGGTTGGTGCCAATTCAAAGGTGGATACAACATCACCCTGAATATTGGTAATCTTTCCTTCATAAGGGTGTATGGTAATTTCATCACCCATCTTGAGTTTAGATACATCGCATTCGATTGGTAGTGCACCTGAATCTTCAGCAGTATTAAAAAAGATGGGCGCGATACTTTCACCTAAAACAACACCACCACCACGCTTATTGGGAACATAATTAATATCATTACCTAGGTGCCACAATACAGAGTTAATCGCAGATTTTCGTGAAGACCCAGTGCCAACCACATCACCAACAAAGGCCAATGGCAGTCTTTTTTCTTTAAGTTCGGCAATCGTTTCCAATGGATTGTCCATTGTTTTTGTGAGCATAGACTGAGCATGTAATGGAATATCAGGTCGAGACCAGGCTTCAGTGGCCGGAGATAAATCATCAGTATTGATTTCGCCCTGAACACGGAAAACAGTAAGTTTAATTTCAGTAGGCAATTCATTTTTAGCAACAAACCAATCGGCATTTGCCCAGGCGTTTACCACTTTTTTGGCAAAATTGTTATCGGCTGATTTCTCTAGAACAGTCTGATAAGCTTCGTAAATCAACAATGTTTTAGACAGTGCATCACAGGCAGTCTGCGCAGTTGCATCGATATCTAACAGTTCAATTAGTGGTGTAATGTTGTAGCCACCTAACATGGTGCCTAGTAAAAATGTCGCCTGCTTTTGATCAATTGCATTACAATTTTGATCGCCTTTGGCAACACTAGTTAAAAAGCTTGCCTTTACATAGGCAGCTTCGTCAACGCCAGGCGGCACCCGATGAGTTAGCAAATCGAGATAGAATGCCTCATCATTACCATTGATTAAATTTTCAACTACAGATTGAGTTTGTTCTGCATTTAATGCTAATGGAGGTAAATTATTCTGGGCGCGCTCATCAACATGGGCTAAGTAGGCTGTTTTCATCTGCATAATAAGTGAATCATATAAAGCGTATAATTTTATCATTTATTTGAATTGACTAAACGAATTATGAAACTCAATGCTTTAACTGCAATTTCACCTGTTGATGGACGTTATTTTGACAAAACTAAGGATTTAGCAGATATTTTTAGTGAATTTGGCTTAATTAAATACCGAGTATTGGTTGAAGTTGAATGGTTGCAAGCCATGGCAGATAACCAAGGTATTGAAGAAGTGCCTGCATTTAGTGCGCAGGCTAGTGAATTTTTAGCCAATATTGCAACTAATTTTTCTTTAGACGATGCGCAAGCAGTTAAAGACATTGAAAAAACTACTAACCATGATGTTAAGGCAGTTGAATATTTCTTAAAAGATAAGATTAAAAACAATTCAGAGTTAAATGCCGTTAGTGAGTTTTTCCATTTCGCTTGCACCTCTGAAGATATTAATAATTTGTCACACGCATTAATGCTAATTGATGGACGTAAGATAATGCTTAAGCAAATGAACAATGTTTTATCATTAATTGGCAAGATGGCTAAAGACAATGCTCATATCCCAATGCTTTCTCGCACCCATGGCCAAACTGCTTCACCAACGACAGTAGGTAAAGAAATGGCAAACTTCGCGTTTCGTCTTAAGCGCCAAATTGAACACTTAGAAAGTGTGAAAATTATGGGTAAATTTAACGGTGCAGTTGGTAACTTTAATGCACACATATCAGCCTATCCAAATCTTGATTGGCAAGTAATTTCTCAGCAGTTTATTGAAGGCTTGGGTATTAACTATGCAATGTACACCGCACAAATTGAAACTCATGACTACATGGCTGAGTACTTCCATTCTATGAATCGATTCAATACTATTTTGATTGATTATTGTCGTGATATTTGGGGCTATGTATCGTTAGGCTACTTTAAGCAAAGAACCATTGAGGGTGAAGTTGGCTCATCAACCATGCCGCACAAAGTTAATCCAATTGATTTTGAAAACGGCGAGGGTAATTTAGGTATTGCTAACGCACTGAATACACATTTGGCTGATAAGCTGGCCATCTCTCGCTGGCAGCGTGATTTGTCCGATTCAACAGTGCTTAGAAATTTAGGTGTTAGCTGTGCTCATTGTTTAGTGGCTTATGCATCGATCGCTAAAGGTATTGGCAAGCTAGAGACCAACGAAGCACGCTTGCATCAAGATCTTGATTCGTCATGGGAAGTGCTTGCTGAGCCTATTCAAACAGTTATGCGTCGTTATGGCATTGAAAATCCGTATGAGAAGCTAAAAGCACTTACTCGTGGCAATACAATTGATGCACAAGTATTAGCTGAGTTTGTTAAAGATTTAGACATGCCAGAGGCAGCAAAACAAGCCTTGGCTGAATTAACACCAATGACCTATACGGGTGATGCAGAAAAATTAGCACGTGATATCGAAAAACTGATATAATTTCGCGTCTTATACCTTTTTTTGGTGTAAGCTTTATAAAATAATACAGGAGCAAAAAACCCATGGTTAAAATTAGACTAGCCCGAGGTGGAGCCAAGAAAAAACCTTTTTATTCAATTGTAGCAACAGACTCACGCAAGCGTAGAGACAGTGGTTATATTGAGCGTATCGGATACTTTAATCCGGTTGCTCGTGGACAAGAAGTTAGGCTTACTATCGAAGAAGACAGATTAGATTACTGGACATCAAAAGGTGCACAAATTTCTGATCGCGTTCAACAACTTGTTAAAGAATTCAAAGACCCTTCAATCCGTGAAAAGCGTGTAGCATCTCAAGATGCTAGAGCAGCAGCAGTTGCAGCTAAATTAGCGGCAGAAGCTAAAGCTAAAGCAGACGAAGAAGCTAAAGCTGAAGCAGAAGCAAAGGCAGCAGAAGCGGCAGAAGCTAAAGCAGCAGCAGCTGAAGCGGCGTCAGAGGAAGCAGCAGCTGAATAAGCAGTGAGCAATAACTCTACTAATAAAAGGCTATTAATCGGACAGATTAATGGCCTTTTTGGCGTCCAGGGTTGGGTGAAATTATTTTCACATGCTAATCCTAGAAAAAATATTTTGTCTTACCAGCCTTGGCATGTTGAGGTTGATGGTCAGTGGAAAACGCTTGAAATTGTTAAGGGTCGAGTACAAGGAAAGACTATTGTTGCCCAACTTAAAGACGTGAATGATCGAGAAGTTGCCAGGAATTATATTGGTACGGATATTTATATTGAAAGAGATCAATTACCTAAATTACCTAAGGGCGAGTATTACTGGGACGAGTTAACAGGCTTAGAAGTTGTTAACACTACAGGTGTTAAGCTCGGTAAGATCTCTTATATGGTTGATACTGGCTCAAACAATGTCATGGTGATCAATGGAGAGAAAGAACATTGGGTGCCTTATATTGAGCCATTTTTGATTAATATAGACATGGATACACGGAAGGTTTTGGTTGATTGGGACGAAGATTTTTAGCTCTAATTAATAGACAATAAAAAAGCCTGCATATCAGCAGGCTTTTTTATTATTTGATGAAAGTTGATTAGCCGATTAACGTCTTGTCAATGCCAATGTTTTCTAGGAAGTGTCTAACACTAGTATTAGCACCAACAATAGTAATATCAGCTGATTTCTCAATACAAATATTGCAAATTTCTGAAATTGCACGTGATGTTGTATAGTCAATCACAGGTACGTTAGATAGATCTAAAATCACTCTATCATAGTTGCCTTTGGTAGAAAAGTCTCTAACAATGCCTTTAGCTGAGCCGAAACTCATTGGGCCGTTTAGCTGATAAAACAGCGTGTTTCCGGCGCGGATTAATTCTTGATGAGTTTCGTCTAGATGTGAGGCTTCCTCAATAGTTTGAACGGAAACGATGCTTGATAATTGTACGTCTGTCATTCTTTGCAAGAAGATAAGGCTAGCCATCACTAGGCCAACACCAACGGCAGCCATTAGATTGTAAAACACAGTAATACCCAATACAACAATCATGATTAGAGCGCCAGATTTAGGCGTAGAAAGTAATCCTTTTAAGTATTCCCAATCGATAATATCGGTACCTACTTTAACCAAAATCGCACCCAACACTGCTAGTGGTATTTCTTTTGCGTATTGTGCACCACCTAATACAATAGCAAGTAGTAGTACCGCGTGTAGTGCGCCAGAGATAGGTGTTAAGCCGCCAGCTTTTACGTTGGTCATGGTACGCATGGTAGCACCCGCACCTGGAAGACCGCCAAATAAACCAGAAAAAGTATTACCAATACCTTGGCCGATTAGCTCACGGTCAGATTTGTGATGCGTACGCGTAATTTCATCTGATACCAATGAAGTTAGTAATGAGTCAATAGAGCCTAATACTGCAAGCATCATGCCTGCTGCCATCATATCAAAAACAATGCTAGCTTCCCAAACAGGCATATGAAAGCTAGGTAAGCCAGTTGGAATGTCGCCAAGGATCATTGCATTTAATGGCTCAGCAGTTGATGAGAACATCTCTGGAAAGAATAATAAAACCAAGGTACCTGTTATTAGTGCAAACAGAGGTGCTGGAATAAATTTACCAATTTTTTTAGGTAGTAAATACACGGTAGCAAGAGTTATAGCTGCAATTGAGATAGCACCAATATTAACAAAATGCTCTTTTACTTCACCTAATTCAGAGAAGATTCCTAATGTCGAACCTTTGATTTCATAAAAGCCTAAAACCTGAGGAACTTGTAAAATAATAATGATTACACCAATACCCGTCATAAAGCCAGAAGTTACCGGGTGAGGCATCAAATTAATATATCGGCCTAACTTTAGTAGACCAAAGATAATTTGAAATAAACCACCTAAAACAACTGTTGTAAAGGCAATTGCAAGGCCGGCGCCCAGCGCTGCATCTTGAGTATAGACAAGGCCGGTGGACGGGTCAATGGAGCCTGAAAAATAAGTCACAAATTGAGTAACAACAAGTGCCATTACAACTGTCATAGGGCCTGTAGGGCCAGATACTTGAGCACCGGTACCACCGAATAATGCAGCAAGGAAGCCGGTAATGATTGCACCATATAGTCCAGCGATCGCGCCAGCGCCCGAAGCTAAGCCCATGGCAATTGCAAACGGAAGAGCTACAACACCAGCAGTAATACCGCCAGTAATATCGCCACGGATATTATTAAAATGTAAATTCTCAACTAATCTCATGAATTGATCCTTGTTATATATAAGAAATAAATAAAGTTGACTTTAAAAAGCCAAGCTTAATATTATACAAAAATACACTTATTAAATGGAGGTATTATTATATAATATTGATCTAATATTCTTTTAGCTTGCTAAGAGTTTTTTCAATAGCAACAGGCTATTTTTTTATAAATTGGAATACACAATGAACAAAATTGCAAGATTTTTACCATTTCTAGCGTGGATTGGCGAGATTAGAGACTCAAATGTATTGAAAGCAGATATGGTTGCAGGTTTGACTGTGGCGCTAGTGCTAGTGCCACAATCGATGGCTTATGCACAACTTGCAGGTTTGCCGCCACAGCATGGTTTATATGCATCGTTCTTGCCGGTAATGATTGCAGCGCTAATGGGCTCGTCTCGTCAGTTAGGTACTGGTCCAGTTGCTGTTGTGTCTCTACTAACGGCAGCAGCGGTGCCAACTATCTTGCCTGAAGGCGCAAGCATGGAAGAATATGTTATATATGCATCGCTACTAGCATTTTTAGTGGGAATTTTTCAGTTTGCACTAGGCGCATTAAAGCTGGGTTTTGTCATTAATTTCTTGTCTCATCCTGTTGTGGTTGGTTTTACTAACGCTGCTGCAATTATTATCGGAACATCGCAATTAAATAAAATTTTTGGCGTTGTTAAAGGTGATGGTGATCACACGTATGAGCAGGTGTGGGGTACGGTTGCTAATGCTGCCTCGAATACACATATGGTTACTTTAATGATTGCCCTTTTGGCTTTTGCAATTATGATTGCAGTGAAAAAATACGCGCCAAAACTACCAGGTGTTTTGTTAGCAGTGGCAGTAACAACAATCATTGCCTGGTTAATTGATTTTGGCGGTTCAGTTGAAACTGGCGGTTATGGTGGCGCAATTGTTGGGTTTATTCCAGAAGGATTGCCACCATTGGTAATTCCAGGTTTTGACTTTTCAGTCATAAATCAAATGATTGTCACAGCAATAACTATTGGTTTGATTGGTTTTATGGAGGCAATTTCAATTGCAAAGGCGATGGCAGCCAAAACTAAACAGCGTCTTGATGCTGATCAAGAACTAATGGGCCAAGGCTTATCTAATGTAGTTTCAAGTTTTTTCCAAGGTTATGCGGTATCAGGCTCGTTCTCTCGCTCTGCGGTTAACATTTCTGCTGGTGCGGTTACAGGATTTTCATCAGTGGTAACTGCAGTGATTGTTGGTATTACGCTATTATTCTTAACGCCACTTTTATGGCATTTGCCTCAAGCAACATTAGCTGCGGTGATTATTATGGCGGTCATTAATTTGATTAAATTTGCACCGATTTTACACGCTTGGAAAGTTGAAAAGCATGATGCGATTGTTGCGGTTACTGCGTTTACATTGACATTATTATTTGCGCCACATTTGGAAAATGGTATTGTAATCGGTGTTATTCTATCGTTGGCTTTATTCTTATACCGCACAATGGAGCCAAGATTTACTGAGTTATCTGCACATAGCGGATCAACTATGCTGGTTAATGCATTAGAAAATAAACTCGAGAGCTGTGAAGTGGTATCAATTGTTAAATTTTCTGGCTCTTTATACTTTGGTAATGCAGGTTATTTTGAAGATAAAATTTTAAAACTCATTGCTGATAAGAAACAATGCTTAAGGTACGTTATTGTGGATATGGCGGGTATCAATCAGATTGATGCATCAGGTGAAGATGTATTGGCAGGCCTATTAGATAGATGCTCTGGTGCAGGTGTTGAAATTTTATTTGCTCGAACTGAAGGTATTGAAAAAGTACTTGAACGCTCTGGATTTATGAAAAAGTATGGCAAAGATCGTTTTTATGATCGTCGTACAGATGCATTACGTTTCGCCTGGAAAGAATTAGGTGATGATGAGGCGGCTTCTAAGAGCCCTTTAAAGCATTTAATTTCTTAATGAACTATTAGGAAAGTGAAAAAAAATCCAAGCTAAGGCTTGGATTTTTTTTGGATGATTATATGGTTTTATAAATTTTCATAAAAAGCCTTAACAAAATAAAGCCCTTGTGGCTGTGCAGTTGCGCCAGCTTGCTTACGATCTTGAGAGTCCAATACTTCCTTAACCCATTCAACTGGTCGTTCACCTTTGCCGACTTTAAGTAGTGTGCCTACAATATTGCGAACCATATGATGCAAAAAAGCATTGGCTTTAATATCCAGTAAGACATCGTCACCATCTTTGGTTAGACGAATAAACTCAATGGTTTTAATGGGTGATTTTGCCTGGCACAAACTACCTCTAAAAGAGGAGAAATCATGCTCGCCTAATAAGTATTGAGCGGCCTTGTTCATGTGATCAATGTTTAGTGATCTAGGCTCCCAAAGAGAGTGATGGCCAATAATGGCCGAGCGCACTTTGGTGTTGTGAATTTTGTAATGATAGCGCCTGGCAAATGCATTAAAACGTGCATGAAAATTCTCATCTACTTGTTTTGCCCAAGTGAAGTTCACATCGTGTGGCAAATTAACATTGCCACCAAATAGCCAAGCCTTGTCTTCACGAATTGCGTGAGTTTCAAAATGAATCACCTGTTCAATAGCATGTACACCAGCATCAGTTCTGCCAGAGCAAAATACCCTTACAGGATGATCAGCAATACTAGAAAGGGCTTTTTCAACCACTTGCTGTACGGTGCGAATGCCAGATTTTTGTAGTTGCCATCCATGAAAGTCGGTACCCATGTATTCAACGCCTAATGCTATTTTCATAATTAACATGTGTGTAAAATTGATTTAACTATTTTAACCACATAAAGAGCAACCCGTGAAAAATGAAGCAACTGGCCTGAAGAGAATTTTTACTGCTTATGAGTTTTCAATGAAAGGCTTTAAAACTTGTTATCAATCTGAAGCAGCCTTCAGGCAAGAGGTGTGGCTGGCAATCTTCTTGCTGCCATTGGCATTCATTTTTGGCAAGACGGGTGTTGAGCAAGTTATTTTAATAGCAACTGTATTTTTGGTGCTTATTGTGGAAATTCTTAATTCAGCTATTGAGTCTGTGGTGGATCGAATTGGTGATGAGTATCACGTACTTTCTGGCGCCGCCAAAGATATGGGTTCTGCAGCAGTGTGGTTATCTCTAATGCTACTAATCATTACATGGCTGATTATTCTAATCTAGAGGGTCAAATTGACTCACCGGTTGAGTGTTTTGTTTTTGACTCAATCCCAAGTACCAATGATTACCTTTCATCGCTGGCGTTTTCTAAAACAACACAGGTTTGTATTACCAGACAACAAACTCAGGGCAAAGGTCAATATGATCGTACCTGGATAAGCCAAAAAGATACCAATGTTTTATTCTCAATCAGACATGTATTTGATACTTCTGTATCTTTAAACGGCCTAAGTTTAGTAATAGGGCTTGCTGTTGTAAATACTTTAGAAGAGTTTGGCTTGGCGAATGTTAAACTTAAGTGGCCAAATGATGTTTTTTTCAATGAAAAAAAAATGGCAGGCATTCTAATTGAAAATTCCGTTCAAGGAAAAAGTCAATCTGTAGTCATTGGGCTTGGCTTGAATTACAAGCTTAATCAAGCATTTGAATGCAACACCCCTTGGGTTGATCTGGCGAGTGTATTACAGCAACTGCCTAGTATTGAAGATTTGAGTGCCGTATTAATCAATACCATATTGAAATATTGTCAACTCTTTGCAGCTCAAGGATTGACTTATTTTTTAAAGTCTTGGCAGGCTGTGGATTATCTAGCTGGAAAAGGCGCTGAGGTTGATATTGATAATCAAACATTGCAAGGTGTTATTATGGGTGTTAGTCAGCAAGGTGCGCTAATGATAAAGACAGATAGCAAGGTCGTTGAAGCCTATAGCTCTAACCAAATTCGACTTATTTAGGGTAAGATATCTACTGAACATTTAAACAAATTATCATGAGCTTAAATACACTTTCTGTTAAAAATATAGTTAAAAAATATGCCCGACGAGAGGTGGTATCAGACGTATCTTTTGAGGTTAAATCAGGTGAAATTGTTGGTTTACTAGGGCCAAATGGTGCTGGAAAAACCACTTGTTTTTATATTGCTTGTGGATTGGTTAGGGCTGACAAAGGCCAGGTATTTATTGATGGCGTTAAGGTCAGCAAAATGCCAATGCATAAGCGTTCTAAATTGGGTTTGGGATATTTGCCACAAGAGCCTTCAATTTTTAGAAAGCTCTCTGTTGAAGATAATATTATGGCAGTGCTCGAGCTAAACTCTGCATTAGACAAGCCTCAAAGAAAGCACAGGCTAGAAGAATTATTAGCTGAGTTTCACATTGAGCATATTCGCCATATTGACGGCTTGAGTTTGTCAGGCGGTGAAAGGCGACGTGTGGAAATAGCCAGAGCATTAGCCATGGATCCTAAGTTTATTCTATTAGATGAGCCATTTGCTGGCGTTGATCCTATTTCTGTGGGCGATATTCAGCAAGTTATTTTTCATTTAAAAAGTAAAGGTATCGGCGTGCTAATTACCGATCATAACTATCGCGAAATGCTGGATACTTGCGATCATTCTTATGTCTTGCACGCTGGTGGTATCATTGCTCAAGGTGACAAGCAAACCATTCTAGATAATTCAGAAGTTAAAAAAGTGTATCTAGGTGAGTCAAATGTCGGGCATTAAGCCTTTTATTACGCTCGGTATTGAAAGTTCGTGCGATGAGACCGGCATTGGCCTGTATCACAGTGAAAAAGGCCTAATTGGTCATCAGTTGTTTTCCCAAGTAGAGATTCATGCGGAGTATGGCGGTGTTGTTCCAGAATTGGCATCACGTGATCATATTCAGCGCACATTGCCATTAATCAAGGCCGTTCTTGCAGAAGCAAAATTAACTTTGTCAGATATTAGTGGTATTGCTTATACAGCAGGCCCTGGTCTTGCAGGTGCATTACTGGTTGGTAGTGCGGTTGCAAAATCATTAGCCTGGAGTTTAAAAATTCCATCGCTTGGCGTGCATCATATGGAAGGGCATTTATTAGCGCCTTTATTAGAAGAACAACAGCCAAGCTTTCCATTTATTGCTTTGCTAGTGTCAGGTGGCCACACCATGTTGGTTGATGTTAAAGCTATTGGTGAATACGAAATACTGGGTGAGTCATTAGACGATGCCGTGGGCGAGGCATTTGATAAAACTGCCAAAATTTTAGGTCTTGGTTATCCTGGTGGCCCAGCTTTGGCGCAGCTTGCACAACAGGGTAATCAAGATGCATTTAAATTTCCACGACCAATGATTGATCGCCCAGGACTTGACTTTAGTTTCAGCGGTCTTAAAACATTTGCCCGCAATACCTTTGCCAAGCATCCTGAGCAAAAAGCCGATATTGCCAAGGCATTTGAAGTAGCCGCTACTTCAACATTAATGATCAAATGTAGACGTGCCTTGGAACAAGCCAATAGAAAAACCTTAGTAGTGGCGGGTGGCGTTAGTGCTAATTTATCTTTGCGTCAAGAATTAGATGCAATGGGATTAAAGCTAGGTGTCGATGTATTTTATCCACGACAAGAATTTTGCACGGACAATGGTGCCATGATTGCGTTGGCGGGCCATTTGCGCCTAAGCAAAGGTCAAGTTACAGCCGGTGGTGAAATCACCATTCAGCCAAGATGGAGTTTAGAAGATCTGGAGGTGGTGTGAGTCAGCTCGCCAAAGTACTGACACGAGCCTCAACTGGGCTTGATGCGCCTATTGTTACCATTGAAGTGCACATTTCAGGTGGCTTGCCTGGATTTTCAATTGTAGGATTGCCTGAAGGTGCGGTGAAAGAAAGCAAAGATCGAGTGCGCTCTGCACTAATGAACTCAAACTTTAAAATGCCCAAGGGGCGTATTACTGTTAGCCTGGCTCCTGCTAATCTACCAAAACATGGCGGACGTTATGATTTACCTATTGCTTTAGGTGTATTAATTGCCTCGGGTCAAATCAAGCCAAGCATTGATATGTCAAAATTTGAAAGCTATGGTGAGCTTGGATTAGATGGGCTATTACACACAACAGAAGGATTGCTGCCTGCGATTATTGAAGCAAATAAAGCTAAGCATGGTGTTATTGTGCCTTTCGATAATTACGCACAGTGCGCACTGGTTGAGCAAGTTCAAATAGTGCCTGCTAAACATTTATTGCAAGTTTGTGAATTTTTAACAGGGCTAGTTACGCCTCAAAGTCCAGTTGTTCAAGTAAAAATTAAGCCTAAGTATGAGAATGATTTTTCTCAAGTCAAGGGTCAGTATCACGCAAAGAGAGCTTTGGAAATCGCTGCAAGTGGCGGACATAATTTACTTTTTAGAGGTGTTCCAGGCTCAGGGAAAACCATGTTGGCAGAAAGACTACCCTCTATCATGCCGCCACTAAGCACAGAGAAGGCCTTAGAGCATGCTGCAATTTGTTCAGTGGCTAACAAAGTAATTAATTCATCACAAATTTACGTGCGACCCTTTCGTTCGCCACATCATTCTTCGTCAGCAGTTGCATTGGTTGGTGGCGGGTCAAATCCCAAGCCAGGTGAAATTTCTCTAGCACATGAAGGTGTATTGTTTTTAGATGAACTGCCAGAATTCCAACGCCAAGTTTTAGAAGCGTTGAGACAGCCTTTAGAAAGTGGGGAAGTTCATGTCTCTCGAGCTCAACAGCAAGTAACTTTTCCGGCAAATTTCCAACTCGTTGCTGCAATGAATCCTTGCCCGTGTGGCTACTTTGGGGATGGCACATCTAAGTGCCATTGCACTGAGGATCAAGTTAATAAATATCAGATGAAAATTTCTGGCCCTCTGCTGGATCGTATTGACATGGTGCTTGATGTGCCGCCATTGCCAAAAGAGATGTTACTATCTCAACAAAATAATGACATAGAAAATAGCGAAACAATCAGAGCTCGCGTACTTGATTGTTATAATAGGCAGCTGCAAAGACAAGGAAAATTAAATGATCAGCTAAATACAACTGAAGTAGATAATTTGATTGTTTTGAACACTGATAACAAGCAACTATTGGAAAGTGTGATTGATAAATTACACCTTTCAGCAAGAGCTTATCATCGAATTTTAAAAGTGGCTAGAACCATTGCTGATTTAGATCATTCGCAAGCTGTTGAACAGCAGCATTTGATCGAAGCAATTGGCTATCGCCGACATAATGGATAGAAAAATGGTAATAATTCCTGCAATTGATTTAAAAGATGGCCAGTGTGTTCGCCTTAGACAAGGCTTGATGGATGACACAACAGTATTTTCAGATAATCCGGTTGATATGGCGGCCCAATGGGTTGAACAAGGTGCTAAGCGTCTGCATTTGGTGGATCTTAACGGTGCCTTTGAAGGTAAGCCAGTGAACGCTACCAGCGTTACTGAGATAACCAAAGCCTTCCCAGATCTGCCTGTACAAATCGGCGGCGGCATTCGAAATATGAAAATTGCCAATACTTATATTGAAGCGGGTATTAGTTATTTAATTATCGGCACAATGGCGGTGACTCATCCTGAATTTGTATCTGAGTTATGTCGAGAATTTCCAGGAAAAATCATTGTTGGGCTAGATGCTAATAATGGCTTGGTGGCTACTGAAGGTTGGGCAAAGCAAACCGATTTACATGTGGTTGATCTGGCTAAAAAATTCGAACAAGATGGTGTTAGCTCAATTGTTTATACTGATATTGCTCGTGACGGCATGATGCAAGGTGTCAATGTCGAAGCTACTGCAGACCTAGCCAAACAAACTTCAATTGATATTATTGCCTCAGGTGGTATTACTAATATGGACGATATCACTAATTTATTAAGTGCATCACATCACGGTATTGGTGGTGCAATTACTGGTCGAGCAATTTATGAAGGTACGCTTGATTTTGCTAAGGCGCAACAACTCTGCGATCAGCAAGGCTAATGAATATTGAAGTTGCTTACGCATTAGAAAATAAGCAAACCTTGTTGAATATAGAGGTGCCAGAAGGTATTAGCCTAAAGCAGGCCATCGAAGATTCAGGTATATTGGTGCTTTATCCACAAATTGATTTAAGTAAAGATAAGACTGGAATTTTTGGAAAAATAGCCAAACTTGATGTAGTTTTGCGCGATAAGGATAGGGTGGAAATATATCGCCCGCTCATAGCCGATCCTAAGCAGGTACGTAAAGAGCGCGCTGCCCAAGGTAAAAAAATGCGCAGTGGTAAAAAATCCTAATTTTTGGTAAAATATCCCTTTAGATTAAAAAATATTACATGAACGAAGATCAACCTCCCTCGACACAGTCATTCTTAGCAAAACTGTTCAAACAGTTTTTTCATACGCCATTAAATTCTATTGATGCGCTTTTAGAGGCGTTAAAAGAATCTGAAGAAAACCATATTATTGATTCCCATAGTCGTAGTATTATCGAAGGCACATTGCAGCTTGAAAATATGGAAGTGCGCGATGTCATGGTGCCAAAGTCAAAAATGATTACTATTGAGCATAATGCAAATGCTAAAGAATTGCTCGATATTATGATTAATTCAGCGCACTCTCGCTTTCCTATTATTGATTTAAAACGCCATAAAATTCAAGGTGTTATCCTTGCTAAGGACTTGTTAAGCTATTTGGCGGGCGATAAGCGTAGTGACTTTAATTACAAAGAGTATGTGCGTAGTGCGATATTAGTGCCAGAAAGTAAAACACTTGGTGCGCTACTTAGAGATTTTCAACAAAATAAATCACACATGGCAATCGTTATGGATGAGTACGGTGAGATTGCTGGCTTGATCACGCTAGAAGATGTTTTAGAGCAAATTGTGGGCGAGATCGAAGATGAGCATGACCTAGAAGAAGACAACATTATTGATTTTGGCGATGGTCGTTATTTGCTTAAAGCCAATACGCCTATTGAAGAATTTGATGAATTCTTTAACACAACACTAGCGATTGACAATGTTGATACAGTGGCTGGTTTTGTTATTGGCGGCTTTACTAGATTGCCAGAGCAAATGGATGAAATCACATTACAAGGATTTAATTTTAAAATATTAAAAACAGATTCTCGTCGCATTCATCTTCTTGAAGTGGTGCGTGATATAGAGAAAGGTAAGGTTTAATGGATATTCTCATTAGTGTTTTTCTAATGGGTTTTTTGGGTGGCGTGCATTGTTTGGGAATGTGTGGTGGTGTGGTTGCCATGTTAACTGCTAGCCTTGATCCAGAGGTTAAATCCAATCCTAAAAAAGTAGCGTTATTTCATCTTAATTACAATCTGGGTAGGGTTCTTAGTTATATCTTAATGGGTGCCATGTTTGGCCTGCTTGGTGCATTGTTAACTCAATCATTGCAAATGGATGTGATTGACAAGAGTCTTAGAATATTTTCAGGTGTATTGATGATCATGGTGGGCTTGTATATTGCTGGCTGGTCTTCTGGCATTCAAATTTTAGAAAAAATTGGCGCAAAGTTTTGGGCAATATTACAACCCTTAACAAAGCGATTTTTACCAATTAGAAGTTTAAAAAGCGCTTTTTTTACAGGGTTGTTATGGGGTGGCATCCCATGTGGTTTGGTTTATGGCGCACTTAGTTTTTCAATTATTTCTGGCTCTGCTGCGCAGGGCGCTATGATTATGTTGGCATTTGGCTTGGGCACATTGCCAAGTTTGTTGCTGATGGCGAGTTTATCCACACAGCTAACACGGTTTGTGCAAAAACCCATGGTTAGAAAAGCATCGGGCTTAATGATTATTGGCTTAGGTGTTGTGGCATTATGGATGCCAATTAGCACATTGATTAAAGATGTCAGTCATGCTAATATGCAAATGATTAAAACACCAATGAGTGTGCCAATGCTCACGCCTAACAATGAAAAAAAATTCCCAACACCAACTGATTTTGATTACCTAACTTAAGCATATGTCATTAGAAAATACCGCCCAACTAGCCATTGATTTATTAAAAACACACGATATTACTGATTATGAGATTTCTATCAGTTCTAGCTCCGGCGTATCGACAGCAGTTCGATTGGGTAAGGTTGAAACCCTAGAATATCACTTAGACAAAAGCTTTGATATTAATGTTTATATGGGTAACTCAAAGGGTCATGCCTCGAGTGTGGATCTAAGTGATGGCGGCATTCTTAAAACCATCGAATCAGCTTGTTTGATTGCTAAATACACACAAGATGATCCATTTAACGGCCTAGCACCAAAAGAACTAATGGCTTTTGATGTGCCAGATTTAGACATGTATCATCCTTGGGAGCTTGATCCTAGCCATAGTATTGAGTTAGCAACACAATGTGAGGCTGCTGCACTAGATCAAGACGATATTAGTAATTCTGATGGCGCTGAAGTATCAAGCTTTCAGGGCGAAGGCTTATATGCTAATTCAAACGGCATGATGAGCGTGCAAAAAGGCGCCAAACATTCGCTTAGTTGTAGTGTGATTGCCAAGAAAAATAAAGATATGCAAACAGGCTACGAATATACAGCAGCATTAGATGCGCAAGATTTAGAAGCACCAGCACTGGTTGGAAAAAAAGCAGCCAAGTTAGCAGCTGATAAATTAGGCGCTCGTTCGTTGTCTTCACGTAAATGCCCAGTGATTTTCTCACCACGCTTATCTGGCGGGCTATTTTCACAATTAATTGGCGCTTTGGCAGGCGCTAGACAATATAAAAAATCAACATTTTTATTAAATAGTATTGATCAAATTGTATTGCCAGAAACCATCAGCGTACTTGAAAATCCTTTTGCTTTAAAAACCATTGGCGCTAAAGCGTTTGATAGAGATGGCGTCTTAAAAAGAAAGCAATATTTTGTTGAATCTGGCCAGGTGAAAAGCTATGTATTAAGCCAATATTCGGCCAATCAACTAGGCTTGCAAACCACGGCTAATTCAGGCGGTGTGAATAATCTAATTATTGAGCATCAGTTTAAAGGTGATTTAAGCGACATGATTAAAACCATGGATAAAGGTGTACTAGTGACAGAACTTATGGGCCAAGGTGTTAATACAACAACGGGTGATTATTCTCGTGGAGCGCTTGGATTTTGGGTAGAAAATGGCGAGATCCAATATCCAGTTTCTGGCATTACCATCGCAGGAAATTTAAAAGATATGTTATTAGGCATCGAGCAGATTGGTACAGATGTTGATCATCGTAATAATATCAAAGTAGGCTCTATCATGATCAATCAAATGACCATTGCTGGCGAAGTGTAATGAAGTATGACATAGTCATTAATGGTGGTGGTATGGTGGGTCAGGCGTTTGCATTAAGCATGGCTGATGCTAATTACAGTATTGCCATTATTGAGCCGAACAATCCTAATCCTGCATTAACGGAAGAATTTCATACACGTGTTAGTGCCATTACCCCAAAATCTGAACAACTACTCAAAGACATTGGCGCTTGGGGTTTAATTCAGCGAAAGCATGCATTTACTGACACCAATGTTTGGGACCAAAATTCACATGGTGCGTTAGAGTTTCACGCTAAAGATGAAAGCCTAGATTATCTGGGCCATATTATTGAGAATGACGCTATTCAATCAGCACTATTTGCCGCACTTAAAAAAACCAATGTTGATTTTATTAAAGCCAAGCTTGAAAATATTAAAAAAACCGACAATGGCTACCAAGTAATATTGGACAATCGTGAGCAGTTAGAGTGTGAGTTGTTGATTGCATCAGATGGTGCAAGATCACGCATTAGAGAGTTATCAGCCATTGAATTTAGCGAGCATAACTATCAGCAAAAAGCCATTGTTTGCAATATAAAATCTCCAAATGGTTTTAAAGATACAACTTGGCAGCGATTTTTGTCAGACAGTATTATTGCATTATTGCCACTCAGCGACACTCATGCATCCATTGTTTGGTCGGCGCAAAATTCACTAGCTGATGAGTTAATAGCACTAGATGACCATGAATTTGCAAAACGCTTGTCAGCAGGTGTTGAATATCGATTTGGTGAATTTGAAGTACTAAGCAGTATTCAAGCTTTTCCATTGATCGAGCGTAGTTCTAAAGAATATGTAAGGGAAAATTTGGTATTAATTGGCGATGCTGCGCATAATATCCATCCACTTGCTGGCCAGGGTGTAAATCTTGGTTTTGCGGATGTTGCTGAGCTTTCATCGCAATTATGTAGAAGTGACAAGTCTTTAGCTAATTATTCTGTATTGCGACAATATGCTAGAGCTAGAAGGCTTGATAATGAGTTAATGGCAAAAACCATGACTGGGCTAAATTGGATTTATAAAGAAAACAATGAGCCACTTAGATGGTTGCGCGGTTTTGGCATGAACATCATTAACGAAACTCCGGCGCTTAAATCATTCTTACAAAAGCACGCACTAGGAAATTCTTAAAATAATTAATAATTGCTCGATGGCGTAATAATTGCATTAAGCGTCACATCCCAATCTTGTGTCTCAAGCTGGTCAACTTGTTGGCAATCAAATGCAAGCCCAATTAACGTAGGTTTTTCGCTAGATTTTTGATTTTTTTTGAAGGCTAATGTGCGATCGTAATAGCCACCACCCATGCCAATGCGATTTTTATTGCTGTCAAAGCCCACTAATGGCATAAATACAATATCAAGCTGTTCTGCACTGATAATTTCAGTAGAAATTGGCTCTGGAATGCCATATTGATTATTTCTGAAATTTTCACCAACTTTTGCAAATTTAAGGATTTTATCGACCAATACTGGTAAATAAGTGTTTATTTCTTGTTTTTTTAGGAAGTTTTGTAAGTATTTAGGATCAACTTCTCCATCATTTGGCAAATAAAGGGCGATTTTTTGATCTTTATTAAAATTTACGATTTTTTTGATATTACTGAGTAAATTATTGGCAAGTTTATCCCGATCGACGATGTTGATATCGCGTCTTTTTTGTCGAAGGGATTGGCGTAGTGCGTTCATATTTGCATTATAGCCGAAGAATATAGTGCCTATTGTCCCGTGTTGGCTTAAAACCTGAACCAGTAAGGCTCAAGGCGGAAATTCGAAGAGTACCGCAGGCTTCCCACTTCGAGGTGGGCTTGCACAATAGCAATCTATCTCATATCCTTAGTTGTTTATTTATCGGCTCAGGGGACGTAGCCAATCAAAAGCACAATAGACAAATATTATTATCACCTCTTACAATCAAATTGGCACACTTTTTATAAAAATAAACTTATATGCCTGTCATTAATAGGCGTAATATTTATAAAAATGTGCCTTATTAAAATTGTATTGTTATGCTAATGCGTAAATACATGTTTGATATCAGGCTGTTTTTTTTATCTATTTTTTCTATATAAGTAAAGTTGGAAAAATTATATGAGGTTCGGTTCTATCCATGAAACACTCGGTTGGTTTACTCAAAGCTTCTTAGATATTGAAGAAGATGCACTTGATTAAAATAGAATAATGTTATTGCATTTTAGGTGAGGATGGCAAGCTGTATATCTTGCACTTTAATACTGCTTTTCACTATGTGAGTGGTGAGCTGTATCATCAGCATAAAACTTATAGTGGTTTTTCTCGAGAAAGACAAACAGAACTGCTAGATCAAGGCATTGATATTAATATTGTAGATTAGCGTAAAATCTACCCTATCTATATTTAGGGTGATTGTTGTGAGTGATACTAATTTTTCTTGTCTGGGATTGCGAGTCGATCTTTTAAAAAACTTAACCAGTTTAGGTTATGAGTCAATGACGCCTGTTCAGGCATTAAGCTTGCCACCGATTTTATCCGGCAAGGATGTTATTGGCCAGGGAAAAACCGGCTCAGGAAAAACAGCCGCCTTTGGCTTAGGGCTATTACAAAAATTGGATGTCAAAGCATTCAGGGTGCAATCTATTGTTTTATGCCCAACACGTGAATTAGCCGATCAAGTGGCCAATGAAATTCGTAAGTTGGCTAGAGCTGTTCATAATATTAAAGTATTAACCTTATGTGGTGGTGCACCATTTGGGCCACAAATCGGTTCTTTAGAGCATGGCGCACATATTGTAGTTGGTACACCTGGGCGTATTGAAGAGCATTTACGTAAGCGTACACTGAAACTTGAACATGTTGATATGCTGGTTTTAGATGAGGCTGATCGTATGTTAGATATGGGTTTTCAAGATGCGATTGACGATATTATTGAAAAAATTCCTAGCAATCGACAAACCTTACTATTTAGTGCTACTTATCCACAAGAAATTGAAGATATTGCGCAACGTGTGATGAAAAATCCGGTTTCTGTGAGTGCGCCTTCAACACACGAAGAGTCCACTATTAAGCAGTACTTTTATCAAATCAATTCAGATGATGAGCGCATGAATGCTTTGCGTTTGTTGCTAGCGAAGCACAAGCCTGAATCTGCCTTGGTTTTTTGCAATACTAAGCGTGACACTCAAGATGTTGCTGATGAGCTAATTTACTATGGTTTTTATGCATTAGCGATTCATGGTGATTTAGATCAACGAGAGCGAGATCAAGCACTGATTCGTTTTTCTAATAAAAGTATTTCAGTGTTGGTGGCAACTGATGTTGCTGCTAGAGGCTTGGATATTGATGCATTAGATTTGGTGATAAACTTCAATGTTGCCCATGATCCTGAGGTGCATGTTCATCGTATTGGCCGTACTGGCAGAGCAGGACGTAGCGGCATTGCTGCAACTTTCTATAGCGATAAAGAGACTCGAAAGCTCGATGAGCTAAATATTGATATCAGTACTGATGAATTACCAAGCGATGCTCTTTTGGATAGGCCGATTAAAAGGCCTGTAATGACAACACTTAAAATTGATGGCGGTAAAAAACAAAAACTACGTCCAGGCGATATCGTTGGTGGACTAACTGGCAAAGACGGTATTCCAGGTGACAAAATCGGAAAAATTACTGTTTCTAGTAACTGGTCATATGTGGCAGTAGAATCAAGTTTAGTTAAAGTGGCATTAAAGAAAATTCAAAATGATAAACTCAAAGGAAAAACCTTTAGAGTGAGGATTTTGTCTTAGTCTAGAATAGTTTTTAGTAGTGCAATGGTTTGATCCATAGACATCTCTAAATTTTGAAATAATTCAGCTTTACTGTTGTGATTGGCGTCATCAGAAATGCCTTTAATTAAAGTAATAGGTATGCCATATCTATTAGCCACATAAGCAATCGCAAAGCCTTCCATATCGACCATATCAGCACCATTATTAATACTTACGGCGTTAGTGATGAATTGATCGCCTGTGGTTAATATCATGGCTTTATCGGCATGTTTGGGCACATAGCAATCAATACGCTGATACATATCTTGTTGATAATCATCAAAAGGGATAAAGGCATCGTGCTGGGTGACTGAGCTAATGAAATAAGCACTACCTGTAGGAATGGAATTAATCGCACCTGCAAGGCCGATGTTAATGAGTCGATCAATATTAAATTTATTGATCAGCGTAGTTGCTGCTAATGTGCTGGCGACTTTGCCAATGTTAGATTCAATCAGGGTGATGTGATTGTTTTGGTAGACTTTATAGCCTAGATGATTATCAATTTGAGTTAGCTTATAAGCAGCGATTATTTTATCAACCTCTTCGCGCATGGCGCAAACAATACCAACTTTAGTCATAGGTTATTTGTGCATTAACTTGTATATCTAAATCCATTCTGGCTTTTAAAAAGCTAAGCTCAATGACGCATTCAAGAGCAACTATATTAGCTTTTAGAGTTTTTATTAGTTGGCTGACTGCTTTAACACTTCCGCCTGTTGCCAGTAGATCATCAACAATCAGTACTTTGTCATTAGCTGAAATAGAATTTTCATGTAGCTCAAAAGAATTTTGTCCGTATTCTAATTGGTAGTCAATACTAATGCATTGATCGGGTAGTTTGCCTGGTTTGCGGACCATGACAAACGGTACGCCAATTTTATAAGCAACAGCGGCGCCGAAAATAAAGCCTCTGGCATCCAGGCCAACAATTTTATCAATGGAGTCTTGGTTATATTTGCTGGCAATATTGTCAATTACGTAGGAAAATGCTTCAGGATTTGCCAGTAATGGGGAAATATCTTTAAAAACAATGCCTTTTTTGGGAAAATCTACAATATCTTTAATATAAAGATTAAGATCCATTGTTAATCTTCCAATAGAGTAATCTCAAGAATTTCCCAAGTTTCAGAATCATAATTAACTTTGTAGCCAACTAACGCTTCTTCAACTTGATCTCTTAAAATTAAAGGCAGCTCCCATACGCGCGTGCAACCAGGATAGCCAAAAATATCATGATAGGTGTTATCTGAGATGGTAATGAGTTTGCTTAAGCCCATCTGTGCAAAGCTACCCATAACATCCTCAATAAAAGTTGGCGGCGCTAATGGGTAGAATTTTATTCTTTCATACATTTGTACAGTGGCAACGGATTCTAGTAAATTCAGTCGAACACCTTCTACATCATTGATGTCTTGCACCAGCTCGGTGACGAGATTGTTTTCTTTGTCGATAGTAATCGAATGGATCATTGGAAAAACATTCATTGTTTCAATTGACATAATAATTCCTAGTGTTTGAAGTGGCGCATGCCTGTAAATACCATGGCAATGCCGTGTTCATTAGCAGCATCAATAACTTCGTTATCACGCATAGAACCACCTGGCTGAATAATAGCTTTGATGCCAGCTTCTGCAGCAGCATCAATCCCATCTCTAAATGGGAAGAAAGCATCTGATGCCATTACTGAGCCTTCCACCACAAGGCCTTCATCTGCCGCTTTAATGCCGGCAATTTTGGCTGAATAAACACGTGACATTTGACCTGCGCCAACGCCAATTGTCATTTCATTTTTGACATAAACAATGGCATTTGATTTAACCGTTTTGGCCACTTTCCAGGCAAATAATAAATCTTTAATTTGATCAGCTGTTGGCTGAATATCGCTCACGCATTTAATGTCAGTTTCGGTGATAACGCCTAAATCTTTATCTTGCACAAGTAGGCCGCCAGTTACACGTTTGTAATCAAGTGATGGTTGAGCATTGGATAAGTCTCCACATTCCAAAGCACGAACATTTTGCTTGGCTGACAATACTTCTTTAGCGTCAGCATCAACACTAGGTGCGATGATAACTTCAACAAACTGCTTGTCAATGATATCTTGCGCTGTATTTTTGTCTAGTGGGCGATTGAATGCAATGATGCCGCCAAATGCAGATGTTGGATCAGTTTTAAAAGCATCTAAATAAGCGGCATGTATGTCTTTTCTGACGGCAACGCCACAAGGGTTGGCGTGTTTGACAATCACACAAGCGGGCTTATCAAAGCTACGAACACACTCTAGGGCTGCATCAGCATCCGCCATGTTATTGTATGACATTTCTTTGCCTTGAAATTGTGAGCTTGATGCAACGCAAGCTTCTGCGATATTTTTTTCAACATAGAAAGCTGCATTTTGATGTGGGTTCTCACCGTAACGCATGGATTGTACTTTGTGAAATTGCAGATTCATGGTATTAGAAAATCCATTCTCTCCTTTGCCTAAATAATTAGCAATAGCACCATCATATTGTGCGGTATGCTCAAAGGTTTTTAATGCAAGTTTGGTACGAGTTTCAAGTGTGGTATCGCCAGAGTTGTTAATTTCATCGATAACAACCTGGTAGTCTGATGCATCTACAATAACTGTAACTGATGCATGATTTTTAGCACTAGAGCGCAACATGGCGGGGCCGCCAATGTCAATGTTTTCAATTGCCTCTTCTAATGTGCAGTCAGGATTGGCAATGGTGGCTTGAAAAGGGTAAAGATTAACCACCACAAGATCAATTGGCTTAATATCATTCTGCGCCATTACCTCTTCATCAAGTCCGCGACGAGCTAAGATGCCACCATGAATTTTTGGATTAAGGGTTTTAACACGACCCGCCATCATTTCAGGAAAGCCTGTGTAGTCTGATACTTCGATAACTGGAATGCCTTGCTCAGCAAGTAATTTGGCTGTACCGCCAGTTGAAAGAATTTCAATATTTTTACTGCTTAAAAATTGAGCAAGTTCAGTAATACCGGTTTTATCAGAAACACTGATTAAAGCGCGTTTTATAGACATGTTATTCCTTTGTATGTTGGAGATTATTTACAAAGGATATTATAGAGTTTTAGAGCTTGTAGAGTTCGATTTTTTTCTTCAGTGTACCACGATTAATGCCGAGCACGCGTGAGGCTTCACTTTGGTTGTTATCCACTAAATCTAGAACAAATTTAATCACAATGAGGTCTACTTCATTGGCAACCATTTTATATACGCCAGAAGCTTGCTCGCCATCGAGTTGCTCGAAATAGCGAGAAAGCTTTGCATTGATACAAGCAGGTAAATCCGTTGAGCTCATAGCTGGCTTAAATAGTCCTTTAAAATATTAAATTGCTGTTTGCGTTCAGTGACTTTGTTAATGGTTTTCCAAAACTGCTGAACATGATTTTCATCAAGGTGCGTAGCATACCAAAGAATATGCTTCCTGGCGAGCCTCAATCCCAAAAAATCCCCATAAAATTGATGAATTTGTTGAATGTGCTGAAGAATGGTGGATTTTTTAATCTCAAGTGGTACAGGGTCGTTTATTTTTCCTGTTTTTAGATAGTGATTAATTTCGGCAAAAATCCAAGGATTGCCTTGAGTGGCTCGACCAATCATCACACCAGATGCTTTAGTGTACTCAAGTACTTGCTGAGCTTTTTTAGCGCTGATAATATCGCCATTAGCAATAACGGGAATATCCACTTGGCTCACTACAGTTTTAATGGTGTCGTATTCAGCCATGCCATTGTATTTGTCTTCTTTTGTGCGCCCATGAACACTTAGCATTTGAATACCCGCTTGCTGTGCAATTTGTGCGATGGTTGGTGCATTTTTATTATCAACACTCCAGCCCGTACGCATCTTGAGTGTCACTGGAATATCCACTGCATTAACAACAGCCTCTAAAATTTCTTTAACCAATTTCTCATCTTGCATGAGTGCTGATCCAGCAGCCTTATTGCAAACTTTTTTCGCAGGACAGCCCATATTTATGTCAATAATATCAGCACCATATTCAACTGCCTTTTGTGCAGAAGTCGCTAATTCTTGCGCTTCTGATCCAGCAATTTGAATGCTAATTGGTGCAGATTCACCTTCAAAGTTTAATCTATATTTTGATTTATTTGTATTGAGTAAGTGCTCTTGTATGACCACCATTTCTGAGGTGGTAAGGCCAGCACCAAGAGATTTACACAGCATTCTAAAGGGCTTGTCACTAGTGCCAGCCATAGGCGCTAACAGCACGGATGAATTTAGTTGGTAAGGTCCAATTTGAATTGACACAATATGGTTTTATTTTTGAGCTTTTCGAGTTTTTTCAAGCAAGCGTCTTTGCTTAAGCTTGGATAAATGATCAACAAATAAAATACCATCTAGGTGATCAATTTCATGCTGAATGCAAACACCAAGTAACTCTTGCGCTTCAAGCTCAAACTCTTCGCCATTCTCATTTAAAGCCTTAACTTTAATATGATTGGCGCGAGTAACACATTCATAGTAATCAGGCACAGATAAACAACCTTCATCCCATTCAAGCTCACCATCTTTTTCAATGATTTGGGGATTGATCAAGCATAATGGCTGAGATTTATCATCTGATGTATCAATGACAATTAGTCGAACATGATGATCTACTTGGGTTGCTGCTAATCCGATACCAGGTGCTTCATACATGGTATCAAACATATCTTTAACCAAGGTTCGAATAGTGTCATCCACCTTTTTAATAGTCGCAGCCTTGGTACGAAGACGCTTATCTGGATAATGTAATATTGGCAGTATCATGGTTATATTATAGTGTTTTTTGCAATTTTAGATTGCATAGGATGGTCTTCATTGAAATGCAGTCCTCGACTTTCCTGCCTAGAAAGGGCTGATTGAATGATAATTTGAGATGTTTTTACCAAATTTCTAAGCTCAGTTAAATCACTAGAAATTAAGTATAGACTGTAATACTCATCAACTTCAGTTTCAATTTGCTCGAGTCTGTGCTTGGCATAATTAAGGCGTCTATCTGATCGAACAATACCAACAAAATTCCACATAATTGAGCGAACTTCATCCCACAAATGAGAGACTACCACTTTTTCTTTAGAGGCTGCAACTCGTGAAGCATCCCATGGTTCAGATTGAAAATAGACAGAGTCTAGCGTTTGTTGATTGATGTCGTGGGCGCAAGACTTGGCAAACACAATGCATTCTAATAGTGAATTGCTGGCCATTCGATTTGCACCATGAACACCAGTATGCGCCACCTCGCCAACTGCATATAAATTTGCAAGATTGGTTTTTCCATGTAGATCTGTGTTGATACCGCCACAAGTGTAGTGTGCTGCCGGTACAACTGGAATAGAGTCTTTAGTAATGTCAATGCCAAAAGTTTTACATTTATTGTAGATGGTTGGAAAGTGCTCTTTAATCCAGTCTGAATCTTTAAAAGAAATATCCAGATAAACACAATCAAAGCCACCAGATTTCATCTCGGAGTCAATGGCCCGAGCAACAACATCTCTTGGAGCGAGCTCAGCACGCTCATCATATTGCTGCATAAATGTTTGGCCATTTGGCAAATGTAGTTTGCCACCTTCACCGCGAATAGCCTCAGAGATTAAAAATGATTTTGCATGAGGGTGATACAAGCAAGTAGGGTGGAATTGTGCAAACTCCATATTGACAATACGACAACCCGCACGGCTTGCCATGGCAATACCATCACCAGTTGAGGTATCAGGGTTTGAAGTGTATCGATAAACTTTTGAAGCGCCACCAGTTGCTAAAATGGTCTTATGAGTAACAAAACTTTCAACTTGATTGGTGTGCTTATTAAGGATATAAGCACCTTGACATTGCTCTTCATGAATGAGTAAGTCGATGGCAATATAACCTTCAAATAGAGTGATATTGCCACGCTGTTTAACATTGTCTAATAGATTTACCTGAATCGATTGACCAGTCTTATCAGCAACATGCGCAACTCTTCTATGTGTGTGCCCACCTTCGGTAGTTAGGTGGTAATCATCATTGTCTTTTGTAAAAGGAACACCAGACTCTTCCAAAGAGGTGATAGCAGCTGGTGCATTTTCTACCATATAGCTTACCGCTTTTTGATCGGCCAAGCCACATGCTGTTGATAGGGTGTCGGCCACATGCGTATTAAAATTATCATGAGCATCAAGCACTGCAGATATGCCGCCTTGAGCATAGAAAGAACTACCTTCTAATAAGTCATCTTTGGCAACTAAGGCGATAGATAGCTCAGGCGAAAGCTGTAAAGCACTCATGAGTCCAGCACTACCAGTTCCAATTATTAGAACATCAAATTGATGTTGCTCGTTTAAGCATTTGTGTGTCGATTGTCTAGACATAGAGTGACAAGAATTATATCTTTGGCTTAACCATTAAAATTAATTTTGGTAATAATGTCAGGTTGGATAATAATGCACTAAGCATGGCAATAGCTGTAAACACACCAAAATAAATACTTGGAATGAAATTAGAAAGTGCAAGGATTAAAAATCCAAGGGTAACAGTAATTGATGTGTAGAACATGGCAAGTCCGATACTGGCATGTGATCGATACATGGTCTTTGTATAGTCGCCATCTTTTTGGAACTCAGATTTAAATCGATGAATATAGTGAATGGCATTATCAACGCCAATACCAATAGCAATGGCAGAAATAGTGATGGTCATTAGATCGAGTGGGATATTGGCCCAGCCCATAATGCCTAGAATGAAAAGCGATGGCAATGTATTTGGAATAAGAGCCAAAATAGACAGGCTAACTGATTTAAAGATGAATAAAAACATAATGAAAATCATACCAAAGACGACGGCAATCGTCTTTATTTGCGAGTCAAATAAGCTTTGTAGCATATTGTTATAAAGTACTAGCATTCCACTTAAGCGAAAGCTTTCAGGGCGAAAGCCGAGTTCTTCAGAAATGTGACGATTGATTGTTTCAATCAGCTCACCACGTTTAAGCTCTTTATTAGTTTCTAGAATGCGAATCACCATACGCAATTGCCCGCTTTCTTCTGAGATATATGGATCTAGTATGTGCTGTTTAGCAGACTCAGGAATTTGACCGCGAACAATATTTAAAAAGAAGCCGTTTAATGGTTCGTCATCGTTGGCCTGTGTCAAGATGCTCATCAGTGTATCAATAGAAAGCACTTTTCCTGTTTCATCTAGACTGTCAAGATATTCATGCACTTCATGGATTTCTAAGCGCAGATCTTCATCAAACCAATAGTCTTCCGCCATGTCTTCAAAAATGATTTCTAAAGGAATGGTACCGCCTAATTTTTTATCAATTAATGTAAGGCCTTGGTTGATTTCAGTGCTTTCTTTAAAGTAATCAATGAAACGATTCTCCACGCTGAGTTTATTAACACCGACAGCAGAAGCACCGATAAAGATAACCAAAACGATTAGCAAGTGATTGCCAAAGCGTTCTACAAATTTAGCCAGTGCCGTGGTGAATCCTAATTCGGTTTTGTGGGTGTCAACCTTAGCCTTGGGTAACAGTGACATAATCATTGGAAATGCTACAAAAGACAATACCAACGCAATGGTAACGCCAATTGACATCATCCAGCCAAAGTCGATAACAGGGCGAATGCCACTAATGAGTAATGATCCAAATGCAGCAAAGGTTGTTAGTGTGGTGAATAAGCAAGGCTTAAACATTTGTGTCAAAGTGTCTTTGATTAATTGATTAGATTCAAGCTCTGGATTAAGTTGTGACAATTCTCGATATCTAACCACCAAGTGAATAATAACAGAAAGCGTAATAACCAATAGTAATGAGAAAAAGTTACTGGAAATGATGGTAACTTTCCATTCTAAAAATGCCAGTAGGCCAGTCATGATTAAGGCGCCAGTAATGCTAATAGCAATCGGCATCACTACCCAACGTAAACCTTTAAAGATCAGTGCTAAGATTAATGTCATTAATCCGATGACCGCCAAACTGAAAACAATTAAATCGTTACTAATGTAGCTAACAATATCAGTGGTGATCATTGGCAATCCACCTAAAAATAGACTAGCCTTATCGGAATATTTAACAATTGTTGTGCGAATTTCAGCAATGGTTTTAGCTTGTCGCTCACCTTGGGTGGTTGCATTGCGAAGCACCTGTTTTTCAATGCTTTTTAATTTAGCTATCTGATCAGTGTCAAGCATCTTGTTGGCTTGCTCAATGCGCATTTGATCGCGCGTGTCTCTCAGCTCTGAAAATCTAGTGTTGCCTTTTAGGCTGATTAAAATGGCGGTTGTTTTTCCATCTTTACTAACTAAATTATTTGAATATAAAGGCGATGTTGTAAATTCCTTAATGGCAAGGGCAAGATCAGCATTACCATTTTCGATAGTGATATTCTCATTAGCTAAATCCACTAGTGAGAGTGGCGGAGAGCGAAATAAAGGCACATCTAAAATACTTGTAATCGACTTAATTTGCTCTATCTTCTCTAAAGCGCTCTTAAAGTCGGCCAAATGGGTTAATTGCTTCGGATCAAGAAGGTTGTCGGTTACTTGGTAGGAGATGACTAAATAATCATCTGAGCCATAATTTTTTTTAATGCGTTGATAAAAAGCTAAGTTTTCATCACCCTCAAGCACCAATGAATCGGATGAGGCATCGAGTTGAAAGTTTGGTATCTGAGAAATAAAAAATCCTGCAATGACTAGTAGCAGGGTTAATCCTAACAGTGATTTCTTTAAAACAAAATTAAAAAAAAGATTCATAATTTCAAAGTGAGTTTAGTAATACTAGAATTCAAATTTAGCGGTTTTTTCCAGACCAAGCATAACGTTTAGTTGCGTTTCAAACAATGATTTTGTTTCCCATTTGTGCTCACTTAGGCGGGTAATAACCTTGGCACTCATTGCTTTACCCGAGCCTTCAACAACAAAAATTCGTCCACCAACATTAAGTAAGTGGAAGAAGCGACCTGTGATCTTTGGCACTGATGTACCAATAATTACAACATCAAAAAAGTCTGTAGATCGTTGCCAGCCTTTTGAGGCGTCACCAATCTCCGTGGTAATATTGTTAATATTAAGTTCTTTAAATTTTTGCTGTGCTGATACGCTTAATTCTTCATTAATTTCAATACTCGTTACTGATGTGCATAGCTTTGATAAAACCGCTGTTAGGTAGCCACTGCCAGTGCCAACTTCTAGTACAGTTTCATTTTTTTTGATTTTAAGCGCATCGAGAATTCTGCCTTCAATCTTTGGAGATAGCATTTTTGCCTTATCAGTTAAAGGGATTTCTATATCAGCAAATGCAAGATCTTTGTATTTTTCAGGTACAAAAAATTCTCTAGGTATATCCCTTAAGGCATTATTAGCAATGTAATCTAAACCTCCCCAAGGGCGAATTTGATTGTCAATAGAATTTTTTCTAGCTTGATTTGTGTCCATAATTTTTTAACGTTTTTTAGGAGGTAATAAATCAGTAATTGTGCCTTCGGCCATTTCTACAGCAAATGCTGTTGTTTCACTTAGTGTTGGGTGCGCATGAATGGTTAAGGCGATATCTGACATATCACAACCCATTTCAATAGCTAGTGTGGCTTCAGCAATTAATTCACCTGCATTTGTGCCACAAATTCCCATGCCTAAGATTTTTCCAGTTTTGGCATCGAATAAACCTTTAGTAACACCTTCAGATCTACCAATACTTAGGCTTCGACCACTTGCGGCCCAAGGAAAGACACCTTTTTGGTAATCCGCACCTTCAGCTTTTAACTCCTTTTCTGTCTTGCCTGTCCAGGCAACTTCAGGGTCGGTGTAAGCAACTGACGGGATGGTTAGTGCATCAAAACCAGATTTGTGTCCACAGATAACTTCAGCAGCAACTTTCGCCTCATGAACTGCTTTATGTGCCAGCATTGGTTGGCCAACAATATCACCAATTGCGTAGATGTTTTCTACGTTGGTTTTCATTTGCTTATCAACACTAATAAAACCCCAATCGTCTACGTTAACACCTGATTTTTCAGCATCAATTAGTTTGCCGTTAGGTGTACGTCCGATTGATACCAATACTTTATCAAAGGTGTCAAATTCTGGCGCTTTCTTGCCTTCAAAACCAACTTTAATGCCTTCATCTAGAGCCTCCATGCTAGAAACCTTGGTGTTTAAAAAGATGTTTGCATAGCGTTTTTTGATGCGTTTAAATAAAGGGTTTACAATATCTTTATCGGCGCTAGCAATCAGCTGATCTAATAATTCCACAACTGTAATTTCACTGCCTAGTGCTTCATATACTGTGGCCATTTCTAGACCGATAATACCACCACCAACTATAAGTAAGCGTTTAGGTACGTCGCTTAGTTCTAATGCATCGGTTGAATCCATAACGCGTGGATCGTCAAACGGAAAGGCTGGAATTTTGGTGACACGCGAACCTGCAGCAATGACACATTGCTCAAATTCAATAATTTCATCACTATCATTAATTGCTATTTGGTTGTTAGAAATAAATTTTCCATAACCAGTAATAACGTTTACTTTCCTTGCTTTTGCAAGCGCTTTAATACCGCCTGTTAGCTTAGAAACAATGTTTTCTTTGTTGCCACGAACACCATCAATGTCAATATTTGGCTGGTTGAAAGTAACACCTAAATGCGTCGCTTCTTCCGCTTCGTTAATAACTTGAGCAGTGTGTAGTAATGCTTTTGATGGAATACAACCAACGTTTAAACATACACCGCCAAGCGCTTCATAGCGCTCAATTAGAGTAACTTCTTTACCTAGATCTGCAGCTCTAAAAGCTGCAGTATAGCCACCTGGACCCGATCCGATAACAACAACTTGAGTTTTAGTAATCATAATAAAATTTCTCTAATATCTTGTAGAATTGAATTTAAATCAGCCATAAATCTTCCACCTTGCGCACCATCAATAACACGATGATCATACGACAGAGCTAGAGGTAATGTTAGGGTTGGAATGAAGTTTTTACCATCCCAGATTGGCTTGGTTTGTGAACGAGAAACGCCCAAAATAGCAACCTCTGGCGCATTAACAATTGGTGTAAATTGTGTACCACCGATGCCGCCTAAACTTGAAATTGTAAATCCTGCACCTTGCATATCGCCAGGCTTAAGTTTGCCATCACGTGCTTTAGCAGAGGTTTGGGCTAATTCTGCTGCTAATTCGGTTAATGATTTTTGATCAACATCCTTAATAACAGGGACAACCAAACCTTTCGGTGTATCCATAGCAATACCTAAGTTAAAGTATTTTTTAAGAATAAGATTTTCACCTGATTCATCTAGTGATGAGTTAAAGCGTGGATGATTTTTCAACGCTTGAACGGCCGCCTTCATAATAAACACAAGTGGCGTAAGTTTGACGCCTTTTGCTTTTTGCTCTTGTCTAAAGCTTTCCATTTGGTCAATGTTCACTTCATCAAATTGAGTGACATGAGGGATATTTAACCAGCAGGCAGTTAAATGTTTGCCAGAAAGTTTGTTAATTCTAGATAGGGCTAGCGTTTCAGTATCGCCAAATTTTGAAAAATCAATAACTGGTGTTTTTGGTATAGAACTCCCTGTGCCACCTGAAGTGATAATTTGCTTAACATAGCCTTTTAAATCTTCATCTAAAATTCTACCTTTTGGTCCGTTGCCAGAAACATTGGTTAAATCAACCCCCAGTTCTCTTGCTAATTTTCGAATAGAAGGTGAAGCATGAGAGTCACCTTTCGGCAAAGTAGATACTGATTGGTCTAGCGCTGGTGTAGATGGCTTTTTAACTGGTGCAGGCGTTGGAGCTGTTGTTTGAGCGGCTACAATTGGCTCGGGTGCAGTAGTAGTTGATGCGGCACCGGCATTAGACTCAATGGTTAAAATAAGATCGCCTAACTTTAGTTTGTCACCTAGATTGATGTTGATATCAATTACTTTACCGGCAACTGGGGTTGGGATTTCCATAGAAGCCTTATCGCTTTCTAGAGTAATAATGCTGTCTTCTTCTGAAAGCTCATCTCCAACAGAAGTTAGGATTTCAATCACTTCAACTTCATCAAAATCACCAATATCAGGTACAACAACTGGTACTATTTTTGATGCAATTACGTCTGAATTGGTAACTTCTTGGTCGTTTGTCTCGTTGTTGGCAGCCGCATCTTCAGAGCTTTCAATGCTAATTAGCACATCGCCTTGTTTGATTTTGTCACCAATATTGACATTAATACTTGTCACAATACCATTACTAGGCGTTGGAATTTCCATAGAAGCTTTGTCGCTTTCTAGAGTTAAAATGCTGTCATCAACCGAAATTGTGTCGCCAACATTCACTAAAATCTCAATAACTTCTACTTCATCAAAGTCACCAATATCAGGTAATTCTATATTTTTTATCGCAGACATAATGTAAATTTCACTACTCATTTAAAGATGATAATTATCGCAAAAATAGGCTGCAAAAGGGGATAAATGTTAAAATACTTTCAATCAGATCTTTTTATTGTCTGAAATTATTTTTATAGGATTTTATTTAACAATGTCAAACGCACTGCTAATTTCAAATTTAACAAAAACTTATGCTAATAATGTATCGGCACTATCTCAAGTCAGTCTATGTGTTAAGCAAGGTGATTTTTTTGCGTTATTAGGTAGTAATGGTGCCGGAAAAACCACTATGATCGGCATTATTTGTTCTTTGTTAAATAAAACTTCAGGTGAAGTGTCTATATTAGGATTGGAGCAATCAAACAATCTTAATCAAGTTAAGCGCATGATTGGATTAATGCCACAAGAATTTAACTTTAATCCGTTTGAGCCAATTGAGGAAATCTTAATCAATCAGGCAGGGTATTACGGCATTGATCGTCAGTCAGCCAAGGCTAGAGCAGAGACGTTATTAAAGCGTGTAGAGCTTTGGGATAGGCGTTTAGATATGGCCAAATCTTTATCGGGTGGTATGAAAAGACGGTTAATGTTAGCCAGAGCCTTGATACATGATCCAAAGATATTGATTTTGGATGAGCCGAGTGCTGGTGTTGATGTGGAGATTCGTCGTTCTATGTGGGAATTTTTAAAAGAGCTTAACGAGCAAGGAATGACCATTATTCTCACCACGCATTATCTAGAAGAAGCCGAGCTGTTGTGTCGTAATATTGCCATTTTGGATAATGGGCAAGTGGTAGAGCAAAGTAGCATGAAAAGTTTATTGGCCAAGGTTGCCAAACAAGTGCTTATTCTAGAAAGCATTGAGCCATTACCTTTGGTTTTTCCAAATTTCAATTTTTCTATTGACAAATTAGATGATTATTCAATACAAGTTGTCTTGGATGGTATTAGTATTAGCCAAGCGCTAGGCGAATTAAGTTCAAAAGGTATTGAAATAGAGCATGTAAGAAGTGCACAAAATCGTCTAGAAACTTTATTTTTACACCTAACCTCAAAGGAAAGATAATATGTGGATTGCTTATAAAACCATTGTTGTCAAAGAAGTTTTGCGCTTTTCTCGTATTTGGGTGCAAACCATCTTTCCACCAATTATCACCACATCGCTATATTTATTGATTTTTGGTGGCTTGATGGGTGAGCGTATTGGCGACATGCAAGGGGTGGATTATTTACACTTTATTATTCCAGGCATTATTTTAATGACTGTTATTCAGAATGCATATGCCAATACAGTTTCATCGTTTTTCTTATCAAAATTTAATCACAGTATTGAAGAGTTATTAATCTCCCCAGTCTCTTATTGGATAATTTTATTGGGCTATGTTTCAGGCGGTGTTGTTCGAGGATTTACGGTGGGATTAGGGGTGTTTGTTGCGGTGTCGTTTTTTGTAGATTTACAAATTTATAGCATTGGTATTGTTTTAATCACATTCTTACTGACAGCCATTTTGTTTTCTTTGGCGGGGTTTATTAATGCAATTTTTGCCCAATCATTTGATGATATATCAATTGTTCCAACTTTTATTTTGATGCCAATGACTTATCTTGGTGGCATGTTTTATAGTATCGAAATTCTGCCAGAATTTTGGCAGTCTCTAAGTAAATTTAATCCAATTTATTATATGGTTGACAGTTTTAGAATGGGATTTTTAGGTAGCTCTACAACTGATTTTTCAGTCTCTATCATGGTTCTTACTTCGATGATTGTGATACTGGCGTTAGTCGCTTTTTATCTACTTAAAAAAGGCGTGAATATTAAGACTTGATAGAGCCTTCATCGCCCGATAGCATGCGCTTAATATTGCTTCTATGGGTGATAAAAATCAACAAACTCATCAATATAATGATGTAAGTTGCCTGAAGATTGCCACTTAAGAAATAGAAGAATACAGGCGATAAAAAAGTAGCAATCAGCGCTGATAGTGAAGAGATTTTTAATACTTTGGCAACAAATAACCAAATCAATGCAAAAGTTGCGCCTATGGTAAACCCAAGTGCAAATAGTGCACCTAAGAAAGTTGCTACACCTTTGCCACCTTTAAAACCAAAAAATACCGGGTAAACATGACCCAAGAAAGCCGCTAGTGCCACCCAAGTTGCATCAACTAAATCAAAACCTAAATAAAGGACAAGTAAAACAGGTAGCGCACCTTTTAGACCATCTCCTAGCAAAGTAATAGTAGCCGCTTTTTTTCCACCAATGCGCAGTACATTGGTAGCGCCTGGATTATTAGATCCTTGGGTTCTAGGGTCGGGTAAATTCATTACCTTGCAAACAATAATTGCCGTTGAAATGGAGCCGATTAAATAGCTAAAGATAATTGCAAAAGAGAACTCAGGTAACATAGCGGGTTAATTTGATAAAGGAATTAATTGTTCCAAAATGTTACTATGGATATCGTATTTATACAAGGGTTAAAAATTGATTGTGTCATTGGAATTTATGACTGGGAGCGAAAAATTCGCCAAGATATCACACTCGACATTGAAATGGGTTTTGATATTTTTCCTGCCAGTGAGACAGATCATATTGACCAGACGCTTGATTACAAGGCGGTATCAAAGCGTTTAATTGAATTTGTTAAAAACAGTGAATTTCAATTGGTAGAAACTTTGGCACAAAGAATTTGTGAAATTATTCTTGATGAGTTCGATGTTGAGCAAGTAAAGCTTACTTTAAACAAGGGCAAGGCTGTTACTGGCGCACAAGGTGTGGGCGTAATCATTAATAGACGTAAAAATGGCTAAAATTCATATTAATATTGGCTCAAATCAAGATCGAGAGGCAAATATTGTTGGTGCAATTGAGCTATTAAAGCTGAATTTTGGCGACATCAAAATTTCTGATATTTTTGAATCTCCTGCACAGGGTTTTGAAGGAGATGATTTTTACAATATTGGTATTAATACAAATACCGAGTTAAGCGTCGATGATGTGAATGCCGTTTTAAAAGATATAGAAAAAACTTTTGGCCGGGATCGTTCTGCGCCGAAATTTTCATCTCGTTTAATTGATCTAGATTTAGTTGTTTATGACGAAATTATTGATGAAAAATCAAACTTACCCAGAAATGATATTTTATTGTATTCATTTGTATTGGCACCATTAGCACAGCTAAGTGGCAGTGATATTCATCCACTTGAAAATAAAAGCTTTCAGCAGCTTTGGCAAGAATTCCAAACTAAGAATCAATTTCAGTTATCGCAGTATAATATTGAAAAAATCCTTTAATTATTTTATGAAAATTATGAGCCAATTAAGACGCCTTTTAGCAATACTTTTATTAAGCATTTCAACTGTTAGTTTTGCAGCAACTTACACAGAGGGGGAGCATTATTTAAAGCTAGATAAACCCGTTAAAACCATCACTGGCGATAAGATTGAAGTAAGAGAGTTGTTTTGGTATTACTGCCCGCATTGTTTTAATGTTGAGCCGGTATTGAGTAGCTGGGTAAAAAAACTACCTAGCCATGCAGCGTTCATTCGTCAGCCAGCTGTTTTTTCTGATCGCTGGATTAATGGTGCTATTTTTTATTATGTGTTGGAGCAATTGGATGAAGTTGATCGCTTGCATGGTAAGTTATTTGATGCTATCCACCTACACAAAACAGCTTTTATTGATCAGGCAGATTTTGTTAATTGGCTAGGTGGTCATGGCGTTGATAAGGATAAAGCCAATAGTGCGTTTAAATCTTTTTCAGTGCGTGTTAAGGTAAATAAATCTAAAATTAATACAGTGAAATACCACACTTCTGGCGTACCTGCACTTGTGGTGAATGGTAAATATTGGACAGATGCTTCTCATGCTGGTGGTGAATTTGAAATGTTTAAAGTGGTTGACTTCTTAATTGCAAAAGAATCTAAATAATTTTTGTGCTTGATCGTGTTTTAGTTTTATCCGGACTTGATCCTTGTGGCGGCGCTGGTATTGCTGCTGATATTGAGACTATTAACCAATTTGGGGTGACACCATTACCCATTGTCACTACACTAACAGTACAAAATACGCAGCGTGTAGAATCACTACATGCAGTTGATCATCAGCTGATTGAAAAACAACTTAATAGCTTACAAGATGATATTGATATCAATATCATCAAGATTGGACTATTGTCATCGGTTGAACAAATTAGTGTTATTGCCAATTGGATTGATGAAGCGCATACTGTAATACTCGACCCCATTATTAAAGCTAGTACAACGGATGAGCTATTAACCAAACAGGCTGTTGAAGTACTCAAAAAAACACTATTGCCAAAAGTGCACATCCTTACGCCAAACGTGTCTGAGCTTGAAATATTAGCGCCAGGTTTGGACGAGCAAGCGGCGATTGACTCATTGCCCTGTGAATGGGTTTTGCTTACTACTACAGATGTGTCTGAGCAAATGATTGAGCATCGTTTGTATCATCAAGGTGAGTTATTGGAGCGGTTTTCTTATCATAAGCTACCTGGGCAATATCATGGTTCTGGTTGTACGCTTAATAGTGCCATTAGTGCACTGATAGCATCAAAATTAGATGTCAATATTGCTGTAAAACGTGCACTAGACTACACTTACCAAACTTTGTTAAACGCCAAACGAATAGGTAAAATACAATACCATCCTAATAGAGCAACCCCTTGATATGAGTTTTATAAACAATTGGCTAAGATCTGACATTCAAGCGATCAATGCGTACCACGTGCCACCGGCTAGTGATGTGATCAAACTCGATGCGATGGAGTCACCATTTGCTTTGCCTGAAGATTTAATTGGGCAGTATTTAGCTTATTTGGCAGATAGTGAGCTTAATCGTTATCCAAGTCCTGGTGCAGATCAGTTAAATCAAACCTTAAGAGAGTTGATGGAAATTCCAAAGGAATTTGGGGTTTTGCTAGGTAATGGCTCAGATGAATTGATTCAACTGTTGGCATTAGCTTGTGCAGCTGACGACACCATTTTAAGTGTCGAACCAAGCTTTGTGATGTACGACATGATTGCTAAATTTACCCGTTTGAATTACAAGGGTGTGGCATTAACTAAAGACTATCAATTAGATTTAGCACTTATGTTGCAAGCTATTTCTGAGCACAACCCTAAGCTTATTTTTATCGCCTATCCGAATAATCCAACAGGCAATACTTTTGATAGGGCAGATATAGAGGCTATCATCAAGTCTACTGATGCCATGGTGATTTTGGATGAAGCGTATTACGCTTATGCGGGTGATAGTTTCATTGGTGACATTGCCAAATATCCAAATTTAGTGGTACTGCGCACTGTGTCTAAAATTGGCTTTGCAGGATTGAGATTAGGTCTATTGATTGGATCTCAAGAGACAGTATCAGAGCTTGATAAATTACGTTTGCCATACAACATTAATACATTGACCCAGGTAAGTGGCAATTTCCTATTAAAGCAAAAAACAGAAATTAATAAAAATGCTGCCATTATCGTTGAGCAAAGAGCATTACTATTAGAAGCTTTAGCGAAGGTTAACGGATTAATTGCATATCCATCACAAGCTAATTTTATTTTATTCAAGGCGCCGAATGCCCAAGCTTTGTTTGATTACCTGAAAGATAACGGAGTGTTAATTAAAAATCTAAGCTCTGCGCCAAAGCTGACTGATTGCTTGAGAGTGACTGTTGGCAGTCCTGAGCAAAATCAACAATTCATGCAAGTGGTTAATAAATTTTACATCCCACAAGGGGGGTACACGTGATTGATAATAAAACGCTTGCCACATATTGCAATGAGTACTTAAATGTTGCTAAATTCTCTGATTATTGTCCTAATGGTCTTCAAATTGAGGGAACGTCTGAAATAACAAAAATTATTGCCGGTGTCAGTGCCAATCAAGATTTAATTGATCAGGCAATTGATGAAAAAGCTGATGCCTTGTTTGTGCATCATGGATTTTTTTGGAAAAATGAAAAAGCAAGTATTACTGGTATTAAAAAAAATAGAATTAAAGCGCTATTAGATAATAATATCAATTTATTCGCCTATCATTTGCCACTGGATGCTCATCCAGTGGTGGGTAATAATATTCAATTGGCACTTAGACTTAAGATTCAAAATCCACAGCCAATGGGTGATACATTGGTCTGGAAGGGTCAGATAGATGCGCCATTGTCTGATGTTGCACAGGCACTACACAATGTCACTGGACGTGAGCCACTGATTTTTGGTGATGCCGATAAACCTATTAGAACGATCACTTGGTGTACTGGTGGTGCTCAAAGTTATATTGAACATGCGATTGAGATAGATGCTGATTGTTTTATTACTGGTGAAGTATCTGAACAAATCCCAGCCATTGCTAAAGAAAACAATATTGCTTATATCTCAGCAGGACATCACGCAACTGAGCGTTATGGTGTGCAAGCGTTATGTCAGCATTTAGCACAACAATTTGACCTTGATTATCAGTATATCGACATTGATAATATCGTCTAATTAAACCGGTATCAAGCGTTTTTAGCACTTGATACCGGCCAACAAACTCAAGTATAATAACCTTGATTTTATAATTTTCAATTTATCTGACTTATGAGTAAGAAATATAACGTTGCCGTTGTTGGCGCAACAGGCGCTGTAGGCGAAACAATTCTAGCAATATTAGAACAGCGTAATTTTCCAATTGATAATCTATACCCTTTGGCAAGTGCCAATTCTGCGGGTAAGAAAGTATTTTGTCAGGGTAAAAGCTGGACAGTACAAGATTTAGATACATTTGATTTCTCTCAAGCGCAAATTGGTTTATTCTCAGCAGGTGGTCATATTTCTGAAAAGTTTGCCCCTATTGCTGCTGAAGCAGGCTGTATCGTCATTGATAACACGGCGCATTTTAGACGTGATGAAGATATTCCGCTAGTTGTGCCAGAGGTTAACCCTCATGCGATTGCTGATTATAAAAAACGTAATATTATTGCCAATCCTAATTGTTCAACTATTCAAATGTTGGTAGCACTTAAGCCAATTTATGATGCAGTAGGTATTGAGCGTATTAATGTAGCCACTTATCAGGCTGTATCAGGCTCTGGTAAAGAGGCTATTTCTGAGTTAATTGAACAAACAACCAAGCTATTGGGTGGCAACACTGATGTTGATGTTGAGGTGTATCCGAAGCAAATCGCTTTTAATGTGATTCCACATATTGATGTTTTTCAAGAAAATGGCTACACTAAAGAAGAGATGAAAATGGTTTGGGAGACTAAGAAAATTTTTGAAGATGAAAATATTCTGGTTAACCCTACAGCGGTACGTGTGCCTGTTATTTATGGTCACTCTGAAGCGATTAACATTGAAACTAAAAAGAAAATTACCGCTGCTGAAGCAACTGAAATTTTATCAAAAGCTAATGGTGTAACAGTAATGGATAAGCATGAAGATGGTGGTTATGCCACACCATTTATTGAGGCAACTAACCACGACGATACGTTTGTTAGTCGAATTCGTGAAGATATTTCACACGAGAAAGGCTTAAACTTATGGGTAGTTTCTGATAATATTCGTAAGGGTGCAGCATTAAACACGGTTCAAATTGCTGAAATATTAATTGAAGAGTATTTATAAAGAATATGATTAAAGTCTCTAGAAAAACCAATGAAACCGATATTACGGTTGAGTTAAATTTATATGGTACCGGTGAAGCCAGTATTGACACAGGTGTGCCATTTTTAGATCACATGCTAGATCAAGTGGCTCGTCACGGTTTAATGGATTTAACCATTAAGTGTGATGGCGATACACAAATTGACGATCACCATAGTGTGGAAGATATCGGCATTACGCTAGGGCAGGCATTTTTCCAAGCAGTAGGCGATAAAAAAGGATTTACTCGTTACGGACACTCTTATGTTCCACTAGACGAGGCTTTGTCACGCGTGGTACTTGATCTTTCAGGTCGTCCAGGTTTGGACCTTAATGTGAGCTTTACTCGGGCGTTAATTGGTACTTTTGATGTTGATTTATTCTCAGAATTTTTCACAGGTTTTGTGAATCATGCATTGGTAACTTTGCACATTGATAATCTAAAAGGGATTAATTCACACCACCAAGCAGAGACTATCTTTAAAGCGTTTGGTCGTGCACTAAGAATGGCTGTTACCCCAGATGAGCGTCAAGCTGGTGTCATCCCTTCAACCAAAGGCTCTCTTTAACAAAAGAAACACTATGCATTCTACAAGTAGTCAAACCATTGCAATCATCGATTATGGCATGGGCAATGTGCGTAGCGTACAAAAAGCAATTGAGCATGTTGCGCCTAACGATAACGTCATACTGACTGATAACGCCGATTTAATTAATCAGGCTGATCGTATTGTATTTCCAGGACAAGGTGCCATGGGTGCTTGTATGCAGGCGCTTAATGAGCATGGACTGTCTGAAGTTATTAAAAAATCCGCACATGAAAAGCCATTTCTAGGAATTTGCCTGGGATTGCAATTGCTGTTTGATCATTCTGAGGAAAATTTCGGCACAGAAGGGCTAGGTATTATTCCTGGTAATGTTGTTAAATTTTCTAAAAGTGAACTTAAAATTCCACATATGGGCTGGAATACGGTTAATCAGTCTATTGATCACCCACTTTGGCATAATATTGAGAATAATGCGCGTTTTTATAGTGTGCATAGTTATTATGTTTCTGAGGCAGATGCTTCAGTGGTTGCTGGTACGACAGATTATGGTGTTGACTTTACTTGCGCTGTTGCGAAAGACAATATGTTTGCAGTGCAGTTTCACCCTGAAAAATCTCAGCATGATGGATTACAATTACTGACTAATTTTATAAATTGGAAAGTTTAGCTATTGTCTGAGCTCTGTACTTAGACTTTGCAACAACCATCATAATCCAAATTCAAAAAAAACAGTAGCGAGTTATTGTGCTTGAGTCTCTAAACAACGAATGTAAGCTTGATGATCCATCGGTAAATTATTTTTTTGTGACGAGAAAATCATCTCAGCAATGCAATCCATCATTTTGTGCTCTGCTTCATGAGAGTCACCGGTACTATTAATAATTTTTTGATAAATTTCTTTAATGCCATGAGGCTGATTAATTGACAGCTGCTCTCTAAGTGAAAGGTGTAAATTAATATGCAAAAAAGGATTCACTTCGCCTTGTTCTGGAAAATAATCTGATTCAACATTTTGAATTAATGAGTGATATTCTGGATGAATTTCAATCACTTGGGTTAGTTGGCTTTCTAGAGGATCAAGAATCTTCTTACCGAGAAATTTCTGCCAAGCATTGGCTAGAAATTTTCTTTGTTCGGTTCTGTCTTGTGTGTACAGCACCAACTAAAACTATAAGTTTTTTTCTTCGTATTCGCACAAATCAAGCAAAATACACTCAGTACATAGTGGTGAGCGCGCTTTACAAGTGTAACGACCGTGCAAAATCATTAAATGGTGTGCTGGGACTCTGTATTCATCAGGAATAAATTTAACCAGTTTTTTCTCAACTTCAAGTACTGTTTTACCACTAGCAATTGCAGTACGATTAGCAACACGATAGATATGCGTATCAACAGCAATAGTAGGATGGCCAAAGGCAGTATTAAGTACAACATTGGCAGTTTTACGACCAACACCTGGAAGAGCTTCAAGCTCTTTACGAGTTTCAGGCACCTTAGAATCGTACTTGTCAATTAGAATTTTGCAAGCTTGAATAATATGCTTAGCTTTTGAATTAAATAATCCAATAGTTTTTATTGTATCTCTAAGAGTGTCTTCGCCTAATTCAAATATTGCTTCAGGTGTATTAGCAATTGGAAATAACTTATCAGTTACCTTATTGACACTTTTATCTGTCGCTTGGGCAGATAAGGTTACCGCTACTAGCAGCTCAAAAGGCGTTGTGTAATTTAATTCTGTTGTCGGATTAGGTATCTTTTTAAGTAACCTTTCAAACATTTCGAAACGAGTCTCAGCGTTCATTCTTCTCTTCTGTTAAATTCCTCAATCAGCGAAGATTATACCCGATAATTAAATTAATAGCAAAACGAACCAAGATGATTAAAAGAAGGACTCCCCATAAGTTTCCAGTTGTTTCCAGAGTTTTTCATGATTAGGATGCTGTTCACGCATAGTATTGATGCGTTGAAAGTATTCATCAATATTTAAATAGCCATTTTCACCAGATTGAATTCTACCTTGAACAGTTTCAAACCAATTTTCCATCTCATCTTCGGTTAGGCTTTCTGGGTAGTTTCTAGCTTTAAAGTGTATTAGTAGGGTAGTCAACTTCTCATCTTTAAATTTAGGATGAAAGTTCTTTAACTCATTAACATCAAGTGTCTGTATTTGATCGCCAATGCGCTTATCCGCATTGTCCATAAAGCCACCATATAAAGATTGATCAACATCCTTATTGCTTGAAAAATCCTGGTCATTTCGATATAAATCTTGAACAATCTTTTCAATCTCTACTTGATTATTTTTAATAAAGTTTAAATGCTTTAAGCAGACATCCATATTAATTTGCAACTGCTCGGTAACCTTAGGATCAAGCTTGTGAATATTAGGCACAAACATAGGGCTTTTATTAAAAATTAAATCTTTAATTTGCAAGCGCTCAACACCTTTAGGTAACTCTGCTTGCTTAGTGAATATCAGTGTTTTAAGTTCTTCAACGTCTAATTCTAATAGTATTGATGGATCTTGGTCTAAATTAAAAACAATGACTCTGTCGTTATAAGTTGGATGATAGGCTAGTGCTACTGCTAATCGTGTGCAAGATTTTTCAGCTGCGTACATACCTGAAGTATGTAGCATTGGTTCAAATAGATTAAGCTTAGATTCTACAAATTTTTTCTCACGTAATTTAAAAGCGTGATCAAATAATCCAGGCTGAGTTTCTTTAATAATTTTCGCAATGGCGATAGTGGCACGCACATCAGCCAATGCATCATGTGCATTAGTATGCTCAATACCATTCGCTGGAGATAATCGATCAAGCTTAAAAATTGGCTTACCATTTTCATCATGCACCCATTGTAAGCTTGCATCCTTTTTTAGGGCGTAACACATGCGTACTACATCCAAAATATCCCAGCGTGTATTGCCATTTTTCCAGTGCCAAGCATATGGATCTAAAAAATTTCTATACAAGGTGTAGCGCGTAAATTCATCATCAAATCGTATTGAATTGTAGCCAGCAATACAGGTGTTTGGAGTTGAAAATTCATTGTTAATTTTTTTAATGAATTCATGTTCAATTATGCCTTTCTGTTCGCATAGTTGAGGGCTAATACCTGTTACCGCACAAGCTTCAGGTGATGGCAAGCAATCATTTGTTGGCCTGCAATAAAACATGTGCTCATCAATAATATTGAGATTTTCATCGGTACGAATACCTGCAAATTGAGATATTCGGTCAGTTTTTGGGCTAATGCCAAAAGTTTCGTAATCGTACCAGTAGAATGTTTTCATGAGTTTATTTTAATAGAGACTTTTGTATAAATAGGGGTGATTATTCATATTTATGCAAAAGTTTCTATTAAATTTTAGACAATAAAAAACCCAGCGATTAAGCTGGGTTTTTTGATTCAATAGTTTAAAAACTACTGAGGATGTACGTTAGCCGCTTGAGGACCTTTAGCACCATCTTCTAAGTCGAATTCAACTTCTTGACCTTCTTCTAAAGATTTGTAGCCGTCGCCTTGAATTGCACGAAAATGTACGAATACATCGTCGCCATTATCTTGCTCAATAAAACCAAAACCTTTTTTAGCGTCAAACCACTTTACTTTTCCTGTTGTAGACATAATGTCTCCTTATAAGTTTAAAAAAATACCGTAAAAATAGACCACATTTATAACTTAGAGAGGATGTAACCATCAGTCAAAACAATATAAATAGCAGCTGTATACTTTACCAGCATGCGTATTTTAACGTATTTTTAACCTGTTTAAGTATTAAATTACTATGATTTATTTTTTGGCTTAGAACGCGAGAATTTTGGCTTTCTACTGTCACCACCACCATTGCCGTCTCTACTGCCTCTACCGCCATCTCTGCCGCCACGTCCGCCATCTCTGCCGCCGCTTCTGCCGCCACGATCACCAGCACCGCCTTTAGAAAACTTCTTGCGACCAAAGTTTCTTTTGCCACCTTGTGATCCGCCAACAGTAGCTTTGTTGTTTTTATCGGTTAGTGCAGTAATATTTAAGCGCTTTCCATTAACTGTAGTTTTTCCTAAAATAGCAAAAGTTTCTTTTGGCATTTCATCAGGAAGGTCAACAGTTGAGAAATTATCAAAAATTTGAATAGAGCCAATGTACTCACTATCCATGTCAGCTTCATTAGCAATAGCACCTAGGATATTTCCTGGCTTGATATTGTTATTGTTACCCACTTCGATTTTGTATCGACGCATCGGAATATCTGGATGATTTTTAAGCTGATTTGGCTCAATTGAAATAATTTTTTCTTCACCAGGCTTTTGATCTCTACCAAAACTCGGCTCTTTTTCAGATAAAAATAAAGGCTCGTTACCTTGTGCGATATGTGCCAGTGCTGCTGCAATTTTAAGGTGCGTTACCTCTTCATTAGCTTCTTGAAATTCACCAACTAATTTTTCAAAAACACTTAAGTCTCGATTGTTGATAGTTTCAGTAATTTTCTTTTTAAAATCATTAACACGTTTTTCATTGATAATTTTTGCTGTTGGTAATTCTAATGGTGTGATTTTTTGACGAGTAACGCGTTCAATGTTACTAAGCATGCGACGTTCGCGATGAGATACAAATAAAATTGCTTCACCTGCACGACCTGCACGACCAGTACGGCCGATACGGTGTACGTAAGTTTCTGCATCTTGAGGAATATCATAGTTCACTACATGAGAGATACGCGGAACATCAAGTCCACGGGCTGCAACGTCAGTCGCAACTAAAATATCAATACCACCTTTTTTAAACTTACCAATAATTTTTTCACGTTGACTTTGTTGAATGTCACCGTTAATTGCTTCTGCAGTGAATCCTCTAGCAGCTAATTTTTCAGCCAACTCCACAGTAAGAGTTTTAGTTCTGGCAAAAATAATCATTGCATCAAATTCAATAACTTCTAGAATTCTAGTAAGCGCATCTAATTTTTGGCTCAAACCACCCACTAAACAGTATTTTTGATCAATATTTGGAGCGGTTTCTGTTTTGGTTTTTACTTTAACAATTTTTGGGTTGTTTAAGAATTTTTCTGCAACACGCTTAATAATGCTTGGCATGGTGGCAGAGAAAAGAGCGATTTGACGCTGTTCTGGAATGCGCTCCACCCATTTTCAACATTTCATCTGCTTCGTCTAAAACGAAAGACTTAATGTTGTCTAATTTTAAAGTGCCTTTCTTAATGTGATCCATGACACGACCTGGCGTGCCCACAACACAATGTACACCGCGCTTTAAAGGGCGTAATTGAATGTCATATGATTGACCGCCGTAAATTGGCAGTACGTGAAAGCCTTTTAAGCCACGAGCATAAGTTTGCACAGCTTCAGACACCTGAATGGCTAACTCACGTGTTGGTGCAAGTATTAATAGCTGGGGTGCATTTAAGTTTAAATCAATATTGTCCAATAATGGCAAAGCAAAGGCAGCTGTTTTTCCAGTACCCGTTTGCGCTTGACCAATAATATCTTCACCATTTAAAAGGTGAGTGATACATTGTTCTTGAATTGGAGAAGGGGTTTCGTAGCCAATTTTATCTAGTACACTTAAGATTGAGTCAGAAAGACCTAGATCGCTAAATTTCATTTGTGTTGGTTTATCAGTTGTTTGTTCAGACATACGTAATTATAAGACGTGCAAAGGACCCAATTATACCTGTTTACTTACCTAGCCTCTTAATTTATATTAGATTTTTGTTATATGTGTGATTTTAAACCCATTTAATAGAGCAGCCCATTGAAGAAGTTTGCTCCAAAGGGCCTTTGCCGGTTTCTGCTACTTGTTTCATGGCCTCAAATAGGTCACGTTTAACATCTGTAGCAGCACTTTCTTTACGTGATGCATCTAATCGACCACGATATTGAAGAGTTAAATCTGCATTATAGCCAAAAAAATCGGGCGTACAGACTGCGCCATAAGCTTTGGCAATAGCCTGAGTTTCATCTATTAAATAAGGGAAAGAGAAATTCATTTCCGTCGAAATTTTTTGCATATTTTCAAAAGAATCTGCTTCGTATTCTGCTGGATTATTGGACATAATAGCAACCGTATTAAGACCTATTAATTTTAATTCTGTAGTATCGCGAACAATACGATCCATGATCGCCTTGACATAAGGGCAATGATTGCAAATAAACATAATTAACAAGCCTTTTTCTCCCTTGCAGCTATCCAGGGAATGCATTTTTCCATCCACACCTTTCAGATTAAAGTCAATTGCTGGTGTATCAAAGTTACAAATTGGAGTTTCAGTACTAACCATTTTATTTCTCCTGTTCTAATATGGGGGGTGCTTTTCTTAGTTAAGATTTTAATAAAGTTTGAATAATATGTCCGGCCATCATCAGTCCAAAAATATTAGGCATGTATGAGATCGCACCATTCACCGCTCTTGGTCTTCCTACCGGTGCGGCTTTGTGAGGCAAGGCTTTTATGGGTAATTCTGTAGAATGCACAACAGGGAATTTCATCGATGCTCGAATGTTTCTGAGTTGTTTTCTCATTTCACGTGCTAAAGCACAATTTTGAGTTTTATCCATGCGTGAAATTTTCACTTGTGTTGGATCAAGTCTACCACCCGCACCCATGCTTGAAATAATCATTTTATTGGATTTGGTACAACTGCCTATTAAGATAGTTTTATAGGCAATTGAATCAATGCAATCAGCTACAAAATGATAGTCTTCGTTAAGCGCGATTAGCTGTGCCTTTTCTCGGTCGATAAGCTCATCACGTTTGATAATAATAATATCAGGATTTATATCATGCAATCTGTCAGCTAATACGCTTACTTTTTTTAAGCCCAGGGTGGAGTTAAGAGCGATTATTTGTCGGTTAAGATCGGTGGTTTCGACAATATCAAAATCAATTAAAGTTAGTGTGCCAATGCCAGCACGACATAATGCCTCAGCACAAGCGCCACCTACGCCACCAAGGCCAACTACCACGACATGTGATTCTGCCAATTGAGCCAAGCCTTGCTGGCCTAATAATATTTCAGTACGTGCGCAACTACCAGCCATTATGATAAAGTGAAAAGTGAAATGGCGTTATTATCACATTGAGCGATGACAGTGTCTATTGGTATTTGCTTAAGCAGTGATATTTCCTCTGCAACCAATTGCAAATCATTTGGATTGGGATGGTCATCAGTTTCAATTAGTATAAATTCTAACGGGCAATTTTTTACAATCTGACGAATTTTAGTAGAATTTTTATTAGTAATTTGCAAGCCAAAACCTAAATAAAAACCCATGCTGGTTAATTGCTGAGCTTGAGGTTCACTGCCAGAAAATCCATGAATTTCTCCTTTTAGTTTTGGATATTTTTTTAATGTAAGGATTACTTCTTCGGTTGCTTTAACCGCATGAATGATAATAGGTAATTCATAGGTAAGTGCCAACTGGACCTGGGCATCAAAAAAATACACTTGCCTATCTCGATCTATATCTTTATGAAAATCAAGTCCACATTCGCCAATAGCAACAGGATTGTTGCACTTGATTAGATATTCAAGACGATCAAGATCACGTTGCGAATGTGATTCAACCATCCAAGGGTGAATGCCAAAAGAAAAATAAGGGTACATTTGTACATCGGTCCAATTCTGATTACCAATACTAGGCACAATTGCAATTGCATTTTGAGCAATTGTATCCATAGAATCAAAATCTAAATGAGCGTGTGAATTAATCATTGTTAGTTGTTAAGGGTTCTTGTTACGTAATATAATAATCAATATTTATCGTTATTAGTATAATTCATGAAGATTACTCAAAAAATTTCTCTTATATCGCTTGTGCTTATCGTGTCACTATTTGTGACCCTAGTGGGTAATGTTAAATTTTTTACAGAGACTGTGGCTATCTACCCTCTTCATGATAATTTAGCTTTTGTTGTTTCGCTGTTTATTTGGCTTTTTGCATTCCTGTCAATCGCATTATTATTGGTGGCTTATCGTTATAGTGTTAAGCCAATTCTGATTTTTATATTATTAGCTTCCTCTGTCGTAAGCTATTTTTCCAATAATTACGGAACTATTTTTGATGACAATATGATTGTCAACAGTATGGAAACTAATTTGGCAGAATCAATGGATTTATTCAGCATTAAACTAGCTGCCTATTTTGTAATGCTAGGTGTTCTGCCTTCTGTGTGGGTATATCGAGTAACACTTCAAAAGCATTCCTTTAATGCGCAGCTATGGCGTAGATTGAGAGCTATCGTGGCTTTAATCATTGTATTTGTATTGGTTACGCTAGCCTTCTCTAAAGCTTACACTTCCTTTGCAAGAGAGAATAAGCAACTAAGGCTACACATCAATCCAACTTATTTTATGTATGCAATTGGTAAACATATAAATAATCAATTTGAAAGTATAGATACGCCTTTTGTTACCATTGGACAAGATGCAACCATTCAACGAAGTAACAAAACAAGTAAGTTGATTATTGTAGTAGCAGGAGAAACTGCAAGAGCTGATCGATTTTCATTAAATGGCTATAAAAGAGATACCAATCCACTACTTGCTCAACAGGATGTTATTAGTTTTGAGCAAATGAGTTCATGTGGTACTGATACCGCCGTATCTTTACCTTGCATGTTTTCAAGCTTGACCAAGAGTGATTATTCCCATACAAAAGGGAAAAATATGAGTAATGTTCTAGATATCTTATCAACAGCAGGCGTAGAAGTGCTATGGCGCGATAATAACTCTAGCTCAAAAAGTGTAGCAGATCGAATTGAATATCAAGATTACAAATCAAATGAGGTAAATACTATTTGTGATATTGAATGTAGGGATGAAGGTATGTTGCCAGGCTTACAGTCTTACATTGATACACGACAAAATAAAGATATTATGATTGTTTTACATATGATGGGCAGTCACGGGCCGGCTTACTATAAGCGCTATACAAAAGAGTTTGAACAATTTACACCCGTATGTAAGACTAACCAACTTAATGAATGTACAAATGAGCAAATTAATAATGCCTACGATAACACCATACTTTACACAGATTATTTTCTTGCCAAAGTGATTGAGCTATTAAAAAATAATCAAAAAGAGTATAAAACAGCCATGTTATATATGAGTGATCATGGAGAATCTCTTGGAGAGAAAGGCTTGTATCTACATGGAATGCCGTATTTTATGGCGCCAAAAGAGCAAACTCATGTTAGTTCTATTATGTGGTTTGATGATCAATTTTCAAAAGAAATTAACTTACAGTCCCTTCAGCAAAAATCCAAACAAGCCAAAACACATGATGGTCTGTTTCATACATTGCTTGGCTTGATGAGTGTTGATACCAATGTTTATGATAAAAAAATGGACTATTTATCATATGAATAAGGGTTTTTATAGTATTCCTGTAGTAGCAATTACGCTTGTTTTGGTTGTTGTTTTATTTGAGTTTTCATCAGTTGATGCTATTGTCCAGTCTCTAATATATAACAACAATACTCAACTTTGGTTGGTTGATAGAAATGATCCGCTACTTGATTTAATTTTTTACAGTGGCATTAAAAAAATATTTATATCACTAGTCCTATTCTTATTATTTTCATTGATTTTTCTAAGGAAATTCAATTGGGTTAAGAAAAATACCAAAGGCATGGTTATTGTTGTTTTAGCAGGATTTGTTGTGCCTCTTACAGTAGGTGCATTAAAAGAGGCAACTAATATGCCTTGCCCTAACCAGTTAATAGAGTATGGCGGCCCTTACCAGCATATGGGGTTGTTTGAAAGTTTAAGCATTGATCAGCAAAGACCAGCCACAAGATGCTATCCTGCAGGTCATGCAAGTGGTGGTTTTTCTCTTTTAGCATTATTGTTTTTATTTGTAGCAGCAAGATCAAGGAGAAATATATTAGTCGTTATTATGGCTTTAGGCTGGAGTACAGCAGGATATAAGATGTTTATTGGTGATCATTTTTTAGGCCATAATGTGGTAACCATGGTGCTAGCTTGGTTGCTAATCTTAATAATTGCTTTTGTTATTGAGAAAATTGAGAATAGATTTTTTAATAAGAATATAAGTCGATAGTTCAACATCAATACGTAAAAGTGATTATAATAGTCCGATTATTCAGATTGAAGTTATACACGAGTTATTATGAAGACATTTAGCGCGAAAGCACATGAAGTAAAAAGAGATTGGTTCCTTGTGGATGCCGATGGTAAGACATTAGGCCGTTTGGCTACAGAAGTCGCATCTCGCCTTCGTGGCAAGCATAAACCAGAGTTCACGCCACATACAGACACAGGTGATTACATTGTTATCATTAATGCTGAAAAGGTTAAGGTAACTGGTAAGAAATTTGATGATAAGATGTATCATCACCATACTGGTTACGTAGGTAATTTAAAGTCAATCGCCTTTAAAGACTTACAAGCTAAAAAACCAGAAGAAATTATCAACAAGGCTGTTAAAGGCATGTTGCCAAAAGGTCCTCTAGGCAGAGATATGTTTAGAAAGATGAAAGTATTTGCAGGTTCTGAGCATTCACATGCTGCACAACAACCGCAAGTTTTCAGAAACATTTTACGCAACAGGCAGAAGAAAGACATCAGTAGCTCGTGTTTACATGACTAAAGGTAAAGGTGTATTTACAGTAAATAAACGTCCAATGGATGAGTATTTTGGTCGTGAGACTTCTTCAATGATCATTAACCAGCCGTTAGATACAGTTGAGATGAGAGATAAGTTTGATTTCACTATCATGGTTAAAGGTGGTGGTGATACAGGTCAAGCGGGTGCAATTCGTTTGGGTGTAACACGCGCTTTAATGGAATACGATAACGACTTAAGACCTGACCTACGTAAGGCTGGTTTTGTTACTCGTGATGCTAGAATTGTAGAGCGTAAGAAAGTTGGCCGTAAGAAGGCACGTAAGAGCGAGCAGTTCTCAAAACGTTAAATCGTTTTCGAAAGACAATAAAAAACCCGCTAACAGCGGGTTTTTTATTGCTTAAGGTTTATTGATTAGATCATATTTTGAAAGCTTATTGTAATTGATGATAGATTGTACTGTCTCAACATATTCATAACCGATTTCAGCATAATTTTCTAATCCTTCAGCAAGTGCTATACCGGTAATAGGTTGTTTCTGGTCGCGTTTATTTTTACGAATTTTTCTAAGCGTTATGTAAGCTGAATTTCTATTGATAGATCGAATATAGTATTCAATACTTTTTTCTAGGGATGAGAACTTGGCTACTTCATGCGTGGCTTTTTTATTGCGTTGTAATGGAACAACACCACAACCTTTTTTAAAGCACCAGAGGCCAAAAAAATTGTGATAAAATTTGGCAAACCGTGATCTTCCCCAGTTAGATTCGTAAGCACCTTGGGCTAAAATAAGTGATGCTGGAACCACATCAACCCGCATTAATAGAGCTTCGATATTACCTTCTTCTACACGATAATATTTATAAATTTGTGCGAGCTTTAATTGATTAATATCGCCAGTTATAATGTTATGGCGTAATTGAATAATTTTGGTATTTTGTTTGCTAATAGCAGGGAGCAGGTAGTTAAAGAAAGCTTGTTTACGTTCTTTTACATCTGTAATTTCTTCAAAGTTAGGCGTCTTAAGTGAACTAACCCATGATTCAAGCCCCCAAAATTCATCTGCATGAATAGAGGAGGTTGCTAAGATAGCACTTAGTGCAATGTATTTAAATTTCAAAATTTTCACAAGAAGCGCTCATAACTTCTATTGTAAACATTTTTTCAATGGGTAAGTTGAGTAGATGAGATTTAATGACTCGAATCACACCGGCATGTGCAACGATAAGCAAGCTATCGATATCTCTTGATGTGATGTCATTAAATGCATTCAAAACACGCTGCTGAAACTCATACAAGTTTTCAGCATTAGGTGGTTGGTTGTTAATAGGGTCTTTCTTAAAAGAATCAACTAAATCTTGTCCGATGTCTGTAGCACTTAGACCTTGCCAATCTCCAAAACCTAACTCTTTAAACTGATCAATGATTTCTAATTGTGATTGTTGTTGAACGCTAAGATGTTTGGCAAACGCTTGGCAGCGTATTAAGGGTGATGTTGCAATGAGGTCCCACGTTTTGTTATGTGTGGAATCTAGCATTTGCTGCCAACCTTTATCGGTAAGTGCATCATCTTGATTGCCTCGATACAGGCGCCCGCCTTGAGGCTCGCCATGTCTCAATAGGTCAACAATCATTCGTTAACTTGTTCTCTTGACATTAAATGATTAACAGCTTCAGTAGGCGATACTATTCCTTGAGTAACTTGATAAACTTGCTCACAAATTGGCATTTCGATTTGATTTTGATTCGCAATTGATAAGACTAATTCTAGAGTGTTAAGCCCTTCAACCGTTGCACCAACATTGTTCAAAGCCTGCTCAACACTTTGGTCGTTGGCTAATTCCTTGCCGAATCGACGATTTCTAGATAAATCGTCTGAGCAAGTGAGTACCAAATCACCCAGGCCTGATAAGCCGTTGAAGGTCTTTTCATTAGCGCCCAGACTTTTTCCAAAGCGGATCATCTCAGCCAATCCTCGAGTAATCAAGGCTGCCTGCGTGTTAGCACCATAGCCCAAGCCAGATGCAATACCGGCGGCAATGGCAAGGATATTTTTGACAGATCCACCCACCTCTACACCTATGATATCTTCATTGGTGTATGCTCTTAACGTTTTGGTGTGTAGAGCTTTAGCCCAATAATCTCGAGTATTTTTATCTGCTGAAGCAACCGTAAGTGCAGTTGGTTTATGACTGGCAACTTCAAAGGCAAAACTAGGGCCAGAAATCACACAGCTTGGATGACTGCCTAGAGTCGCCTCAAAGCTTTCATGTAAGAAGCCTTGTTGGCGAGTGTCAAATCCTTTGGTTACCCAGGCTATAGGTTGTCCTGGTATTAGGAATGGTTTAATACTTTCCAGTGTTGTGGAAAAACCATAACTTGGTACCGCAATGAGAATACTTTGGGATTGTTGGATTAATGACAGATCAAAAGTTAATTCGACATTGTCAGCATAATTAACTGAAAGGGCGGGGTGTCGTGGTTTAAGAGTTTCGATCTCTGCTTCTGAGTAGGCATGCAAATAGATTGTATCAAATTTATCTGATAGTGCGATAGACAGTGCACTACCCCAAGCACCAGCACCAATAATTGATAGGTTAGCCATTTAGAATATCGTCCAATCTACCTGATTGATCAGCGGCAGATAAATCATCAAAGCCACCTACATGTACGCCATTGATAAACACTTGTGGAACGGTATTTCGCCCTGTTAGTTGTGAAACCTCTTCCCAGTCACTTGGACTTTTAACATGATGCTTAGTAAAAGGAATGCCACGCTTTTCAAGTAGTTGATAAGCGCGCTGGCAAAAAGGACAAGAGTCGCTACAATAAATTTTATTTTTTTTCATTTTCCTATTTATATTCCTTTTTATATTAAGTTTTTATAGGCATTTTTGCTCGTTTCCAAGCTTGAATACCACCTTTTAAATTGTATACTTTTTCATACTCATTTCGAGTTAATAAACCGGCAATATGAGCAGATCTTGAGCCACTTCGACAGTAAACAAGTATAGATTTATTTTTATCTAGTTTGCTTAGTTGGTTCTTAACGTCACTTAATGGAATGTGTAAGCTGCCATTAATATAGCCTGATTTTCTTTCTTTCTTTTCTCTTACATCTAAGATAATCATGCTTTCATCATCCATTAACGATGTGGCAGCATTGGCGTCTAGATCTTCATATTTTTTTAACTTGTCGGTAACAATATTACCAACCAGTAAAACAATAAGAACAATTAAAGTGATGGTTGTAAATAGTTGCTCATCGGCATATAAAAAATCAATAATTTCCATAGTTATAGTGTTTTTCCTTGTAAAAAATTATCTAACATTTCATGACCTTGTTCAGTCAAGATAGATTCTGGGTGAAATTGTACGCCTTCAAGTGCGTATTCTTTGTGTCTAATGCCCATAATTTCGTCTATTTCACCTTGGTCATTTTCAGTCCAAGAGGTAATTTCAAAACAATCTGGCAAAGTTAGTTGGTCGGCTACCAGGGAGTGATAGCGAGTTGCATTAAGCGGGTTTTTTAAGCCACTAAACATAGCTTTATTAGTGTGATGAACCGCAGATATCTTGCCATGCATGATCTTTTTGGCGCCAATTACATCGCCACCAAACGCCTGAACCATGGCTTGAAAACCTAGGCAAACACCCATCATTGGTATTTTTCCACTAAAGTGTTTGATAGCTTCAATAGAAATTCCTGCCTCATTTGGAGTGCAAGGCCCTGGCGAAATAATCAAAAACTCAGGGTCGAGGCTTTCAATTTCTTCAATGCTAATTTCATCATTACGATGTACTTCAACCTCTTGTCCCAGCTCGCCAAAATATTGAACCAGGTTATAGGTAAATGAATCGTAATTGTCAATCATGAGTAACATAGTGAGGCCTATTTTACCGCTAAAAAGGATGCAAAGTTAAGGCACTGAAAATGACAAGTGCTGATGCTAAATCCTGCTTTTTCAAAGCGCTGAAAGTGTGTTTTTTTGTCATCTGTAATTAGTACGTTATCGATAGATTGACGTTTTGCTGCGATTTCAAGCTCGCTATAACCATTGGCCCGCTTAAAGTCTACGTGTAGATTTGTCATCAATTGTTGTTTGTTGTCATCGCTAAAATGAATTTTTTCAGAGACGATCAATGCACCACCTTTGTTTAGTCCTTGGTAAATTTTATTAATGAGCGTTTGTCTTTCCTTTGGACTGATAAATTGCAGAGTTAGATTCAATACAACAATCGAAGCATTTTCAAAATTGATAGCATTGATATCAGCACAAATAACATCAACATTCTTTTCGCTTAATGCTAAATTTTGTTGACATTTCTTAACCATGCTTGGTGAATTGTCAACAGCAATAATTCGGTTGTTAGTGTGCGTGTTGTTAACACTCAAGGCAACGGATGTCGCGCCAGTTGAAGCACCTAAGTCATAATAATTAGTATTATCTTGGCCGTAAGTTTTTACACTTAAGCCAATCATTTCTATCATTGCTTGATAGCCAGGTACGCTGCGTCTGACCATGTCATCAAATACGTCAGCAACTTGAGCATCGAAAGTGAAATCAACTAAGTCATTTTCTTGGCCGAATATTTGATCACGCATATAAGTCTTCCATAAAAAATTCACTCACTAAAATTTTGCTATTACCAATGGTGAAGGCTGACCTTCTACCCCAAATCTGATCAGATTGTGTAATTTGCATGGAGTCTCGTTTGATATGAGTATCGTTAAACAAAACCTCTCCCAAAGGCTTTGAGCCGATATTCAAAATATCCTTAGTGTCACTAGTTAGCGGTATGATCGAACGTGCATAAACAACTATTTTATTATTGCCAAGTAATGCTACTTCTCGAATCACACACTCAGATTTGGTGTTAATTATTTCAACTTCATTAGCATGAGGCTGACCTTGTTGTTGGGATATGACCTTTACTGAAAAATCCGCAAATTTCTGCTTTAATTTGGCAGTTAATGAGGCTTCATCGTTAAGCCATTCTACGGTCTTTTTTGGTGCGGATTTAAGGCATGATAAATCTTGCCAAATCAGCTTACTAGTATCAATCATTTGGTTATTTTAATCTAAGTATTTGCATATTGTGCCTTGTCATGTGTAATCCATCGATGGATGAGTGTCTGTTGCCTGTCTTCATCAAATTGCAAAAATTCAGCCGCATAATAATTCACTTGTTTCAGTAAGTAGCCATCACGAACAATATTAGCGATCTTCATATTTGCAATGCCAGTTTGTTGTGTGCCTAGTATTTCTCCAGGTCCGCGAAGCTCTAAATCTTTATTAGCAATTTTAAAGCCATCATTAGTTTGTCGCAAAATATCAAGACGCTCAATTGCATTGCTACTAAGTGGTGGCTGATACATTAAGATGCAAATACTCGCATCTGACCCTCGACCAACACGCCCCCTTAATTGGTGTAATTGTGCCAGACCTAATCGCTCAGAGTTTTCAATTACCATAAGTGAAGCGTTAGGTACATTAACCCCAACTTCAATCACCGTTGTTGCAACCAAAACATTAATATCCCCGCAACTAAAACGCACCATAATGTCATTTTTTTCTTGCTTATTCATTTTCCCATGAATTAACACAATAGATAAATCAGCCAGATTTTCTTCTAGATAAAGATGTGTATCGATCGCTGATTGGGCGCGCAACACCTCTGATTCTTCAATCAGTGTGCAAACCCAATAGACTTGATTGCCTTGGTCGCAAACTTGTCTGATTTTTTCAAGCACCTTATCTTTTTTATTATTGGCTAATGCCACTGTTTTAATCGGGCTTCTACCAGGCGGAAGCTCATCAATAATCGATGAATCCAAATCTGCATAAGCGCTCATTGTTAGTGAACGTGGAATGGGTGTGGCTGTCATCACTAGCTGATGTGGCGTATTATGTGCTTTTTGAGTGAGTGATAATCTTTGATGAACGCCAAATTTGTGCTGCTCATCAATGACAATAAATCCTAATTTTTTAAATTCAACTGCTTCTTGAAACAATGCATGGGTGCCAATCACTACTTGCGCTTCACCCGAGCGAATCAAAGCTAGTTGTTTGTTTCTCTCGCTAGTGGTTTGGGAGCCGGTTAAAAAAGCAACTTGAATACCGAGTGGTTTTAGATAATCACTAAATCCGTGAAAATGCTGATTAGCAAGAATTTCAGTAGGTGCCATAATAGCCGTTTGAAATCCATTTTCAACCGCTTGTAAGCAAGCAAATACTGCCACAATAGTTTTTCCAGAACCAACATCGCCTTGCAATAATCTAAGCATTGGATGCTTCGAGCTTAAATCAGTATTAATATCATTAATACTACGTTGCTGTGCATTGGTTAATTCAAAGCCTAAATTTTTAGATAATTGATCGGAAAAAATATTAGAAATTTTGAAAATATTGGAAATGGCGCTTTTTCGTTCATTTTTAAGCTTCAATAAGCTTAATTGCTGGGCGCAAAGCTCCTCAATAATAAGTCTTTGTTGTGAAATATGCTTAAAATCAGCAATTTTCTCGATATCGTCATCAATTTTTGGATGGTGCAGGGTGTTCAGTGCTTGTTTGAGTGTTGGCATTGAGTTTTTTACCAAACTTTGTAAATTGTCAATCACAGTTGATTTGTCTAGCGCTTCTAGTGCGATATTAATCCATTTTTTCATTTGTGGCTGATGAATGCCGGCAGTGAGTGGATAAATAGGGCTCAAGGTTTTTTCAATTAAGCCAGACTGACCTTTTGAGACTAATCTATATTCAGGATGATGAATTTCTAATCCATCTCGGCCGATTTTAATTTCACCAAAACACTGAATCAAATCACCTCGAGTAAGCTGTTGTTTTTGATATTGATTAAAGTGGAAAAACCGAAGGACTAGCGTTCGATTATGCTCATCCGATAAATAGCATAATAATTGGCGCTGTTTGGTGTTGATCTCCTCAATACGATCTATAGTTAGCTCTAGTAAAGCTTCACTGCCAGCCTGAGCCTGATCTAGCTTGGTGAAATTTGTTTTATTTTGGTAACGATTGGGTAAGTGAAATAATAAATGTTCCAGGTTGTAAATGCCAATTGCATTGAGTTTTTCTTGCGCTTTTGGGCCTAATCCATTAAGTGAAATAATCGGATCAGATAAATCATGCATTGCTAAAGGGCTTGATTAAAAACTGTAGGAATCTTCATTAATTACCATGACGCCATCCATTTCCACTTGAGAATTTTTTGGCAATTCTTTTATGCCAACTGCGGCGCGTGCTGGGTAAGGTTGGTCAAAATACTGAGCCATAATCTCATTTACAATTGGAAAATTACTTAAATCAGTTAGAAATATGTTAAGTTTTACTATGTCGTTTAAGTTGCCTTTAGACGCTTCACAAACAGCCGTCAAATTTTTAAAAACTTGGTGAATTTGATCGCTGATGTCGCCTTCAATCATCTCCATGGTTTCAGGAATTAGTGGAATTTGACCAGAAAGGTAAACCGTAGATCCACCAGTAACGCATATAGCTTGTGAATAGGTACCAATTGCCTGTGGTGCTTGGTCTGTTGAGATAATGTGTTTTTGCATAATGTAGTTCTTAATAATTAATTATAAAATGATTATACGAAATATTTGGTTTTAAAAATAGATAATATAAAAAAATATAGCAACGCCTTTAAGGCATTTCCAGATTAATTATGATGAACAGCTATATTGTGTCAATCCACCAATATTAAAAAGTTCAGATGGCTTTAATCTGTAATATTTGCTTTCAATTTCTTCAGATTGCTCTGCATAAGGCTGAGTCATAATATCTTGCAGTTCTAGAATTAGAGAGTAATCTTTGTTAGCTGCTTGTTGATAAGCAGGTTTAACAAACCACTCTCGCAAGCTATATTTTGGATTTACAAGTTTCATTTGTCTGGAAAGTGCTTCACGAGAAATAGATGTAGCATTCATATCGATTGAGCCACAACTCAATAATTGCCATTTTTTGAGCCATTCAGACCAACGCTGATTTAGATCTTCCGAGATTGAGTTTGCATAAAAGCTCTTTTGAAGTGCGGTAATGTCATTAGGTATCATCGAAAGTTCACGAAAGAAAAGTGTGTAATCAACAGGGGTTTCCATCATAAGAATTGCTAACTCATTAAATAGAGTCGCATCAAAAGTTTCAAGCCCAAGTTTGTCGGCCCACATTTTTTCCATTTGTGTTTGCATTACTTTTGCAAAGTCATTTTGAATTTCTTTGAGTTGTAGTAGTTGACTGTTATGTGATGTGAGCAATGGTTGTAGTGCTTTACAAAACATATGGAAGTTGCGTTCAGCTGCTATTGGCTGATTTAAAAAAGAATAGTGATTGCCGCCACCAGACCAAGGTTGATACTGTGGGTTAAATTCATCACAGAATCCAAAAGGACCATAATCGAGAGTAAAGCCGCCAGCTGCGCAATTGTCACTATTAAAATTTCCTTGACAATAACCGACACGAATCCAATTGGCTACAAGAGAAGTGAGTCGACTTTGAAATTCACGTGCGAGTAAAACTATTTTTTCAGCAGTCTCTAATTTTTTATCGATTGCATCAGTGTATTCACGATCAATTAAATGTAATACAATCATTTCTAGTTCTTGCATCGCTTTAGGGTGTTCATTTTTTCGAGCACGACGACCAAAGAGTTCTAATTGTCCAACACGAATGAATGAGGGGGCTACTCGTGTTGAAATAGCGATAGATTCAGATGCCAGCATATCAGGATCCATTGAGTTCGACCCTTCAGAATACCATGGGCGATTAATTCTTTCTGTTTCTGATACGTACAAACTTAAAGATCGTGATGTTGGAACACCAAGTGCATGCATATGCTCTTGAGCTAAAAACTCGCGAATACTTGAGCGTAGAACTGCGCGACCATCTGCGCCACGACAATACGGCGTTCGGCCACCACCTTTTAATTGCATTTCCCAGCGCTGACCGTTAATAACAGCTTCGAGCACAGAAATTGCGCGACCATCGCCATATCCATTGCCAGTTTGGAATGGGCACTGCTGATAGTATTCAGTGCCAAAGATGGAAAGTGCATATCCAGTTGACCATCCTGCCGTACGTATTAACTTTGGAACGCGTGAGGTGTCACCAGAAAACAGTCGAATAAAATCATCAGACTGTGCCATATTGTCTGAAAAGCCAAGCTCACGAAAAAAAGTTTTACTGTGTGTAACGTACTTAGGGTTTTTTATAGGTGTAGGGTTGACACGGACATAGTGCCCAGAAAAGACTTGCCTTGGGTCATGATCAATGCCATTTTCTTTCGCGTTAGGATCGCAGTTAAGTGTATCAGTAAACGAATAGTCGGCTAATTTTGCAAGATCATCAAGCGTTTCGATTTTTGATAAGGACTTCTGAGAGGGTTTATTTTTCATATAGTTATTTTATATGAATGAAATTATTGTGCTTAAAAGGATATTACGGGGCTAAAAGTAGTTTTTAAGCTATATATATCAGTTTTTTTGGACAAAAAAAAGACTTCCGAAGAAGTCTTAATATAAGTAATATGGTGCCCGGGGCCGGAATCGAACCGGCACGCCGGTGAAGGCGCAGGATTTTAAGTCCTGTGTGTCTACCAATTTCACCACCCGGG
>LWDU01033344.1_pt1 | contig 66820 bp, 46 predicted proteins | sample 727161 | NCBI WGS metagenome assembly LWDU01 (sample SAMN04566230, study PRJNA314399) | hydrothermal vent metagenome | isolation source: deep sea hydrothermal plume seawater | place: Mexico: Gulf of California, Guaymas Basin | collected 2004-07-11 | reverse complement strand
GGCGTTACCGACCATCGCGCTCTATGAAGCCCGGACTTTCCTCTCGTTCAAAAAGAACCAGCGACCATCCACCCAGCACATCTTCCTCTACGCTTAAACATAGAACACAAGCAGCAACACAAATAGGGCAAACGTTGGCAATCTCAACAAGAAAATTGAGCCAACGCGTCACGATCAAGTTCGATACCCAATCCAGGCTTATCCGGAATTTCCAAAAATCCTTGGTCGTCGACAAGGAAAGGCACGACCACAATGTCCTCTATGTATTTTGCTGGTGTTAAGTACTCGACATAACTGGCGTTTGGTATTGCCGCCGCCAATTGTAAGTCGGCAGCGAGACCGACTGCTGTATTCCACCCATGACTGACGAATTGCACATGGTGATCCGCTGCCATCCAAGCAATCCGCCGCGCCTCACTCAAACCGCCACATTTCGTTACATCAGGCTGAATAATATCCACGGCGCGACGTTCAATCCATAATTGAAACGACTGCCTCCGCGTCAATACTTCACACCCCGCGATCGGAACGGGGGAATGTTCACGCAGTTTACAATAACCTTCGATATCATCGGGAGCCAACGGTTCCTCGAACCACTGCACATCATAGGCTGCCAGCATCTGAGAGGTCCGCAATGCCCACTTGTAACCGTGTGGCCAAAACTGCTCACTGCCCCCGGCATCGACTAGCAACGTTACTTCCGAACCAACCGTTTCTCGCGCCGTCGCTACCAGTTTCTCGTCAAAGGCATTATTGCGTCTCCCAAAAGGCCGCCATCCCAACTTAATCGCTTTAAAACCACGACCTATGACTTCCTGCAATCGCTGAACGAGCACATCAGGTTCATCAAACAACATCGAGCCATAGGGCTGAATGCGATCTCGGTAAACACCGCCTAGCAAGCGTGATACGGGTTGATTACATATTTTTCCGAACAGATCCCATAACGCAATATCGATACCCGAAATCACGTGCTCCACCGTACCGCCGCGTCCCTGCCAAAAACTACTCTGCCGCATCAACTCACTAAGTCGCTCAGGCTCATTCGCAGCCGCCCCTTTCCAGATCGGCTCCAGGAAATCAACTCCGGCTTGAGTCAATGCTGAACCCGTGAACACAGATCCCACGCCCGACAAACCTTCATCAGTATGCACTTCGACAAGCGTATGCAGATCATCCTGTGGCTCATGACCTTCCGGCCAGCCTCCGTCAACCGTCGCGCCTAATAGTTGATGGCACTGAATTCTCTCGATTTTCATCAATCACTTTTCCTGATAGTATGCTAAAAACTGAGCGGCCATTTCGTTGGCAATACGTTGCCGAATATCCGGGGACATCAAAGTAAAATGGTCTTTTCCTGCCACCATCACGATTTCCGCATCACTACCAAGGTCTTGTAAGGTCGCCTTGATCTGATCACAGGCACCGTTTAGATAAAAGGTATCTAACGTTCCCATAAACACGTGCAATCGGCCTGATAACTGCTGCTTCAACCCCGCCTCCCACCGTCGTTTAATCAATAAATTAAGATCGTATTCGCGCCAATATTTAACCGTTCTCGGTATTACTTGCCCATTATCGCGGCGCCACATCAACAGAGGATTCCCCTGTTGGTCTACCGGACTAAAAACTGCTTCGAACGAACGTAATTGTCCACCTCGGCCTAAGGCATCATCCATTTTCCCGAAGTCAACATACCAAATCATCGGTGTTTCACCACGGCGCGCCAACGGTCGCCGCTCCCCAGCAGGATTGTGGTACAAACTCAATGGCTTTGCGGAATAAAGATTTACTTCTTGATAATCCCGAAAATCAACGGGATCAGGAGCAGTACTCCACACGCCCCCAAACGTCTCCGGGTAATTAACTTGCAACCAAAATGAACTCCAACCACCGGAACTGTGCCCCGTCAAAAAACGAGCTTCAACCGCATTGACTGTGCGATAACGCCGCGCGATCTCAGGTACTAACTCCTCCACCAATGCAGTGCCTCGAGGACCGTTGGTAGCACTGTCGGCGTATACGTGATGCCCCCATTTACATTGACCGTCGAGATACACCCGTATGAAATCCACTTCCGCATCACCGGTTGGATTTGTACCTTGTAGGTGTCGCTGCCCCATCGTCTCATGGGCACCACCAAAACCTGAAATCTCATAGATGATCGGGTATCGTTTAGTGGTCGTTTCGTAGTAACGTTTTGGCAAAACGACTGTAGCTTTCTGGACAACATCACGATTAAAGAATGCGGAAAGTCGCGGGCTTAACATCCGCACCTGCTGATGATACTTCGTGCTGGAAAACTTTTTTTCAGCAATAACACTTGAGAGCCGGAGTTCAAATTCATTATCACCGTCCCAATCGATTTTCACGACTTCACTGTAAAAATTACCAGCGCCTTGAGCGTGGTTTGAACGATAAAAATCATGGTCGAATAATGCCTGAAAAAAATAAGTCCCCGCTGGCAAATCGCCCAATGTCTTGGGGAAACCCTTAACGCCACCTGTTAATGAAACAGTCATTTTCGGAGTCAATGTGATATCGACTGCATAGAATGGTTCTGGGCTAAACCAGTTAGGGCCCGTGAAGGGCGGCCGACCTTCACGCTCCGACGTGAACAGATACAATCGCCCGGACAACGGTTGACTGAGCAGAGCTTGATCTACGCTGACAGTCACCTTGGGAGTTGCTTGCAGTGGAGCCACACTAGTCACGCAAGCCAACACCATACAAATCCACGTTATTTTACTCATGCCGTTTATCTCATCAAAGTATCAACTACGATTAACCGTCCCTTGGTAATCGTCTATCGTAACATTTACGTGGGCATTTTCCAGCAACACTAAGCAATTTGTGTTGACCCAAATTTCAAGTGTGACATTTTCGGCTATTAGCGGTCAGCGACAAACACCCGGGTCGATCCAATGACGAGTTGTCGTTTACCATAAATAACGACTCGAACTATTTGCAGCCCACTCGAAGCGTTTTCGACCAACACGTCAACTGATTGAGGACCGACTTGCACCTCCCGCCGTGCAGATACCCACACGGGATCATTCGCCATCTCGTATTCTTCTGAATACCCCTTCCAGCGATCCGACTCCCGAGTTGCCCTAACTGCATCAACATTACGCTCAATCAAAGGTTCTCTTAAGACCCCACGCTGAGTGACAACTTCAATAACGGCTGCACCGACAATGGGCGCGTCAAATGTGACTCGCAATTTTTCCCCATGAGTCACGACCCCAGCACATTTCACTCGTATCCCGTCTGGATAATTCACTTTTAGCAACGGGTCACCAAGCAGGTTAAACATCCAACTGTGTTCTTGTCGTTCTTCTTTAAGCAAGCCTGCGTCCGGACTCGCAACCGCTGCGACTTGATCCAACAAGCGTCGATTGGGAGAACCTGCTTTACCAGCGGTCGCTACCAATTCCTGCTTAGCTAACAAAACAATTTCACCCAATGTTTCGCGACGATATTTAAAAGCTTGCCTTAACATAGAATCGCCCATAACGCTCATCGCATAAGGCATAGTCACTCTAGTCGCCGCTAAAACAGCAATCGCCCCACCGGGCGCCAAAAGCATCTGTTCGCCAATGCTGGCCCGCGGTGAATCAAATGCGCCTGTACTGCAAGCGAGAAACACACAAATGGGGGGCACACCCCGTACCTTTAATTTCGCTGCATCTGAGGAACGATAAATGGGTAACGGCGGGCATTCCGGTGCGCGCAGTACGTCGAGGTCATAGCGTTGTCCATGACCCATGTAAACCCAAAACAGGCCGCCCTCGTTAAATCGGTCTATCGTCGTAGAACTAAACTCCATGGGCGCTGGACAATAGGGACTCTGCCAACTTGCATAAGTCATCGATACATCAATCGACTCAGGAATCCCGCCGCCAATCAACCGGCGAGAAATGGTATCAATCAAGCCATCAGCCAAAGGTCCAAATCCTCCAACCCCTGCTACAAAATGCACGTTGCGTTTACTGACGTGATTAGCATAATCCTTTTCGTACGAAATAATACGTTGTACTAATTGAGTCAACTGTTGTCGATTTTCCGCGGGCAAACGCCCCAGTGCCACATCGACTCGACCATCGCCATCAAAATCCGCGTAATGCGAGTCGGACGCAATTTCTGGGTCCGACCCAAACAGAACGTTCACCTTTGCGCGGTGGTAAAACGTGGGTACCTCCACCGACAATACCGAACCCAACGGTGGTTTGGATATTTTTTTTGAACCTGTATCTCCGCGTACATAACTCGGTGCATCACCGACAATCAGGATCGCCTTGACTTGGGACCTGCGCGGCAGCGCCAAAATGGTTGCGCGAGTCAATCCTGCAGTTGCAGCTGGCACGACAAACTGCAACTTGTGACCTTGCTTTTCGCGATACTCACACCAAGGCTGCAATGCACTTCGCAGCGCGATGGGACATATTACAACTGTGTCCGTGGCGACAATCGTACTGCTAGCAAAACAAGTAAACCACCCGAGAACAGATAAAGTCAACAAAGAATTTAGCTGAAAAACTCGCCTCAACTGTTGCCGGTTAACAAGCGAAGCATTCCAAAGAATGGTCATCCATCGCATCACTCCACGATCTCCTAATGCACTAATTAACCAATGCCAATCCAACAATTGCACGACCGTGGTACTTGTTTAACACTAAACATTTTTCATATGATTCTCGAGCCGAGGCACGATCGTTCAACGCCCGCTGTGATTCCGCCAAGTAGAACCAAACCTGCTCTTCTTGTACCAATACATCGCTAGCTTTCGTGAACGAAACTATAGCCTCGCGAATATTATTATCACGCCATTGTAACTTCCCAGATTCATATTGATGCCAAGCGTGGTAAATCGTTACCTTTTCTTGATTGCCTTGAGTTTGATACAGTTGAACTAATTTGTGACAAATCTCCGCATTGGCCTGAAATGTTTTGCTGGCACGAATTCGAGTCCCGCGTAACCAAACCGCTTCGGCTTGGTCTTCATCATCCATCGCTAAAAATGCATCACCGGCGAGTTCCCACAATCGAGTTGATTCTCCATCATGGATTAACCATTTCGATAGATAACCCAAAGCCTTCACTGGTTCATCATTCGCCAAGTGAGCATTGATCATGGCCTCCGCATAGCCAGGTCGCCACAGTGGAGCAATCATCTCGAGTGCCGATACTCCTTCATTAACGGCCTTTTCGAATTCCCCTTTTTGTAGTGCAACCGAACTTGCCAGCATATGTTTCGCCGATCCCATACTTGCAACCGCATCCACATCCCAATCGCGAGACAACGGGTAAATAATTATCATTCCCGAAGCATGCATCGAATGATCGTAAGATACGCGAGCTTCATATTCATCATACGTATCACCGGGTACCTCATAGGCCCAAGATCGCATTTGGTGAGCACGCATCGAATTAGGATTACGTGTGATCAAACCGTCGAGCACACGAATCGCTTCCGAAACTCGATCCTCACGAATTAGGATGCGTGCCAGGCTCAGCTCTGATACCGGATCGGCGCCCGCCTTACGAAGATATTTTTCGGCTTCAACACGGCGATTCAAACGTAAAAAATTGAAACCTATCTGTTGATTCGCATGAACGGCCAACTCATTATTGGAATTCGCCACCGGCAATACCATCTGAATCGCTTTTTCCATTTCACCCCGACGACTCAAACAAATTCCATACTTAAATTGTTGCTCCAGCGTCAAACTACCCAAATTCGCCGCGCGTTTAAAACAATACTCAGCCTCGGGCATCAGTGCAAACGTTGTGTAAATTTGACCTAAATTAATCCAATCATCCTTACTGTGTGTATCTAAGTCCGTCTCCATCTGACGGACAGCCAAGCGATTACCCCGTTCTAATTTATTCACACGTGACTTTACAGGCGCACTGAATCCACCATTTTTCTGATAGCGCATACCAATCAAAACTAATTCCGCTACCACTATGATAAGCAATACAACTCGAGATCGATTCACCGCTACTCCTTAATCCAAATGGTTATTGGCTGATTCTCAACTATACTCAATGGAATTCTAAATTGGCCGGCAACGATATCATTTTTTCCATCGCCGTCTACATCACCACACCCCACGGCAATTAACTCGGTTGGTTTGGTGTCGACCAAGTGTTGTCGATTGAATTTATTGTTCTCATTTTCAAGCCAAATAATGCTCGGATTCCGGGGATTTGCATAGTCGTTGGACATGCTAACCAGGACAACATCGGTATCGCCATCGCCATCAACATCAGTGGCCGCCGTTCCGTAGGATCCCCCGAGTTGACCGATTTGTTGATCTTCGAATTTCCAGCCACCTAAGTTTCGCAACCAAATCACTCCATGATATGGTTGCGGCCAACCGTGACCAAATTCAAGATTGTCACCTTGACTCATGAGCAGATCCATCTTGCCATCCTGGTCGATGTCTGCGGCGATCAATCCGCCACCACCGACGTCGAAATTGTCAGTCAGAAACAATACGCGGGGCGTAAAATTGCCTTGACCGTCATTTTCAAGAGCCCAAACTTCCTCTTCGTCTTGGGTGACTATGGCTCCTATATCCAAATCGCCATCATTGTCGTAGTCCGCGACCGGCACATGTACAATTCCTGGGCGGGCGATGATCTCTTTATCGCGATAAACGCCGTCACCCATATTTTCTAGTATAACAACTCCCCCTCGCGCATAACCAAAAACGGCTACGACTAAATCCGTGTCGCCGTCGTCATCGAAGTCGCCAAACTGTACGTCAGCCACTCGACGAACATCCCGCAACAGCACCCGCCGTCGGTAACCCTCATCAATCTTTTCGAACAACGTCACTGTGCCAATTAACTCATCCGAAGGCATCAAGTCGCCTAAGGTCGCGACGACGATATCCTGATCGCCGTCTTGGTCAACATCAACAACCGTTGCGTGGGCTGGCGCAATTAGCTTGTCGCCTATAAGCGTTTGATCCCATTTATGCCGAACAGATCCGCTAGACAATACGTCATTTAGAGCATCTGGATTGGTTTCAAGCTGTTTCTGGATATCAATTTTTTCGCTACCACGATAATGATAGGCGGTTACCGTGTTTTTCGAAGCATTGCAAACTAGGATTTCTTGATCCCCATCGCCATCAATATCGATTACTTGGACGTTCGTGATCCGGATTTCATGAGTCGCTAATTTTTCATTAAACGGTGCATCATTGACTTGTAACAACTCAGCAAATTCAGCCGGGATGTGTTTTTTTATCGGCAAAGAAATTTGACTCCAATTCACATCTGGGTGCCGAGTCAAAATTGGAATTTCTGAGTTCAACGCCGGTTCGACCCCCATCATCCCCCAAGTTACAGCCAAAAGACCGCACAAACAGAACAACAACATCGCCACCACACTAGGCCGATGTAATCTGTCACTTGAATCAGCGACAATCGTTTCTGAATTATCTACTTCCGTTTGTATGTCGTCTGATGCACACATTCTTTCGCCCATTTTTCGCTGAAAGGATCTACTATTTAAGCACAGTCAATATATCCAAATTAGTGCTTGTATTGCACTAGCAATAGTGCCTGACAACACTTTCCCTAATAAAACACTATTCAATCTACATTTACGCGGTGCCTGAATACCGGGCGCGATGAACCGCTGGCACATACACATTTAGATTATGGCGTCATTGTTTCCATTGAAACGGGACTCGGAAACCAACACCGTAGAATCCAAAGTAGCGATCCAGCGAACAACAGCATGCCGTAAATTGGGAGAATTCCACCGAAGATCATCGGTAGACTAACGAGCATCGCGAGGAACGCTAGAATGGTGCTAACGATTTTTGTTTTGCTTATCACACGTACGATCACAAATAGCATGCTCAAGCTAAACAACACCGCCAACACTCCGCCTACGCGCCAAATCGACTCGCGCAACTCCAAACCCAGGTAGTTCGCGCTGAACTCATATTTGTCATCCAAATACTCAAAGTCAAAACGATCGTATTCCCCTTGGAACTCCACACTGTCAAAATCCAAATCGAATCCAGTGACGCTAGCCAAGCCCGTCGCTCCCCGGCCGGCAAAATATCCGTTCGGTGCGCGATCAGAATCACCCACTGCAGATTGAGCGAGTTGTTGTTCACCGCCCATGCCGCCCATGCCGCCGACGTTTTCGGATTCGGATTCGTTGCTAACTGTAGGCTGTTCATCTCCCATGCGGCCACGGTGTATGCTGGCAACTCCATCAACGATCGTTCCGTTTCGCATTTCTAATTCAGTCTGTTGTTGCTGCTGGTAACGCTTAAATTGCTCGCGTTGTTGCGTCAGAGAGGAACTGGAATTTTCTTGCGTTTTCTGTGACGCATTTGCATTAAATCCAAGGACTTGCCCTTGGGGCCCCGTAACACTCTGTTTTTGCAAGTCGTCTAACTTATCGCCTTTACCGCCTTGATCTCGATCGTAAAGCCGTCTATTTGTCTTACCTCCCTTGCTCTCACCACTTTGCGGTGCCAGCAAACTATTATTCCTAAACCAGAGTCCATCGGCTTCTTTCTTGCTGCTCGGTTTTACCGTTGACGGTGTACTCGGAACGTCAAAATTATTTCCTAATTGATTCACCGCGTTTCGCGAAAAACCATTGGACTGCTGTTCAAAACCTTGCTGCAATCTCGCTCGATTATCCAGCATCAACTCATCATTTTCCTGATCGGAACTCTCGTCTTCTACTAGTTCAAGCACCTGCTCTCCCAACTCAGCTAAATCCTTTTCGTTGCGTTGGTTAATGTCGCTTTGATCGGAATACACATTCAAATCGGTTTGAGTTTGTAAGCTATTGTACAAACGGATTTTTTCGTAATCATTTCCAGACTTTGTTGCCCGCTTCAGCTTTCCAGACACTTCCTCATTCACCACAATCGCCTGTCGAGTTTGTAATTCACCGTTGGTGTATCGCGAAATACTTCGTCCAGCAATCATCCCCCAACCGCTGTCCGATTGATGATTTAGCGGCTCAGCGTCTCCCCCAAATCCATACCAATTATGTCGTTTCGGTAAATACAGCTTCAAAAATAATTTTTCTGCATGAATATTCGTCGTGCGAATAAATGGCAACATGCTCAATTCTCCGTATTGCGATAAGGCTTTCATCCGCCCGGCGTAATGAACCACAACTCGATACGACAAGTCGCCCGTATTCGTCTTTACCAACGGAATCCGAATTTGCCCCGCAACTCCAGTGACCACAGGTTTAACGGGTTCTCCAGCAACCAATACGGACCACAATTGAGACATCCGGGGTATTTGGATGTCAAGAAACTGCTCTTTTTGATTGTCAACTAATAACTCAATCTTGCCACGGTAAGTCCCCGCGTAATCAACAATCAACGAAGTCGTAGCCATACGGATTTTTGCTTCATCTTTATCGACGATGTCTCGCGATTGCGTCCTAAATTCCAATACCGCTTGATCCGCGTCGCCCTGCACGACAAACGCCTTCAAGACGCGTTCACCAATAACGGCCGTCAATTGATCCCATTGTTTTTGCTGCCGATTCAAAGCAACAACATTGGACATCGAATCCAACACCTCTTCGACAACATCTCCACTACTCTCAAGTGAAATATATTGCTGCTGCACTTCTGCATTTTCGACGATCGGAACCGGCACCTTATTGCTACCGCCTGGTTGCCGATCATTTTCGACAAGCACGCTATATTCGCCTAGAATTTCATCTTCTAAATACAGCGTGACTCGGATGGGTGACTGAGGGTCATCACTATCCACGGGTGTCTTATCTATTTGCCGAACATACTGTCCCCGTATCCGACTATCTTTCAATGCCGCCGGTAGCAGAAAGCGGACTTCCTGGATCCCAGCATCTTCGATTTTATACGACAGCAAAATAGTTTCTTCGATTGATCTATTTGAAACATTCGCATTTGAAAACGTGGTACACGCAACTTTAGGTGTGCGTCTGACCAATTTAAATCGAGCGGAGTAGTTTTTCCCCGTGAACGTCAACGCTGTCCGCGCCATTGTTCGCTGACTCTGCTTGAGCCACGCGAACATGGTGGCCATCGATACGGATTCCCCTTGGTTGACGTCAAGCAACTCGATATTGAACGACGGGTCCGACAACAAAACGGTTTGCCCACGTTGACTCGTAACCCCCGGGGTCGCTAAATACGGAACATCGGTCGTCATATCCTGCAGTTTCCGTTCCAACATACCTTCTATAACGACGTTCAAATTACCGATCACTCCATGAGATAATAATATCGTGATCAGTTGCGCCGGGCCACCTAGTGATTCGACGGGCGTAGCCGACCAATCGGCCAGCGCCGCCGTTCTAACTTGTCGAATCGCCAAGTCAGCGGGAACAAGCACTCGAACTTGGTGGATTGGCCTCTTTTGAATTCGAAATTGCACCTGTGTTTCCAACGAAATCTGTTGTGGTGAAACTCGGACTAGCGAATTAATATTTGCGGAAACGGCTGCGGTCACCGGCTTCGCGGTGAACTGCAAATCAAACCCTGTCCCACTGAATCGATACGCCTGCACAACCTGTACTCCCAGCGGGTTAACCCGATTGGCCGGTTGAGCGGTTTTCGCTATCGCTTCATTGACATCATCTCGATTAACACCCTGAGTCTGAGTAACAAACAATTCTAACGCTGGGCTGCGGCGAATGGTAATCGTACCCTTTTGAGAAACGGCATCTGGAACAGATACTGCGGGTACTGAGAACAGATCACCCGTTTTCTCGGGCAAGCTGCGATACCGTAACAAACCAATATGGAGCGTCGCTTGGTTTTCGGCCGGCTCTAACAGTTCAACGGTAACACTCTGCCGATCGTTGGCATCCCGCTGTACTTCCCAACTACGAATATTTCCGCCCGTCACCGCCGCCACCCGATATTCTTTGGGTACGACGAACCTAAATATTTCTAATTGACTATTTCTAAATTCCAGTCGCACTTGCCAATCAACATACACGCCATCTTCTTGCACATCCACGAGTATTTGCGAGTCCGCTATCAGATCACGATCCGCTCCGTTCTGAGAGACAATTGACCGCCAGCGAAAATCAAATCCACCATTTAGTTTAAGCGGCGACTCCACCCGTTGATTATCCGCGTCGGTATTCAATTCAGCAGTGCCTAAATGACCATTCCACCTTATTTCAGTATCCTTGCGAGGCACGTTCAGCACTAGCAAACCACCCGCCCCAATCGGCAAACTGCCTTTTGCCAATCGCCAGCCACCTTGCCGTTGCACTTGTAACTTAAAGCCGACCCGCAATTCATGATGCCCCCGTCCCTTAATGAATAAAGTATGACTATTGCCGCGCAGAACTTGTTGCGGAACTGCATTCACAGCTTGTTGTCCTGGCCCATTGGTTGGATTCCCAGTACCGCCATTAAGCCCACGCACTTGGATTTGCGCCGGTAGTTTGTCGAGGGTCGCATATTGTAAAACAAGATCATTCAAGGCCAAGCCAATAGCGACTTCCCGTCCACTGAACACTTCAATTCCCAGCACGCCTTCAATGAAAATCCCGTCATCGTCAAACAAAGTGCTCTCATACTTAACTGAACTAAAAGCATATTCCACAGGCAACACTTCGTGCTCCAATGGTAATTCTGGGTAGGCCTGACGCCACAATTGAGAATACAACTCTAGCGGAATCAAAAGCTGATCCGCGGGAGTTCTCTTTGTTGGTATTTGAGCAGGATCATACGGCACGATAACAGCGTCAACAGGAACTTGCACCGTCTGCACTTCTTCGCTCGGTTCATTCTGCTGTGCATCGGCGATCCCGTTAAACAGCAGCAAAGCGAGAAACAAACCACAACCAAGTCCGGTGATTCTCGAAGCTCGTTTTCCAAACCAGCAGACACCCGGTTTAAGTAAATGGTAGAAGCAATAAATCAGCGACAACGTAAGTGCCATCACAAACACAACTTCAAACACTTGCTGATAAAACCGCAACGCCGGAACAGCAGATGCTAATGCTAGCAGCGCCAGCACGCCCAGCACATAGTTACGTTTCGCCTGCACATCTCGCGGTAACAACAGCAAGCCTACAAGCAAAACAGCGATGCCCGCAATCCAAGCCCATAAAGTGATAAAACTTTTACGCACTAACCTACCGACCAATTTAGGTGCACCACCTAAGCTTTGGAAATCGTAGCGGACGAAATCCATGTATTTCACATCGAGGTCACCGTTTGAATCTTGAGGTTTATTCAACAGATCGACATTTAGGCTCTGCATGCCCTGTAACGCCCAAGTTTGACTCGCTCGATAGGAGTATTTATCGCCATTCCCATCGTCCAAAAGGTCAATTCCATCTATAGGCGACTCAGCTTCCTCGGGCACCATTACACTACTGGGATCAGGAGAAGCCGCCTGGCTTGGCCGGGGACTTGATTCCCCTTCCGCAAATTCCTTCGTGTCAGCCCCGGGCCTATTGCCTGGCCGACTAGGCGAATCACTTGGCGACGCTGGGGCCTCGATTTTTGATTCACCCGCAAACACTTCCACTTGGTCCATTAGCTGTGATTTGTTGGCCGCCGATTCTTCTCCGTCCGCAAAATCGAATTGGGCAGTAACCGCAAAATCTTCTGATGATGGGGCGCTATACGCAACACTGTCCGACATAGGAATTGCCATAAAATCTCGCACTCCTCCGCCACCGGCGAATACAGCAACCGCCGCAAACGCACTTTGACTCAAAATACTCGGCAAGCCAGTAAGTTGCATGTTTGATTCAGCATACGGCTGTACAACAAAATTGCCTGGTACGATCATTTGCCAGCGAATCAATCCTGCCTCAATTGGCAATTGCTGCTGCTCCGCGGATACGCGAGCAAATTCAAATAGTTCGGGTGCCTGCAGTTGAAAACCATCATGGCCTACTGAAAGTCGCTCCTCGTAGACGACACGCAAATCCCGTTTGAATCCAACATTTTCTTTGGCATAAGGAATACTAACAAGAAAGCGATTGGGGGTGCCAGATACTTTCTGTGGTTTAACCGTGTCAGCACCATCAATCACAACACTCCATAAACTGGCTTTCTCTGGTAGTGCTACTTGGATATAACTCGCTTTAGTTAAAATTTCAAAACGGGCAACCGATTGATACACACCATGACTACTGACAAAAGAGACAATTTCACTGCGCTGAATTAACGTACTAGGCACACTGAATAATGTGGGCCTACTTATCGCTAACCGCACATTCGGACGCATCCCCGTATATCCATAAGCTCCAACTCGATGCTTACCAACGTTATATCCATTAACAACCAACTCACCCACGTCGACAGGCTTGAGTCGCGAGTCTGGTCCGAGGTCAGTTGCCGCGGCATCCTCTACTTTAATTGCTAACTCCGGTGACGATTCGACCGACAGGACTCCAGATTGATAAACAACACTTTCCGCGGTGGCAATTGCTGGGGTGTATGTGGTTGTAGATTCTTGGATCACTTGTTCAAAATCAACTCCAATAACAACCACTCCCGCAGTCGGCTTATCAAGCGTGACAGTCCAGAGGCGGTGCCCGTCCGCTTCTATACTTGAAAATTGCTTAACCACAGTACCCGCGAACCCTACAATATTGAGATCCGCGGGAGAGGAATCTGGCAATTTAAACTGTACTTTTTCCACAAGTGACTGCTGCACGGTATACGTTAATTCACTGTAAGTCTTTAAGACACCCGGTTGCACATTGAGGAACGTAGCCAAACGCGCCGACAGCACCGGGACCACTCGTTTTGCAACGACAGCAACCGTAAATTGCGGTTGTTCATATCGATAAGCCAACGCCAAACGGTCCGTCAAGCCAGCTTGCTGTTTATCAGCAGTCGCTAACGTAACTACCCCACTTACTTGCTCCGGCCGCACTTCATACACTTCCTCGAAACCAAGTTGCGTGCGGATTGCCAGCACACCCTTATCACGAAAAGTATCTTCGATCATGAACTTTGGTACGGATAAATGGAACTCGTCCCAATCGTCCAACCAACCCTCTGGTACGCGTTTTGCCAGCAATACGACTTGATGCACTTGCCCAAACGTTCTCCTAGTTGGGAATTTTGCATGTAAACGGCGAACTCCCATCTCGTCAGTCGTCTCGTGATATATCAACTGATCAGCACCCGTGTGCAAACTCACAATATTCCATTGCGAAGGAACTTCGATCGTAAGTGAGTACAGATCGTCGAGTTCCGGAAAAACATTAAAAGAGACACTGACCGTATGATTACTTTGATTCAAGGACAATTGAGTCGTAGTCTGAACGTGAATCCTGTTCTCAGGGTGAGTCACTTGTGCACTGATTTTATAATCTGATTGCGGAACATAATAAGTTCCTAAGACGCGAATCAAAGGCGCACCCGGTTCAACCACAAATATCGACTCGGGCAGCGCTTGTTCAAGGATTTGAGTATCAAGAGCAATCACCCCACCTGTTTCCAATGAGTTAATGGCCAACCTACGATCCGCTAAAATACCAACGACCCCAGTGGACACCAAGACATCAAGGGGTTCAATTTTCGGGAATTCCCATTCGCCGATCGCCGGACTGCTATGCAACGCAGTGATCTTAATCAACAGATCTTCCGTTTGTGGAATCCGCATTTCAACTGTCAAAATTTGCTGTGAATCTTGCTCTACCACGGACCAACGTGAAACCCCTGGCGCTTGCACGTCGGTGACCTGAAAACCAGCTGCTATAGCAAACCGAAAATCCGAGGCGGCACCTTGTTGCACTTGCATGGAAAATGTCCCGTGCAATCGCTGAATGGCCTGAGTTAATTCTGCCACGAGAACATTGCGGGCAACTACAATCTCTTCCGTTTTAAGCCGCTTGTTATTGAGCGACATGGTGATCCGCAATGGCCCTGGCTTAGCCAACAGATCAAACCGCGTGACATTTTTCGCTTCATCGACCGTGCGGTCCAAAACGCTCGCACCAGATTTAATTTCGATATTCCCTGGCACAATCAACTCAATTCTCGAATTGGCGGCATGTGGCAATAACATCGTCAACGTCTGCTCAGCCGCGGCATGCTGTACCGCTGCCGACATTGAAAACTGTACCTGTGATTTCCCGATGCTGGGTAGCAACAACCGAACCAATTGATCCGAATCACGCACCAACGAAGCCGAATTCTCACCCACTGTAACGTTGAGAATAGAAACACCGGAAAACCCCAATGGCAGTTGCTGTAATCCGGCCGCTAGTGATTCAACTTCAAAATCACCGACAACCCGTGCCGAATCACCGAGAATGTTAATCCGATATTTAACGCTACGTAATAGCGATTGTTGGGGCGGAGTGTCTCCTGGTTTAATATTTGCTTTCTTTAACAAGGCTTCATATTCACCGCGCGGCAAGTAGATGCGTTGAATCCCAGATGCCAAAACTGTCTTTAAATCGTCAAAAGGCACATAGATTTCACGTTTCATTTCACGTTTCATTTCACCTTGCTGAGCAACCACTGCCAACGCCGCACCAAAAACAGTACACCACGACAATAGCATCAGCATTGATATTCGCAGGTAGCGAGACGTGTTGATTTCATGGGGATTCGTTCTCATTATTCATCTCCCTCGCGATTTGAATTATCGTCATCGCTAGACACGGGGTCGTCAGGGAACTCGTCAGATTCCGCTTGGCTATCCTCTGCGGATGATAAAGTTTCAGCAATTTCATCCGCATCCTGTTCTACGTCATTTTGCGACCGCGAATCTTCTGGCGACTCGCTGGCGTCCTCGAGATCCTCAGCCTCATCAACTGCCGTATTCTCCACATCTGTTGAATCTTCAGCAGCGTTGTTTAGAGTCTTATCTGCTTCACCAACTGTATCTAGCGAAAACAACTTGCGGCAAATTCGAAAACAAGGTTTCAAACAATCCTTGATAACCCAAATCACGCACATTAAACCCATACCCAGAAACAAGCCGGAAAACGGCATGTGGCTCGCCATGATAGGTTTAATTAAAACAACCCCAAGACTCGCTGACACGAGAACCAAGACCGTAATTATTTGATTACGTATTCCCAACCAAAGTCCACCGAATGTAACCACTACCAAGAACCCAAACATAAACAAATGAAACATAGAAAGAGATACAGTGGACAGCCGCAAAGGCGATGCACTCGGATTAATTGCTGAAAAGATAAGCGTGTCATGGTTGCTGAATTGATTTCCCAACTGCACGTCAACCTTGGCTTGGGTAATATTATTCAATAGTGAGTGAACATCGACAATTCCTTCTGTTTCGGAATCGTGCAAGAGATTACGTTGGATTGTTTCCAAAAATGAACTCGGCAAATGGTCGTCCCAATCACCAGAATAATCCACCAACACGGTGCCCGACGGTAAATGGACAACCATGAAAATTTGATTGATAGCGTGTAGGTCCGTAAACTCAGGAATACGCACAGTAAAACCATCTGATTCAATCGAGTATTTCAGCTCCAAGACAAAATCTTCGCCCGGGGTGGTGGTATTAAGCGGAATCAAATAGTTCTTCTGATTACCCACAGTATCCTCTGCATCCGCCGTGGTACCTTTTTCGATCCCGACCGCCTCGCCGTTAATGGAAAGTGGGTCATTAGGAATTTTCGACCCCTGCGGAAATGTGACCGCGATTCTTTGAGCCGCACTTTTGACTCGATACACCGCGTGAACTCGTGACTTTCCACCTTTGGCAATTTGGACATCAATCACTCCTAATTCGATTGCGGAAAGTTCAATGGACTCTAGTTCATATCGGTGAATATCCAGTTTTACACTCCATGTCTGGTGGAATTCCATCGCAACCGCAGCACCGGGAACCTGCATCTCTGTCGAGCCTAACTTGAGGTCGTAACGAGGATCAATAGGACGTACACCGTCGGATTCCGCGGGAACGACATCTAAATTTTCCGTTTTCTTGATTACAATTTGCCCCCAACTTCTATGAACCTCTTGCGGTATTAATGGGTTCAGGGAAACACTCGCGGCGGACCCGACTTTCAAATCCTCTAGAGATTCTATCCACGACAACTCTACTTGGAATTGACCAAACAGTTCTCGATTTGAAGTCAACTGCCAGGCCGTGTAATCAACAGCAAGATCGTCCGGCCGCGGGGTAATAACAGATTCTTGGACTAATTTTGAGTCATTGCGGATCATCTCAATCAAACTCGTAGGAATGTCTAATCTAAGTTTTTTCACGCCGCTGTAGCGGACATCATAAGCCAGTGTTACGGAGTGATTGATGATTCCGGATTGCACATCAGCAATCACTAACTGTCCCACTTCGATCTGCGGCTGCCTACGTTCAACGGAGAATGTCGGATTGAATGATTCATTGGCATACCTGAATGCGTGTACTGCTAGCGAACTGCCAACTCTGCTCAGTTGCACCAAACCCGCAATACTCGGTTGCACTTCGCTAATGGCCACACTCTGCCCACCCGCAGTATCCACCGGCGTTACTCGCAAACCCTCGGGAGCTAATACTGTCACATTACCCTGAACATGCTCGACACTCGCAGCAACAATACGCGGCAACGCGAAAGTGTATTGCGAAGCCTCACTCGTTGGCGTCAACAGGTTTACATCGGTACGCACCTTTTCGACAGAAACCAACAACGCCACCTGCCCTACAGCTTTGCGTGAGAAATTCACTCGGTATTTCCCCGGAGCGTTCTCGACTGCGTGGTGATTTTCAACAACAGCAGCCTTCACATTCGCCGCAGCAACTCCCCGAACACTTCGAATTCGATAACCTTCGGGAACATCATAATCTACGTGAAATAGTCCAGCGCGTTGAATATCTAACAAAGTCGTTACATTCATACGCGTTAATTGAGGAGTGATTTGGATCGTGACATATTCCTCCACCGTGACACGCGGTTGCAGTTTTTCAATTTTAAGGATGAGTTCGTATGGCAACGCAGCATAGCGGTAAACAAAATCCCAACCTTGACCCGCATTAACTTCAGCGGCATCCACTTGCAGCAACCCGGTACGCGTATCAACATCAGCTCGCAGGTCACCTTCCACTTTGACCATCACAAGTCCTTGTTGGCGTGAAACGTTTAACGCTTCGATCTCGGGAATGATGACGTCAACCGATTCGTTCTGCATTCCTACTTCAAGATCAAAACGTTCCAATTCGATATTAATGGTTTGTGTAGAGTCCGCTGGTTCGAACAACTCGATCGTAATAATTTGATACCCCTCTTCCAAGGCGACATCCCAGCGACGAACATTTGCATCAAATACCCCAGAAATTTTTTGCCCCACAGGAATCCGTAACTTCAATTCACGCAACTCACTGCGCGTAATTGTATAGACTAGCTGGGCTTGTGTCCGCTGAGACCCCTCGCCGATAACAACACTTTGACGAGTCTGCACTGTAGCTAACGCCTGTAATCCCGCAGCACCTTCGCTGCGCGGTGTCCAATCGATATGAACCTGAGGTGTTAAGCCAAAGAAAGCAATCAATACAGTTTCAGTTGCTACCGGTGGACTCGGATCGCCAGTGGCGTTATCCTGCGCGGCGCCATCCTGTGTTTCAGTGGCGGCCACTAATGGCTGCACATTTACTTTCACGCCAGGGTCGGCAATCGTGATTTTCCAGCGGTTAATGGATGCTTGTGGAGCTTGGAATGAAACTTGATTCAAGCCCGGTGATTGATTGTAAGTCCGCGCGTATTGGAGGTCTAAGACGACATCTGCCGCGTCACTTTCCTGTCGCTGCATCAACAGGAAATACCCCTGTCCAGGCCGAAAAATGATACGCGCAGTTTCATCGCCGACGTTTGCTTCGGAGATTGCCGCATCCGCTAAACGCAGTGGGATTTCATGCCAACCTAGGCCTAGCATTTGAATCGACAATTTGGCGGAAACCTGCATAACATCACCGCGAACTATCGCTTCAGAGGAAATCGATGTAATCATTGACCGCAGAGGAATAGAAACAGGGTTTTCTACTGCATTCTTCGCGCGAGCAGCTTGCCATAATTTTTGGAATTCATCATACGGCAAGAAAACACCACGGGATGGAGATTCAAACACTTTTGATAATTTGTCGTAGGGAACGTAAATCGTCTGTTCGAATAACGAGTTCTTTTTCTCGCCCGTATCTTCCGCTTGTTGTGGCGCGGCGGCGGCAACCGGCGGAGCTTCCTGTGATCGCACGACACTTGGAACGTAAAAGAGAGAGGCTGCTATAAAAAGACTTAATAACATTTGATTAGTTCGTTTCAACATCGAGTCGTTTCCCTGTTCTATATGTCAACAATACGTTGAGTGGAGTAAGGATTTGCTGCGTATTATTAATACAGCGTTATGTCACAACGGCGAATTGCTAAAAGTACCTATTTTAACATAGGCACGCAACTCATTGCGCAGTTACATTAACCATAATGATTAGTAAATACGCTCTAAAGCAACACCCTTACAGTTAAGACGCATGTTTTGGGCAAAATGTTCCCAAAAAACCCTGCACAACCGTCATAAACGAATCGAGGGGGGAAGCTCTATTTCAAATAGCGGTGAACTTCGGCAGCCATCAACTTGGCACCTGCTGCATTGGGATGTACACCATCAGGAAACATTTCCGGATGCGGAGCTAAAACTTTATAAATGTCAATCAGCTTGACACCCTTGGACTGTCTGGCAGCAGCCACCACTGCCGGAATGACTTCTTGCTTGACAACTGCCTCGGTTATACCCCAGCGGTCCTTCGCTACGGGTGCCGGTTTACAAATCCAAACTTGTGGCTGGGATTCAAGTTGCTCAAAAACACGCACTAAGTCTATCAAATCCTTCGTGAATTCGTCTTTGTATTTCCAATTCTGTGGTTTACTATCGTTGCTGCCAAGCTTGATAACCACCAATTGGGGCTTAAATTTTTTAGCCGCTGCAAACGCGGACTCTTTCCAATAAGGCTTATCTCCTTTTTTCAGCAATGTCGCTCCGTTGACACCAAAGTTTTTAACGTCGTATCCAGCGCCCAACAAACGGTCAAGTACTGCCGGATAGTTATTGTTGGCGCGGTCTTGAATTGCAGCACCGTAGGTAATGCTGTCACCGACACACGCAACTCGAATCGGTGCAGCTACTAGGTTTGTGGCCCAATAAATCCAAAGAGCCAACACAAAACAGCAACGCCAAATTGACAATCTTTTGGCCATAGTCTATTCGCTCGTTACTGTGGATTGGTTATTCGCAATTAGCTTCCGCTTGCATTTACAGTTTAGGGTATCATATCTACATATGCTTTTAGGTCCTATCAAACCACCAATCATAAATTGCCCCTTTTCATCGCCGAACTACAGATTCACGAACTAACCCATTTTTCGATACTCGATTGGGTCATTGTCGCGATCTATCTTACGATTTCATTGGTCATTGGAATATATGTCACGCGATATACCACGAATATGGACGCCTATATCGGTGCTGGTCGCAGTGTTGGTCCATGGTTAGGTGTCGCGACAATGACTGGAACAGAAATGGGCCTCATCACCGTCATGTACATGGCGCAAAGTGGCTTCACTGGCGGGTTTGCCGCCTTTCACATGGCGCTAATAGCAGGTGGCGCGACATTATTTGTTGGGCTTACCGGTTTCATCGTAAAACCATTGCGTGCGCATCGGGTGCTGACGATTCCTGAATATTACGAAAAACGCTTCGGCCGTAAAGTACGCATTGTCGGTGGCATCATATTATCAGCGGCCGGCATTTTAAATATGGGATTATTTTTGCAAGTTGGTGCGAAATTCATTGTCGCGGCAACCGGCTTGCCAATCGACGGGAATGCGTTGATTGTCGTCATGACGGTTCTATTGATTCTAGTTCTTGTATATACCGTGCTCGGCGGCATGATCTCCGTCATCATCACGGATTACACCCAGTTCGTCGTCCTGTCCTTTGGTATCATCGTTACGACCGTCTTAGCGATCTACACCCTAGGTTTGGACTCGATGTATGAAGCCGTCAAAACGGGGATGGGACGAAAAGGGTTTGACCCAACAGATCCCAGCGGTCCTTTTGGCACCGCCTACGTTACTTACCAAATCATCGCCGCCGGTCTCATTGGTTGTGCGGTCTGGCCAACTGCAGTCTCTCGTGCACTCGCCATGGAGTCACCAGAAGCAGTCAAAAAGCAATACGTACTTTCAAGCGTCTCTTTTACGATTCGTTTTTTGATTCCCATGTTTTGGGGTATCGCTGCCTACACTTTCGTCACACAACTTCATCCCGAACAAACTTCTCTGTTCCTCGGCGACAATGCAATCGACGATGCGGGGCTATATGCCATGCCCGCATTTCTCGGACAACTACTACCAATCGGAATTTTGGGGCTGATCACAGCCGCCATGATTGCCGCTTTTATGTCGACCCATGATAGCTACTTACTTTGTTGGAGCAGTGTTATTACCCAGGACGTTGTGGCGCCTCTTCGCAAAACACCAATGTCAACTGCCGCCCGCATCAAGTTAACTCGCGTTTGCATCGTTTTGATCGGAATTTTCATCTGGGCTTGGGGACTTTTCTACGAAGGAAGCGATCGGATTTGGGATTACATGATCATTACGGGCGCCATTTACTTTACCGGTGCACTGGTGCTTCTCGCCGGTGGTTTGTATTGGCAGCAAGCAAGTCGAGCAGGAGCGATGCTGGGGCTCATTTTCGGTGCGTCCGCCATATTAGGGCTCGAGCCAATCCGCATCTCACTTATCAACCTTGGCTGTTTCATCTTCGACGCCAACGCGATCTATTGGCTTGAAGCGATAACGTCCTCAGTGGTAGGCCTGACAAGCATTGGGCTCACGCTCATTGTATTCATCCTCGGGTCCCTCATCTGGCCCGATCCAAAGCAATACCAAACAACCAATCCTGTAAATGACATCTCGGAGTCTCAATAATGCTAGCCTATTCTGTAATTGCTGACATCGCATCCGAACAAATCGAATACACTCACTGGTTCACATTTTGGATTAGCATTCTTTTGCTTGCTTTAGCCATTTTCACCGTCCTAGCTTGTGTCGTTACGGTGAAAGGTTGGTTTGAGATTAAAACAATGCTCGTGCGCCTCAGTCAACTTGCTGGGGACGGAGGAAGTCATGACATTGACTCATAGGGGCTTATCCGGCAATGTATCACCCCACAATATCATGTACCACTCGTCCATGCACGTCGGTTAAGCGAAAGTCGCGACCAGAATACTTGAACGTCAGTTGCTTATGGTCGAGTCCTAGCAAGTGCAAGATCGTCGCGTGCATATCATGCATATGCACCTTGTTAGTAACTGCCTCATGTCCAAACTCATCAGTTGCACCAAATGCAAACCCAGGCTTCACGCCACCGCCGGCAAGCCACATCGTAAACCCACTCGGATTGTGATCGCGTCCCGTTCCATTTGCCTGTGAATAGGGAGTACGTCCAAACTCCGAACCCCACCATACCAACGTATCTTCGAGCAATCCGCGGCGTTCAAGGTCAGCCAGTAGTCCCGCAACTGGTTTATCGACTTTTTTGGCATGATCCATATGTTTCGGCAAATTTGAATGCTGATCCCACGCCGGATTCGCTCCAGCATCTCCATAGGTCAACTGAATGTACCGTACACCCGACTCAGCCAATCTACGGGCCATCAAACATTGCCGACCAAAGCTCTGGGTAACTTCGTTATCGATCCCATACAATTTGTGTGTGTCGGCCGTTTCTTGTTCTAAATCAAGAACCTGAGGTGCGTTGTTTTGAATGCGCCAAGCAAGTTCGTATGATTTGATGACAGCATCAAGTTCGGCATCACCCGTTCGGTTTTGGATTTGTTGAGCATTGAGTTTTTGCAAAAGTTCGAATTGGCGCAGTTGCACATCGGTGCGGTAACGACCGTTAACTAAATTGCGAATCTTCGCGTCAATCGCTGGTCGCCCTGCACTGCCCAGCGTCGTCGCCGCGTGCACCTGTGACAAAAAGGCACTGCCGTAATTCCGCGCGCCGCCGTTGCCTGGTGATGGACAGATCGACACAAACCCTGGCAAATTATCATTTTCACTACCGAGCCCATAATGGATCCAAGAACCCATCGAAGGGCGAACAAAATTATGTGCACCACAATGCAGAAACAAAGTCGCCGGACCATGTGCTACTCCCTCAGTATGCATCGAGTGCACCATGCACAGTTTGTCGGCATGGCGCGCGGTTTCTGGAAACAGATCCGATACCCAGCGACCACTTTCACCGTAACGACGGAACTTCCACAACGACTTCATTAACGTTTGCTTGGTGCTGCGTTCTCCCGTCTTCGCAATCGTCCGGTCGTCATCAAACGCAATTGATTCACCATTTCGTTTTTCCAGGATTGGTTTGTAGTCAAATGAATCAACGTGGCTCGGACCGCCTTGCATAAAGATAAAAATAACCCGTTTGGCTCGAGCTGGGATTTTTGTCTTTATACCTAGCGTACCACTGTCAGTATTCACTGGACTAGCCATGCCGGATTGATTCAACAACCCCGCCAGCGCGACGCTACCAAAGCCACATCCGACTGCTTCCAGTGCTGAGCGTCTAGTAATTTGTTGAGCCTTGTTCATAGTATTACCAATGGTTAGCCGTGTCGTGGTTCTTAGGAACTAGTATACGTACCTGAAATCAACAGAAGCAAATATTGTCTGTATGAGCTGTGTTAATTTTTGTTCCTTGGTGACATCACTGAACGAGTCATCGTCCAGAAATTTTGTAAAAAGCAGTATTTCCGGCGGTGTGGCTGCGCGACCAAATGCTCTCTGCACTAGATGTTTAACCCGCTGGGTGTCATCAAACCTAGGATCGTTTAGATACATCCTCGACGTTTTTTGTGCCAAATCCATCACCCGCTCGCTATTCATCATAAACAGAGCTTGAGGAGCGGAAGCGCTGACATCGCGTTGCCCAACAACCATACTTGGGTTCGCAAAATCAAATACGTCCATGACTTCAGCCACGGAGTTTCTCAGAACAGGCCAGTAGACAGCGCGACGGCGACTGGAGTGTTGGTAGTTGTAGTCATTCTTAGCGGCAGCAGTGATCTCCGACCCACCCATGCGGCGATCCAAGTCGCCGCTTACGCTTAGCATCGCGTCGAGTATACACTCGGCATCCAGCCGACGCCGGTTCATATGACTGAGCAATCTATTCTCGGGATCCACGTCAATACTTTCTTCGTTCATCTCGGAACTTAATCGGTACGTACGCGACAATACAATTTCGCGAATTAGGTTCTTAGTGGACCACTGATTCTGTTGCAGTCGCTGCGCCAAATAATCTAACAACTCAGGATGGGATGGCGGTTCACCAGTCGCTCCAAAATTATCGACACTACGGACAATCCCTGTGCCAAAGAGCCAATGCCAAATCCGATTTACAAACACGCGGGCAAGCAAAGGGTTATCGCGGTCAGCCAACCACTCCCCTAATTCATGACGACCGCTTTCTTTGCCCGTAAATACAATGTCGGTTGAAATGGGTAATACCTGTAAGAATCCACGAGGCGCTGCGCCGCCCAAGTTATGCACATCACCACGCACATGGATTGATATGTCACCGATTTCCTCTTCCTCCTGCACCGACATAACCAACGGATGCAGCGGCTGGCGAGCTGTTAGTTTCTTGAGCTGGGATGTAAGGTTTACCAATTCAGCTGCGTCCCGTTGTTCGTCGCGTACAACATTGGATTCCTTGGCCTGTTCGTCTGCCGCCGCTATAGGCAAGAATTGAACCGCATCAATAATGACATGTCCAGTCGTTCCCGTAGTCTCCACTAGCACCTGAGCCCGATCATTGGCCTTGAACGAAAATCTCCCCAAAGATATCAATCGATTCTTAATTGGCGGCGTAACGGTTTGATCGACAATGACGGTCGTTTTTCCCGCAGCATGAGTGACCGTCACCGGTAATGTTTTAGTGCGGTTACTAGCCGCGGCAAAAGAAAAACGAACCTCGTACTCGCCATCAAGCCCGGTCGGAGTTTGGAACAAGGCTGTTTTGTCTCCCTTGCCCTTATCGAAGTCATGCTGATAACCAACGCCAATATAGGATTTCACAGATGCTGAGCGTTGCCACAAACCTGTCAATATGGCTTGCTCGTCGTCCACCACAATACCAGCTAAACTCGCTGCCGTTAGCGGTTGATCCGTGTCTACTTTGCCCTGCAGTTCATTAATGCGTTGTTGCAGGGCACCACTTTCAGTTTCAAATTGCCGCAGCGCGTCTTCAGCCGTCTCAGCCAGGGGAAGTGGAACTTCAATCCATTTCGACACATTCGAATGATTCAGAGTTTTGGTGTTTCTAAAAATTCCCGCTAAGGCGTAGTAGTCTTTGGTTGGAATGGGATCGAATTTATGGTCATGGCAGCGAGCACACCCTATCGTCTGTCCAAGAAAACCTCGAAAGATCGTATCCAACTGCTCATCCACAACGTCCATCCGTAGTTTTGCTTTGTCTTGGTCTTCTAAATTAGAGTTCCCTAAAGTCAAAAATGTCGTCGCGGTAATCTGCTCTTGCCGTTGCCGATAACCATCCGCTGACATCAAATCTCCGGAAATCTGCTGTCTAACAAACTGATCAAAAGGGCGATCTTCATTGAAGGAGCCAATCACGTAGTCTCGATACCGCCAAGCCTCTGGGAAGAGGAACCCGCGCAAAGTAATTGAGTCCGCATATCGCACCACATCCAACCAATGACGACCCCAACGCTGTCCGAATTCAGGTCGCGCCAACAATTCATCAACGACTCGTTCTACAGCATCAGGAGAGGTATCAAAAAGAAAAGCGTTTTGTGCAGCGACTGTCGGCGGCAAGCCAGTTAGGTCAAAAGTCAATCTCCGCAACAATACCTCACGTGAAGCCAAAGGGCCTTGCTGAAGATTGGCTCCGTTCAGTTTTGCAATCACGAAACCATCAATTTGGTTTCCCACTGAATCCCAACGATCCGTCGCGGTGGTCCACGATGACGAAGGCAAGGTATATTCCAGTGGTTGGTAGGCCCAGAACTTACGTCCTTCCGCCACGTCAATTCCGACCGTTTCTTTTTCTTCGCCTGACGCTTTCAGTCGTGGATCCGCTAAGCCGGTCGAAATCCATTTGCGAAAATCGGCGAGAATCACTTCTGACAATTTGCCTGACGGTGGCATTTCAAATGAATCGTACGCGAGCGATGACAACAACAAACTTTCATCCGGCTTGCCCAGAACAACAGCAGGTCCGCTTTCACCACCACGAAGTATTCCTTGGCGAGTGTCTAACCGCAAGCCGCCTTTAAGCTCATTTTTCTTAGCAGCTTGTTGCGAATGACACTCATAGCATGATTTAACCAAAACTGGACGTATCTTAGTTTCAAAAAACTCAAGTTCTTGGGGAGTCAATTCATCCGCTGCCAGCGGCGCAAGCAACTGCAAGACTATAAAAGCAACAATTATATGAGTGATAAGTTTCATGGCGTGCGCCCCGTGGGGTTCCATATCAAGTTTTTGATGAACGGGGAGCTTATCCGGTGATTTCAAGTGACAAAACCATTATAACATATGAATTATCTTGCCTTACACAACTTGCTTACATTTTCTCAGGAACCCACCATGGATGCAATTTCCATTCTAGTCATTTCGATTTTGATTGTCGTCACCGGAATACTCGTGCTCCGCCTGCATGCTTTTTTGGCGCTCACATTCGCCGCACTAGTGGCAGCTTTCCTGACAACGGATACCGCATTAGAACACTATGCCCAAGATGAAGCGATTATTGCATTCCAAAAGATGCATGGAACAGAACCGGTTGCTGACGCCTATTCCGACAAGAGCATCTATGAAAAAGACTTGGCTGATTACGTCACACATCGCAGTGAAACGCTAGAGATATACAAAAAAGACTATCGTAAGCAAACTCCAATGATGCGTGTCGCTCTCGGTTTTGGCGCGACCTGCGGTAAAATCGGAATCTTAATTGCCATGGCGTCCATTATTGGTAAGTGCTTGCTGGACAGTGGAGCCGCGGATCGCATCGTACGAACCGTATTAAATTGGTTGGGCGAAAAGAATGCCGGCACCGCTTTTATGGGGAGTGGGTTTTTATTGTCGATCCCCGTCTTTTTTGATACCGTTTTTTACTTGATGATCCCACTAGCCAAAGCGACACGTTTGCGAACAGGAAAAAACTACCTGTTGTTTATATTGGCAATCGTCGCTGGTGGCTCCATGGCCCACTCGCTGGTCCCCCCCACACCTGGGCCATTGATTGTCGCCGAAGAATTCGGCGTAAACCTAATCACTATGATTATCGCTGGGTGCTGTGTTGGTTTGTGCAGCAGTGTTGCAGGATTAACGTTTGCTAAATGGATCAATCGGCGGATAGAAATACCCCTCCGCGATAGTGCCGACGCTAGCTTGGATGAATTGAAATCTCAAGCAGCGCGCAGCGAACAAGATCTGCCACCATTTTGGCTGTCACTGCTTCCCATCATTCTGCCGGTAATTCTAATCGCTTGTGCGACAGCTACAAAAACATACTTCCAAAACCTTGAGGGAGCTGAACCCGCCCAATGGATTGAGACGCTCAGACCTACCGTCGAAACACTTGGCGATAAAAACATCGCATTAATTATTGCGGCGCTTGTAGCAATGGGCACACTAATTACTCGACCTAACATGACTCGCAACAAAATGGCCGCTGCAATTTCAGCAGCATTGTCCAGCGGTGGAGTAATCATTCTCATCACATCGGCTGGCGGCGGATTCGGCGCTGCTATTCGTCAAAGTGGAATTAAGGAAGTCATCGCGGGTACGGGCGCTGAAACCGCGACGATTGGAACTCTCTTACTAGTCTTTGCACTCACGACCCTGATCCGCACCGCCCAAGGGTCATCGACCGTTGCCATGATTACCGTTGCTAGTATCTTCTCACCGCTAGCACTGCAACCTGAATTTTTGCCTTATCATCCTGTTTATTTAGCGCTGGCCGTGGGATGTGGTTCCAAACCAATTGCTTGGATGGCCGACAGTGGATTTTGGGTTATCTGCAAAATGAGTGGCATGACAGAAGCCGAGGCGCTGCGGACCATTACACCCATGAGTATCATTATGGGGACAGTGGGACTCGTTGCGACCGTGACGGGAGCATTATTATTCCCGCTTGCATAACAGTCACTGCAACACTATCTTTTGTAAATCGTAACCACTTCCACCAATCTACCTAGCACCCAAAATATGTCCGACGCGCAACTGAACACTTTACGTCTCTATACGAATCTTTCCAATGCAGCAGCAGGCATTGATGCCTTTCAAAGTGCGCGACGGATGGGCATTTTCGATGCATTAAAGAATGGACAACAGACGGCAATTCAAGTGGCCGAGGCTTGTAACTTAAACTCCAAACGAACCGAAACTCTCCTTGATATATTGTGCGGACTATTGATCCTTGAACGTTATCATAACGACTATGCATTGAGCCAAATGATGCATCTATTAACAGCGCACGATGACGATTTGGGACAAACTAACCGAGCCAATATTGACGAGTTTATGCAGTCCAAACAACCGTGCGAAAACCGAACAGCTGCTTATCGTCATCGTGTTTCAACTGCACAATGGCAAGCGACACCGGCGGCAATGGATCTAGTCAAGTATTTAAGTTTGAGCGAACAAATAGAACCTTTAAACATACTCGACGTTGGTAGTGGCACAGGAGTGTGGAGTTTACCAATTGCTCGACAAGATCCAGAAGCGCGCATCACTTTCGTCGATTACCAGAAACCCGTCGATGTCGCTTGTCGCACAGCGAAAGATGTTGGAATGGAAGGTCGTTTTGCTACCATCATCGGCGATCCCTTTACTGCCGATCTCCCGAAATCACAATACAATTTAGCCGTGGTTGCAAACCTTTTGCATCTGATTCCCATTGACCAATGGAAATCTTTGTTAGGACGAATAATCGGGACGCTGGCGCCCCAGGGACGACTGTTAATTGTGGATGTATTTCCTGGCCAGGAAAGTGGCAATATCACGCGGGCTACATTTCAACTAGACCTTAGCATGCACGTTCCCGGTGCGGCATTGTGTGATCCGTTAACGCTACAGCAAACCCTCCTCGACTTGGGAACCGAAAAACCTCAGTATGCCCACATCGACGCCGCTCCGAACATCTACGGAATGCTGTTAGCCACAGTTAACGCGTGACGTCCAAAAATGGCGGCGTGGATTCCAACTGCAATTGCGTTAATTCCGGCAAACAGCGATAGCGAATCGGCTGTAAACCGCTAATGCCCCGAGTCACATGCAATATCGTATCGCGTTGATAAAACACACCACTCGCATATCGCACGCCATAGCGACTCGGAGTCACGATTGGCCCGACAAATGGAACTCGGACTTGCCCGCCATGAGCGTGCCCAGCCAGTATTAGGTCAAATCTATGATTCTGCCCCCAACCAAATAGGTCTGGCGTATGCACCACACCTAAACGCAAATCAGCTTCAATCGGCGGGATGTCTGGCGCGTTTCCAATCCAAGGTTGTTCATTTCCCGATAACAAAACCTGACATCCTCGAACCTCTCGGATTGCCGACTTTCCACCAAGATCAATACACCTCGCTCGCGCCATCGCCTGCCTAACAACATCGCCGCTTTGATTACGAATATCATGGTTCCCCAACACAAAATACACGTTCTCGTGAGCAGCAATCATTGAGAACAACTCCTCGACCCACGGCAGCAATTCCGGGTTATCAATGATATCGCCAGTCACCACGACCAAATCAGAATTCAAGCTGATAACCTGTTCCATCAGGAATTCAAAATACGCTTTACCTAGCATTCCCGTCAGATGCAGATCCGAAAAGTGTGTGATCGTCATTCCATTAAGCGCCACTGGTAAACGTTCAAGTAGGATCGATTTAACATTTACCTCCAACTTTTGTACTTCATTCCAACTAAATCGAGGCCAGCATACTACGGAGTAATCTGGCACGAGATCCGTTTCAACTTCCGCTTGCACATCGATACAACGACGCCTCAATAACTTCCATCGTGATTCGCAGTGATCGCGCCGCAGGTGTAAAACCCGCACCATGCCGGTTACAACGAGCACTACGCTGGCCACTGTGTAATACCCAACATTTCCTAGGACCTGTGAACGCACCAACCTCAGTGGTGCCCAGAAACCAGAGCCACCCAGATCCGGCTGATATAATATCCAAGCAATTGCAGGATAAACACCTCCAACAAATGCCGCCATGTAGATAAACTTCTTAAAAACACGTTCCCAGTGATGCTCAATCCCGGATCCCTGTAGGCGATTCATTGCAATCGTGCAAATGGCGACATGACCGAGCATTGCGACCACATAAATCAAACAATTCAGCAGCAGCGTGGCGAACATTTAAGAATTCGGGCCGGATGCGGACGTCGTACTTCCGTGCAATTTCAGAACCGTTTCCATAACATCCAAGAGTTGAACTAGGCGGAACGGTTTATACAAGATTGCATTCGCATGTAAACCAGCTTGCCGCGCTTTGACGATCGAATGACCAGGGTCATAGCCGAAGCCTGTCATCAGAATAAGTGGAACGACATCCATCATTTCCTGTAACCGCAACATCAACTGATAGCCGCTAAAATCCGGTAATCCAATATCGGAAATTATCGCATTGTAACTTGCATTGCCTTCGGAGTTACGAACCATAAAGACCGCTTCGCCTCCGGTCTCAGCAGTCTCGACAATACAGCCGAAACGTTCCAGCAATGAATGGGCGTCGTTACGCACCGATTCATCACTATCAACAACTAACACTCGCTGCCCAACTAAAAACGGATGACGTTCAATAGCCACGCCCGCGGGGACTGCTTCGGTCGGAGCCATGTCCTGACCAATCTTATGAATCACTTGTCGCACATCGCGCGCGTTCTGTAAAATTCGACGCAAACGCTTTTCGACTTCTGGCTCGTGACCGATATAACATTCCATCACGTTGACCGCATCGTTGAGAATCTTATCTATCGGCAGCGCGACTTCACGGTGAATTGCCTCGATGCTTTTTTGAGCGGCATTCGTTTTTTGAGCCACTAGTAAATCAAGCGTATTGAGTGCCATGGCGATATTACGAACAAATAGTTCCAAAAAGTGCATATCACTTTCTGAGAACGAATCTTCGTCTGGGCTCTCCACATTAAACGTACCAATCACAACGGATTGCCATTTCAGCGGTACCGTCAAAGAGCTTTTGGCACCGCTGAACGATTGAATAAATAGGGGATCGTTCGCTACGTCCTCGACCAAATAACTTTCGCCAGTCGCCGCTACATATCCAGTCACCCCATTGGCTTGCTTGCTGACTACCAATGAACGTTCGGCAGCTTCTTGATCGATTCCGGCGGACAATAATCCTTGCAGTTTGCCCGTCCCCTGGTCTAACAAGCGGATTTCCACATAGTCATAAGCCAAGATGGATTGCGTGTAGTGCAGGATATTTGATTTCAGTAATTCAATTCGGTCTTCCACATCCATTTGGAACACTTCTTCAGGCGACAAATTCGACAGCTCAACTCCCGCTTCGTGAATTGCATTCAATTTTTGTCGATATCGTTCATCCGAAGTCACATCCTGAACAAACACCAATATTTCTAAAGGCTCCTCAGATTCTACAAAACCTGACGCCACATCGGGGTCGGTCATCAATTTGGCTTGCACGCGAAAAAATTGTTCCGCTTTCGATTTAATCAAACATCGCGCGGCACGGGTTGATTTGATTGTTTTGAGGCACGGGCATTTCATTCCCCCGATAATCTCTCCATCACCCAAGGCATCATAAAGATTAAGGCCGACTGCATTTTCGCACTCGGCCCAGGTGTTTAGTTGTTGGTTTGCCCATAAGACATTCTGTTCTTCATCGACGATCGCGACACCCTGTGGTATTTGCTGTGTTGCCCGAATCAAGTCACTGACTTGGCTTAGATTCGAACCATCGCCACTGCGCCCTATAAAGATACCGTCAAAACATTGTTCTCGCATGAGACGGCGAGCATCGTTCCAAGTCGCCGCGACTTCTAAATCTGCCGCATTACGCAAATTCTCCGCTACTGACGATTCAGCTTCTGCGGGTGATCCTACGACTAAAATTTTGACACGTTCAGTCAACACTCAACTCCACGGTTACGGCGTCTTACCCGAGTGAGAATTTACACCATATCGATTAAATGGAGGCTTCTCTAACATCGACTGCCGCAAAGTGAAAAATCCACTATTATCCGCTTAGAAACACGCGTTACGCTCGCTTTACAACAACGCTCACCGTTCTAAGTACCTTCAATACTCTTAGTTTCTTTATACTCTCGCTGACAAGGGGCTCAACTACCCGTCTACAAAAAAAACGACCAAATATCGCATTTTTAGTTCCTGCTCGGCATAACCCGACCCTCAGCTATGATTCTTGTTGTAACCACCACTGTTTAGGCGATAAATATTACAACCTCTGTTTTATTGCCCCACCCCCAAAAACATCATCACGCCTCCACTGGTCACGACCATGTTAAAAGCGCTAATACTCGGACTCGCAATTTCCTGCCTGCTGCTTGGCATTGAGTGCTTAGTCGTCGAACAAATCAAACTAACACAGGGCAACTCCCGCATCGTGATCATCCCTGAAATATTTGGTTGGCTACTGATCGGCATTGGCAGTAGCACAACCCTGTATACATTAGTCAATCGATCGTCAGCACCAACAGGCGGCAGCGTCAACTTGAATATCTCCACCGAGATCGACACCGACGACCAGTCTGATTCGCATCACCAATGGGATGCCACCGACTATGACCTAACGGAACATTACCACGATGACGAGCAAGACGACGATGAGTCCGACGATTATAATGCCTACGACGACGATGCCGATGATACCACGGACGAAGAAGACTACTTCGAAACCGACGAGGAAGATGAATCTCAATCGGAGTTCGACCTTGAAGAATTCAATCAACAATTTGACAGCGACGAACTGCTTGAAGAATAGCGGAATCAGGACCAATTAAGGCATTCGGCAGGGTACAATTCCCGTGCCAGAGACAACTACGGAGCACTAGTACTTAAAATGGCTAAACTTCCCACACCTGCTAACCACCCGACTGCCGACGTCATTATCTATGATGGCGAGTGCCAATTCTGCACGCAACAAGTCCGTCGTCTGCATCGCTGGGACGGTAAAAACCGGCTAGCTTTTACCTCGCTGCATGACGAAAGTGTGGCCACACACTATCCCGATCTAAGTCACGAAGAGCTCATGCAAGCAATGGTACTTATCGACCAAAAAGACCAACGGCACCGTGGCGCGGCTGCCGTCCGCGTAATCTCCCGCAGGCTGCCTCGACTGTGGATTCTCGCACCGCTGCTACACATCCCTTTTTCCATGCCCTTGTGGCGGGCAGGATATAGTTGGTTAGCCAAACGCCGCTACCGCCTCAACTGCGACGACAGCAATTGCGATACCCATTTTCGGTAAGGGTTTCCGCTGTGCAACGCTACGCGAAATACTCAACGGCGTTACGAAAAATGGCCATGCCGGCGCCTTCGGCTTGCAGTCCTTCACGCGTCCAACGAGGATGCTGCGTGCCATCAATAAATCGCTCGGGATGCGGCATCAAGCCGAACACTCGTCCAGATGTGTCACACACACCTGCAACATTTAATTCGGCACCATTTGGGTTATCCGGAAATCCTGTGGCATCTTCTCCTGCGGGCGTCGTATACGCCAATGCTAATTGGTCGCGACTCTGCAAACTAGCAGCCACATGTTCACCAGCCATCACGAAACGCCCCTCCGCGTGGGCAATCGGCAAATATATCTGATCCATTCCCCGCAGAAATACACACTTGTCCGAAGTCGTCTTTAAATGAACCCAACGATCTTCGTAGCGACCATGGTCATTCCAGCACAGCGTCGCAGGTGGATCACCATTCTCATTATCATCAAGTAAGATTCCCGACTTAATGAGGACTTGAAAACCATTGCAGATACCCAGTAACAGTTTGTCACTCGCTTTAAACTCCCGCATCACTTCCCCTAAGTGATTGCGCATCTGATTGGCCAGAATCCGCCCAGCAGCGACATCGTCACCGTAGCTAAACCCGCCGGGGATACAGAGTATTTGGAAATCCTTTGTCAAATCAGGGTTTTCAAGAATTCGATTAATATGAATCCGTTGTGTCTCCGCACCCGCCCGCTCGAAAGCGTGTGCAGTTTCAAAATCACAGTTTGTACCAGGTGCACGTAAAACTAAAACTCGTGGTGTTGCCATTTTTCTCTCTGATTAAACCTATTTGGACTCGACGACCCTTCGCCGCGTAATTACCACCGTAGCGGTGATTGCCAAGCTTCTTTCAATTCAGCAATTGGCAAATCAACAACAACGACATCGCCCCGACTAACGGACAATTGCTCGGTTTCACCGACCGTCCCCAGTAACTTACAAACTACACCGGACATCGTCGCTTCAAATGCGTCTTGATTTCCAGGTTCTACTTCACAGACAAACCGCGTGTTGGATTCCGAAAATAGTTTTGTAACCAACTCGGTCTCGCCAGCAAAGTCGCCATCCGTTTCGACATTGGCCAAATCAACGTTTGCTCCTAATCCTCCAGCAAACGCCATTTCAGCCAACCCAACCGCTAAACCGCCTTCGCTCAAGTCATGACAAGCTCGTACCAATCCCGTCGATATCGCCTGATGAACAGCTCGAAAAATGGGGCGTGACAAACTCGTGTCAACTTGTGGTACTTGGCCACCTGCCATATTTCGCACAAGTGTCCAATGTGAACCACCCAACTCACAAGCGGTTTTACCCACCAAATAAATCGCGTTGCCACTCTCTTTGAAGTCCATCGTCACACATGTACGAGCATCATCGACTTGGCCCATCGCACTAATTAACAACGTGGAAGGAATTGAAATCGTCTGTTTTTCACCCGCCTCGTTAAAAGAGGAAAACTCGTTATTGAGACTGTCTTTACCTGAAATAAATGGTGTTTGTAAATCAACTGCCATGTCGTGACACGCCAACGCGGCGCGCACTAATGAACCGAGCGTCTCAGGCCGGTCCGTATAGCCCCAACAGAAATTATCCAAGATAGCAATGCGGTCCGGATTAGCACCAACAGCAACACTATTACGAATTGCTTCATCAATGCCACTTGCCGCCATGTGGTAGGTATCAAAATCACCGTAACGTGGATTCATGCCGCAAGAAATAGTTAATGCCCGCCACGAATCAAGGACCGGTCGTATAACAGCTGCGTCACCCGGGCCATCATTGGATACTCCGACCAACGGCTTAATCACACTTCCAGCTTGTACTTCATGATCATACTGACGAATTACCCATTCTTTACTTGCCACATTGAGGCTGCCCAAAATACTCAACAAATCGTCAGAAGCACTTGCCGAAGTTCCCTCGAAATCAATATCCGTAACTACCGGCGGCTGATAGAACGCTTCTCGCACAACTGGTGGTCGACCGTTGTGCAGAAAATCCATCGTCAAATCACCGACCACGTGATCTTCATATTTCAGAACTAGTCGCCCAGTGTCTTGAAACTTGCCGATAATATTCGCCGACACACCTTCGGATTCGCACAGATCATGGAACTCTTGCCAGTTTTCGTCCGGTACGCTAAAGACCATACGTTCTTGGGCTTCGGATATCCAGATTTCTGTGTAGTTCAATCCATCGTATTTCAGTGGGCACTTGTCCAGATACACTTCTACACCCAGTTCTTCACCCATCTCACCGACGGCACTGGCAAATCCTCCCGCTCCGCAATCTGTTACACAAGTATACAGACCGCGATCACGTGCTTCAATTAATACATCGAGTACCATCTTCTCGGTAATGGCATTACCAATTTGAACTGCGCCACCCGATAACGATTCACTATCACTCGTTAACTCAGCCGAACTAAATGTTGCACCATGGATGCCATCTCGCCCCGTGTGTCCACCAATTGCTACGACCCATTCACCAGCATGCGCTTCTTTAAATGACATTTCACATGGAATAATCCCCACGTTGCCTGCATAAACCAATGGATTCCCTAAGTAACGATCATCGAAATACAACGCGCCGTTAACCGTTGGAATTCCCATGCGATTACCGTAATCACGAACGCCAGAGACAACGCCCTTCATCACTCGCCGTGGATGCAATACACCAGCAGGTAAATCGTCTAAAGCAGTATCGGGGTTTGCAAAACAAAAGACGTTAGTATTACAGATCGGTTTCGCACCTAAACCGGTACCCATCGGGTCACGAATTACTCCACCGATTCCAGTATTTGCACCGCCATAAGGTTCAAGTGCCGAAGGATGGTTGTGGGTTTCTACCTTGAAGACAACATTGAACTCATCATTGAACGTAACAATGCCAGCATTATCTTTAAACACACTAACGCACCAATCGTCATCACCAAGTTCTTCGCGAATCTGAACGGTTGCTCCAAAGATAGTCTCTTTTAACATATTGTCGAATTGACGTTCACCATGCTCATCACGGTACGCAATCCGCCCAGCCAGTGTCTTATGACTACAGTGCTCACTCCACGTCTGTGCAACGGACTCCAATTCAATATCCGTCGGGTCGCGATCTAAATCCTTGAAGTGTTGTTGTATCGTCTGCATCTCCACCAAAGTGAGATATAACTGACCCGTCGCGCTGAGGTTTTGTAGTTCGTCATTCGTCAATTCTCGAATCGCCACGATTTTCAATTTGAATTCATAGGCGGCACCATGTTCTAACCGATCTAATCCCAAATTGCCGTAAATTACCTGTTCAATTGAATCGTTTGCCAAGATTTTTTCACTAATAACCTGTACCGTTTCAGGGTCAACGTCCGCCAGCCAATACTTACTAAAAGTCCGCACTTGTGTTGCCTGAACGCCACTATCTTGAATGCCTTTAAGCGCCGTCATAGCGACGGGATCCATGACACCCGGCTTAGGCAGAACGTGCACCAAACTACTTTCACCAATTGGAGATTCATTTAGCGCTGCGTCACCGACTTGAGCGACCACTGTTTTTTCAACAATATGATCTGACAGGAGCTTCGCTGCCAGTAGCTGCACTTCCGCTTCACTCAAATCACCTTCGAGTAAATACCCATGCGCAGCAACCACTCGCACCTGAGCGTCCAACCCCAGATCGACAATATCATTTACTATTTCCGCACTACGGCGGTCCACTTGCCCTGTCGCAGGGTATATATCAACTTCCCAAAGAACCACGTGCTTGTTTTCCTCGTTTAAGGTAACGACCAAGTTTACGATAATCGCCTTGCTCCAATGCGCAGCGAACTTGTTCAAGATTGTCTATGAATTGCTCCAAACTTTGAAGTACTTCCACGGAATTATCTCGCATGATTTGCACCCATAATTCTGCATCTGCACCAGCGATTCGAGTTGTATCCGCAAAACCAGTAGCCGCCAGTTTTAACTGCCCAGCAGTAGGAGTTGCCGCTAACACCGCTGCCACGGCATGTGGCATATGGCTAATCATGGCGACGCTACGATCATGTTCTTTGGTGCTCAACGAAACAACCGTCGCTCCAACATCTTTCCAGAACTTGACAACCTGCTTTTTTGCTTCCATATTTGTTTTTCGTTCAGGCGTAACCACGACAGTGCGGTTGACGAACAAATTACTCACAGCATGCTCCACACCAGGTTTTTCATTACCGGCTAATGGGTGGCTGCCAACAAAATGCACATCTCCAGTTTTACCCGTCAACGCCGCAACAATTGTCCCCTTGGTACTACCGACATCCGTGATCACAGCGCCTGACGGTGCATGTTGTGATATCTGTTCAGCCAGTGCGACAATGCAATCAACCGGAGTGCAAACAACGATTAGGTCAGCTTGAGACACGCCGCGTTCAATACTGGTAGTGGACTGCGTAATTGCACCAAGTTGAAGTGCTTTGCGTAAACGGGCTCGATTACGACCGATTCCAATGATGCGCCCCTTGAATCCACGCTCGCGCAGCGCTAAACCAATAGATCCACCGATCAATCCGACACCAAGAATTGCCACCACCGCAGGGGGCTTCATCGCGAAATCCTTTCCCTCGAGACTCCTAACAGCCCACAGAATACCACATTTAAAATATGTCTACCACCTATCGACGACAAACAACCAAATGAAAATATCAAACAGCTCATTTCGCTGTTACCGCGAATAACGCGTCTGTAACGCCGCTAAAACCTTCTGTTGTGAGCACCCACAAATTATAAGCGTGTGATACAATTAATTGAGCGGTTTCACATGAAATACTGCAAGCCGTTGTTCCTTAAACGAATTCCCCTATGCCAACTGTCTCTTCCAAACGACTCGCTGCTTTTAGCCAACAAATGGGGACTTGCCTCAATGCGGGGCTCGACGTCCGTAGTTCATTTGCGAATTGCGAAAATCTGCTCGGTAAAGGGCACAAGGCCAATTGCCTCAAAATTGCAAACATGCTTCAAGACGGCGACATGTTGCATGAAGCATTCAATGAATCAACTTCCACTTTTCCGCCACTGATGACCATGATGGTGGAAGTCGGTGAGATTTCTGGCAAAACCGAAGCCGCCTTCAAGGGACTCGCTGATAATTATCAACACCGAGTGTCCCTAATCCGGACATTTATTAGGGGAATCAGTTGGCCGATTCTTCAATTTGTGATGGCCACGGGAATCTTTGGCATTGTACTACTTGTATTTTCAATTTTCCTCGGCAATGGTGAAGCAGCTGACCTAATCCCTGCTTGGGTCGGTGACGTCAACACCTTTTATACTTATTGCGCTGTGGTCACATTGGTCTACACATTCGTCATCGGCACCGTGTTCGCCATTTATATGCAATGGCTCAATGTTGGTATTTTCTTGGGTGTCGTCATGAAGATACCCGGTATAAAAAATCCCTTTACGAATCTTGCGCTGTCTCGACTGTGCTGGACCTTTGGCCTCGTGCACAATGCTGGCGTAGACGCGGAACGAACTGCTGCCATGGCAATTCGTTCCACTGGAAACCCGATGTTCATCCGCGAACTGTCAGGCATCCTCGATTCGCTGCGGGAAAACCAAGAGTTCTACACTGCTTTTTCAGAAGCCAACAATTTTCCAAACAGTTTTTTAGCATCGCTGATGACGGCTGAACAAACCGGCACGATCACAGAATCGCTTTTACGTGAGGCCCAGCTTTACCGTGAAATCACTGAAACTCAGTTTACCTGGTTGACACGCGTTACCGGGGGAATCATTTATGGTTGTGTCGGAATTGTGGTCGTCGCCATGATCTTCATTCTCTTCAAAGCACTGTATCTCGACCCGCTCAATAATGCCTTGAACTTCTAATCACGACAACTACCGACCGCTCTATCGTGCGGCTAACTCAGCAGCTTGCGCGACAATGTCTAGTCCCACTAAATCACTGAATCCTCGTTGTAGTGCTCGCACCATTTCCCCATCCGCTCCAGTACCACAGGCTTGCCCGTTGCATTCACGAACTGCCCAGACACTGGGTGATGTGCTGCACAACATGACCTCGTCTGCTTCCAGTAAATCAGCGACGCTAAAATCTGCGTATTGAAAATCTACTCCTAGTTGAGCTGCTAGATTCTCCAATACTGTTAAACTGATTCCCGGTAGGATGTTTTCTTTTCGCGGCGAGACAAGACCCACATCTTTATTATAGATCAACAAATTAGCCGTACTGGCCTCCGCTACGTTTCCATGTTGATCTAGCAACAACGCCCGCGCGTCAGATTGTTTAGAGCGAGCTTCTTGATCGGCTAAATAATAATGCATGCGACTACGACACTTCAGATGTGAAGGCCAGCAGTTTTCAGGAACTTGACGGTGCGAACTCACTAGCAGCGAGACTCCGCTTGAGTACCAACTATGTATTTCAGCGAAAGGGAGAGCGGAAGTATACACCAATACGGTTGGTTCGTTCGTGGCGGCACGACCGGGAGTAATAAGTACAGCCAATCCTAAGTCTGAGCCCGTACCACACAATGCGATGTTGTGAGCAACAGTGTCAACCGCCGCAACCTGAACTCGCGGCAAAAGTTCCGCCGACGCAATGCCCAATGATTCAAGGCTCAATGCAAGCCGCGTAAAATGCTCATCGACTTGAAACAACTGACCGCCAAATGTGCGCAGTCGTTCGCTGATGGTCGTTCCCATGACAAAACCAATGTCATCTAGTTCAATACGCAATTCACCTTGGGGAACAATGTCATCATTGAACCAGGCAATTGGAGTCGGATTTGATCGGTCAGAATTCAACTGTCTTAAACTCACATCAAAATTGGGCGACAATATTTATTTAGGAAGTTTAACTGTTTCACGACTACAGGTGTAGGAGGAGCTAATTTGTGATACCTATTATAACGATTAGGAAATCTATAAAAACTTGTTAATTGCCCCGTTTTTTTCAGCTTCGCTCAAATAGTGAGCTACCTTTACATGGCTACTATTTCTTACCACTATTTTTAAACGCGAATCGATGGAGATTTCAATATGAAACGGCTACTCACACTAGGCCTGTTTGCGGTTCTGGTACTCAGTACCGTGGGCTGCTGCCGACCCTTTATCAAACGACCATTACTACGAGGCGGTCTTTTTAACTGTGACCCCTGCCAGACTTCTTATGAAGGCGGAGTAATCATCAGTGACGATGCTGTACCCGTACCAGCGGACGCAAACGCTCAATAGATTCGCTTATTCTAATCAAATATTGGTTTTGCCCACACCCTTTTCGCAGACCAGCGTACCCCCAGACCACTTAAACCGGTTCTACAGAATTTCCACGCATAATTATTATTGATTTTCCAACGCGTGGAATCTGAGGCCGGTTTAATGCTGCGCGTAATAACCCGTACCGCGTAATCGGTATATTTTAACATTGCTGCGCAGCACTGGCGTCCTTTTACTGTAGAAGCGTTTGCCGAACCAACGCGCTAACCAACAATTTGCCGAAACTAACCATAGCGCATAATATTTTGGCAAAGGGGGCAATAGTAAAAACTATGAAATTCACTGGATGCAAAAGCAGCGAAAGTTCAATCAACCGCCGGCAGTTCAATGGCGTCGCCACATCACTGGCACTGCTCGGTAGCACAACGGTCCGCGCCCAAGACGCCGTCTCAGAATTTGCCCCCGTATATCAACCGGGGACTATCAGGCACTATAAGATCGGTCTAACTCTGAGGGCACCCAACGCCTATTGTGCCAACGTCTATTTCACAGCCAATGTGCCCGCAAATTGGCCCGGGGAGCAAACAGTCAAAGTTGCCAATGAACAATTCACGAGGCATATAACTCAATACAAATATCGCGATGGGCTACACGGCCTCAAGCAAATGCTAGTTTTCATTCCCCAAGTTCCTGCTGGGCAAACCGCCATGGCACACGTCACCTTTGAAGTCATGAAAAACACCGTGCAACTACCCGCCAACGTCGACGGTCTAACAATCACCACAACATTGCCTCGTATCGTACGATATTTCCTAGGAGTCAGTCCGCTCATTGAATCGCGCAATGCTATCATTTTGAAGAAAGCAAATGAAATTACTCAAGACGCGACATCCGCTTGGAAACGAGTCGAACTTGTGTACGATTGGATTCGAGAAAATATCATGTACCAAGACGGCAAACGCAATAGCGCCTTGAGAACATTGCAAGCGGGGTTCGGTGAAAAGGAATCACTGACAAGTTTGTTTGTCGCGATGTGTCGCAATTTGAAAATTCCCGCCAGAACAGTCTGGGTGCCTGATCACAACTACGCAGAGTTCTATCTACAAGCGCCCGATGGTACAGGCCATTGGTTTCCTTGTGAGCTTTCCGGTCGTCGATCATTTGGTGAATTAGCCGACAACAAACCAATGCTGTTGCGGGGTGACAATTTCCGCGTGCCCGAGAAACAGACGCCACAGCGTTATGTAGCAGAACATCTCAAAGCGTCCGGCGGAGCGAAACCTCAAGTCCAATTCGTCCGCGAATATACACAGATCTAGATTCCGTGTATCCCAACTCCGAAACCTAGGCTCGTTATGAACCGAACAGTATTTCTACCGATGCTAACTCTAGCCGCTATGCTCTTGCTACTGCACCCATTTTCAACTGGGCTTTCTGCTCAAATGGCGACATTTCCGCCCCGACCGACCCACCAACGGTCGTTGGATAACATCGGTCTCGCGAATTCTCACAAACAACAGTGGGAAATCGGAATGACGATCAAGTCTCCGGGGGTGTTGACCGGCGTGAGTGGTACAGTCACATTGCCACTCGATTGGCCTGAACAAAAGGTTACAATTATCAAGCAAGAGGTACCAGCCGGAATTAAAGTTCAGCCGAGAATCATTGGCAGTGACGTCAAGCAGATGTTGATCACGATCGCTCGCGTCAACCCAACCCAAGAGTTGCGAATTAGTTTTACGGTCGAGGTAGAGCGTTGGTCGATCACCACGCCGCAGCGAACTCACGAGTTAAAAATTCCGGCAGTGGTGGCACCTGAGCTACGCAAGTATATGGGAATCAGTCCCTCTATCGAGACAACAAATCCCTTAATTGTCAAAGCATCGACTGGCATTGGAACTGCCGCAGAAAATGATTGGCAGCATGTCGAGATGATATACGACTGGGTGCGAAAGAACATCCGCTACGAGTTTGACAAAGAGCTCCAAGGCGCACTGACGGCGCTGCGTAGCGGCCAGGGAGATTGCGAGGAATTGACGAGTTTGTTTATTGCGATTTGCCGCAACCATGGGATCCCCGCACGTAGTGTATGGATTCCTGGACACTGTTATCCCGAGTTCTATTTAGTAGACCGCGCTGGCAACGGTTATTGGTTTCCCGCACAAGTTGCTGGAACACGCAGTTTCGGATCTATGCCCGAACGACGCCCGGTGTTGCAAAAGGGTGACAACTTTCGCATTCCAGGAAACCCACGTCCCCAACGATACGTTGCCGAGACATTCAAAGCCACGCGTTATTCTCAACCACCAACCGTGCAATTCTTCCGCCGCCAAGTCACCGCACCTGCCGTCAAATCCGACGACCCCTTTGCCCCTGTGCTGAAGTAATTTTTCCGACTTGGAATTTTGCGTCGATCTGCACACCCGCGGCGAGACTGCCGATATCGCCTCACCCTAATCGTTGGATTTGATCCGCATCGTTTTGCCGAACTGCAAGCAGTGCGGTCTCAGCGGGGGCCCTGGAATAACGAACCGACAGTTTATGAGAGGATTCAGTGCATGTGAATTATTCAAACGTGCAAAACGCTATTGGTAAGCAGGATTTTTACGTAAGTGTCTTGCCATTCTTTGCGCCTTGATTTATTCGCATTACGCATCGATAGAGTTAGTACTATGTTTTAGCGATACCAGAGATTGGCTACCTATCGCTTTTCGCCGGCGTAGTCCTCTTTTTTGGACTCTGCATGGCATTTGGCGAGCCAAAGCAAATACTCTACGACAAACTGTCCGCAACGTCCGTTGGGCAAAATAATATAAACCTTCAAATAACTTAAGCTTAATTAACTAGCAACATGTCTCTAGATGTGTTGTTAGTTTCCTAAAGCCGCCTTCAATTTTGCGCGTCACGGCGAAGATTAATGTTCCGAGGCGTGTTCAAGCGGATGTACCATTGCATCCACAGGTTTTGGTCGTAACCAAAATTCACGCCTTCCGGAACTATCGCCAAAATCGCAGAATGTACCGAACGATTCGTCAAGTATTGCTCGACAACCTTTGGTTTGCCACCAAAATTCAGACCGCCCAATCCTGGTTGGTTCGGCGAGAAGTTCGCGTTAATGTTATTACCACCACCCACCGTATAGGTATGCTTAGTACGCAGTGCTTTGATCAATGGCAATAACGCGTCCGCCATCGCTAACTCACCCAATGCATAGCCCCCGTTGTTTACCAATTGATTATCACTCGCATCTAACAACGAAATAAAGAAGAACATCGCTGAACGACTTTGCCACTTCCGTAGTTGACTCAGGCAACGTTGTCGCAAGACTTCGTCGGGGTCCATTGAAATACACTTCAGCATCGCCTCGACCGGAACATTGCCTCCGATAGCAATCAACACTTCGAGGTACATAAACTTCATGTCTCGTGACAACTGCACATGGTTAAGCCGCTCGGCCAAAGTCTTCGTCGCGCGATAATTTTTGATCGCTCTAATATTCGCGATCGCTTCGCCAGCCTTTGCCGGATTGTGCAAAATAGTAGATTCCCAACGCATAATCTTGTTGCGCCATTGAATCTCAGCATCTTCCACATCCTCATTAGCTTGTTTTACCGCCAGTTCTTGCTTGGTTCGCCAACGACCTCCATCACGTACGAAACCCTGTTGTCGCATCAAGACATCTTCTTTGCGCCAAAGTCCATTAATTTTCACGAAACCAAGTTTCTCACGCACCGCAGCATTATCTGGGTCAAGACGTAGGACCTCTAGCAAATGGAAATCCCGTTGTTCAAAGAGATTCACTGAAGCACATTTACGGGCCATATCCAAATGGCCAGCAACTGTATTGGGCACCTTGGGTAACGATTCCTCGTATTGCTGCAACACCTGTGGTTTGCTAACAACCTTGCGTACCTGTTTTGCGGACAAAACAAGTTTTCCAATCGACGTCTCAATTTCATAAGTCGTCCGCGGGTCTTGGTCAGGATTAAGCAACTTGCCTTCAATCGCACTACCGGTCGATAAGTGAAACGTTTCCGCAGAAACCATCACTGCGGCAAACTGACACAATAGAACGGTACAACAAAAGCGAATTCTTCTTGTGCTAATCTCCATCTCCCAATGCCTCTATAAATCACTTACTTTTAGTTAGTGCTACTACCGATAAGTATAGAACTGTTTGGTTTTAATGGCAAAGTATTTCTGCGTGAACCAATAACAACTTATTCGTATTTATCGTCAAGCCAACGACCTTTCGTTGAAACTATTAACGATTACCCGAGGGAACTTCATTATGTATGGAAGCAAATGGATACGTATCGGATCGCTTTTTGCTGCATTTGGTGTCACTTGTGGCGCTCTAGGGGCCCATGCCCTGAAAACACACCTCGCCACAGACATCATGCTTGATGTCCAAACTAAACAAACAATTCTGGACAAGTGGTCAACTGCAGTGCTGTATATCCTGATCCATAGCATAGCCATCATCCTCACCGGACTTGTATCAGTAAACGTCTGCTCAAAACTCCTCACCTACGCCGGTAGTTTCTTTACCGTAGGTATCATCGGATTCAGTGGTGGACTTTTGGTCTATAGTGCTACGCTCGTAATCAGCGGAACCGAGTTGTTACCAATCATCATCGCCGCCATTCCATTAGGCGGAATTTCTTTCATCATTGGTTGGTGTTGCCTGGCCGCCTCACTTTGGACTGGCAATACATGTAACATCAAAACGAGTAACGCCGACACCTAAAACCTGCGGCTGCTATACCGTTGCATAAAAAAACCCCGACCGAAGTCGAGGTCTGTTTCCAACAACCCATTTTAGCAAACCCAACTGGGATATTGCCATAGACTGCGAGAGGGTTTGTTGCGGCTTATAGGTCGTCCGCCGTGATACCGGTTTGACGTTTCTCTTCTTCCTCTTGGATAATAATCCGCGGAGTGACCATCATCATCAAACTTTCGGTATCGCGCCCGATACCGACGTTTTTGAACAAGCGACTGATGTACGGCAACTGAGCCAGCATCGGAACACCACGTTCAGATCGGCCTTCTGCAAGTCGCTTGATGCCTCCCAGCAAAACTGTACCTCCATCGGGAACACTAACTGTGGTTGAAACTGAAGTAAAGTTAAACGTTGGTAACTGTACCGTGGTACCACGCGAAGTTTGTGCTTGGTTATTACGGGTAACTGGATTTCCAGCGGCATCCAAAACCGTTTCACCGGTGCTCGTCGTCGTTTCACCGTCGAAGGTAAACTCTTCAACGTTACCAATTCGGCTAAAGAAAGGCACCAATGTCAGTCGCACGAAACGACGATCTTCCGAGACCACGGCTTGCACGCTCATTGTCGTACCCTCACCAAGCACAACGATAATCGGTTGGTGTGCAACCGCAAAGTCACCCACAACTGGTGTGAGTCCTGTCACAAAAGGTCGTTGACTTAGATCGCTTACTGATGCTGTTTGACCATTAAACAAAGTCACTTTTGGTGCGGTCAGCACGTTACTTCGAGTATCACCTTGCGCTGCCTCGAGCAAGAAAAACACTTCAATGTCACTGAGAATTGCGAAACCAAACTGAGCGGCCGTTCCAGCATCATACGCTCCAAATTGAGGTATCGCCGATGCATATGCATCGTTCTGGTCAAACACTAAGTCCAAGTCAATGGTTGGGCCTTGACTATCCAAACCAAACATCGCAGATGGGCCACTGTCGTCTTGAATTTGACTTGGATCGACGTTGTCATCGATTTCAAAGTCGAAGTCGATCCCAATTCGTTCGAAAAAGTTGTCCGTCAAGGTAATCATGCGAACTTCGATCGTCACCTGCAAATCTTGCGACTTACGCAATTGTTCTAGCAAGTCACGAATATCTTCATGAACCTGCTGTGTAGCACTGACAACCAAACTTAGGTTGCCTGGGAATGGCTGAATCGTTCCCGAACCACCTTGATCGTCCCATGAAAGCGGTTCAATCGTTGATTTAATCAGGTTGATTAAAGTGTCGAAGTCGGCTTGAGCCGCTCCACCCTGCCCACCAGCGGACATCGTTGGATTATTACCCAAGGAACTAGCACCAGGCATAAGCCCGTCTAGCGGCATTTGCCCAAGAACCGATGAATTCTGAGATACAGCACCAGTAAGGTTTGCTGACGCGAAGTTCATTGGCATCTTCGCGCTGCTGCTATTCATTCCATAGTTTTGGTTAGCAGCTCGAATTGCGGCAGGTAGCCCAACATTAAAGCCCGGCACAAAGTTTGGAATTCCAATGACAAGATCCGCAACATTATACACATTTTGGTAAACCTCGAGGTCCCTGGCTTGTTCGCTCGTAATCAACAATACTTCGTTACGGATAACGTAACTCAATCGCAACTCGTCTAAGATTAAAGCCAACGCACTGCGGAATGACACCGGCTGAGACAGCGTAATCGAAACAGGAGTTTCACTCGTGACTCCCTCAGCACCAATGCCTTGAGCGTCAACATGAACGTTAACACCCGTCATACGCGCCAATGTATCTATCACAACACTTAATGGTGTGTCAGTGAAATTGACGTCAACTGGCTGTGCCAAAGCCTGCTGAATTTTCAACCCAGCCGGCGATAGATTTGAACCCGTGCGTTCTAATAGTTTTCGACGAGATGCGGTTAACGATTCCCAGTTTTTCGCATCAAAGCGTAGCGGCAATCGAGTATCCATTGGCAATTTCGAACGATCCACATCTTCTAGTGCGTCGAATGTCGCTTGTTCGTACAAGTCACCAAAGGATTGCTGATCAGCATGCCGGCGGATAAATTTGCTCTTCCAGATCAAATTTTGCACAACCGCATCATTAGGGGCAATCGCTTTGGCCTTTTTTGCGACGACTTCAGCTTCTGCGTATCGTCGTTCATCCAACAATGAATTAAAATCATCGACCAAAATTGATATCTGGTCGCGGTTTTCCAGAACATCAGCCTGAGCTTGCTTAATGCGTGCCAGCGTTGCTTGATTTTTTTCATCTAGCTCTATATCCGACAGATTCGCTGTCAAATACTGCTCCAAGCTCGTAACACTGCGGTCAACAATCGCTAGCAGACGCCCTTTGTTGGCTTGGTCCAACTCGGCGGTTTCTACTTTATTTCGCAATGCCAACAGGCTCTCCATCGCACCGCGCGGATTGTCTGCAGTCATATCTTCAGCGATCTTCTGTTCCGCCATAATTTCACTAAACAACTTTTGACGCAACAATTGCTGTGTTGCATCAATCCGGTTTAGCGGATTCGCTGCATCCAAGACACCACTGCCTCGATTCACACCAACTGAAATCAAACGAATCTTTTCTTGTATGTCTCGCCGCAGGACCGGATCAACGTTGGCCTGATACCTCCAGGCCTCTTGGAATTTAGCTAAGGCTAGCGGTCGATCCTGTGCTTGTAACGCGGCAATACCTTGTTGATACAAACCGCGTGCTTGAGCTGAAACCTGTTCATTACCACCGAATTGAGCAGGGGTTGAATTCGCAGCAACCGTTACTTGACTCGGGTTCTGAGCAGGGCGATATATACTTGGCCGAATAACACCAACGCCAGGTTGACCTGAAACGACTTGTGTTGCTATAGCAGGTGTCATTTTATCTAAACGTAATCGCACTTGCCAAGTCCGCAATTCGCTACCGACAAAAGCACTATCAGGAACTCGCAAACCTTCCGCTCGAACCAACGCTTGCTGAGCCGCCGTGAAATCACCACGATCCATTGCAACTTGGCTAACGCTCAACAACTGCAATACCTGCTGTTTGGCATTCGAAATCGCAACATTGGCAACCGCTGTCCGTGGACGAATTATCAATTGATTTTGAGGAACACCAGCCTGCTGCAATTCTGCCGCCAACTGATTAGGACCGAATTCATTATTCCCAAAAGGAACTCCAAAACTAGCAGCATGATGGTACCAACCCACAGCCGACTTAATATCGCCTACTCGTATCGCATTGCGAGCTTGGCTCAAAGCAGTCACAGCTTGCGATTTAGCCTGTTGAGCATTTAGCCTCGGTGCTGCTATATTTTGATTGACTTGCGAAACGTCGCCAACGCTGACTTGTGCGGGTTGCTGCTGAGCTGCCACTTGCATTGCTGCTCGCACTTTCTGCGGTGTATCCTCAAACCGCACAGTCAACGCATCGTATTGTGGATTCAACCGCTCAGCTTTAGTTACATAATCGCTGGCCAATGCATAATCGCTTTGTTGTATTGCTTGCCTTGCTAGCTTGAGCCATTGTCCGGCTTCAGCACGAATTGCTTTGCTCTCGGTTACCGTGGCCTGCCCTTTCACAACGGTCTGTTGTGTGAGGCCCACAAAACATAGATTCACAGCTAGGGCTGCGATCAGAATTCGATATACCGGTTTCAATGCAAAACTCCTGTTGGCGTATAGTAAATATTGAGAAGAATTATTTTTCATTTTTTTCCCGTGAGGGTCACTTTTATTTGCGAACTGCTTCAACATGGATTAACCACCATTTTGCCAAGCTGACTGACTGAAAACTAAAAACTAACGTTTTAACCTACAAAAGTGCGACCCCAAGTCACTTTTAACAATAAGTTTTCTCACAATTTACTCCGCAAGAATTTCCTTTGTGGGCTGTAATTAATGTTGTTTGGCATATGGGTCAAGGTCACTTTCACAACAACACCGAAAAGTTTTGGTGAACATGTCCATCCTGGTCGATTTATTAGCTAATCCAAGTTATCAATCAGCGCCTATAATTACCCATAGCGACACCGCAACTGCTTTTCTTAAACTCGTAGTAATTCATCACGCAGGGAAATACAAGCTTGCAATCCAAACCTCACAAATCGAACTACGCATGGATCTATTCGTTGATCCTCCATGTCGTTTTGTTTGTAGCGATCGCTCTATTGTGGTCGCAAAGCAGTCCCACAGGAATCGTCGCCAGTGAGTCAGCGCGTGAAGTCGGAATCGTCATTGCCCAAAACCCCAATGCGAGTACAACAGAGTACTTTCAAGAATCCGATCTACCCGCGACAACCGACGACCAGCAAAACAACCAAGAAGCCGACAACGTCGGGGGCAGCGCAGCGGCACCTAACGCGTTACCCGACCTAGAACTGCCCGACATTGACCTCCCTGGCTTGGCAAAATTAAACGCTCCGGTTGCTTTCGGAGCGATCGAAAATGCATTGTCACCAAGCCAGCTTGCGGGCGGCGTTAAAGGCGAGCACCCGTCAGATGCTGCCATCGCTGCTGCACAGGCACGCTTACCGCAAGTCTCTGGTCCTAGTGGGCCAAGCCTGCAGGTCTCATTGTTTGGCAGTGCACCGGCTGTGGGGCACAAGTTTGTTTTTGTCATCGACCGCAGCAAGAGCATGGGCGGGCAAGGACTAAATGCCATGGCGGCCGCTCAGCAACAACTAGCATCCACACTGCAGAGTTTCAATAAGCAATACCACCATTTTAATATTATTGCCTATCATCACCGACCAACGTACTTCAAAAAAGGAAACGTCCTTGCCAAATCAACGCCTGAAATACTCCAAACCATATCACCGTTCTTTAATGGTTTGGCCGCATTCGGTGGTACCGATCACGAGATGGGATTACTTGCCGCACTGCGTTTTAAGCCGGACGCAATATTCCTGCTTACCGATGGTGGCGATCCAGGACTAAACCGCGCACAAATAGGCGACCTCACCCGACACTGCGGATCGCGAACTACCGTACATGCAATTCAATTTGGTTTTGGACCACTCCAAGATGAAACAAATTTCATGATTAAGATCGCCGCAGCAACGGGTGGGAATTTCCACTATGTAAACATGAGAGAGTACAAAGACACCCAATAGAACACAGGCAGCATTATTACGAAACACAAACTCCAACCTTAACCAAACGGAGCTTTGACATGGCCGCACTTACTCAATTTGTCGCCTTGCTTTTATCAAGTTTTGGTGGAACAACCGCCGAAGTAACAATCACCGACTCAGTCGACTTGATTGAAGTCAACCATCATTTCGATGAGCACGGGCGTCTCGTCATGGAACAAGTTGTTTTCTATAAGTGGTGTCCGCTCAAGAGTCGTTACCGAGTTTGTGACTGGCGACCACTGAAGTCACTGCAACAAATTCCTCGCAAAGACTTTCGCCGCAACATTTATGAGGCGAACTGGAAAGATGGACGACATTTTCGTCACGTAACGGCACCTCAGTTTCGCGAAACGTGGACCGCCTACGATCCGGAACTTACTGACTCACTGATAGCGCCCAAGCAATACCGACAAGTCCTCGCTAAACCAACCATAAAACCACGCTAACGGCGGTGCCGAGGATTTCGCCTGCTGGAGTTTACCCGCCGCACAGACGCCTACCGTCACAAAACCGGTTTATGTCAAATGTGATTGAACGTGGGCGTAACGCATCACGTACTCAATCGCCTTAACCATTTGGTCACGTTGCACCTGATGCACATCAATTGCATCGCCGACGTGGCGTAACATGGTTAACGTCAGACGACCGCCAAGATGCTGCCTGAATTCTTCCAGCCCACAAAACAACGTATCCACGTCCGTCAATGACCCATCGGTCAAAGTGAACCCGAGATCCGTCAAACATTTGAGAACCTTTTCCGGTACGGTGGAATCTAACCCGTGTACTAACGAAGAATAAACGGTATCGATGGCCACGCCAATGGCAACTGCCTCACCATGACGCAAGGCAAAGCCACTCATGACTTCCATTTTATGCGCCGACCAATGTCCGTAATCTAAAGGGCGCGCCTCCAAAGCTTCATATGGGTCGCCTCCCTGGGTTATATGGTCTAAGTGCATCTTTGCTGATTCTTTGATGACCGACAAAGCGATTTCCATATTACGCTCGCGGATCTTGACCGCGTCGTTGCAGATCTTTTCAAACTGTGCTGGATCTTTAAGCAACGAAACTTTCACGGCTTCCGAAAACCCACTGATGAAGTCTCGATTGGATAACGTCGTCAACAACTCAGCATCATTGATCACAGCCCACGGCACAGCGAACGCTCCCATCCAATTTTTCTTCTGGAACAAGTTCGTGCCGTTTTTAACGCCGACGCCCGAATCCCCTTGAGCCAACGTCGTCGTCGGCAATCGCACCAATCGCAACCCCCGATGGGCGATCGCTGTGGCGAACCCTACCGCATCTAACACGGCGCCGCCACCAATAGCAATCACATAACTGCGGCGGTCCAAATCTCCGGCATTGAACACTTTCAACATGCGTTCAATGACATGCACGTCGTTCTTAACGTCTTCTCCACCCGGCACAAGTTGAACACTGCCTACACGTTTAATACGGTCGGCGTTACTATCGATGAAGCGATTTATTTTGTCGAGTAAATCCGGTGTAGCGTCAACCACGTGCTGATCAACCCAAAATTGCACACGGACTGCTTGATCCTCAGACGATTCTAATACTGCGGCCAAAACGTCACGATCTTGCCCAAAGACATCCGTGGTAAATCGCAAACGATGGGTCTGCGGTACGACGAATTCAACATCAATTTGATCGGACACCACGGTTATTTCTCGCTATTCGTAGAGGTTTTTTTCTATGGATCTTTGGCTTATTATACCGCACCCACCTACGCATCTTGAAGGCGGCAAATCCCTAGTTTCCCCATTTTTTTAGGACGTCAACGCCTATGATGATTCGGGGAGATCGCAGAGTTATTAATCAATCTGTCGGTAACACCTTTACCGCAAAGTGTGATGGCCATGCTGGTGGCGAAGATCGTTAACGTATTGTAAAGCAGTTGGGTCTAATTTGAAAAACTTCACCAATTGAGACTTGGAGCAACCAACAAGGTCGCTAAAACCCTGCAAATCCCCCTGCTCCTGCACAATATAATCAAGCGCCTCACTCAACATCGCCGGAAAATCGTTGTGGTGTTTACTGATCGTGATCCGTTGGGCCTGCACACGCTCGTTCCAACATGTGCTGGGGTTGGACACAGCATCGCATCGCACCTCGAGGGCCAATCGTAAACGCAATCGAAACATCGCCTGTTTTCGATTCTCCTCCTGTACACGCCGCTCACTCGCCATTGCTGAAACGCCTGTCGGAACATGAGTGTACACTACAGCAGTTTCAACTTTATTACGATGCTGTCCTCCTGGCCCGCTGCGGCGTTGCCTGCGTGATTTACACTGACTTAGCAAATCATCCAACGGCAGCGTAGCGGGGTGTGGTCCTTTAATTTCGTGCATTTATCAATCTCGATCTACTGAGCCCAGCAACCGCAGAGCATTCAACACGACCAACAGCGTCGCCCCCGTATCGGCAATCACAGCTAACCACAAGTAAGCGTGCCCAAACACTGCTAATCCTAAAACGACTATTTTCAATGCCAAGGCGAACAGTATATTGTTGCGTATAGTCCGTTTCATTCTCCTAGAGTAGCGAATCAACCAAGGCACTCTTGTTATATCATTTCTCATCAGTGCGATATCCGCAGATTCTAAGACAACATCCACTCCCAACGCCCCCATGGCAATTCCGACCTGAGCTCGAGCTAACGCGGGCGCGTCGTTGATCCCATCACCGACCACTGCCACATTATATCCTTCGCTCAACTCGACAACCAGCTCCATTTTTTGAACGGGCATTAACGCTCCGTGCCGCTGAGTCACTCCAAGCTGATCACCAATACAATCAACCGTCGGTTGTTCGTCACCACTTAGAATAACGATCTGCCGTACCCCTAAAGCTTCTAATTCTTCTATCGCACTGACTGCGCCTGCTTTCAGAGGATCCGAAATTGCGATCATTCCCAACAACGTTGTCCCCTGCCCTACTACGACAGTTGTCAAACCAGCCGTGTCGCTTTCATCTACCAACGGATTAACCAAGTCACTTTGACCCAACAGTTGTTGTGCCCACCGTAGACTTCCAATCCACGTCGCGGTGCCATTAACCGTTCCCTGGACACCACACCCAATCACCGATTCAGAATGTTCTATCGACAACGGCGTGATTCCCTGAGCTTTAGCATATGCCACGATTGCCTTACCCAATGGATGTAAACTCTGCGATTCGAGCGCCGCTGCATACCCCAGCAATTCTTCTTGGCTTACATCACTAGAAGTCCAAACATCCTCACACAGTGGACTTCCCTCAGTTAACGTCCCCGTCTTGTCCAAGCAAACCGCGTCGATCGAGGCCATCGCTTCCAAAAACTGACCGCCACGAACGATAACACCACGTCGCATACACTCAGTCATTGCGACAACCACTGCGACTGGCGTCGAAATCACCAAGGCACAAGGACACGCAACGACTAATACGACCAGAGAAATCTTGAACCACTCATCAAAGGGCTCACCAAAAATTAACCGAGGAATCACCATCAAACTCAAAGCAATCAACATGACCACCGGTGTGTAATAAAATGAGAACTTATCAACCCAGCGTTGTATTGGTGCTTGCTTTGACCTCGCTTGACTCACCATGCTCATCGTTCGCGAGAGAGTCGAGTCGTTGACGCGCCGCGTCGTGCGGATTTGAATAGTACTTTCAATATTTGTCGTTCCGGCAAACACGCTGTCACCCACTCGCCGTGTAACCGGTAACGATTCTCCGGTCAACGATGCTTCGTTGATATATGTTTCCCCACTGGCAACCTCCCCATCGAGCGGAATCATTTCGCCGGCCCAGATTTCAATCAACGTTCCAATTTCAACCTGCTCGACTACGACCTCAACCGCTTGGGCATGTCCCGATTCCAAACATCTCGCTATCAAAGGCGATTGCAATACGTGTGTCCGCATCGCAACCAAAGCTCGATTCATACTCCATTGTTCGAGCCCATTAGAAACGGCGAACAGAAAAACAACCATCGTAGCCTCAAACCACTCACCTAACACCAACGCACCAATTACCGCCACGAACATCAACAAGTTCATGTCAGGGCAACCACGCACAATTGCCCGCCACGATTTGGGTAGAATCCAAATCAGACCCAAGGCGATGCTCAGACCGTAAAATACCTGAGTAAAGGGAGTGACATCTTCAGTGATCCAATCGATGTATCCCTTGTGAGGAATAAACGCCATCGCGTGAAAAATTATGCCTGCTAGCAGTGTTAATCCTGATAACCATGTGGTCGCGGTGCGGATAATGTCTTTTCGTGTGCGGACGATAGCTTCGTGTCGCACTTCCCGCCAAGGATTGGCTGTCATTCCGATCGCATCGAGTCGCCGAATCAGCCCCTTGATCGACAATATCGTATCATCGTGCTGAACATTCAATCGGCGACTAAAAACATCAAATTCCAGCCCACCTATACCGGCAGATCCCTCAAGTTCTCTGCGTATCAACAGCACTTCTTCGGGGCAGCACAATTCGGTAATGCGTAAACTGATCCACTTCATTTAGTGATTGTTCCTGCGAATAACGACTCTCCAAACTTTTTTAACATTGCTTTTTCGCCGGCAGTACCGTAATCGGTACCATCTAAACAACTAAACATGTTTTTGCAAATGCGTTACTAGCTATTTAAAAACTCCTGGCAATCCACTCTAAAAAAACATGGCATGCACATGGTCGTTAGATAACCACTACTGCCAGACAGCTTGGCCCTCGCCCGCCTGAATCGAACCGATCACCCAACTCTTTAAATCACTGTCTTTCAACATTTTCTGGATTTTGCCAGCGTAATAGGGGCTCACTACCAACACCAAACCACAACCCCGATTGAACACGCGATCCATCTCGTCTTCTTCAATCTCACCTAAATCACGAATCCAATCAAATACAGGTAAGACATCCCAACTGTCCCGCTTGATCGTCGCCGTAATATTATCAGGCAATATCCGTTCAAGGTTCTCTAACAAGCCGCCTCCAGTAATATGGGCTATACCATGTACCACATTTTTGACTTTATAGTGGGTCAGGATCTTCTGCAAAGCACGCGCATAGATCTTTGTGGGACGCTGCAGAACTTCACCAACCGTCATTCCCAGTGATTCCACGTGATCATCGATAGCTAACCCGGCAATTTCAAAAACGACTTTTCGTACAAGACTAAAGCCATTTGAGTGTACGCCATTGGACTCCACACCGATAACGACGTCATCCGCAGCAATTGCTTTACCGTCAATCAATTGGTCTTTTTCAACAATGCCAACACAGAAACCTGCTAAGTCATAATCGCCGGCTTGATACAGATCGGGCATAATCGCTGTTTCACCTGCCAGTAATGCACAATCTGCTTCAACACAACCGTCACTAATCCCCTGCACAATCTGTTCAAGTTGACCTGGATCGTCATGGCTCATCGCCACGTAATCGAGAAAGAACAATGGTTCGGCACCACAACAGATAATGTCGTTGACACACATTGCCACAAGATCAACGCCAACCGTGTCATGCTTGCCGGTCATTTGAGCCAATTTAAGCTTCGTGCCGACACCGTCCGTGCCTGAAACAAGCACTGGGTTTTTGTACGATCGAGCAAACAGGCCGTTGTTAAAATCAACCTGAAACAATCCAGCGAAGCCGCCATCGAGCCGCATGACTCGAGGTGAGTAGGTGCGCTGCATCAACTTCGGCAAGCGAGCCATCGACTCCGCATAAACCTCGAGATCAACTCCCGCATCCTTGTAGGTGGCTTTCGCCATGTACTGAGTTCCTTGAATTGCTCGTTTCGTTTTAATGAATATTGGAAACGTCATTCTAGCAACTCTTTGAATCTCGTGGGAGGAGACTAGAGCTAGGAGAACGGTATATTAACAATCGAATTCATCCATTGGTGCAAATTCGCGGCTAAAAACCTCAAAACGAATATTACATTCCCGAATCTAATAGGGAATTCAATCGCTGTGCGGAATACACTGAATAAATATCGTCGTCGGCAACTTGTTCACTACCGACAGCTGTTGACGCGTTACTCGCAGCATCACGCGCCACCGGAATATCCGTGAGAATCTTTAATATGCCTGCCGTGGTATAAGCCCCGACGAATGTTCTCGGGTTCTCGCGATCCTTTGGAAAATAAAATGCGATGATCGGTAATTGTTTGCCTGTCTTTAACTTCACAATCTCCGTTTCAATTTGTTTCCCCGTAACCGTATCCAGCTTGGTCCAATCCGCCACCATTTGAACAACTCCGCGCTCATGTAACGCAGTCTGCACCGTGTCGGTCTTGAGAACTGTTTTTTCAAGTGTCTTACAAGTAAGGCACCAGTCCGCGGTAAAGTCGACCATCACATATCGACGTGAATCCAAGAGCCATTCCAGCCTCTGAGCTGTGTATACATTGTCTCCTTTTTCGTTAATCACGAACTCGCCGCCTGCCGACGAAGCAACCTTTTGCTCGATGTGGGACTGAAACTTTTCTTCCATGTAATCGCCAAACAGTGTGAAACAAAACCATCCGGCGACAGCAGCAAAGGCTAATGCTGACGTGCGACTGCGCAGTTTCGCCGCGGAAGTTGCTGTAAACGGAATACGTCCTAACCACCAACAAGCCGCCCACAAAGCAAATAGGAAGCCCATCGTTGGAACAACTAAACCGGGATGGATATAAGTCATGATGAAAACAACGGTTCCCAACAATATATATCCCATCAGTTCCTTAAATGTTTCCATCCAGGCACCTGGTTTCGGCAGGAAATTAACTAACTTGGGAAAGGCACCAATCACGATATAGGGAAACGCCATGCCTAAGCCCAGAGCAACAAATACTGCATATACGTTGATCATGCCGCTAGCACCGGGGTTTTCGGCCATTTGCGTAGCACAATAAGTAAACGCGACCGATACGCCAGGGCCACTACAAGGAATGGCTAACAGTGTCGTGATAATTCCTTTGGTGTACGCTGCCAACGGGCCTTCTTTTTCTGATTTTTCAGCGATCTTTCCAGATCCCACAAATCCTGGAATCGGGATTTCCCAGACACCAATAAAACTCAAAGCCATCACAAAAATGACAGCAACCATAACGATGTTGAAACTATCATGCTGATTTTGTTGCCCCCATCCGAGCCCCATGAATAAAGCTAAGGTTGCAAACACTACGAACACACTCATCAGACCTAGCGAGTACCACAGGTTCAACGTGAAAACGCGTCGCCGTGATTCACCTGCTTGTTGCGCAAATGACATCACCTTCAATCCGATCACCGGCAGCACGCAAGGCATGAAGTTCAAAATGAAACCACCGAGCAATGCTATCGCTAAAAGCCCAGCTAATGACGTTTGTGTTGTTGGTGGTGGTGTCCCCGCAACCGCTACTGTAGGACTAGTCGACTCGCCATTCGTTTGGGGCGCGTCGGGCGGATCGACCGCAGCGATTTTTGGCGGAGTGCTCATGAACGACTGAAAAACGTCACCCAGTGAACTATCTAATTCGGCAACAATCCGCAGATTTTGTGGAGTACACGTGCCGAGGTCATCAGTACACGCTAGTCCAACAAGAGCAACAACCACTTCTAACTGTTCGCCCGTCGCTAGTAGCGACTTGTCCACTTGAATTGGAATCCACCAATTCATCGTGCCCTTGATCTCCTCGACATCTAAATCATCGTAAACCTCGTAGTGATGTATTTCGGGTTTCTTGTCACCGCGAACTGCGCCAGCAACCTCAACTCCTGCACTGCCGCTCACAATGAGTCCCGTGGGTAACGGGCCACCCGGCTTCTGACCCAATGAATAAATGTGATACCCATCCACGACAGTAACAGTAAATCGAATTTGTCCTGCGCCAGATTTTGAATCAACGAAATAAATCGCACTGCCGCTAACTAGCGGGCCGGCGGGAGCACCAAACCCATCGCCTAATCCACCAAACGCTCCTGCCGGCGGTGGATCACCAATTAATTCGCCAATTGATTTTATCTCGTCTGGATGATCCTCAACATCATCTACAGCAGGTTCAGGGTCTGTAGTTTTAATCTCCCCCGCATACGCCGCTGTCAGACTGAGATCCGCCGGTTGACAAATACCTAGGTCATCCGTACAGGCTAATCCGCTGTAGCTCACATTTAATTTCAATTCCGCGGGGTTTTCCACAGCAGCAGCAAACTGCAATGAAGCCTTCCACGCCACGGATCTTTTATGCTCTTCAACAACTAAATCAGGAAACACATCATAGTCATGCAGTTCAGGAGGTTCGGTGGGGCTGACTGCACCAAGTTGCACATTGATGCTATTCTTGCCGAGTTTGATTTTGCTGGGTATCGGACCGCCAGGCTTTTGAGTTACCGAATACACATGAAAACCGTCAGTAATCTTTAACTGCACGGTCAATTGACCTTCGGTTTTTGAGTCTGCGAGCATTTTGAAACTCGCCGTACCAGTGACAATAGGTTTGTCAGTATCGGGAGTGCCAAACTGAGCCAGCGCGACATCCGTTGCAACAGATACTGATACCAGCAGTGCTATCAGCATCATTGTAAATCGCTGCAAGCTATTTCCTTTAATATTCAATCTTCCGCTCCTAATTGTCATTTGCTAACCAACATTGCGATATCCACCGACGAGCAGTGAAACGTCCATTCTAATAGAACCATCTGATAAACCATGCTATCGCTGCAGAGAATTGTCCATTATTGCCTTGTTAAATTGCAGGTTCACACCGCCGTACAAGTCTGTGCAATCGCTGCCGAACCGCCTCCTTGTCCAAGAAGAATCGCTGCTCTAGCTCAAGCCAGATCAACCATTGTATGCCCGCCAATATTACGTACCCACGATCATAAAGTTCGATTAGGCTAAGATCCAGTTCATTTAGCTCCCTAAACTCGCCGTAATAGCTAATTCCGCGTCGTAATACCTCAGACGAATAATCGGCATAACTTCCAAACAGACGAGCGATATCGAGGCACGGACTCTCTAGCTTCATCGCTCCGAAATCAACAATTCCACTTACTTCATCATTTTTGAACAGGACATGGTCGGACCAAATATCGCCAAAAATTGGGATTTGCAACACGAGCACAGTGCGCACCAATTCTAGTTGCTGTCGCAGTGCATGTGCGTGACATCGAAATTGGTCTAGAAGCATCTTCTTGACACCGCTGTCGATAACGCCCGATACGTCTTGAGTCCCTTGCAACTGCTCGAATTGCGTCGCCCACAAACGATCAATCATGTTACAGCGAAAATCAACTGCCGGTGACATTCGCTGCTGCTGAGACAAAGAACTTGTCGCATTGTGAAATTCAGCGAGCGTCTTCGCTGCCGCTCGCAATTGGTCATCATTGATTTCTGTTTCCACTATTGGTTCGCCTGGCATCCATAGGGACAACTCCCAATGAGCATTGTCCGCGCGGCACATGGATTCTCCATGAACGGTTTGAATCGGGAACGCTAACGGTAAATCCGTGTACCGTCGAACATGCTCTAGTGTCGGGTAGATCACATTAGCTTGAGAGCGAGTCGGCTTGTTGTTTGGCCAACGTCGCAAGCAATACTCAGTCACCCCGACGGTGATCTTCCAAAATTCCGCACCACTAAAGCCACCGGCGGCGCCCAGCGTTTCCATCTCCTGATTATTCGGGCTAGACGATGCATGCCCGATATCATAATTTTGCAGAACTCGTATAATTGAATCAGACATTAAGTAGAACCAGCCGGTAAAGCATCGAACCAAATGAAGTTAGTAGTTGCCATTATACAACCGACACGGCTAGCAGCAGTGCAAGCAGCGCTAGAAAAAGCGGGCGTATCCCGCATGACCGTTTGTGATGCCCACGGGTTTGCTCGGCAACGCGGACAAACTGCGACGTTCCGCGGGATGGAGTACAAAACGCACCTACTGCGCAAAATAACGTTAGAAATTGCTGTCAACGACGATTTTGTTGAACGTACGATCGATACGATATGCAAGGCAGCCAAAACGGGGCAAGAAGGCAATATTGGCGATGGAAAAATCTTCGTGCTGCCACTCGGCGAAGCCCATGATTTAGGCGCCGCTATTTCCGGTCCCGAAGCACTATAAGCCTCGCAAACGCTCATAACAATTCACTGCGTGGGCGTTCAATCTCGGCTAAATAAACCAGACAGCATTTCATTGAATTGCCCGTTACTGACAACTTGGTCAAATCCAGCTTCACTCGCAGCATCCAGCTTCGCGAGATGAACATGCGATCCAAATGCCATGGTGTGAGGTTCGCGGTCCGAAGATTCGACGACTTCCATTACATGCCGCGGAATAAATGCCGCACAAGATAGATCAAGAATAACTCGTTCAACATCGATATATTGCAGCGCCTCGGGTAATTGATCCAACTGCAACACTGTTTGCAGCGATACACTTTGCATCAAGGCAGCATGTGCCACTCGCGAACCAAACATCAAATCATCCGACAGAAAAAGTACTTGCGCCATCGATTAGTCAGTCCCTTCAGCGGTTGCAGGCGTTGGAGGACTATCAGTTTTCTCGGTTTTCTCCTGCAACAAATCTTCCAAACCATATTTGGTTTTTTCATCCACTACGAAAACTTCGTCAATTTCAGTTTGATCGACAAATCGTCGCAACAGCAAATAGACGCCAGCGGATGCACAAAAGAAGAAACTAACGCAAAATACATCAGCAACAACATGTCCAATCCAGTGGATGCCGCCAATTATATTAACACCCAACGCATAAGTGCCCGCGGGACTGTCGTTATCCATCGCGCCTGTCTTGATAAATTGCTGGACATCATCCATCGTACTACCACCGGATATGCCGGCCACCGCAAACACGATCTGTTCGACCAAAACTGCGAAACTCTGAACAATCACAACTCCCGGAACCCAGATCGCACAAATGACCAATGCAAAGCCTAAGTATTGTAACGGCGCTTGGAAAGTGTAAGCAAAACTACGACTTGTCGCTTCGTATACATCTCCAGATTCTTCCGCACTGATCGTGGGCCACATCAACGGCCAGCCAAAAAACAGGCCCGTCAGTAACACAGCAATCGCAATACCCGCAATGACTACCAACACCCACAACAAACCGGCCAACACAACGCCTATATCAAAGTTCAACAGAGCGCTGATTCCCAAAATCGGTAATGACAAGACAGCACAGGCGACCATTACAAACAAGGGAGACATTAAGTAGGAGACATATTTGCCACGCACAAAACAAAACGCTTCCTTCAATCCGATTCGTTCCCCGCGACCAATTTGCATTACGGCGATTCGAGTGATCGCGCCACCGACGAAAGACCACACCAAAAGCAGCCAAAACACATTTACGATACAAATGGCCCATGCGTCTTTACCCTGAATCAAGCCATTGGCCAAATGCTCTTTACGGACGTAATCACAAACCTGCCTACCCACCCACGCTGGTCCACTGCCGTTTTCTATTGCATCCCAGAAATATTGCGCTTCATCTCCTGCATTTTCCGATCTTGTTAAATCAACAGGCAGAACTTCAACTGGAACACTATCCGCCGGTGCAAACACAAATTGTGACAACTGCCACCCAGCTTGGGTCAAGCAAACGCCCAGCGTTGCTAGCAACAAAACAGAGACGCTGATAGCGACACGAAAACAGCGAGTGAGCACGGATGCGGGAAACACTTGCCGCCAGTCAATTCCTTTGACTACTTCATATTGCTGTGCCATATTACATTCCTTGCTACTGTTTAATCAAACCGAGAATCTATTCAAGTAAAGGCCTAACGTGAGAAACTCACGCATCACTCTACCTCCTCTTGAACGTCTTGCAAATCATGTAGTGGTTCTTCTTCGGTCGGTTCGACAGGTAAACCATATTCTTCATTCAACCACCGCCCCAAATCAATTTGGCGGCAACGATTTGAACAAAATGGCGCTGCCGGTGACTTTTGCGTATCAAATTCTTTTTGACAGGTCCCACATTCAATTACCGCCATCATTCACTCCGTACTTGTCTGCAGCCCACTTCAGGATACGTATTCTAATGTTTTTTGGTAAAAAAAATCCACGCTAACTCTCCAAACTCAAATCCAATCCACTCAAAGTCTCATTATGATTTTGAACTACCGGAGGAACTACCGGAGGAACTACCGGAGGAACTGTCTGAGGAACTCGACTTGCTATCCGAATTTTTACTAGATTTCTTACTCGAGCTAGTGTCCGATTTTGACTTTGTTTCCGCAGAACTTGCTTTTTTGGCATCGCTTTTATACGAATCGCTGCGGTAGTCCGTTTCGTAAAAACCCGAACCTTTAAACAATATCGCCGCACCTGTTCCAAACAACCGCCGCAATTTCAACTTCTTGCACTCTGGGCATTTACGTTTGATCGGGTCATTAATACCTTGAAACAGTTCAAACAAGTGCGCACAGGCGTCACATTCATAATCATAGGTTGGCATAATATATTTCTCTCTAAAACACCGGGCACGGTCACCAATAAATCTATTCGTCTGACGCCGTTTCATCCACTACTGGTCCACTGGAAACAACAACTTGACTCGGACGAATTAACCGATCATGCATTTGATATCCCTGTTGTACCACCGTCATTATCACATTTGCATCAAATTGTTCACTGGGTTGCATACTAATCGCTTCGTGCAACGTCACATCAAACACGACACCGGCAGCGGCCTCGATTACACGGCACTGGTACTTTTCAAGAACGGTCATAAAACTCTGAACAACAATCTCAACTCCGCCAGTAAAAGCCTCTACATCACCACCACTTTGACTCGCTTCTAACGTTCGATGTAGATCGTCAATCACGCTCAACATTTCTGAAATCACGGGTACCGCTGCATATTTCAATTGTTGCTGCATATCTCGCTGCGATCGTTTTCGCAAGTTATCAATTTCAGCTAACAATCGCATGTTATTATCACACTCTTGCGCCAACTGTTGCTCAACAGTCAACTCTTCAACTATTTCTTCTGCCTGTTCTTCGATGCCTTCTTGCACAGACTCCGCTTCCGACTCTGCGGCAAGCGCATCAACAACATCTTCGATGACATCATCGAACTGCGAATCACTCGCACTTGGGATTTCATTTTCTTCAAATTCTTGGTTGATCATATCATTTGCCTCAATCTATTGGCGCACTCAATTAGTCGATTATTGAGAATCGGATGTAGTAAATAAATCTTTTAGTTGGTCAAGCCAACCTTTGCGTTGCGGAGCAACCTCTGTTTGTTCCATTTCAGCCAAGTCCCGCAACAACCGTTGTTGTTGGTCGCTGATTTTTTCCGGCACTTCAATATAGGTTTGCACCAACAAATCGCCCGGTCGCCCAGAACGGACATGCGGTACTCCATGTCCCCGTAACCGAAATGTCTCGCCGGAGGGAGTGCCAGCAGGAATCGTCAATACTTGACGCCCCGTCAGCGTAGGCACTTCGACCTCAGCGCCTAACACGGATTGCGCGTACGTTACTGGCAAACGAACGATAAGATGTTCATCATGACGCTGAAACACTTGATGCGGGCGCACCTCGATAAAGCAATAACAATCCCCATTGGGTCCACCATCGGGACTCGTTTCGCCCTGTCCAGTCATCCGCACGCGAATCCCATCATCAACTCCCGCCGGAATGCTTATCGTTATTTCACTTGTTTGCGGCAGAACACCCTGCCCGCGACATTCCTCACAGGCAGCAGAAATCACGTTGCCTTGTCCTTGGCAAGCTGGGCATGTAGTTTGCACTCGAAGAATACCGGCAGACTTAATTACTTGCCCTCTTCCATCACACCGCACACAGACCTCTGGCTCTGCCCCAGGAGCTCCGCCAGACCCTTCACAACTATCACAAATCTCATTGCGAACGACTTCCAATGTTTGCTCACAGCCCGTGGCAGCTTCCTCGAGATCAAGCGTCACGTCACAGCGAATATCACCACCTCGCCGCACGCGATTTTGTCTACGTCCACCGCCAAAAATACCATCGAAAATACCTCCGCCGCTGCCAAATAGATCACCGAAAGCTTCAAAAATATCTTCTACGCTCGATGCCGCCCCACCGCCCATGCCTTCCAATCCGGCATGGCCATAGTGATCGTAGCGTTGACGTTTTTCAGCATCGCTCAGAACTTCATAGGCCTCAGCGGCTTGCTTAAACTTAGAGACTGCGTCTTCATCATCTGGATTCGTGTCCGGGTGAAATTTGATTGCTAATTTACGGTAGGCTTTTGAGATCACACTCTTAGACGCATCACGAGCAACGCCAAGAACTTCATAGAAATCGCGCTTTTGAGCCATAGCTATTTAATCACAATCCTAGTTTGCCTTACTGTCATACGCCCATGTGTTGGCGTAATTGAGTTCCGGTCGTTAGCGACCTTTTGTTCAGGCACCGCACTTCTAATACCGCAGCGAATACTTGAAATTGAAAAAGCCACCCCCATCCAAGAGGGAGGCGGCTTCGTTAAACCAAATTGCAATAGGTTTGATCGTGGTGTTACGCAAGTCTAGTGTTGACTAGCTTACGCTGCCCTCAACCTTTTGCTTATCTTTGTCATCTGCATCGAAGTTTGTCACCAACACTTCGGTCGTTAGCATCAGCCCAGCAATACTACCGGCGTTGGCCAACGCGGTACGTACAACTTTTACAGGATCGATAACTCCCGCAGCTAACAGATCGCCATATTCGCCAGTGTTCGCATTGTATCCGTACACTATCGATTTTTTAGCTCGCACATTATCGGCAACAACGGAACCATCGATTCCGCCATTGTCAGCGATTTGACGCAGTGGCGCATCGAGTGCTTTAAGAATGATGTCGACGCCGATTTTTTGGTCGCCACGAACAGAGCTTCGCATTTCTTCGACAGCCTTTTGGCAACGAAGAAGTGCCACGCCACCACCAGCAACGATTCCTTCTTCAACTGCAGCCCGAGTAGCGTGCAAGGCGTCTTCAATCCGAGCTTTTTTCTGTTTCATATCGGCTTCAGTTTCAGCACCAACAGAAATAACGGCTACGCCACCGGAGAGTTTCGCCAAACGTTCTTGGAATTTCTCCTTGTCGTATTCGCTTTCCGTTTGACCCATTTGGTTGTTGATTTGTTCAACACGAGCGTCGATGTCGGCTCGCTTTCCTGCGCCGTTAACCAAAATAGTCGAACTTTTGTCGACCGTAATCTTGCGGGCTTGGCCGAGTTGTTCGAGCGTTAGATTTTCAAGCTGCATGCCAAGATCTTCACTAACGAGTGTTCCGCCGGTTAAGGTAGCGATATCACCCAGCATATTCTTGCGACGGTCACCAAACCCTGGAGCCTTCACAGCACAAACATTAAGGACACCTCGTAGTTTATTGACAACGAGTAGTGTTAATGCTTCTGCATCAACGTCTTCAGCGATAATCAAAAGTGGTTTGCCAGTGCCACTTGCTTTTTCAAGCACGGGAACTAACGCTTGCAAATTGCTGATCTTCTTTTCATGTATAAGAATGTAAGCATCCTCAAGTTCACAATCCATTTCAGTTTGACGATTGATGAAGTATGGAGAGATATAGCCTTTGTCGAATTGCATTCCGTCAACAAATTCAACGGTAGTGTCAGCTGTTTTGCCTTCTTCAACAGTAATAACGCCATCTTTACCAACTCGCTGCAGAGCGTCGGCTAATAGTTCGCCGATCGAATCGTCGTTATTGGCACTGACAGAGCCAATTTGAGCGACTTCTTCTTTGCTAGAAACGGGTCGAGCCATCCGCAACAACTCGCCTTCGGCAGCTGCGATTGCTTTTTCGATACCTTTGCGAATCGACATTGGATTGCTACCAGCAACAATGTTCCGCAAGCCTTCTTTATAGATGGAACGTGCCAAGACGGTTGCAGTTGTTGTACCATCGCCAGCAAGATCTGAGGTTTTTTGAGCAACCTCAACGACCAAACGAGCGCCCATGTTTTCAAAGCGATCGTCTAATTCGATTTCTTTGGCAACCGTAACGCCATCTTTGGTAACCGTCGGGCCACCGAAAGATTTGTCAATAATGACATTGCGTCCCGTAGGTCCCATGGTGACGGCTACAGCGTCAGTTAGTTTATTTACACCACGCAACATCCGAGAACGCGCGTTGTCTTCAAACAAAAGTTGTTTTGCCACGATTCAAACTCCTAGCGTTGAATAT
>LWDU01041928.1_pt1 | contig 66964 bp, 66 predicted proteins | sample 727161 | NCBI WGS metagenome assembly LWDU01 (sample SAMN04566230, study PRJNA314399) | hydrothermal vent metagenome | isolation source: deep sea hydrothermal plume seawater | place: Mexico: Gulf of California, Guaymas Basin | collected 2004-07-11 | reverse complement strand
GTAAGCGCACGAAAAGCCCTTATTGACCAATCGTAAGTGGTCTTATCCATCCCGGACCATTGATCTTCATATTTCCGCCCATTCATAACAAATCCCTCGTATTATGAAGTGAAACTCTCAATATTTATAAATCAGTCTTGTGCGCTTATTAGTTGGATCAACACCAATACTTATAGTTCAAATTTAGTGGTGAAAAATAGTCTACATAAAAACAAAAAAAGTGACCTAAAAAAGCTACTTTCAACATGAGGTTCATGGCCCTAAAATAAGATAGTGTCAATAATAAAAATGCTCCCCTTACAGCACTGACGTAACGGTACTATTAACACGAACAGATCAAACTTCAACCATAAAAAAAGGCGCAACCAGTTACAACTCTGGTTACGCCTTAAAACGATGGTGACAGGGGAGTGTTCGCAACTCTACATCAGCTATTACGTTAACCCGGCAGAAAAACAAAGTTCAAATTATTCCAAAAACTTTCAAATATACCAAGGCTATACTGAATAAAAATTATAACCTTCAATTAAGTTATCACACCACTAACGGGGTAGTGTTTCCAACGCCAATCCACTAATGCGAGAGACGGTCTCAACAAATAAACTCTGCTCAGAAACAAGATTTAAAAACTGTTTAGGGAAAANNNTTTAGCGATGATCAACTTGAAGTTTAGTTTTAATATAGTCCATATGTGATATATGCAATAAATCAGCTATTTTACGCACTAGATGTTCTTCATAGATATCAAGTTCCCCATCAGCAAAAGCAATTTCCCAGAGCAACTTGATCACAGTTATTTTTTGCTCCTGAGAAAAACCTTTATTGATTAATGATGTAAATTGATAATAATCGATCGCCTGCGTCCTTTGCTCTTCTGCCAGAACAATGACAGTATTCGCTGCCTCGTCAGAAAGCGCAAAATGCTCCTTAATACGACGCACAATCATCGCTTTTTCTTCAGGTCGTACGACATCATCCATATGCATCATTTCTATTAATAATGCTGCACACGCAAGGTGTAGCTCTTCTTCCCCAACCTGTACTGACTCACTCGGTGCTATATGTTGATCAAAAAATGACTTAATTTTATTTAACATGTTAATAACCCGTCTTCGAAATGCAATAAACCAAACTTAACAGACCTTTAAACTACTTAACCATAACATTCTCACAAACGCTATAACACACCTAAAAAATACTCAACAGACGTTTCTAGATAATTGTCTTTTCTAAAAAAATCGCATCCCCTAAAGTCGGGTCAAGCTGATAACCGCTAAACCCAGACTTACCGTATACTTCACGGGCTATTTCATTCCCGTATAAAACTTCTAGGGTTAGCTTGCAACAGCCGCGTTCTATTGCTAATTCCTCGACACGTTTAATTAACTGCGTCGCTAAACCTTGCTGCCTGAAATCCGCGTGTACAACAAGATCATGAATGTTCAATAACGGCTTGCATTGAAATGTTGAAAAACCCTCAAAGCAATTAATTAACCCCACGGGAGTTTCATCAAGATAAGCCAATACCGTTAATACATCTTGGCGTTGAGCTAGTTTTTCAATCAAATGTTGCTTTGCATAGTCAGATAACGCTTCACCACCGCCCATAGGATCACTGGCATAACACTCTAATAATGCCATCACCGCTGAGGCATGCTGAGCATTGTTAAAATCAACCGTGACCAGTTGCAGCATAACCTAAGAATAATGCCGACTAATATCAGCAAAAGAGACGTACAGTAACACACCAACAACAATATAAATAAGGGGTGTCAACACGGGGAAAAGTCCCGTTCCAACAATAGCCAAGAAAAATGAAAAAGCCAATTGCTTTTGGCAAACACCATAAAAGGCTTGTGTCATCGCTTTTCCACGATGCTTCGCTTGAACCCAATTAAAACCCTGACAAGTCATTAACGGGTAACTAAACCAACTCACAAAAGACGTCAACATTAGAACCAGAAAAATCAACGTCACAATAGCCGCACGAAAAAGCCATCCTAAATATTCACGCAACCCTTGATCAAGAATGCTCTGATCAACTAATTGCCAATCAAAGAAAAAAGACATTATTTTCTCAGGCTCACCGCTATAAATATTAAAAACAACCCTAAAAACCAGCCAACACAAGGCAAGCATGACCGCCATAGAAAATGCGACCGGCAGGTGTGAGCGCATCATTTTTATAAATACCTTACAGGATTGATTTGACTGCTCTGGATCAACATAAGCGGCCATTGACACGGTCATCAAAAAACTAACTGTTGACAGTATAATCCCCAAGGCTAACGATATACGCCCGACCGATAGCAACACAGTCATGACCAAGAGGTAACTCAACCAAACCCCAGGTCGATACCGTAACAATCTTAAACCTGCTTTAACCCAGTTCGAGAAAGTGACCTCTGATTGTTTCACTGTTATAGCGATCTAATTTTCTGTATCCCTACTGAAGCTCGAATCTTCTGCATAAAAGGAACACTCACTTCCCGTGCTCTCACAGCCCCTTCAATTAACGCTTGCTCTATTACATCTGGCGATTGAATAAGCTCGTCATAATGTGCTCTGGCCGGCGCAATCTGATCATTAATATATTCAAATAAATGTTTCTTCATTTCACCCCAAGCAATCCCCTCCGCGTAGCGTACCCGCATAGCATCAAGTTCAGCAGGTGTTGCAAAGGCCCGATAAATACTAAATAAAGTGCAACTGTCTGGATCTTTCGGCTCGCCTGGTTCTAAAGAATTAGTTTTAATTTTATTAATCAATTTACGGAATTTCTTTTCTGGGGCAAACAATGGAATCGTATTATTATAACTTTTACTCATCTTTCGGCCGTCTAATCCAGAAAGTGTAGCCGCATTATTATCCACCACGGCTTCAGGTAAAACAAAATGCTCACCAAAAATGTGATTAAACCGACCGGCAATATCACGTGCCATTTCAATGTGTTGTATTTGGTCTTTACCGACGGGAACTTTATGCGCATTGAACATTAAAATATCTGCCGCCATTAAAACAGGATAACTAAAAAGCCCCATGGTTATCCCTTTATCGGGATCGGCGCCCCCTTCCTGTTCATTTGCATCCACCGATGCTTTGTAAGCATGCGCTCTGTTCATTAATCCTTTCGAAGTCACGCATGTTAACATCCAGGTTAATTCAAGAATTTCTGGAACATCTGATTGTCGGTAAAAGATTGCATTTGAAGTATCAAGACCCAGCGCCATCCAGGTGGCGGCAATTTCTAAACTTGACTGCCTAACCCGCTCTGGCTCATGGCATTTAATGAGAGCATGATAATCAGCTAAAAAATAATACGGGGTAACCTGAGCATCATTACTCGCAATAATTGCAGGCCTAATAGCCCCCACATAATTGCCAAGATGCGGCGTCCCTGTTGTTGTAATACCGGTTAGAACGGTTTGTTTACTCATGGGCCTAAAATCCACTTTAGTACTAGCCAACGGCTAACTGTTTAAAAAATGACCCTGTCCATGACAGCGCCCGATGCAAAGGGCTAGCCCTGAAATCCTCAGCCACTAGCGCTAATTAAACGGCTTAATATGCCACAGTCTAACTTGAATAGCTATATTTCAAGGTCACTGACCTTAGAATTAAGACCACCAAACGCAAAATATTTTTTTATAGTAAACTTATCAGCACCTAACCCACACAAGCGCCCCAAATTACAAAAACAAAGCAACTAAGCCATGTCTTTACCTATTAATAAGCTCTCGACAACAATACCGATCAGTTATCGCTTCTTTAACAACAATCAACAGTATCAGGGGACATGCACAACATTGACTGATAATAAGTTAATCTTTAACACCGACTCAACCATCCAGACAGGGTGGGCACTAGAAGTCACCTTATCACCACAACAATTATCTGACGTTTCTTTTACCGCACTGATTGAAGTAGAATCAAGCACACGCATTGATCACCAACACTTTGAAATTAGTGCTATTATCAACACCATTAAAGCGCATTAAAGACTGCCATTACAGACTCTCAATCTGTTAATCAACTGAATCATGTACTCAATCACCAAAGAAATTTATTTTTGCTACGGCCACCGACTAATGAACCATGCCGGTAAATGCCAACATCTCCATGGCCACAGCGTAAAGGCCGCTATTACCGTTGCCGCAGATGAACTCAATAATCACGGAATGGTTTGTGATTTTTCAGATATCAAAGCCAGCGCCAGTGCCTACATAGAAGAGCAATTAGACCATAATTTTTTAGTTTATCAAGATGATCCTATCATCCCATGGCTCAAACAAAATAACGAACGATTCATGGCTTTAAACGAACACCCAACCGCTGAAGTTCTTGCCAAAATGATTTTTTTTCACATGAAAGAACAGGGCTTCAACATTGAGCAAGTGGTCCTCTGGGAAACCGCTAGTTCATCTGCTTGCTACCGTGAATCCTAACGATGTCAAAACTACACCTTGTCAACAAATCGTTTTGCCTAGAAAAAATATGCGAATCTAATTATCAAAAACTCTTCACCCTGATACCGCAAATCACCCAAATCAAAGAATCCGCTATAGGTGCCGCTAACGTCCCCTTAGCGTTACATTTATCGGTCATTGATCGCGCGCCATACACCTTAACACTCGAACTCAGCCACTGTTTTGAGCAACATAAAACACACGCTTTTGAACCCGCCGTCAACATCAAAGTTTACTTAGATGCACAAATGGTCGAAGTCATTCGTCACCACGAACGACCCCATGTCTTCCAAGCTATCAAGAGTGCCCGGCATTCCATTGCTATTAGGGACTACAAGTGGTCTTTAAATTATTTCCTGGGTCAATGGCTCGATCATTGCCTAAAAAATAACTATCATTTCAATAACACCGAACAACCGGCCAATATATAAATCAATCCACCAATTCTCTTTCTAACGCCGCCTTAACACAACGAATAACACCGTAACTGTAAGCCCCATCTAAGGCGTCATAAACTCCACGCAGTGTCTGACTCTGTTCATCGGCGGACTCTAAAATAGCGTGCTCAATCACCATAACTTCTTGTTTTGAAACAGGTACAACTTCGGTTAATTTAACCCCCCCTGAGGTTACCCCTTCAGCCAAATGCGCGTAAACCGTTTCCAACGTAATCTGTCTTCTTTGTGAGATGGCTGCAACAGTCAGACCCGCCTTAAAAAAATCCAATGTTGTCACAACCGTTTCGGTCATCTGTTTATCATCCGGCAATTTAACAAAGCGTTCAATAACAGCTAGGAATTGATCGCCGTAGAGCGCCAACTTACGATCCCCAACCCCTGATAACGCCTTAAATTGCTCATTGCTTCTGGGTAACCGGTCTTTCATTTGAACCAATGTTGCATCATGAAAAATTTGATACGGTGGGACTTTCTGCGATTCTGCGATCTCCCAGCGTTTAGCGCGCAGAGCCTCCCAGAGTCGTTTCTCACGACGCCCCACGCTTCCGGATCTAAAAGCATTACTCACGTAAGCTTGCTGAACCCGCTGTTCTTTTCGTAGCACCAAGGTAAGCTCACCGCGTAAAACAGGCCGACAACGTTCGGTTAATTGATAGCTCCCATGCCCTTCTAAATCAACCGTTATTAAGCCTCTAGCCAAAAGTTGCCGATAAATTGATCGCCATTGGCTTCGCGTTCTATCCACGCCTAACCCATACACAGATAGCTTATTATGGCCAAAACGAGTAATCCTATCGGTTACTTTACCTTGAAGCACATCGACTAAATACTCTACGCCAAAACGTTGTCCCGTACGATAAACACAAGAGAGTGCTTGTTGCCCTGCAACGGTGCCATCCCACGTTGCTACGGGCTCTAAACAGGTATCACAATTATTACACCCCTGATACTCAACCGGCTCACCAAAATATTCCAATAAAACCTTACGTCGGCATTCTATTTGCTCACATAAGGCCAACATTGCATCAAGTTTATGTCGCTCAACTTGCTTTTGAACATCACCCAATGTGAGTGACTGACTCACCATCTGGCGTAAGGTCACCACATCTTGCAACCCATAGACCATCCAGGCATTCGCGGGTAAACCATCTCTCCCTGCCCGACCGGTTTCCTGATAATAAGATTCAATACTCTTAGGGAGGTCAAGATGCGCTACAAATCTTACATTGGGTTTATCAATGCCCATGCCAAAAGCAATAGTCGCCACCATGATCAGCCCCTCTTCCCGCAAAAACCGCAATTGATTGCTCTGCCTATCTCCAGGTGACATTCCTGCGTGATACGGTAGGGCAGCAATCCCTTGACTGGTTAAGCGACTCGCTGTTCGCTCCACCTTCTTTCGGGATAAACAATAGATAATGCCAGAATCTCCACGATGCTCTTGTTGAATAAAAGCCACTAATTGCTCATGGGGCTTTTGTTTTTGCAAAATTCGATAGCGAATATTCGGACGATCAAATCCCGCCTTAAAAACCTGGTCGCTGCCAATCGATAACCGGTTAATAATCTCCTGTTGGGTTCGAGGATCAGCTGTTGCCGTCAAGGCCATAATGGGCACCTGTGGGAAATGCTCTGCCAACACCGATAACTGCAAATAACTTTCTCGAAAATCATGCCCCCACTGCGAAACACAATGCGCTTCATCAACAGCAAACAAGGTTACCTTAATGGTTTTGAGAATAGTCAATAGCCCGCCTGACAGTAACCGTTCAGGGGTAATGTAAAGTAATTGTAATTCATTGCGCTGTAGCGATGCTTTTATCGACTGCGACACTACCGCTGTTTGCGTAGAATTTAACGTTGCCGCCTTAACACCAGCCTGGTGTAGTGCAGTGACCTGATCTTGCATCAATGCAATTAACGGCGACACAACCACACCGACCCCGCCATCGACCAATGGAGGAATTTGATAACACAACGATTTCCCACCCCCAGTAGGCATTAGCACGAGGGAATTTTTCCCCGTCAATGTGTGAGCGATAATGGCTTCTTGAAGCCCCCGAAAACTGTCGTAGCCAAAAACAGTCTCAAGAACTAATCGTGCCTTTTCAAGATGATTATTATTTTCGGTCACATCAAGGTTTTTTTTAATTTGTGTTTCAATCTATAATGGGACGTTATTATAACTGTATTGCAACACATACAGACATCCACGACCATTTTTTACAAGGATCTTGTATTTTGGATAATCTAACGCCAAAGCGTTTTAGCCAATTAATCGACTCTGGCCAAGAAAAACTCATCATAGGCGGACTAAAAGGCATTGAAAAAGAAAACCTAAGATTATCCCAAACAGGTTTTATCGCTCAAACACCCCACCCCAAGGCCTTTGGTGCCGCCCTAACACACACCAGTATTACCACCGATTATTCTGAAGCCTTGATGGAACTCATCACACCGCCTTCTGTGCAAATCACTGATTCGTTAAATTATCTTAATAAGATTCATCAATTTGTCTATGACCATCTTCCGGATGAATTTCTACTTGCCGCAAGCATGCCCTGCGGTATTGATGGTGACAAAAGTATTCCTATTGCCCAATATGGCACATCCAATATTGGGCAGATGAAACATATCTATCGCCAAGGCCTTGGGCATCGTTATGGACGAACGATGCAGGCTATAGCCGGCATCCATTTCAATTATTCTATCCCCGAACAACTGTGGCCAACATTACAGGCCTTAAATAAGAATTCACAACCCGCGCAAGACTTCATTGCCGATCAATACTTTAATCTTATTAGAAACTTCTTAAATCAAGGCTGGTTGCTACTCTATTTATTCGGCGCCTCACCCGCCATTTGCAAGAATTTCTTTAAAGATCGCCCTTTGACCCATAATACTTTTGAGTCTTTTGACAACCATACCTTTTATCTGCCGTATGCAACATCACTTAGAATGAGTGATATTGGTTATAAGAGTGACAACCAAGCCAATCTGGAAATTGATTACAACAGCTTAGTCGGCTACGTCAATAGTCTCACTGCGGCGATTGAAACGCCTTATGCGGATTATAAAAAAATTGGCCTTAAAAATAACGGTGACTATAAACAACTCAATACCAATATATTGCAAATAGAGAATGAATTTTATAACACGATACGCCCTAAGCAGATTAGTGCTTCGGGTGAAAAACCTACCCTGGCATTACAACGCCGAGGTATTCAATACGTGGAAATCCGTTCGCTTGATCTTGATATCTACCACCCTAGCGGAATCGATACCCATACCGCTCACTTTTTAGAAGCTTTTTTACTAACCTGCTTGTTTCAAGAAAGCCCCAAAAGCACCCTAAAACAGCAACAGATTAATAACCAGAACTTATCAACTGTGGCCCATGAAGGTCGCCGTCCTGACTTATTACTCAATCAAAATGGCAAAAAAATAACCCTCACGGAATGGGCGATTAATATCCTAGAAAGCATGGCGCCAATCTGCCAAACCTTGGACCAAGGCCAAATCGGCAACCCGTATCAAAATGCCTTAACACAACAAATCAACTGCACCACTCAACCAGAGCAGACCCCTTCGGCTAAAATCATAGCGGATATGCAAAAAAACCAACAACCTTTTGCTCGATTTGCCATTGAACAATCACGCCTGCACGAACGCCATTACCGTCAGCAACAACTCAGCACAGCAGAAACTGACACATTCACTAAAATGTCAATCTTGTCAAAAAAACGCTTAGCCGAAATTGAAGCAAGTGACCGTATAAGTTTTGATGATTTTCTGGCACAATATTTCCAACAACACTAATTGATTAAATACAATCACCATGATTGACACTTCACTGAACACGGCACAATTACAACTAGAACTAGCTGATAAATCTCCTCGCGCTATTCTCAAGCACGCATTGGAACAATTTGATCATATCGCCTTGTCATTTAGTGGCGCTGAAGATGTCATCCTCATTGATATGGCACTGAATATTAAAAAAGATATTCAAGTATTTTCACTGGACACCGGGCGCCTGCACCCTGAAACCTATCAATTTATTGAGCAAGTTCGCAACCATTACCAACTCAATATTGAATTATTAACGCCAGACTTTAAGACACTCGACCATTTTGTACAGCAAAAAGGCCTGTTTAGTTTTTTTAAAGACGGCCACCAAGAGTGTTGTGGTATCAGAAAGGTCCAGCCCTTACAAAGAAAACTGCTCAACCTTGATGCCTGGATAACGGGGCAACGCATGGATCAAAGTTTAGATACACGGCAAAATTTACCGGTTATACAAGAAGACAAAACTTTCTCAACTCAAAGTCATCACCTTATAAAATTCAATCCATTAGCCAACTGGAGCTCACAACAAGTTTGGGATTATATCGAGGCCTATCAGGTCCCATTCAACACACTCCATAGCAAAGGCTTTGTCAGTATTGGTTGTGAACCCTGCACGCGTAGCATTACCCCTAATCAACACGAACGCAGTGGTCGTTGGTGGTGGGAAACAGATAAAAAAGAATGCGGCCTTCATGCCGGGAACCTTAAATAAAAAAATTAACGTCACTCACTAATTCTAGCCCTCAAAGAAATATCATGCCTGATAATAATTTTACCCTTCACCACGTTAGCCTATTGGTTCAAGATACCGAAACTTCTGTGACCTTCTACCAACGAATGCTTAACCTAAAGCGCATTACTCGCCCTGACTTAGAGTACCCAGGCGCCTGGTTTCAGATCGGTAACCAACAAATGCACCTTATTGAACTCAGCAACCCAGATCCCATAACCGGTCGACCTAAACACGGTGGCCATGACCGCCATGTTGCATTCACGGTTAGTAATATTGATCTCATCGTAGAAAAACTTGATGCAAATAACGTGGCCTATAGCCTAAGCCGTTCAGGACGACGCGCACTCTTCTTTCGCGACCTTGATGGCAATGCTATTGAGGTTTTTGAACAACCCTAAAATTAAATCACCCAGAAAGCTGTGGCCCTTCTAGCCACAACTTTCTCTTAAACCACCAATAACCTTAAGGCCGATAATGCAATTGCTGCACGCGCTCTAGAATCGCTTCGGCATGACCCTCATGATTCACCCCATAGTAAGCTTCAACCAGCTCACCTGCTTTATTAATAATAAAGGTTGACCGAAGGATTGCCATTGAAGTCACACCCGCTCTTACTTTTTCCCGCCAGACATCATAATCCGCACATAATTTACCACTGACATCAGACAATAAGGCAACATTTAACTTAAATTTATTAATAAAATCCTGATGACTTTCGCAGCTATCTTTACTGGCTCCTAATACAACCGTATCAAAATCAGAGAATTCATTTGCCAGACGAGTAAAATCATTCGCCTCAATCGTACATCCCGGCGTATCATCTTTAGGATAAAAATATAACACGACATTACGCTTACCCTGGTAATCATCAAGACTAATACTTTTACCGGCTTCATTCTCGACAGAAAACGCCGGTGCTTTTTGACCCTTTACTAACATGCTCCCACCCCTTTTTGTTTTTTAAACCACCCTTTTGCAACGGTTATAGCTCAACCCATCACGCTTATTATCCTTTACTCAAAACATGCCTTACCAAAATGGCACCCTATCAATCACCTCCGAAAACTTTTAAATTTCTTATGAGCGCGTTAATTCTTCCACAACACCGTCAACGCCGATATAAATAACAGAAGCTAAATCACGAAAAACACCATGCTCAATAACCCCAGGCATCGCGTTTAAAGTCGTGTCTATTTGTTCCGCCGTTAACAAAGATCCAAAATCAACATCTAACACCAAATTACCATAACTGGTCACCGCAAGCCCACTGTTATTGGCATTAGGCCGTAACACAGCTTGACCACCGACCCCTTGTAACGCCTGCACCACCAATTGCCACGAAAAAGGAATCACCTCGACAGGAACAGGAAAACGATCACCGATCTGCCGAACCCGTTTACTCTCATCAATCAAAACGATAAACCTATCAGCCGCTGTTGCTAAAATCTTCTCCCGCACCAAGTCAGCACCTTGACCTTTAGATAAAACTAAATCATCGGTCACCTCATCAGCCCCATCGACATAATAATCAAGTTGATTCAAGTGTTCTATGGCCATTATCGGCAACCCTAATCGTTGAGCCTTTTGCATACTTACAATTGAACTGGCAACGGTTTGCACATCCAATCCTTCTTCATGATGCCGTTGAGCCAAGGCTTCAATAAAACAATCTGCACTTGAACCGGTTCCTAACCCAACAACCATACCCGAGCTGACTTCCATCGCCGCCTTTTTTGCCACTCGCTCTTTATCGTTCATAAGTACTCCCTAAATCGATTTTCAACAACACGCACTCAAGGTTTAACTTGATATGTTTGTGAAAAGACCTTGCCATCCGTATCAATCGCTTCGGCACGTAATTCACCGGCTGACTGAGGCACAAAATAAAATCTAAAATTAGGATCTGCACTAATCGCAATATCCGTCTTAGCCGTCAGTACCGGCTGACCATCAAACGTTACCTTTACTTTTTCCACATAATAAGCAGGACGTATAAAGCGACTGACTTGATCCATTTGCATCCCGGTAATATTAGGGTGACTGATTAATAATTGCGCCAAGTTGGGCTCATTGGGCTGTGCGCGACTGGGAAACTTAAACTTCATACGTCCTAATCGCTGCATCGCTGCATCTAAATCTGCTCCAATTGGGGCCGAACAACCTCCACTGGCCTTGACAAACTTTTTCACCATGAAAAGCTGACCATCATTCATTTCTGCAATGGCACGCACATAGCTGTAGGAATTAACGCGAAGACGCAGAGCAACATCCGCTTTACCACTTAAGGGCGTGAAATTAAACTCAGCGGCAAAAGGTATCGGATTCTTATCCACAATCAAGGTGATTTTTTTTATATATTTCTCATTCGTCTGATTGATCTTACTGGTCACCCTAATCGGAACCAAGGCGGCATCTTCTGCACGGTAAGGCGCCTCTATAGCAATAATATTTTCGGCTTCACTAATCGCACGCCCTGAAAAAAACTGCCCCTTCAATTGATTCTGCCAAACCGATTCATCAACACCGGCAGAAACGACGTTAATAAAAGACACTAAACATAAACTCAAAATCACGCTAACTATTTTCATAAAGAACCTCTTATCGTATTAATCTTCCCACTCTAATTCAGCAAAAACGAATGTTATATTTTTTTTATGGAAAACATCAAACAATGCCCACTGTCCTGCTGCATTTTGACCCACCTCGGCAATAGCTTGTTCAATAAACTTTCCCTCTTTGATCATTGCCCGCACTTCTCTCAATAACATGGTCAAATATGACTCTTGGCGTTGCAATGCGACTCGCCAGTTATCAATAACCGGCCCATGTCCTGGAACCACACGTTTAATCTTTAAACGTGACAAGCCTTTCAATTCTTTTAACCAGCCCTTAAGACTGCCATCAACTACAGGTAGATGCTCGACAAACAACAAATCTGATAACCATAACGTCTGACTGTTCTCATCAAATACAGACAAGTCATTGTCTGTATGGGCACTATCGTGCGCTGTAACCCTCAATACTCTGCCCCCTAAATCCAACGTTAAAGAATCAGTCACCGCAATATCTGGCAGCACTATATCTTGCAGCGTTAAGTTAATTCCTAACTGCTCCATAGAACGTTGGGTATAAAAAGTCGCTCGCGCTTGCAGAGCACGCGTGAGATTCTTATGACCGATAAATTGCACGCCGCTCTCTTTAAAACTACGATTGCCAAAAATATGATCGGGATGTACATGACTATTTATCACATAACAAATCGGCACGTCGGTAATTTTCTCAATCGCCTCTTTCAGCAAACGGCCTTGTTCTCGATTACCCCCTGAATCCAAAACAGCGACACATTGCTGACCAACCACAAACCCAATATTAGCTATCGCACCATGATTGGTTCGATTAGGCAGCTCATGGCGACCTAAATGAAAATACAATCCTGGTGCGACCTTCTGTACCGTAAAAGCCTCCTTTATCTTGGCTTGGCATTGCACTGTGAAAAAGCCCAGCCATAGGCTTAAACTGACTACCCAAAAAGATTTCATTTCGAACCACTCTCCTTCTGATCGCACAATTCTAAAAAAGCTTTCACTGCACGCGACTGAATAGCGACTTTCGGTGCAATAATATTCAAATGCCACAACAACCCACTGGTTGAATTTAACCGACGAGCCACTAAACCTTCGCGCTCATAACGCAAAGCCTGAGAAGAAGAAAAACCAATCCCTAACCCGGCTCTCACAGCCTCTTTAATACCCGAAACGCCCATGACTTCTATATTAACAGGAATCTCCAATTTCGCTTTTGCTAACGCTCGTTCTAAAACCTGACGCGCGCCTGATTCAGGCTCACGCCAAATAACCGGGTAGTTAAGTAACGCATGCAGCGGTACCGACTCAGAATACAGATGGGCAAGCTCATGACCTTCCGGTAAAACCAACACAATTTCATCCTCTTGCCACGGTATTAATTGATAATTCTTAGGCAATGATTCTCGGTCAATCGGTCCTTCAATAAAGCCCAAATCGAGACTACTCAGGTTGTTCAGAATTTCATGGGTATTCCCCGTTTTCATAAAGACTTGCACACCGTGATGCAGCGTTTGTAATTGCACAACATATTTAGGTAAATAAAAGCTGGCTATGGTCATGGTTGAGCCAATCCGAAGCGTCCCTGCATTGATTTCCTGCAAACAACGAACAAATTCATTGGCTTCATTAAAACTTTTCTCAAAGTTACTGGCATGCTCCAACAAACTCTCCCCGGCCGGCGTTAAGACAATACGATGCCCCTCACGCTCATACAACGGTTCACCCACAACGCCTTGCAATAATTTCAATTGCCCAGATACCGCCGGCTGACCAATATTTAACGCCTGCGCGGCCCGAGTTATACTACAAAACTTGGCGACCACACAAAAAGTCAGTAAATGCTGTGGATTCAACATAAAAGTGTTTCAAATAAGAGTAACGATTAACAAATAATAAGCCCCTAACTATATCATTTTTAATGATAGAAACGTCACAAATAATGACTTGAAAGCAATGTACAATCTACTGTAAAGTTTACCCATTTTTTAGCATAAGTCATTAAATTTGCTAATCATTTTACAGCTATTAGGGGACCTGAGTGGCAACCACACATATTGATGCAGATCAAATCGTCAAAAAAAAACGCAAAGGCCGAAAAGGCCATTCCGTTGACTTAACGACCCTCAGAGAAATCCAAGAACTTTTAGGCAATGAACCGCGCCGTTCCGACCTGTTGATTGAGCATTTACATAAAATACAAGACCAGTACCATCATATTTCTGACAAGCACTTAACCGCTTTAGCGCACGAAATGAACCTATCGACGGCTGAAGTCTTTGAGGTTGCCAGTTTCTATCATCACTTTGATATTGTTAAAGCGGGCGAAAATCCACCGCCAAACTTAACGGTTCGGGTCTGTGAATCTATTTCTTGTGAACTTGCCGGTGCTAAAGACTTACTCAGTACGCTACAAAATACGCTAGGTGACACGGTCCGCCTACAACCGGTTCCCTGTGTCGGTCGCTGCCAAGAAGCACCTGTTGCTGTTGTCGGTCAAAATCCAATTGCCCACGCGACGGTAGATAAAACCGTTTCCGCTATTGAAACCAAGCAAATTAACGCACCAATAGCTGACTACATAACGCGTGACCAATATGAACAAGACGGTGGCTACCAAACCTTGCGCAGTTGTCTCGATGGCGAACGTGATGCTGAACAAATCATCACACTCATGGAGAATTCCGGCTTACGCGGCTTAGGTGGTGCAGGTTTTCCTGCCGGCAAAAAATGGCGCATTGTCAAAGGTTACTCAGGCCCTAGAATGATGGCCATTAATATCGATGAAGGCGAACCTGGCACCTTTAAAGATCGTCATTATCTTGAACAAGATCCACACCGTTTTCTTGAAGGCATGTTAATTGCCGCCACTATAGTTGATTGCGCTGAAATATATATTTATTTACGCGACGAATATGCCGGTTGCCGAGAAATTCTGACCCGTGAACTTCAGAATTTAACAAATAACCCACCGTCTGCATCCCATCAACTGCCTAACATACAACTGCGTCGCGGAGCGGGTGCTTATATTTGTGGTGAAGAATCTGCCATGATCGAATCCTTAGAAGGTAAACGCGGTATGCCGCGTCTGCGCCCGCCTTATTTAGCCGAAGTTGGTTTATTTGACCGGCCCACGCTTGAACACAACATGGAGACTGTTTACTGGGTTCGAGATATTATTGAAAAAGGCCCGGAATGGTTTAGTTCGCACGGTCGTCATGATCGTAAAGGCTTACGCTCTTTTTCCGTTTCCGGACGCGTCCAGAAACCCGGTGTCCACCTCGCCCCAGCAGGGATCACCATCAAAGAACTTATTGAAGAATATTGTGGTGGAATGCTACCCGGCCAACAATTTTATGGTTACTTCCCCGGCGGTGCCTCAGGCGGTATTTTACCTGCTTCTATGGGCGATATTCCTCTCGACTTTGACACACTCAATCAATACGGCTGCTTTATCGGATCCGCTGCCATCATTGTACTTTCTGATCAAGATAGTGCCAAAGACTGCGCCATTAACGCCATGAAATTCTTTGAAGAAGAGTCCTGTGGCCAATGTACGCCTTGTCGCGTAGGGACCAGTAAAGCCGTTGGACTCATGGAACAATCTCAATGGGACACTGAACTACTGGAAGAGCTCTCATCTGTCATGTGCGATGCTTCAATCTGTGGTTTAGGACAAGCCGCACCCAATCCATTACGCAGTGTGATCAAATACTTCCCTGACGAATTAACGTCTTCATAAAATCAATACCACGACTATGGCCGCTAACCCAGAAACCACAAAAAACACCATAACCTTCTCGCTGGACGGGGATAATATAGAAGCCGCTGCCGATGAAACCATTCTCGAGGCGGCAAAAAGACACGGTAAAGAAATTCCCCATCTGTGCTACAAAGAAGGCCTAAGATCTGATGGAAACTGTCGGGCTTGCGTGGTTGAAATCGAAGGAGAACGTGTTTTAGCGCCCTCTTGCTGTAGAACACCTACTGAAAACATGCAAGTCAAAAGCCAGAGCGAACGGGCACTGAAATCACAGAAAATGGTTCTTGAACTGTTACTATCAGACATGCCGGAGCAGGGCCCCTCCCCTTACAAAAAAGATTCTGAGTTAGGATTTCCCAGCCGTGCACAGCCTAAAGCAGACACCTCACACCCCGCCATGACGGTGAACCTAGATGCTTGTATTCAATGTACACGCTGCGTTAGGGCTTGTCGTGAAGAACAAATGAACGATGTTATTGGCTACGCCAACCGGGGCAAACATTCTGAAATTGTCTTTGATATTGCCGACCCCATGGGAGCCAGTAGTTGTGTGGGTTGCGGTGAATGTGTTCAGGCCTGCCCCACCGGTGCGCTGATGCCGGCTCACCATGTTGGTCTAGAAGAAATCGACAAGACAGTTGACTCAACCTGCCCGTATTGCGGCGTCGGTTGCTTAATCAAATACCATATCAAAGACAATAAAATCATGTATACCGAAGGTCGTGACGGTTATACCAATCACTACCGATTATGTGTTAAAGGTCGTTTCGGGTTTAATTATATTGATAGCCCTCTGCGACTAACAACCCCGCTAATCCGACGTGAAGGTGTTGCTAAAACCACCGAACTTCTGGATCCCGATAATCTTCATGAGGTCTTTCGCGAAGCTACTTGGGATGAGGCTTTGGATTTTGCCGCCCATGGCTTTTTATCAATCCGCGACAATATCGGCAATAACGCTTTAGCAGGACTGGGTTCAGCCAAAGGCAGTAATGAAGAAGCTTATCTGTTTCAAAAACTGATTAGAACTGGATTTGGCTCAAACAATGTCGATCATTGCACCCGACTTTGCCATGCATCATCGGTTGTCGCCTTATTAGAATGTCTTGGCAGTGGCGCGGTTTCAAACCCTGTATCCGATGTCAGTAATGCCGAAGTGATAATCATTATTGGCTCCAATCCAACGGTCAATCACCCCGTTGGCGCCACCTTTATGAAGAATGCCAGTAAAAAGGGCACAAAAATAATCTTAATCGACCCGGCCAAAACCGATATCGCCAAATACGCGTCTTATTCTTTACAGTTTAGACCTGATACCGATGTCGCCTTACTCAATGCCATGATGTATACCATTTTGGAAGAGCAACTCCAAGATAATGATTATATTCATGCCCACACTGAGAATTTCGAGGTCATGAGCGATCATATCGCCGATTACAGCCCTGAAAAGGTGGCCCCAATCTGCGGCATTGATGCCGAAACCATTCGAGAAGTTTCCAGACTCTACGCTAAATCTAAGGCCTCTATGATTTTTTGGGGCATGGGTGTTTCTCAGCATATCCATGGAACCGATAATGCGCGCTGCCTGATCTCACTGGCCTTAATGACTGGCCAAATAGGAAGACCCGGCACAGGCCTACACCCTCTTAGAGGTCAAAACAACGTCCAAGGCGCTTCCGACGTCGGACTTATTCCCATGGTTTTTCCTGATTACCTCCCCGTCAGCGACCCTGAAAATCGCATAAAGTTTGAAAAACTGTGGCAAACACCACTCAGCGCCGACGCTGGGCTCACGACCGTAGAAATGATTCATGAAATCCTCCATGGTAATGTTCACGGTATGTATGTTGAAGGTGAAAATCCAGCAATGTCTGATCCGAATCAGAACCATGCCAGAAAAGCCTTTGCAGCCCTCAATCATTTAGTTGTTCAGGATATTTTTCTTACTGAGACCGCTGGCTTTGCAGATGTTATCTTGCCCGCTTCGGCTTTCTACGAAAAAAATGGAACTTTTTCCAACACTGACCGACGCGTTCAAATGGGCCGCCAAGCCGTAACGCCACCGGGTCAAGCAAAACAAGACCTCTGGATTATTCAAGAAATAGCCAACCGAATGGGCCTGAACTGGAATTATCAGGGTCCTGAAGATGTATTCAATGAAATGCGATTAGCTATGGACAGTATTGCAGGAATGACTTGGGACCGTCTAGAACGGGAAGATTCACTAACTTACCCACTTGAGCAGGAAGGTGACCCTGGCCGTTACCGGCCGAGGAAAATTTGTCCCCGCATCCTACACGCAGGCCGATGAACTCCCTGATGAACACTTCCCTTTTATTTTTATTACCGGCCGACAACTAGAGCACTGGCATACCGGCAGTATGACCCGCCATTCAGAAACATTAAATGCCTTAGAACCCGATCCTGTTGCTTCAATTCACCCTGAAGACCTAGAAAAATTAGGCATTAAAGCCGGAGAGATCATTACTTTAGAATCAAAGCGGGGAAAATTGTCCGCCTATGCCCGCGCAGAAACAAGTATCCAGAAAGGAACTATTTTTATGGCTTTTTGCTATAACGAGGCTAGCGCCAATCTACTCACTAATGAGGCACTCGACCCCGTAGCTAAAATACCAGAATTCAAATTTTGTGCTATTAAAGCTTATTCAGGCACCCAAATAGACACTCGAATTCATTAGGAAATTAAAAGGTACTGTGACTCATCACAGTACCTTTATAATTGTGCTAAACGGAAAAACTCTCTCCACAGCCACAAGCATCTTTCACATTCGGATTATTAAAAACAAAGGCTTCATTAATGCCTTCTTGTCGATAATCCAATTCCAACCCTTTAATAAAAGAAAGATGCTCTTCACTGACAATTACTTTAACGCCATAACCTTCATGAATTGAATCATGGTCAGTTAATACGTCAGCGTAGGCTAAAGTATAGGCGAATCCCGTACAACCCGATTCTTTAACGCCTAGCTTCAACCCCAGACCGTGACCGCGCTGCTCTAATTGACGCTTAATCTGTGTAGCCGCCCGTTCAGTCAATGTAATGGAATTATTCACGATACCTCACTTGTAAATCTCAAATTATAAATAAAACAATAGCAAATTATACGTTAAATTTTACTTTTAAGAATCAATGTTTTATTAATGATCGATTTAAGTAACTGCATAAACTGATCAATTTCAGCTTTCGTGTTCATTTCTCCTAAACTCACCCTGACGGCACTTTTGGCTAAGAGCTCATTAACACCCATGGCCAGCAAAACATGACTGGCTTCGCCGCCACTGGCACAGGCCGAACCACTCGATACGGCACAACCCTTTTTATCTAATTGCATTAAAATCATTTCGCCATCCATTTCAGGCATGGCAAACTGTACGGTGTTCGGTAAACGCTCAACCTGTTCTGAAAATATCGTCAGGCCCGGAATCTGCACACGCAATTGTCGTTCTAAATAATTTGTCAACTGCCTTGCCGACTCACTCCTGGCTATTAATGAAGCCTGAGCAATTTCTGCTGCTTTACCAAAGCCAATAATGGCAGGTACATTCTCTGTCCCAGCTCGAAGACCACATTCTTGCCCACCCCCAATTAATAGTGGACTAAGGCCCCCACTCCCTTGGGTCCATAAATCTTATGACTGGAAAGAGAAAGCATATCAACGTTCAATGTTTTGATATCAATCGGTATTTTCCCTAAGGCCTGCACCGCATCCGTATGTAACATTATAGGCGCATGAAGGGTTTTAAAGTACTCGGCTAACGGAGCTATCGGTTGTATAACACCTGTTTCATTATTAGCCATCATGACTGATATCAGGTTTACACTCGGCGCTAATCTTGAAGCTGCCACCTTAAAATCAACGACGCCTTGATGGTCAACATTCAAATACTCAATCGCCAAAGCGTCTTTGACAGATAACGCCGCTTCTAGAACAGATGGATGCTCTATTTTAGAAATAAAAATTTTGGACGATGCAGGATGAACTAAAGAACCCTTAATAGCTAAATTATTCGCTTCTGTCCCACCACTGGTAAAAATAACCTCCGATGGCTGTGCGCCAACCAATGCAGCCACTTGACAGCGTGCTGTGTCCAACGCGCTACGAACAACACGCCCTAAACGGTACAAACTGGACGGGTTCCCATAAAAAGAGGTCATGTAAGGTTGCATGGCCTCCAAAACCCTCAAATCCATAGGCGATGTGGCATTATGATCAAGATATATCATCACGTAGTCAACCCTTCAAAAGTTTTGTTAACACTCCCTCATTAATAAAAATCATTCTTTTTAATGCTTTCCTGAGCCATCATCAATTTCATGAACCTCTAACTCAGGAATGGGTTCTTCTTTATATTCGATACCCGCTTTATTGAGCACCTTCTTCATACCCTCAATTTGACCATCTAACAGATGAATATGATCCAACATTTTATTAATTGCATTAGAAACGGGATCGGGAATACCGTTTGCCGTACCGTAAGCATCAAACCCCATTTTATTGGCAATAGCATCACGTTTCGCACTGGGTTTCTTAACTCGCCTTTCAACAACGTAAGCTGGAATACCGACAACCGTCACGCCCTTCGGCACATCTTTCAAAACCACTGAATTGGAGCCAATACGAGCATTCTTTCCAACCACAATAGGCCCTAAAACCTTAGCACCGGCCCCAATAACGACACCATCTTTCAAACAAGGGTGCCGATTACCCTTTTTCCAAGCCGTCCCGCCTAAAGTGACCCCATGATACAAGGTACAATCATCCCCAATGATAGCCGTCTCGCCAATCACCACACCCATACCATGATCAATAAAAAAACGCCGACCAATTTGAGCACCGGGATGAATTTCTATACCGGTTACCCACCGCGTCAAATGCGACACAAAACGCCCTAACCATTTAAACTTCATTACCCATAGCCGATGACTCACACGATGCAATAACACGGCATGAAACCCGGGATAAGTCGTCACAACCTCCCAAATCGAATGGGCCGCGGGGTCGCGGTCAAAAACACAATCAATATCTTCTTTTATTCGATTAAACATAAAATACCTACTCTTTACTTCCCTGAGACATGCGTAAAATACCGCGTAAAATATCTACTTCTCGCGTAGATAAACGACTTCGACCATATAACCGTCGAAGCCTACGCATCACGGAATTTGATTGACCTGATTGAATAAAATCAATCGCTGTTAACGTTTCCTGTAAATGTTGAAAAAAACCTTCTATTTGTGTCGATGTTGCCAAAGGCTCAGACTCCGAAAATACTTCTACCGCTGGGGGTTGATTAGCCTCAGAAAACAACTCATAGGTAAATACCTGTACCGCTGCGGCAAGATTCAGTGAACTAAAATCCTTATTACACGGAATACGAATTAAATACTGACAACAATCTAATTCCGCATTGGTCAGCCCAGAATTCTCACGACCAAAAACCAATGCCACCTGATTCGTTTGAGCGTCTTTGACAGCTTGTTGTGCACATTGCTTAGCCAGCAATGTCGGCCAACCAATGGTCCTGTCGCGCGCACTCGCACCCATGACGACCTCACAGTCTGCAATCGCTTCGTTTAATGTGTCACACAAAACAGCAGACGCTAAAATATCATCAGCACCTGATGCACGTGCAGTTGCATCCGCACTTGGAAATGTTTTCGGTTTCACTAAATAGAGTTGCGTTAACGCCATATTCTTCATTGCACGCGCAATGGCACCAATATTGCCAGGATGCGATGTTTCAACAAGAACAATTCTAATATTAGCTAACAATGTTATTCCTTATGCGAAATGTATAAATTCTACCAAAATATTTGTTATCCTATATGGTTTTTACAAATATGTAATACTGACTATGCAACCAATGTTAAACATTGCTATCCGAGCTGCTCGCAGTGCCGGTGAGTTAATACTACGCTCCATTGATAATATTGGTGCTTTAAAAGTACACCAGAAAAGCAGAAATGATTTTGCTTCTGAAGTAGATAAATCAGCTGAGTATGAAATCATCCGTATCATTAACAGCGCCTACCCAGAGCACAGCATTATCGCCGAGGAAAGTGGACACCACCCCGGCAATGATTATGTCTGGATTATTGACCCGCTTGACGGTACCACCAATTTTCTTCATGGCTTTCCACAATACGCTATTTCCATCGCCTTAACACACAAAGGAAAACTCACTCAAGCGGTCATTTATGACCCATTAAGAGATGAGCTATTTTGTGCTAGCCAAGGCGCAGGTGCTTTACTCAATGACCGAAAAATTCGCGTTTCCCAACAAACACACCTCCAAGGATCACTATTAGGAACCGGATTCCCTTTTAAACATCAACAACATCTAGATGCTTATTTAGAGATGTTTAAGGCATTACATGGCGATTCTGCTGGAATTCGTCGCACCGGCTCGGCTGCCCTAGATCTTGCTTACTTAGCGGCAGGACGATTAGATGGTTTCTGGGAAATTGGCCTACGCCCTTGGGACATGGCCGCTGGGATCTTATTAGTACAAGAAGCGGGTGGCGTCGTGACCGACTTCTCGTTCGACCACCACTTCATGAAAAGTGGCAACATTATTGCTGGAAACCCTAAAATGCATCAAATTATTTATAATGCAATCAACCCGCATATTACAGATTCGTTAAAATAATAAGCTTATCGCTGCTCAAAAAAAGTAAATAGGGCGTTAATTACGACACTGACAACGCATACATGACCGCATTCTCACGACCATTCTCGGTCGGATAATAAGCCTTTCTTTCGCCTATTTTCTTAAAACCATACTTTTTATAAAGTCCAATGGCCGCTTTATTCGTTTTTCTCACTTCTAAGAGCAATGTATCAACAATCTTTTTTTCTTGCGCCACGCCAATCATTTCCTCCAACAAACGCGCGCCCCAGCCTTCTCCTTGTGCATCACTACTTACACAAAGATTCATAATATGCGCCTCATCAATTCCAATTGCTAAAACCGCATAACCAAAAACAGCGTGTTCATCCTCACACACCCAACAATGATAACCGGGCACAACCATACAATCGACCAGAATACCTCGAGTCCACGGGTATGTATAAACAGTCTGTTCTATTGCCAAAACAGAATCAAGATCTGTCGTTTTCATCTTACGAATTTGCTTTAAACTTTCTGGATCAACTGAACCCGGAAAAATTTTTGCATAAAACTGCCTGTCTGCATCATAGGTAAAAAAATTCTTGACCTGTTCAACTAAAATATGGCCAATCAATTTACGCCGTTCTTCAAACAATTCAACACCACCTGTAAATTTAACCATGCTTTTCGTTTCTCTAAGGGTTCCTGTAATAACTGTGCCGGATGTAAAATGGCCATCAGCGGAATTTCTTTTCGGTAATGTATTTTACCACTTATTTGACTCATAGACTTGTCGCTAGCCAGCAATGCTTTGGCTGCGACTTCACCGACCGCCAAAATGATCTTTGGTTTAACCCATTGTATTTGCTGTTCTAAATAGGGCAAACATTCTTTCACGGCTAACTGTGTCGGATTTTGACCCCCAGTGACCTTACATTTTACAATATTGGTCAGATAGACATCCTCACGAACCCAGCCCATTGCACTCATCATTTCTGTTAGCAGCTGACCCGGTGCTCCAACAAAAGGAGCGCCTAAGCGATCTTCAGTTTCATCCGGTGCAGCACCAATAAACATCAAATCCGCACGCTTATTCCCTTCACCGACTATGGCTTGCGTTCGGTGTTGACACTGCGCGCAACGCTGACAAGCCTCTACATCACTCGCGAATTGTTGCCAATTCAAGCTATCATTAGCAACCTCATGGCGCTCTTCCTTTAGCGACTCTAAAGACTCCATACGAACAGGTACTTTCGTTACTTCGGGTAAAAAATTATTGCGAGAAACCCAAACTTTAATCCCCATAGCCGCTAAGAATTTTAGTCGCGCCTTTTCCTCCACACCGTCTCCTATCGGTTAAACCGTTCCTTGTTGTGGATGCGACCGCACTGCCGAAGACTTAATTTTATTAATAGCGTTAATATAAGCTTTTGCTGATGCAATCACAATATCGGTGTCTGAGCCTAACCCATTGACAATTTTACCGTCTTGTTCTAAGCGAACTGTCACCTCACCTTGCGCATCGGCACCATCAGTTATGTTATTAACTGAATATAATGTAAGTGCTGCAGAATTATCCACTAACTGATCAACTGCTCTAAGACTCGCATCTACCGCGCCACTGCCTTCTGCATCTGCTGAAACTTCACGGTTATTAATACGCAAGGTCACATAAGCTCTAGGAATTTCTCCTGTTTCCGAACAGACCTTCAAGGCAATAAACTTAATTTCTTCATCAGCGTCAACAAACGCCTCAGAAATTAAGGCCTGTAAGTCCTCATCAAAAATATCATGCTTCTTATCCGCTAGTTGCTTAAAACGAAAAAAGACCTCATTTAATTCCTCCTCACTGGAAAAATCAATGCCGAGTTCAGTCATCCGTGTTTTAAAAGCATTGCGCCCGGAATGTTTTCCTAGCACCATACGATTGGCTGACCAACCGACGTCTTCAGCACGCATGATTTCATACGTTTCTCTATTCTTTAAAACGCCGTCTTGATGAATGCCTGCTTCATGCGCAAAAGCATTGGCCCCAACAATGGCTTTATTGGGTTGCACTGGAAATCCCGTAATACTGGACACCAACTTTGAACAGGTTAAGATTTCTCGCGTATCCAGAGATGTCTCGCACGGGAATACATCTTGCCGTGTCCGTACCGCCATAACCACTTCTTCAAGCGAGGTGTTTCCTGCCCGCTCACCCAGACCATTTATGGTACATTCAACTTGCCTAGCGCCATTAATGACGGCAGCTAATGAATTAGCCACGGCTAAACCCAGATCATTATGGCAATGGACAGAAAATATCGCCTTATCTGAATTAGGAATACGCTCAATCAAGTTCTTCATCGTTGTTCCGAATTGATCCGGTACACTATAACCGACCGTATCTGGGATATTTAATGTGGTTGCACCTGCATCAATCACCGCCTCAAGAATACGGCATAAAAAATCCTCTTCTGAGCGGCCTGCATCTTCTGGCGAGAATTCCACATTATCTGTATAACGACGCGCTCGCTTAACGGCTCTTACCGCATGCTCAATAACTTCATCCGGCTGCATATTTAACTTCACCTGCATATGGATCGGTGACGTGGCAATAAAGGTATGAATCCTAGAACTATTGGCGTGCCGGAGTGCTTCACCAGCACGATCTATATCTTGGTCTAGCGCACGCGCCAAGCCGCAAACGGTACTGTCCTTAATGACCTCCGCTACCGCTTTTACCGCTTCAAAATCACCGACGCTTGCCGCTGGGAATCCAGCCTCCATCACATCAACTTTTAAGCGCTCCAAGGCCTTCGCTATCCTAACCTTTTCATCTTTGTTCATTGATGCGCCAGGGCTTTGTTCGCCATCACGCATGGTGGTATCAAAAATTATTAACTTATCTTTCATGAGCACTCCATTCATGAAGAAACTTCAGTCCTAGAAAAAACCTACTTGTAGAGATGAGCTTCTTATACTGGGACACAATGCCACAGCATGGTTAACACATTCAATTACTGACCCTAATAAAACACTAACCCTTCTTAGCTATCCGTCTTTGCCGTGCTAAAAGAGCTACAATTGGGCCTGACACCGCATAACACATCGCCATTAAAAATAACATGATTGCAGGTTCTGCAAAGATAATACCGATCACTAACATAACACCAATGGTTACTACAAAACTGACACGGCTTTTAATATCAATATCTTTAAAACTGTAATAAGGGAAATTACTGACCATTAACAATCCTGTCATAATTGACAAGAGTAAAGCAAAGTATTTAAATGCACCTTCATCGAAACCAAAACTATAAGCCTCACTAATCCAAATATAACCGGCTAATATTGCAGCAGCAGCAGGACTTGGGAGCCCTTGAAAATAACGTTTATCAGCCACTTCTAGCTGCGTATTAAAACGTGCCAACCTTAATGCGCCACCCGCAACATGAACAAAAGCGGCAAACAACCCCAATTGCCCAAGCTCAGAAAAGGCCCACAAATACATAATTACTGCTGGAGCAAGCGCGAACGAGGTCACGTCTGCCATACTATCGTACTGCGCACCGAACTCACTTTGCGTATTAGTAATACGCGCCACACGGCCATCCATGCCATCTAAAATTTGCGCCACAAAAATGGCTGCTGCAGCGGCTGCAAATTCACCATGAATTGCCGAGACAATGCCATAAAATCCAGAAAATATTGCGGCGGTAGTTAATAGATTCGGCAATAAATAAATACCACGCTGACGAATTGTTAGTTTTTTTGATTTCATATTTTTTTAAATTTTAGAAAAACACTTTCAGCTAAAACTTCAACCGTAACGGACAACTTATTAGCTTCCCCGTTCGGTTAAGTGTTTGCAGATTAATGCTGAACGTCTATGCGCGTACCCTTAGTCTGTCCAATTTCATCTAACATTTCATTAAACCAATCTAACTCCAAATTAAACGGCTTGCCACCCTTAATTCTTGGAAATTCGATGGCTCGTAGAACATTACCCTGATCTTCATCATGCCCCATAACACCCGATTCACCGCGCAATGCACATTCAACAGCCAAATCTGCACAAGATTTTATTAACCGAATATCTTCAGCATTAGAGGCCGAAGCACGACCATAATAACCCGATTTTTGAATGAGTGTTTTTTCTGCACCAATCATTTTAGAAAACTGCTCACCAAACCATTTCCCTGGATTAACCGCATCTAACTTGATATGACCAAATGCATCACGCGGTACTTCTTCACCATTGGCCTGCATCTCTGCCACAATGGCTTCGACACCCGCGCCTTCCGAGATAAAAATATTAATACAATCAACATCGTCCATAATGTTACGCAAACGTCTCGCTTCTTCTGCAAAATCTATTTCCATTTCTGGAATATAAACCCCATGCACCTCATAACCCTCACGGTTAAGTCCCAAACCCGGCAACCATTGGCGTTGTTCTAATAATTTCCGATATTCCAGTGCTGTCGCCGCAGTCAACCACCCACAATTTCGACCCATGACCTCATGAACGATAAGCATTCTCGGATTCGAATTATTTTCTGCAACCACATTCTGAAAATAACGCGCCCCTTGCTCAGCAGCAGTCCAAGCACCTAGCGACTGCTTAATCGGGAAGACATCATTATCTACTGTTTTCGGCAAACCTATCACTGTTAAGCCGTAATCATTATCAGATAAAAAGGCCGCTAAATTAGCAGCGGCAATATTCGTATCATCACCACCCACTGTATGCAAAACGTCAACACCGTCTTTAATGAGTTGATCGGCGGCCACTTTCTGGGGGTCCTCGCCTTCCTCAACTAACCCTCGAGCGACACAGTCCTTTATATTCGTTAACTTTACGCGACTATTACCGATCGGTGAACCACCAAAACCATGTAGCAAGCCTACGTTTTCTCTAATTTCAGGCGTTACCGAATAATAATCACCTAACAATAAGCCTTTATACCCACTGCGATAACAAATAATCTCAATCGTAGGGTCAATTTCACTATAACGTTCAATCAAGCTTCCAATAGCAGAACTCAGGCAAGGGGCAAGACCGCCCGCCGTAAGAATCGCAACTTTTTTTGGTTTAGTCATATCTCTTCAATCTTCTAATTAAATTTAAAACACTTGATCGCATCAGCTAAGAAAAACAGATCTGACCGATAAAGCCAGATCTTTAATTTCTCAAACTTATTAATTTTTTGACTTATCTACAATTTTATTGGCGCTAATCCATGGCATCATGTCACGCAGATCTTTCCCAACCAACTCAATCGGATGCTCTGCATTTAAACGACGTTTAGCCGTCATTTCAGGATAATTTGTTTGTCCTTCCAGAATAAAATTTTTCGCATAGACACCTTGCTGAATATTTTCTAAGGCCTCACGCATAGCACGGCGACTTTCTTCATTAATGATTTTAGGTCCAGTGACATATTCACCGTACTCAGCGTTATTTGAGATAGAGTAATTCATATTAGCAATGCCGCCTTCATACATCAGGTCGACAATAAGTTTCAACTCATGCAAACATTCAAAATAAGCCATTTCTGGTGCGTAACCCGCTTCAGTCAATGTTTCAAAACCCGCTTTAACAAGCTCAACTGCACCACCACATAAAACTGCTTGCTCACCAAATAAATCAGTCTCAGTTTCATCTCGAAACGTCGTTTCAATAATACCCGAGCGACCACCACCAATGGCTGAAGCATATGACAAACAGATTGCTTTTGCCGTCCCAGAGGAGTCTTGTTCAATAGCAATAAGATCGGGTATACCTCCACCACGAGTAAATTCAGACCTGACTGTATGCCCAGGCGCCTTAGGTGCGATCATAATGACATCTAAATCTGAACGTGGCACGACTTGGTTATAAAGAATTGCAAAACCGTGTGCAAAAGCCAAAGCCGCACCCTGCTTCAAATTCGGCTCAATTTCTACTTTGTATAACTGCGATTGAAACTCATCCGGTGTTAACAGCATAACTACATCTGCACCATTAACCGCATCAGGAACTTCCTTAACCGTTAAACCTGCCGCCTCAGCCTTCGCTACTGATGCTGATCCTACACGCAAACCAACAACAACATCGACACCCGAATCTTTTAAATTATTAGCATGGGCATGCCCTTGAGAGCCATAACCAATAATGGCTACTTTTTTTCCCTGAATCACTGATAGGTCAGCGTCTTTATCGTAATAAACTTGCATGTGTTTTCCTGTTTTCTTTAAAGTTAATCATCATTAACTATCAAGACCTTCTAAACGGCATCAATAGTCTGTTTTTTATTCTGTTACTATCATGAGATCAGGCTACTTGATCCTCTGGGTAATCCAGTAGCACCGGTACGAATAATTTCAATAATATTATGCGTGCTGATAGCCGCAACAAAAGCATCTAATTTTTCAGAAGACCCTGTCATCTCAATCATGTAACTATTTGAAGTCACATCAATCACCTTGCCACGAAAAATATCAGCCATCCGCTTAATTTCTGCTCGACTACTCGGCTCTGTTTGAACCTTAATCAACATCAATTCCCGCTCAACATGCACGACATCTGCTAAATCAGTCAATTTAACGACATCAATTAATTTATTCAGTTGCTTAACAATTTGCTCAATAACTTCATCACTACCCCGCGTTACCACAGTCATCCTAGACAATGTCACATCATCTGTCGGTGCAACCGTTAGTGATTCTATATTATAGCCGCGTGCAGAAAACAACCCAGCAACACGTGACAACGCACCGGATTCATTCTCAATCAAAATTGATATTATATGCCGCATTATGCCAACTCCCTATCAATAGGGGTGCCTGGTGCGACTCTTAACCGCATATCATGATGACCTTTCCCTGCTTCAATCATAGGATAAACATTTTCTTTTTGGTCAGTAATAATATCCAGAAAAACGGTTCTATCTTTCATAGCAAAGGCTTCTTCCAATGCCGGCGTAACATCCTCTGGCTTATCAATCTGCATCCCCACATGCCCGTATGCCTCTGCCAACTTAACAAAATCAGGCAATGCTTCTAAATAAGAATGCGAATAACGACCTTCATAGGAGAACTCTTGCCACTGACGCACCATCCCCATATAACGATTATTCAAATTAATAATTTTGACTGGTGTTTGGTATTGCTGCGCTGTCGATAATTCTTGGATACACATTTGAATACTGGCTTCACCCGTAATACAAGCTACGTCTGCATCAGGATGTGCCAACTTTACGCCAATAGCCGCCGGCAAACCAAACCCCATCGTGCCTAATCCTCCGGAGTTAATCCAACGCCTAGGCTCATCAAAGGGATAAAACTGAGCCGCATACATCTGATGCTGGCCCACGTCAGAGGTAATAAAAGCATTACCTGCCGTTACCTTATAAAGTTGTTCAACCACATACTGTGGTTTAATTAACGCACTTTCACGATCATATTCTAAACAATTAACTGACTGCCATTCTTTAATCTGGTCCCACCACGCAGCCAACGCCTCTGTATCTATGCGACTGCCGTTAACGTTAATTTCAGCCATTAATTGCTTCAAAACAATACTAACCTCACCGACAATTGGCACATCAACTTTAACCGTTTTAGCAATTGATGCCGGATCAATATCAATATGAATGATTTTAGCGTACGGGCAAAATTCCGTTAACTTACCCGTCACCCGGTCATCAAAACGCGCGCCGATAGCAATAATGACATCACTTTCATGCATGCCCATATTGGACTCGTATGTCCCGTGCATTCCCAACATACCGATAAACTGAGAATCAGTCGCTGGAAAAGCGCCTAACCCCATCAGTGTACTGGTTACGGGATAGCCCAGCTGACGCGAAAAAGTTCGCAACTCATCACTCGCCTCACCTAAAACAACGCCTCCGCCAGAGTAAATCATCGGTCGTTTCGCTGACAATAACAACTCAACCGCTTTCTGAACTTGCCTCGGATCTCCTTCTCTCGGAGGCTCATAGGATCGCATATTCACTGACTCAGGATAGACATAAGGCACTTTAATATTCGGGTCGGTGAGATCTTTAGGGATATCCACGACCACTGGCCCAGGTCGTCCTGTGGTCGCAACATGGAATGCTTTTTTCATCGTTTCAGCAATATCAGCCACATTCTTAACCAAAAAATTATGCTTCACACACGGTCGCGTAATCCCAACCATATCAACTTCTTGAAAAGCATCACTGCCGATCACTGCCGATGGCACTTGCCCAGAAATCACCACTAGGGGAATTGAATCCATATATGCTGTCGCTATGCCGGTCACTGCATTGGTTGCACCGGGACCCGATGTCACTAACACAACTCCAGGCTTACCGGTAGCACGTGCGTAAGCATCTGCTGCATGCGTCGCTGCCTGTTCATGACGCACAAGTATATGCTGCACATCATCTTGCTGAAAAATTGCATCATATAAATGCAATACCGCTCCGCCCGGATACCCAAACAGTAATTCTACGCCTTCGTCTTTTAGACACTGGACAACAATCTGCCCACCACTCAGTTCCACACTCATATCCTCAAAAACCGTATTTAATCATAACCACTCTTAGATTAATGTTCCCAATATCCAAAACCACACACTGAAAACCCACTAAGAATAAAAAAACCCAAACCAATTTCATTCTCTAACCCTTTATCATACTTGTTCCTTGTAAAATTGTCATTTATAGACATAAAAAAACTTTATTTTTACGCCTGTAACCGTCATTTCACTGTTCAAAAAAAATCAAAATGTTACTATTCTCCTCAATGCCCTCATTAGCCTCATTCAGCAAAAAAACAATACCTAACATTGGGTAAAATAATTTCCTATGTCCGCTCCCACACCAGCATTCTCGGAATCAGCAGCAACACGACTCCGCCGACTACTAGAACAACCTGAATTACTGGCAATCCCTGGTTGCCACGACGGTCTTTCTGCAAAACTGTGCGAACAAGCCGGATTTAGCAGTGCTTTTATGAGTGGATTTGCCGTTTCAGCGAGCCGACTAGGCCTACCCGACACCGGTCTCATTTCTTACGGAGAAATGCTCAATCAAGGACAAAACATCTGCAATGCTGTTTCCATTCCCATTTGGGGCGATGGGGACACTGGATTTGGCAATGCCATCAATATCAAACGAACCGTTCAAGGCTATGCCCAAGCCGGTTTTGCCTGCATCATGTTGGAAGATCAGGTCGCACCCAAACGTTGTGGCCATACCCAAGGAAAATCCGTTGTCAGCCGCGATGAAGCGGCTATGCGAATTCAAGCCGCTGTAGATGCGCGAAACGAAGGTGCAGACATTCTCATCATGGCCCGAACTGACGCCAGAGCCACTCACGGACTTAACGAAGCCATTATCCGAACTCAAATTTTTCACGAAATCGGCGCAGACATTAATTTTCTAGAAGCGCCCGAAAGCCTTCAAGAAATGCAACAGTACTGCCAATCTACGCCCGGCTACAAACTAGCCAACCTGATTGAGCACGGCAAAACCCCCCTCCTTAGTCACGCCGAATTACACCGGATAGGTTACAAAATAGCCGTCTATCCCCTCACCCTACTCAACAACTCTATTCAAGCCATGCAGCACGCCTTAACCGCCTTAAAAAGCGGCCACCCGCCAGCCGGGCTCAATTTTAAGGAACTGACAGAAACGGTTGGTTTTAACGCTTACTATCAGGACGAAGAAAAATATAAAACCGATTGAAAATTACCCTTCCCATTCAACCTCATACCCTGAAAATTTACGGATATTGATAACACCGGTATCTAAAATCAAATACTGCCCCTTGATCCCCTCCAACTTTCCAGAAACTTCAGCCTGCTTATCTAGATTAAATGACTTCACTTTCTCCGGATACGCTGTCACCGGAAAATGAATATCCACGACCGTCTCCGCGACAAGGTATTCAATAGCCTCTTGATCATACGATGCCACTAGCGCCGCCAATTCTTCCCGACAATCTAGAACCAACTGATCACGCACCACCAACAAATCCTCATCGCCCACCTGATTTTTCAACATCCGCTGCCAATTAGTTCTATCCTTAACGTGTTTCGCCAGAATAACCTCGATTAGGCCCGATAAATGCCGCGATTTTACTTTGAAAATTGGCAAGGCCTGAACAGCCCCTTGGTCAATCCAACGCGTAGGAATTTGTGACCCGCGTGTAATGCCTACCTTAACACCCGATGTCTTAGCCAAATACACAAAATGAGACTGCATACAAAACGCTTTTCCCCACTCAGGCTCTCGACAAGTCCCTTGGTCAAAGTGACACTGCTCTGGCTTCATAATGCACATATCACATCGCGCTAACGAAATAAAACAAGGGTAGCAATGACCTTGGTTAAAGCTTTTCTTCGTCTGACGCCCACAATGCACACAAAAAATCTTACCGGTATGCCGCAAAACAATAGACCGCCCAATCAAAGCATTCAAGTTAACCCGCTCATCTGTCAACGGCAATTGATAGCCAACAGTCTCACCCAAATCAACAATCATCTTTCTTAACTGTCCTAACATACGCCCTCTAAAATACTTAATGACTCAAAATAAACACCACTGCACCACTGGATAAATACTAACAATGTCTTAAAAAACAAGCTATTCTTTAACGAACCAACCATGTCGTGTTTTTTAAATACACTTTAAACCTTAAGGAATTCATATGCCTTTATACAACGTTTCTGCGGGTAAGAACACACCACATGATATCAACGTCATTATCGAAATACCCGCACAAGGCAACCCCGTTAAATACGAAGTTGATAAAGAATCTGCCGCTTTATTTGTCGACCGATTCATGGGTACGGCCATGCAATATCCCAGTAACTACGGCTACATCCCCCAAACATTATCCAGCGATGGCGATCCCGTTGATGTTCTTGTGGTCACACCCGTACCCCTTTTATCCCGATGCATCATTCGCTGTCGCCCGGTTGGTTTGCTTGACATGACTGACGAAGCGGGACCAGACCCCAAAATACTCGCCGTTCCAATAAAAAAACTAACCTCTTTTTATGACCATATCGACGAGTACCAAGACTTCCCCGACGCCTCTTTAACCACCATTGCCCATTTCTTTAAGCATTACAAAGATCTAGAAGAAAACAAATGGGTGCAAATCAAGGGATGGCTAAACAAAAAATACGCCTATGATGAAATAACAAAATCGATTACCCGCTATCAAATTAACCAACAAGATCGCCGCGAATTAGACCGAAGATTACCTTAACAATATGCCCTACCTTTTCGATGAGGCCCGCATCCTTGTCTTCAGTAAAGCCCCCATACCAGGGCACGTTAAAACCCGACTCTGCCCCCCGCTAACCGCTCAAGCAGCAACTCAGGTACACCAACAACTAACCACCGAAACCTTAGCGATGGCCTGTACAGAAACCATTTGCCCGGTTCAGCTTTGGTGTAGCCCATCACCTACACACAGTTTTTTTAAAACACTGGAAGAAAGATTTCCTATTACCTTAAAAAGACAATCAGGCACTCATTTAGGGGAAAAAATGCACCATGCCTTCAATACAGCCCTTCAGTCTGCACAACACGTCATCCTAATCGGATCGGATTCACCGTCGCTATCACCTGAGATTTTAAAAAACGCTATTACCGCACTCAAGAACGATTACGATATTACTCTGGCTCCGGCAATAGATGGCGGCTATGCGTTAATCGGACTCAGCCAAGCACAGAAACTGCTCTTTAAGGACATTAATTGGGGGAAAGAAGACGTTCTAAACACAACGCTTAAGCGCATCAAGACCTTGTCGCTTAACTACTACGAACTACCACTACAATGGGATGTTGACACCCCTGAAGACCTAGCGCGCTATCAAACACTGAACACACGCCCTACTTAAGCGGCTTGTACTGGGATAGCGTGCCCACAACGAACCACTTCATTGGCATCGTTAAAATAAATTAATTTAGGTTTAAAAGACTCCAACTCTTGCGCATTTAGCGCCGCATAAGCGCAAATTATCACTAAATCGCCCTTACTGGCTAGCCTCGCTGCGGCCCCGTTTACGGAAATAATACCAGAACCATCCTCTGCCCGAATGGCATAGGTCGTAAAACGCTCACCATTATTAATATTATAAATGTCAATTTGCTCATACTCGCGGATTCCGGCCAATTCGAGAAATTTGCCGTCTATTGCACAAGACCCTTCATAATCAAGCTCTGAATGAGTAACACTCGCTCGATGTAATTTTGCTTTGAGCATTGTTGTTTGCATAAGTAACATATTAATATCTTTAGAACAGGATATTATGCCCCAACATAAATAAATGCACAACAAAAAAGCCCGCCTCAAGCTACTTTAAAGGTCGCTCCGCAGCACCTGGATATTATCAATTAAGCGGGTTTGACCCAATGCCGCCGCCACAAGGATCACCCAGGCTTGATTATCGCTGGTGGCTGGAAGTAACGTATCGGCACTACAAATTGAGAAAAAATCAACTTTAAACCCTAAGCTCTCAAGTGAACTCATCTGCTCTTTTTCTAAAGCATCCCAATCCCTGCGGCCATTTTTTATTTGATCCTCTGCCTCGACTAAAGATTGATACAATAACGGCGCAAGCTGACGTTCCAAGCCACTTAAATAGGCATTTCTAGAACTTAAAGCCAACCCATCGCTCTCACGAACAGTTGGAACCCCTACCACCTGCACCGGAAAATTTAACTCCGCAATCATTCGACGTATAATCAACAACTGTTGAAAATCTTTCTCCCCCAAGAACAATTGGTGCGGCTGCACAATATTAAGCAACTTACAAACGACTGTCGCAACCCCTGAAAAATGTCCCGGCCTAGACAGACCACAATGACGTCCCGAAAGATTACTAACATCCACGACAGTACTCGCCCCACCGGGATAAACAACTGAATCCGTCGGTAAAAATAGCAAATCAACCCCTAAATGCTCCAGTTTTTGCCTGTCTTCATCCTCAGTTCGCGGGTAAGCATTCAAATCTTCATTCGGGCCAAATTGCAAGGGATTAACAAAAATACTCACAACGACCTTATCGGCACTGTTTTGCGCTTGCTCGACTAAATGTAAATGTCCCGCATGGAGATTACCCATTGTCGGCACAAAGGCTAACTTTTTACCCTTAGAGCGCCATTGATCGGTACATTGGCGTATAGAATCAATATCCCTAGAAACTTTACCCTTCATCAAAAACCATGTTCTAGTAACGGAAACTCCTGCGCTTTAACTTCTTTAACGAACATCCCAACAGCGGCCTGAATAGTACTTGCTTCGGCCATATAGTTCTTTGAAAAACGCGGGCGCTTGCCAATGCTAATATCTAAAATATCATACAAAACAAGAACTTGTCCGTCACAATGACCTCCCGCACCAATCCCAATAATAGGAATACTCAAAACCTGACTCAGGCGCTCCGTCAAAACACTGGGTACACATTCTAAAACCAACATACTAATACCTGCCCGCTCAAGCGCAACAGCCTCCTCAATAATTTTATCGGCAGCCACCACACTTTTCCCTTGTACCGTATAACGCCCCAATTGATTTATCGACTGCGGCAACAGTCCCAAGTGGCCACAAACAGGAACCCCCTCTGCGACTAAAGCTGAAACAATCTCCGGTTTCGACCCCTCCATCTTCACCATCTGAGCGCCACTCTCGCATAGCAATCGCGCCGAATTATGCAAAGCCAAATCAATGCTCGCACAACTCATAAACGGCAAGTCAGCAAGCACTAAAGCCCGCTTATTGGCTCTAACCACGCACCGGGTATGATAAACCATGTCATCCATAGTGACTGCCAACGTACTGCTACCCCCTTGTACGACCATACCGAGAGAGTCACCCACCAAAATCACATCGACACCCGCCTCATCAACCAATTGCCCAAAACTAGCATCATAAGCGGTTAAACACGCGATCTTTTCGCCACGCGCCTTCATATTAATCAAATCCAACACGGACAACAGCCCTTCTTGAGCGACCACTGGGTATAACGTCATAATATATTTTCTTTCATTTTTTAAGTCATTTTGATCAGTCCAGACAACGGACAATCCAAAGCCAACTGCGCTATTGACCCCAGCCCCGGCACTTGAACCGTGCCATCAATCTCCGCCAAAGGGTAAACAACAAAAGCGCGGTCAGCAAGACCCGGATGCGGCACAACCAAATCCGGCACCCGAATACACTGTTCACCGAACAATAATAAATCAAGATCTAGGGTTCTTGGCCCCCAATGCTCACCCGTCCGCAATCGCCCCTGAACATTCTCAATCTTCTGCAAAGCACGCAATAAAATCAGCGCCGGCAAACCCGTTACCACTTTTATCACTGCATTAGTATAATCAGGTTGATTGCTGGGCCCCATGGGTGGACTACGGTAAAGCGACGAAAAAGCCACTTCTTCCACCTCTTCAAGACCACTGATCGCACTACGCGCCTGCTCAATTTGCATGACAGGATCCGCTAAATTACTCCCCAACCCGACAAATGCAACGGTTTTTTCTTCACGGCAATCCATCAAGAGGTCACAACACCCTTATCTCGTACTGTTGGTTTTTTTCGTCGCCGGCCTCTTTTCTTTACGTCCTGCACCAACCGAACCATTTCTTTTTTGCGCTCATTATCAACCTCCTGAAAATCAGTCCACCACTGCGCCAACTCTGGATCCGCATCACCGGTACCTGCTCGCAGCAATAAAAAATCATACGCCGCTCGAAAACGCGGATGCGCTAAAACACGAAAAGCACGCGCTCCTCCTCGTTGTTCAAAACGTGGCTGCAAGCCCCAGACCTCTCGCATAGATAGACCCACTCTTTTAGGGAAAGCGGTAAACCGCACCTGATGCGCGATCACTTCATTACCGGCCTCCTGAATGGCTAAAAACACATTCATGCCGTTCTGCACTTTTATCGCCACCAAATTCTGCACGGTAGCCCATAAAAAAGCAGCTAAAAGAAAATAAGGCGTCACCGGCTTTCCTTCTGCTATCCGTGAATCGGTATTGGCTAATGCTTGAAGCAATAATGCACGAGGATAATCACCTTTAGCCTGCCTCAAGCACTTATCCGTATCAGGGAAAAGAACTGCAAATAACCGATAGTTTTCCAATGATTCAAAAACCGTAACCGCTGCCCCTGATAAAAACAATTTCAAAATCTCATCATAAAGACGTGCTGACGGAACATCTTGCAGTAATCCAGCCATCTCACCAATAGCGCCCGCACTATCAGAATCTAACTGAAAATCTAACTTGGCCGAAAACCGAACAGCCCGTAACATTCTCACTGGGTCCTCACGGTAACGCACTGCAGCATCGCCAATTAAACGTAAAACACCCTGCTGATGGTCGCTATACCCATCAACGTAGTCAATAATTGAAAAGTCACGAATATTGTAATACAACGCATTGACCGTAAAGTCTCGACGCCACACATCCTCTTCAATCGTTCCATAAACATTGTCACGCAACAAGCGCCCATTTTCGTGAACCCGCTCGACCCCTGACTCGTCATGCGCTGATCCTCTAAACGTAGCTACTTCAATGATTTCACGACCGTAATGGACATGCGCCAATCTAAATCGTCGCCCAATTAATCTGCAATTACGAAAAACAGCCTTGACCTGCTCAGGACTCGCATCGGTCACCACATCAAAATCTTTCGGCTCAAGCCCTAATAACAAATCCCTAACACACCCGCCAACAAGATAAGACTGGTAACCATGACTTTTAAGCCGATAAAGCACCTTAAGCGCATTAGCACTAATTTGCGCTCTCGACACCGTATGTGCTGATCGTGGATAAACGACAAAACCTGATTCAGGATCAGAGACCTCTGACGGTGAAACAAGTTTTTTTATAAAATCAAAAATAGACCTTTCCCTATAAATTAAATTCTTGGCAACATTCTACCAGTTAGATAAATTTTCGTACAAATATCACTGAATTAAAAACCAAAAACCTTGACCTTTTGATCAATTTATTATTAGCTAGTAGGTAGGTATATATGACATTCACCAGAGGGGGCTTTAACTATGACAACAAAATCATTACCTGATCTTAAAAGTATTACCGCTATTTTTGGCACCGTTCAAGATGTTTTAATGAACAAAGTACTCAAACAATTATTGGAGACGCCACTGCTATCTAGTCTATTTGTTACTGACTTTGCCATTTTACTTTTTCTTCGCCCCCCCGTCCTCTTTTCACTCATCATGTTAGGTGGGCTGGTCGGTATGGCAATGTACTTCGGCCAAAAACTAGCTTTATTCAAATAAACAAATCAACAAATCAACAAATCAACAAATCAACAAATCAACAAATCAACAAATCAACAAATCAACAGAATATTCGCAGAAGCCATGTCAATCAAGCAAAAAAGCACACCTCATCACCCGGGGTTTTTCCGCCGTTTATGTGCCATTTTCTACGACATATTTCTCCTAGTAGCCTTATTGTTTATTTTTACAGCAATCGCCTTACCGTTTAATGATGGCGAAGCTTTTACTCGTAGCCCTTTATATCTTGGATACCTTATCAGCATCTGCTTTTTGTTTTTTGGCTGGTTCTGGACTCATGGCGGGCAAACACTAGGTCTACGCGCATGGAAGCTACAAATCTTAACGACAGCCGGACAACCCCTAAGTTGGAGAAATGCTTTTTCCCGATTCATCTGGGCAACTCTTTCTTGGGGATTATTCGGGCTGGGCTTTCTTTGGATTTTGTTCGACAAAGAAAAAAAGTCCTTACATGACAGGCTTTCTGGCACCCAAACTTTTATCACCTCTAAGGATCAATAACGCCCATTCATCGCAACGATGAAACGACTACACTAGCCACAGCCAGAATAGTTAAACTCGGCAAAACGCCCATTAACATCGGATCAAGACCATAGACCAAGCCCATATAGCCAACCACTTTGTTAAAAAGATGGAACCCAACGCCCAATATCGTACCCACCAGAATCCTAAAACCAACACTCGTCACCCGATTCACTTTTACCACAAAAGGGACGGCTATTAAGATCATCACCACAATGACAATTGGGCTAGCTAAACGATTCCAAAAAGCCAACTCCAATACATCAGCTTTCTGGTCATTTTTCTTTAAAAATTGTATGTAATGAAACAAGTTAACAGAAGAAAGCGTCTCAGGCTTTACCAAAACAATATCTAAAAACCGCTGGGTTATTGCAAAAGGCCAGACTTTTTCTTCCGATTGCGTTAAGAGCACTTTTTCAAGATCAACCTGAACAGCAGAAACACCTCGGGCTAACCATTCATCTTCCTTTACAAAAGTCGCCTCATCCATAAATGAAAAAACCTTTAAACGACGCTGCTCATCTAACTCATAAACCACCAGCTGACCTAAATCACCTTCACTATTGAACTTTCTGACATTAATGAAGTTTTTTCCATCCCGTAACCAAAAACCATTCTCACTTTGGGTCATCAATTCTTTATTTTGCGCCTCAGAACGCATTGTTTTAGCTTCAACCATCGCATCGGGAACAATAAATTCACTCACGCTTATGGCCAGTAAAACAACCACTAAACCTGCGCACATAACCGCTTTAACAATACCCAAAAGAGACAGCGATGCTGCCTGCATGGCCACTAACTCATGGTTATTCGCCATCGCACCCAAGGCGACCAAACTCCCCAACAGGGCCGCCGATGGGGTTAAAACATAAAAAACCGACGGTGTTGTTAAGAGTAAATAATAAACAATCTGCTCAAGACCGTAATCCCCTTTTCCAAGATCCCCCAATTCATCCGCAAAAGTAAATAAATTGTAAAACGTCAGTAAAACCAAAATCGCAACAAAATAAGCCTTTAAGACCTCTACCGCAATGTAACGCGTCAACACAGTCATTTAGCAAACCTTTGTCTATAAAGCAGCTTTATCCATGGCAACCCAAAAAAGCGAAGCATTAATACCACCCACACCCCCATCATGAGAACATACACCCACATAAAACTAACCCAAAATGGCAGCACACCCTTTAATAACCAACCCTGACTAAAGTGCTGCAAATTCGCATAACTAAAATAAATCAAAAATGCGACCGTGACATTACCGTAAACACCCCCTCGCGGCGTTAATTGTGCTAACGGAACCGCTAAAAGCCCTAACATCAAAATACCCAGCGGAATAGTAAGTCGCCGCTGTATTTCAGCGCCATTGCGCAATGAAGAACCCAACCATAACTCGGTTATAGACAAGGCTTCAATAGGGTAACTGGGTAATTTCTTCTCCTTATGAAGCAACAAGCCATACTTGTCAAAACGCTCAATCACAACATCTACTTGGCCAGGTTTTCCACTGACTCTTTCTGCATCTTGCAAGACAATATAACGCCCACCCGGCAGATCTTCGAGCTGGCCATATTCCGCGTTAATAACTTCAATATCTTTAGTTTTTTTATTAGTCGCAAAAATATTATGCATCCTATTATTTTCATCAATATCTTCAATGAAAAAGTTCAAATCACCGTGCTGACGAAAACTACCCGAAATCAATCCTCTCAACTCAAACTGCTGTTGATCTTGGTGTTGTATTTCAACTATATTGGATTCTGCCCAAGGAATGGCCCATAACGACAAGCACAAACTCACAACACTTACGGGTAATAAAAAAATAGCCATCGATTGATAAATACGCGCCACCCCTGCACCTCCAGAAGCAATAGCATCTATCTCATGATCACGATACATTCGTCCCAAAACAACTAAAATCGCAATAAAAATTGCCGCCGGTAAAAAATTAATAGCAATCCCTAACGCCTTATATCCAACAATTTGCATCACTGCCTCGCTGGAAACCTGACCTTCGACGGCCTGACGCAAAACTTTTGAGAACTTTTGACCCACCAAAATAACAACAATGACGAATAGAACAGATAATGCCGTTTTAAACAATTCCCAGGCGATCATTTTATCAAGCACCATAAACCAACGCTGGCGCCTAGACTTAGCTAACGAATTTATTTTCTGCATCTCTCTCTTAAAAAACACTGTTATAAGGTATATTATATGCCCGTGCAGCACAGCTACACACAATGCCTAAAAACAATTTTGGAAAAATCATGGAATTTTCGTTAATAACATCGCCCACTGAATCTACACATACTGACTGTCTTATTTTAGGCATTTTTGAGAATCACCAGCATAGCCAGGAAAGTTCAGAGTTTAACACGCAAACGCAAGGTCTCATTGATAACCTCATTAAACGCGATCGCTTTGATGGAACCCTGGGTAAAACGCTAACCATAAATTTCATTCCCAACCATACTTATCAGCGCTGTGTACTCGTTGGCTTAGGCAGTCAAGACCAGCCCATTTCCAGTAAAAATTACCGCAAATTATTAACTAGCGCCATCAAGGCAGTAAACAACACTCCGGCAATTTCTGCTACTTGCTGCTTAACAGAAACGCCCGTTGAAAATCAAAGTTACGCTTGGAAAACACGCCAAGTTGTTGAGATTTTCCAAGGATCTTGTTATCAATTTAGCGACTTAAAAAGTAAATTTGAAAGCACTATTCAATTAACCCATCTAGCTATAGCCACACCCAAAGATAACTTATTAAATTGTGAGCTCGGACTTACACAAGGTATTGCCTTAGCAAATGCCGTAGAATTCACAAAAAACCTTGCAGACACTCCCGGTAACGTCTGCACACCCAGCTATCTCGCTGAAAAAGCTTTAGCCCTAAGCGAGCAAAATAACCACCTCTCTACTGACATCCTCGAAGAGGATGAAATGGCTGAATTAGGCATGGGCGCACTGCTCTCGGTTAGCCGTGGTAGCCGTCAACCGGCTAAACTAATCATCTTGAATTACCAAGGTGGCAAGCCAGAGTCAAAACCCATTGTATTAGTAGGCAAAGGCTTAACCTTCGATGCCGGCGGCATATCACTTAAACCCAGCGCCGGCATGGATGAAATGAAATACGATATGTGTGGTGGCGCAAGTGTCTTAGGTGTCTTTCAGGCGCTCTCAGAACTCAATTTACCACTCAACGTTATTGGTCTGGTCCCGACCTCTGAAAACATGCCAGACGGTGATGCGAACAAACCCGGCGATATTGTGACCAGTATGTCTGGGCAAACTATCGAAATACTTAATACCGATGCAGAAGGCAGACTCATTCTATGCGACACCCTGACCTATGCAGAAAGATTCAACCCCGAAGTGGTCATTGACCTAGCCACACTAACTGGCGCTTGTATTACTGCTTTAGGTCGCCACCCTAGTGGATTGTTAGGTAACGATGACGCTCTATGTGCTGATTTACTTTCAGCTGCAACTACAGCCTGCGACCCGGTTTGGCGCTTACCCCTTTGGGAAGAATACCAGGAACAATTAAAATCGAATTTTGCCGACATGGCCAATATTGGCGGCCCTGCTGGTGGCACTATCACAGCCGCCTGCTTCCTCTCACGTTTCACCGAGAATTTTCGCTGGGCGCATTTAGATATTGCCGGCACAGCATGGAAATCTGGCAACCAAAAAGGTGCAACCGGTCGCCCTGTACCTCTACTTACACAATTCTTAATCGATTTTTCCAACAATGCCTGCGATTGATTTTTATATTCTCACGACAACCAGCGAACAAAAACGTTATCAATTTGTTTGCAAACTAGCCGAGAAGATTTTTAAACAAAAGCAAAAAGCTTTTTTTCTAACCCCTTCAACTCAAGCCAGTGAGACCCTCGATGCCTTGTTATGGACATACAAGGCAAGTAGCTTTATCCCGCATCATATCGTCCATGAAAAAAAACCTTCAACGAATGATCAATTACTCATTGGCGACCAAAGCATCCCTCAATATTGGCGCGATACACTGGTCAACTTAACCGATCAACCAGTACCCCATATAGAAAAACTAACCCGTATTATTGAAATCATTGATGCCAATGACGCCCATAGAGAGGCAGGCCGACACCGTTATCGGCACTACAAAAGCATGAATTTACGGCCGACTACACATAAAATTTAACCTTTTTTAGCTGAACCAATTTAGCTTCGAGCCACAATCAGGTTAAAATAAAAAAATCTACTTCGCTTAATTTAAATTATCCTCATGGAAAAAACCTATAACCCACACACAATAGAACAAAACTGGTACCGCCACTGGGAGGATAAAGGCTATTTCTCACCTCAAGAAGGTGAAAATTCCTACTGCATCATGATTCCTCCTCCCAATGTGACGGGTAGTCTACATATGGGACATGCCTTTCAAGACACTATTATGGATATCCTAACGCGTTTCCATCGTATGCAAGGCGATTCGACCTTATGGCAAGTAGGAACTGACCACGCTGGAATCGCTACCCAAATGGTTGTCGAGCGACTAATAGAAAGTGAGGGGAAAACACGCTTTGATTATGGCCGAGACCCCTTCATTAAAAAAGTATGGGAATGGAAAGAAGAGTCTGGCGGCACGATTACCCAACAACTTCGACGTATGGGGTCCTCCCTCGATTGGTCAAGAGAACGCTTTACTATGGATGAAGGGCTTTCTGAAGCCGTGCAGGAAGTGTTTATAACGCTTTACCGTGAAGGACTTATTTACCGAGGCAAAAGACTCGTTAACTGGGATCCTGTCCTGCATACGGCTGTTTCAGATCTTGAAGTACTCTCTGAAGAAGAAAACGGTTCTTTATGGCATATGCGCTACCCGCTCAGCGACGGTTCTGGCCATCTGGTGGTCGCCACAACCCGCCCTGAAACCATGCTGGGTGACTTCGCTGTAGCTGTTCACCCTGACGATGAACGTTATCAACATCTTATCGGAGCATGGGTTAAACTGCCGCTGACCAACCGAGAAATACCTATCATTGCTGACAGCTATGTCGATCCAGAATTTGGTACCGGTTGCGTCAAGATTACTCCAGCCCATGATTTTAATGATTATGAGGTCTGGTTACGCCACCGTGATCAATCGACTATTCAGGCCTTACCGCATGGCGGACTTATTAACCTTTTCACGCCTAATGCAACCATCCGAGAAAACGACATCAGCGAAGATCAATTAATTCCAGCTGCCTACGTCGGTCTTGATCGTTTCGAAGCCCGTAAAAAGATTATTAATGACCTTGATGCCCTAGGCCTACTGGATAAAATTGAAGACCACAAATTAATGGTTCCTCGTGGTGATAGAACCCACTCCATTATTGAGCCTCTATTAACCGATCAATGGTACGTTAAAACACAACCACTGGCTGAGCCTGCCATTGCTGCTGTTGAAAATGGTGATATCCGATTTGTCCCTGACAACTGGAAAAATACTTATTTTGAATGGATGAACAATATTCAAGATTGGTGTATTTCGCGACAAATATGGTGGGGTCATCGTATCCCTGCTTGGTATGATGATAACGGCACTATCTATGTAGGACGTTCTGAAGCAGAAATTCGCCAACAATACCAACTGTCTAATGACATCTCACTTCGACAAGATCCAGATGTTTTAGACACGTGGTTTTCATCGGCACTGTGGCCTTTTTCAACACTGGGTTGGCCAGAAAAAACAGCTGAACTCGATCAATACTACCCGACCAGCGTTTTAGTCACTGGTTTTGACATCATATTTTTTTGGGTTGCCAGAATGATCATGATGGGACTCAAATTCATGGGTGAAGTACCCTTCAAGGATGTCTATATTCATGGCCTTGTGCGTGATTCTGAAGGTCAGAAAATGTCTAAATCAAAAGGCAATGTGCTCAATCCGATTCACGTCATTGATGGCATTGACCTTGAAAGCTTAGTCGACAAACGAACATCCGACATGATGCAACCCCATCTATCAGAAAAAATAGAACGCGCGACGCGCAAAAGTTACCCTGATGGTATTCCCGGTTATGGAACTGATGCTTTACGCTTCACCTTCGCTTCCATTGCTTCGACAGGACGAGATATTCGCTTAGATAGCCATCGCATAGAAGGTTACCGTAATTTCTGTAACAAACTATGGAATGCGGCACGTTATGTTTTAATGAATACAGAGAATCAAGATAATGGTACCCACAATAATGCCATTGAATTTTCTCAAGCCGACTACTGGATAACCGCTCGCTTTCAACAAGTTGTCACGGTGACCACAGAGGCCATTGATAATTATCGATTCGACCTTGCCGCCCAAGCCATTTATGACTTTACCTGGAATGAATATTGTGACTGGTATCTTGAATTAGCCAAAATATCTTTGCAAGAAGGCAGTCTAGAACAACAACGTGGCACCCGAAAAACACTGGTATCAACGCTGGAAAAATTACTCCGCCTAGCACACCCCTTCATGCCTTTTATCACCGAAGAGATCTGGCAACGTGTTGCCCCACTGACCGGCAATCATGAAGACTCCATTATGTTGCAGCCCTACCCCAAGGCCGACAGTCAACTCATAAATAACACGGCCATCACAGAAATTAGCTGGGTTATGACTTTTATCCTCGGTATACGCCGTATCCGTGGTGAAATGAATATTGCTCCCGGGAAAAAACTTAATGTTCTCTTACAACACGGCACCCCTGAGGACCGTGAGTTAACGAGCACATCTCAGCACTTTTTAACTAAACTAGGCCGCCTCGAATCCATTACCTGGCTAGAAAATAGTGCAACACCTCCTGAGTCAGCCATTGCTTTAGTGGGCACCTTACAGATTTTAATACCCATGTCAGGTCTGATCGATAAAGCGGCAGAAATAAGTCGTCTTGAGAAAGAAATAGTGAAAGTTAGCAAAGAACTTCCCCGCATTGAAGGAAAACTGAAAAACCCAAACTTTATCGAGCGTGCACCACAAGCCGTCATTGATAAAGAAAAAGAAAAGCTGACAAATCTAAACCTTTCACTCTCACAATTAAACGAACAACTTCAAAAAATAACACAACTCTAAGCGCCAACAATAACCAATAAATTTCAAACCAACAGTAGACAACACGACTATTCCCTCTATCTTTAGCAAGATCAGAAGGAATAGTCGCCGTGGCCACCCAAACCGTACCTAAAATAAAATTCGGACTCATTAGAACTCTTATTAACAGAGGGCTTATCCATGAAACAGATACGCCCGAACTTATTAAGCACGCTAAGAAAAAAAAGATCTCCGTACTGCGCTATATTCTGAACCAACAACTCGTTGATAGTACCAGTATCGCGATGACTGCTGTTGAAGAATTCGGCTTATCCTATTTAGATCTTGATGCTATCGATGTACTCCAACTACCACTTTCAGAATTAACAAATTCATTAATTCTCGAGCACCAAGTTTTACCGTTATTTAAGCGCAATAATACCTTGTTTATTGCGCTATCTGACCCAACCAATAGCCGCGCCCTCAATCAAATAAAATTTCACACCCGTCAACAGACTGAAATTATTATTGTTGAAGATCATAAGCTCAATGCAAAAATACAGCTCTGCCTTGATGCTCAGGAAACGACCATCGAAGACATACTTGATGAAAATATCAGCATTATCGAAGAGGAAGAACCTGTTGATACACAACAAAATCAAGTCGACAACTCACCAGAAATTGATGATGCGCCTATCGTTCGATTCGTCAAACAAATTCTCGTAGATGCCATCAAAAAAGGCGCCTCCGATATTCATGTTGAACCTTACGAAAATTTTTTTAGAATACGATTCCGAACTGACGGCATTTTGCAAGAAATAGCGACCCCTCCTAGCAACATGGCCAACCGCATGATTTCACGCATAAAAGTCATGGCGAAAATGGACATCGCCGTACGTCGCATCCCTCAAGACGGTCGCATAAAAATTAAATTATCGAAAGATAGATTTATCGACTTCCGTGTCAACACATGCCCTACTTTATACGGTGAGAAAGTAGTGCTTAGAATCTTAGATCCCAGTAGTGCCACATTAGGTATTGAAGCGCTCGGTTTCGAAAAACACCAAATGAAATACTTCATTCATGCGATTCATCAACCCTATGGCTTAATCCTTATTACTGGACCAACAGGTAGCGGTAAAACGGTCACATTGTATACGGCACTTAATATCCTCAATTCACCACAGCTCAATATATCAACCGCCGAAGATCCCGTTGAAATTACGTTACCGGGTATTAACCAAGTCAACATGAACCCTAAAGCAGGTGTTAACTTTTCTACTATACTACGCGCATTCCTAAGACAAGATCCCGATGTCATTATGGTCGGTGAAATCAGAGACCAAGAAACTGCTGAAATATCAGTTAAAGCAGCACAAACGGGTCATTTAGTCCTCTCTACCTTACACACCAATGATGCCCCGCAAACACTGAGCCGCCTCATTCAAATGGGCATCCCTCCCTACAATATTATTTCATCAATACAATTAATTGTTGCTCAACGATTACTCCGTAAATTATGTGAACACTGCAAACACCCTGAGACTCTGCCGGATCAAACTTTACTGGATGCCGGGTTTACGCAAGATTCACTTAAAAAGCTAACACTCTTCAGCGCTCAAGACTGTGACCATTGCAATCACGGTTATCTCGGCCGGGTAGGCATCTATCAAGTCATGCCTATCAGTCATAGCATGCAGCAACTTATTTTAAACAACGGTGATTCCAGTCAACTCGAAGCACAATGTCAATCAGAAAATATTTTAAATTTAAGACAATCAGCCCTGCTAAAAGTCGGCACAGGCATCACCAGTCTCGAAGAAGTCAACAGAATCACAAGAGGTTAACCCTATGGCTAAAAACAATACACCCAGTGAATATATTTGGCGCGGTATTAACACTACAACAGGCCTCCCCACTAAAGGCACCATTAGCAGCCCAAATTTAATCAGTGCACAGGCTGAGCTTCGTCGCCAAGGCACACGAATCACCCACATAAAGATCAAACCAACAGCCCTACTATCCCCGCGAAAGAAAAAAATAACCAGCAAAGATATTGCTATTTTAAGTCGGCAATTAGCGACTATGCTGGAAGCCGGTGTTCCATTAGTGCAAGCCTTTGAAATTACCGGTCAAGGCCATGACAATGAAAGCATGAAGGCATTACTGCTTGATATCAAACAAGACATTGAAAACGGCTTATCGTTTACCGAAGCACTCGAAAAAAGACCCGACTATTTTGATGAGCTGTTCTGTAGTCTAGTAGCCGCTGGTGAACAAGCCGGTGTTTTAGAAACCTTACTCGATAAAATTGCAACGTACAAAGAAAAAACCGAGTCACTCAAAGCAAAAATAAAAAAAGCACTGACTTATCCAATCGCTGTACTGGTTGTCGCAGCCTTAGTCACTGCAATACTACTGCTTTTCGTAGTTCCCGTCTTTGAAGAGCTTTTCCAAGACTTTGGTGCTGATCTACCCCTGTTTACCCGTTTAGTGATTGACCTATCCCAATGGTTACAAGCCTATTGGTGGCTTGTATTAAGTGCATTGTCGGCCATCATAATGACTTTCCGTTTTTATCATAAGCGCTCGGCTCGTTTTCGTCATACCCTTGATCGCATTTACTTGCATATTCCGGTGATCGGCCCAATTCTACGTAAAGCGGCTATCGCTCGCTTTGCTCGGACGTTATCAACATTATCAACAGCAGGCGTCCCTTTAGTAGATGCCCTAACATCCGTCTCTGGCGCAACCGGCAATCATGTCTATTGCCAACAGGTCCTTGTTATTCGCGATAAAGTGTCAACGGGGCAACAACTACAACTCAGCATGCAACAGACTGAAGTCTTCCCTTTTCTTATTATTCAAATGGTTGCTATTGGTGAAGAATCAGGTTCTATGGATAAAATGCTCAGCAAAGTAGCTGATTTTTATGAAGAAGAAATTGATAATGCCGTTGATAACCTAAGTGACTTACTCGAACCTTTAATTATGGTTATTCTAGGCGGATTGGTTGGCAGCCTAGTGGTTGCCATGTATCTCCCTATTTTTAAGTTAGGATCCGTCATTTAAACGCCCAATAAGCGCTCCGGCCACCCCAATTTTTATCCTGATTAAGTACCCTAAACGTTATAATGTCATTTAAAATTTATCTTTTGATTATAACCAACATTCAAATAATTAATTATGCTGAAAATTGGACTCACTGGTGGTATTGGTAGCGGTAAAAGCACGGCCGCAAATCATTTTGAGTCACTTGGCGTTCCTGTTATTGATGCCGATGAAATAGCCCATCAACTCACACAACGAGGACAACCTGCCCTGCAACAAATCGCCGTACATTTTAGTTCCTGTATCGATAGCCAAGGACACTTACTACGAGCCGAACTACGCGAACAAATATTCTCAAACCCTACTCAAAAACAACGGTTAGAAAATATTCTTCACCCCCTCATTCGTAACGAAATACTGGCACAACTGCTACCATTAAAGAATGACTACGTTGTACTGTGCATCCCGTTACTCGTCGAGAAAAATTTATTTAGCTGGGTTGATAGAACCCTTGTCATTGACTGCCCAGAAGCACTCCAGATTATTCGCGTTCAAAAAAGAAGCAACCTATCAACACCTCAAATTAAAAAAATTATCGCTTGTCAAGCCTCACCAGAATCCCGATTATCAAAGGCTGATGATATTATTACCAATAATGGTAGCACTCAAGAGCTTGCAGAAACCGTCAAAAAACTGCACAATTCCTATCAATCACTATGCAACCCTTTACCTGATCAATAGTCCGTGAATAATTTCCTATCCTACGAATTTCCTCTCAAAGAACGCATTCGACTCTTTATGCGTCTGGAACACCTTTTTCAACAATTTGACCATTGTTTACAGGGCACAACCGTTTGGGATAGACGTGCTGCCATTAATGGGCTTCATTCCATTATTACTTTATTTACACGAAACGATATTAAATCCGCAATTTTAAAAGAATTAGAACGTCACACTTCAATCTTAACCATGATTTCTAAGAATGAAGATGTTGACGATTCCAAGCTGGAATCTATCTTGCAAGAACTACAAACCGTCAGCCAAGCGCTCTACCAGTGTAATGGGAAAATAGGCATCGCTATTATTGAGGGTAACGAACTCTTAAAATCCGTCACCCAACGAACCTCTATTCCAGGTGGTAGTTGCTCTTTTGATCTGCCTGGATTTCATTATTGGTTAGAACAAAACCCAGACCAGCAATGCAATGACCTTAATAAATGGTCTGAATCATTTTCTGACATTCGCCATGCTATCGATCTCGTGCTAAAGTTTATTCGCCAAAGCAGCACGCCTTCTCAAGAGGTCGCAAAAATGGGCTTCTATCAAAACAACCTAAGCCAATCCTCTTCCTACCAACTCATCCAAATACGTGTCGACAGAACTATCCCGTGTTATGCTGAAATCAGTGGCGGCAAGCATCGTTTCTCAATTCGCTTCATGATACCTTCTAAAGATGGCGGGCGACCGACTCAAACACAAGCGGATATTCCTTTTGAAATTACGCGTTGTTTATTATAAATACCCCAACGACAAAAAAGACTCTCTACGCCAAAAAAGCACCCATTCCTGCTACCCCCTGCCCTCCGCATTCATAGACTGATGTCAAATCTGAGTCCATCATTCCACCCAATGCATAAACAGGTAAATTTACTTGTGCAACTAATTCCTGAAAATGCAACCAACCCAGTGGTTTAGCTTCAGGGTGAGTAGCGGTACTTTTTACCGGAGCTAAAACCACAAAATCTACACCGATCGCTTCCGCCTGCTGCAATTCAGCATGATTGTGACAAGAGGCTCCCACCCAACCTTCAACATCAGGGCGTTGATCAATTGCCATTAAATCCTTACTGGTTAGGTGTAAATTAGCTATTGGGAAATTACCTACCCGAAGAGCAGAATTCACCATTAATATTACCTGATTCTTATTACAAAAAAACGTTGCGTATTCAAGTAACTCTTGCAAATCAGTTGCGGCCACTAATTTTGTTCGCAATTGGATTAATTTGACGTTGTTCTCAACTAAACGAGGCAGTGTTCTTTGAAGTGAAATTAGACTGTCATCACCCACTATTGCATATTGACTCGGCAATTGGACGGCATTAATAATAGCGTTATTGGCTGCAGGGAATGAATAATGTTTTAAGGCCTCAACAGGCACCCAACGAATGACTTGACCTTCATTAGAGCAAACAGAACCAACAAACTCATCAACTGTCCAGACCCACAACTTTACCCGTAAATCGGAATATTGATGATTGATAGCAATCAATGGTCTTGCACCTTTGACGGTCAACCCTAACTCTTCTTTAAGTTCCCGAATTAGGGCAACCTCAGCGGTTTCTCCCAATTCCAACTTACCACCAGGGAACTCCCAGCGATTACCTTGATGAACTGACTCAGGCCGATAAGCAATAAGGACTTCACCGCGCGCATTCGTGACCACACCCACGGCCACCTGCAACACATCATTAGACACATTTATGTCCGATATTCCGCATTAATACGAACATAATCATAAGATAAATCACAGGTCTTGATCGTTTGTTGCGCAACCCCTCGCCCTAAACACACTGTAATTGTTATTTCTTCCGCATCCATAACTTTCTGACCGGCCGCTTCAGTATATTGACTATCTTTAGTGCCTGCGTTCACAATACAAACCTCACCTAGAAAAATAGAAACCTTGTCTAATGCAAAGTCTTCAATACCTGCTCGACCGACTGCTGCCAATATTCGCCCCCAATTCGGGTCACTGGCAAAAAATGCCGTCTTGACCAAAGGTGAATGTGCAATTGTTTTACCCACTCGAACAGCTTCCTGATCATTCTGCGCCTGACTAACAACAATTGATATTAATTTTGTCGCTCCCTCACCATCCCTAACAATAGCTTCAGCCAACTCAGAAAAAACCTCATTAACGACAGCACAAAATTGCTGATAAGACTGACTTCCTTCAAGCAACTCCGGCACATCTGAGTGACCACTGGCCATAAACACACAGGCATCATTAGTTGACGTATCTCCATCGACAGTAATACGATTAAAAGACTGTTCCACAGCATGCTGTAAACACCGTTGCAACAATCTATCTTCAATCTTAGCGTCGGTAGCGACAAAAGAGAGCATAGTTGCCATATTAGGCTGGATCATTCCCGCCCCTTTTGAAATACCGGTTATGGTAATACTACCCCCATCCAACGACACTACTCTCGATACACCTTTAGGAAAAGTATCGGTTGTCATAATCGCCTCAGCAGCCTGCGCCCAATTATCTTCTGATAAATGATCGATAGCTTTAGGCAACGCTTGGATTATTTTTTCAACCGGTAACGATTCGCCAATAACGCCTGTGGAAAAGGGCAAAACCTGTTCCATACGCCCTCCCGTTATCTGTGATAAGGTCAAACAAACTGATTGCGCATCTTGAAGACCTTTGGCCCCGGTACCCGCATTCGCATTACCGGAATTAATAACCAACCAACGCGGGGCTTTTCCCAAATTCTGTTTAGCCAATACCACGGGAGCCGCACAAAAGGCATTCTGCGTAAAAACCGCACCACACGTAGACCCTGGATCCATCGCAACAACCAATAAGTCGTCGCGCACAGATTGTTTTATTTGCGCGCAATAAGTACCCAGCAACACACCATCTACAGCATGCATAACTGGAAATTTTGGAACCCCTACTGCCATGACTTACATCCCATTATGTTCATTGTTTTTTTATCGGAAAAAAAGAATCCGTATTTTTCGAACCGACGCTATTTCTTGCGTTATCTTTTTACAGTGTTTTTTACAATTATCAACAACCAAATCATGTTCAAGGGGCGACAATAAAAATATGACTTCCAGTTCTACAGCACCATTCAGATAATGAATTTTAATATCATCCACTAAGCTATAGTAATCCCCCATACAATCTCGAATACCATTGATCAATTCTTTTCTTGATGGTAAGCAATCATCAATCGTCTCTTTTTGCTCATCATCTTCAGGATCCGTATGCACTAAGACATCAGCGATATTCTCAAATTGTGCTAACAATTGATTACGCACCGTATCGGCAATCATATGACCCTCTGAAACACTGATATACGAATCAACCTGAATATGGAGATCGACATAAATATCTTCGCCCATACGCCGAGTTCGTAACAAATGAATATTAATAACCCCATCAATAACTGAAATTGCTTGGCGCAAAGCATCAAGCTCTTCATCTGAAATAGCCGTATCCACTAACTCTTTTAAGCTCTCCATTATGAGTGACACACCAATCTTAGCAATCATTAAACTCACTAAGACAGCGGCAATCGAATCGGCATAACCGTAACCTAAAAGCATGGCCGCTATGCCTATCAAAACTATAATGGAGGAAATAGCATCACTACGATGATGCCAAGCATTGGCCAACAATAATTTAGAGCGGGTTTTTTTGGCAACCTTTTTCGTGAAATGGAATAACCATTCATTACAAAAAATCGATATTCCCGCAATATACAATGTTATTTGATCGGGAACGAGCAATGCACCATCGCCCAAAATACGATTCACGGCATCCCAAGAGATCCCTGCAGCAACAACGATCAATCCAGAACCTAAAACTACCGTTGCTAAGGTTTCAAACCGAGCATGTCCATAGGGGTGATCTTGATCAGGTTGTTTACTTCCCAGCTTAATAGCGACCAAGACAACGGCATCACTCAGTAAATCAGCGAGAGAATGAATACCATCGGCAATCAATGCAGACGATTGCCCCAGCACACCTGCAGACACTTTCACGGCAGCTAAAAAAACATTAACTAGCGCGGCAACAAGCGTTGCGTGAGACTTCAATCGAACATCGTTATGCTCTGTCATCATTAGATTTTAGTCACCCACGAGAATATTAATCGTGATTTCACCGGCATTATTATTTGCTGATAGAACCTGATGGCCATTAATACGGCACCAAGCCGGAATATCTTGCATGACACCGGGATCCGTACAAACCACTTCTAATTGATCCCCCAAAGTCATCGTTTTAATTTTATCCTGCACCCGTATGACGGGCATAGGGCAAAGTAAACGCCGAGCATCTAAAAATTGCTTATTCATATATGCCATTCTTTAGCTATTTCATCACTTGACAACGGTGTAACCAAAAATGACTTTTCTTCCCCTTGCTGAGTCATTTTAACTTCTACTTGTTCCGCCTCACGACCCTGACTATAACGAGCCGTTATCTGTGCAGCCAACCAACAATCCTGCTCAGAAAGGGTACCGTCAATTAACACCAGTGGGCCTGGATGACTCACCGTTGTCATCGTTTGAAACACATTTTTATAGCCCTGTAAAAAATTATTCTCCCCTTCTTCTCGAGCAATAATCATCTTAAAATGAGCCTTCGGTCGCAGATGACGCCCCACCTTCAACAACATAACGTCATCTAACTCATACTCTTTCTTACCTCTTGCGGTCCATAAGTCTACCAATTTGTCGGAATAGCTTTTATCCGTTAAAAAACAACACCCGCCGGCGGGTTGTGCGTAATCAGTAAAACCGAATTGTTCTGCCAAAGCTATTTGCGGCTTTCGTGTACGACCACTGAAATCATATAACTCTTCTCGGTTAACCCAACCTTCTTTCTCGGGCAGGGTTTCAGGTAGATTTTTTGCACACAATGGCCTTAACAACCGTTCATTGGCGCCTGACTCTCTGGCAATGACCGGCATCGTATCTTTTCGTTGGGACATCGGTCGCTGCCCGATCACCTCACCGGTAATGATAAAATCAAAATCATTCTCTTCTATCCACTGCTGAGCCTTTTGCACCATAAAAACCTTACAATCCAAACACGGGTTCAAATTTGCACCGTACCCATGCTGTGGATTTATTAGCACATTCTTATACTCCTCAATAACATCAATAATGTGCAGTTTTATCCCCAGTTGCTCAGCGACCCATAATGAATTATTTCGCTTAGGCTTGGCTTTATCTTTTTTACGGATAGCATGGGTATGACCCTCGACACAAAAACCCGTAAAAAAGTTTATCCCTTCTACGTGAACCCCTTGTTCCATAATTGCTTTTGTCGCCAACATGGAATCAAGACCTCCTGAGATAAGAGAAACGGCTTTCTTCTGTTTTTTCATTGTTTTCTTCATTCTTAAAAACGAACATTATACGTTAACTATTCCCCATAAAGCTAACGAACTGAGCGACCGCACTCCTTCTACTGACAACACTATTCATTCTGTTTTTACATTCAAAACCAGCCTTTCATTCGACATAACCCAGTTTATAAAGCCGATCACTACCTCAACAAACTACGCTCACTATAAATTTAAGTTATAATTATAGTTTTTTATCGCCTTAAAAACCGTGCCCAGTAACTACAAAAAACCCACTACATTTCAAGACTTAATCCTTGCTTTGCAATCCTTTTGGTCTGAACAAGACTGCACCATTTTACAGCCTCTCGATATGGAAGTTGGTGCCGGTACCTTTCATCCCGGAACCTTTCTTCGTGCCATTGGCCCTGAACCTTGGCGTTCAGCCTATGTACAACCATCGCGTCGTCCAACTGATGGTCGCTTTGGAGAAAACCCCAATCGATTGCAACATTACTATCAATTCCAAGTAGTCCTAAAACCCTCGCCTGATAATATCCAGGAACTCTATTTAGACTCTTTACGTTACTTAGGTCTCGACTTACTTGAACACGATATTCGTTTTGTCGAAGACAACTGGGAATCCCCTACTTTGGGCGCCTGGGGTTTAGGCTGGGAAGTCTGGCTCAATGGCATGGAAGTCACCCAGTTTACCTATTTCCAACAAGTCGGCAGCCTAGATTGTCGGCCGGTAACCGGTGAAATTACCTATGGTCTTGAACGCATTGCGATGTACCTGCAAAATGTACAAAGCGTTTACGATTTGACTTGGAATACAAATAGCCAAGGCCCCGTCAGCTACGGCGATATTTTCCACCAAAACGAAGTTGAAATGTCGCACTTTAATTTCACCCACGCCAATACTGACTTTCTCTTCGCCAGTTTTGATAACTACGAACAGGAATGCAAAAAACTCATTGACCAGAAACTCTCCTTACCGGCTTATGAAATGATCCTGAAAGCATCCCATGTTTTCAATCTCTTAGATGCACGTCATGCAATCTCTGTAACAGAACGTCAACGCTATATTCTACGTGTCAGAGAGATGTCAAAGGCCGTGGCTGAAAACTATTACCAAGGAAGAGAAGCATTAGGTTTTCCAATGCTTAACCATAAGAAGACTCAAAATGACTGATACCAGACCCCTACTTTTCGAACTCGGCACAGAAGAGTTACCCCCTAAAACCTTATTAACCTTGAGCAAGGCTTTATTAGCTAACATAACGCAAGCGTTATCAGACGCTGAACTAACTTTCGGTCAAACCCGTATTTTTTCAACCCCCCGTCGGCTAGCTGTTTTAATTGAAGACGTTCTTGTTCAACAGCCTGACAAAACAACTGAAAAACGCGGACCCGCTATTAAGGCTGCCTTTGATGCTGACGGCAATCCAAGTCGAGCAGCACTCGGCTTTGCTTCAGGTTGCGGAACAACGGTTGATCAATTATCCCGTTTAAAAACTGACAAGGGTGAATGGCTATCTTTTAATCACCAAGCCAAGGGACAACCCGCCAGTCTTTTAATCCCAGAAATTATCACTCACAGCCTTAAAAAACTACCTATTGCCAAACGAATGCGTTGGGGTGATTCCGCCACTGAATTTGTACGCCCTGTTCATTGGGCCGTCTTACTCTTCGGCACAGAACCGGTAAGCTGTGAAATATTAGGTGTTAAATCCGGCCAACACACTTTTGGTCACCGCTTTCACGCACCAGAAGCTATTTTTATAAACCACCCTTCAGACTATCAGCGGTGCTTACTTGAAGACGGTTACGTTATCGCCGATTTTGAACAACGCAAGCAAATTATCTATAACGCCACCCTGAAAGCAGCTCAAAAAGTTGGCGGCACCGCGGTTATCAACCCATCCCTCCTTGAAGAAATCACTGCCCTTAATGAATGGCCCGTTCCTGTCACGGGGAACTTTGATTCACGTTTTCTTGACCTACCCGCTGAAGTATTGATTACCACAATGCAAGTTAATCAAAAATATTTTGCCGTGACCGATAATAATGAAAAATTATTACCCCACTTTATTACTTTCAGTAACATTGAAAGCACCCACCCTCAATCTATTAAAGAAGGTAACGAACGGGTCATTCTTCCACGCCTAGCTGATGCCGAATTTTTCTGGAAACAAGACCGTCATTTAACGCTATCAGAACGCACCCCTCGACTGGCTAATATTATTTTTCAGAAAACACTCGGCACCTTACTTGATAAAACACAGCGACTGGAAGCCCTAGCTACACATTTATCAACAAAGCTCGATATTGCTCCAGAGCACAACTTGCGCGCTGCACGTTTAGCTAAAACAGATCTAATCACCGAAATGGTGGGTGAATTCCCCAGTCTTCAAGGCATCATGGGACGTTATTACGCCTTAGCCGATAACGAGCCTAATGAAGTCGCTCAAGCACTTGAGGAACAATACTACCCCAAACAATCCGGTGGCCCCACACCTGAAAGTTCAACCGGACAAATACTCGCTATCGCCGATAAAACGGACACGCTCGTGGGTATTTTTAGTGCAGGTCTCATTCCTACCGGTGACAAAGACCCCTATGCATTACGACGCGCAACACTCGGAATTATTCGTATTATTATTGAGAAACGTCTGAACCTTAACATTACTGAATTAATTAGCTTCAGTCTTAGCCAATTTAACCATAACTTTGACCGCAATCTCACCGAACAAAAAATAACCACCTTCGTCTATGAGCGACTCAAAGGCTACACGCTTGAGCAAGGCTTTACCATCGACCAATTTGAGTCGGTCATGGCTGTTTCCTCAGGGAACCTACTGGATTTTTATTCAAGACTACAAGCTGTTCGAGACTTCCGCAAACTACCTGAGTCTAACAGTCTATCTGAAGCCAATAAACGCATCAAAAATATCTTACGAAAATCTGAAACATCATCTCATTCTACTGTTGACAATCTTGTTGAAGAACAAGAACTCACCTTACTCGCTGCTACACGATCTGCAGAAGAAGATATTCAACCTTTCATTGCGGCTAGTAATTATACCGGGGCCTTAAATCGCTTGGCCCAACTTAAAGAAGACGTTGATTTATTTTTTGAACACATCATGGTTAATTGTGATGATCTCACCTTACGTGCTAGTCGATTAGCCTTATTGCATAAAGTTGAAAACTTGTTCCTAAAAATTGCTGATATTTCAAAATTACAATAGTGTCTGCCCATAAATTTATTTTATTAGACCGTGACGGCGTCATTAACCACGATTCAGATAATTACATTAAATCAGCTGAAGAATGGCTTCCGATAGCGCAAAGCATGGAGGCTATTGCCTTACTCAATTTGCACGGTTACAAAGTGATTGTGATCACCAACCAATCAGGTCTGGCACGCGGCTATTTTAATACCACAACACTCCAAGCGATGCACGATAAAATGCATGCTATGGTCAAGCAGAAAGGCGGAAAAATAGAAGCTATTTATTACTGTCCACACCAGCCCGAGGACCACTGCGGCTGCCGAAAACCTAAACCAGGACTTTTAAAGCAGTGCAGTGAAGATTATAATTTCCAGTTAACAGAAACTTTTTTTATTGGTGACAAACTCAGTGATATCAAAGCCGCCCAAGCCGTTGGCGCCACCCCCCTGTTAGTGAAAACAGGAAAAGGACAAAAGACTTTAACCAACAACCCTAACCTTACGATTAACTTTTTTAATGACCTCTATGACTGCGCCCAATTCATCATTTCAAGGCAATAGAACCCTGCTTTATATACGATCAGCCTTACTTCTTTTTTGCGTCCTCGGCCTGACCCTTTCCATAGGCGTTATGATACTGGCACTGACGGTCTTTTCCTTTAGCGTACGCTATAAGTTAGCCCATTTTTGGGCAACTACTGTCTTGTGGTTAACCAAATTAATCTGCCAATTAGATTACCGTATCGAGGGCCTGGAGAATATTCCTAAAAACCAAAATGCAATTATTTTGTGCAAACATCAGTCGGCTTGGGAAACCATTGCCTTATATGCCATCTTTCCTCCTCAAGTCACGGTCTTAAAAAGGGAATTACTTTGGCTACCTATTTGGGGCTGGGCTGCGGCAACATTAAAACCCATTGCGCTTGACCGTCAAAACCAACTTTCTGCGTTAAAAAAATTAATACGCGACGGTAAAACAAGACTCAATGAAGGGTTATGGGTTCTTATTTTTCCAGAAGGGACCCGAACAAAACCCGGCGTAGCCACAAAATTCAATCTAGGCGGCTGTTTACTGGCTGAAAAAAGTCAATACCCTATTATACCTGTCGCCCACAACGCTGGAGAATTCTGGCCCCGCTATAGTTTCTTAAAATACCCTGGAACCATTACCATTCGTATAGGCCCTGTTATCGCCAGTGAAGGTAGAAAAGCCATTGAATTAAACTACGAAGCCGAAACCTGGGTTGAAACGGCTATGCAAGATATTCACCTCACAAACACACACTAATTTTTAAAACACACGCTCTTAGGACGCAAAATGAATAAGTCATTAAAAATGACCTATGAATTAACGTATAATTACCCGCTATTGCTAACTATTCTTTAACAAATACTTATGAAACAACTGGCTCTCATGTTTTTTTGCGCATTACTACTTACCGGCTGTACTGATGAAAAAAACCAATACGAAGAAAATGTCCTTAAATTGATGAAAACTGATCAAGACCTAATTGATTATAAACTTGACCCTGAAGAAATAACGAATTGTGTTGTTGATATGAGCGGCAAAAAAATGATCGGCTTTGTTTCTTGGGACCCTAGACGTGCGCCAATCTATTTGGCCTATACCAGACTCATTCAATTCAAATTAAACCTGACCACACTGTCCAATAAAGCAGAAAAAAGCACCCCAACTAACCCTCAAAATGAACTGAATGAACTGAGAGAAATCTTTGGTTCTGCACAAGCATTAGCTGATGCCCATAGAAACTTTAGTGACAGCGTTTTAGGGTGTTTTGAATCCATGACTTCAAAAACAGATCCTGATAGCGAAAAACTTTTGTAACCAATGCCTTCCGGTGCCTTCTCGACTCACACGGTTTTTTACCTTCGTTAAAGCGACAGCACGCTTTATTTTAGATCCATTTCAACCCACTATTTCTGTAACAAACAACTGCACTTGTTGTTCAGTAAAAGGCCAGTGTAACTCTTGTCCTGACTCAACATGACATAACACCGGGATAATCAATTCATAAGCCGCTAAATACTGAGCCTCATCGACTATATCAATTTTATTCAATGCGAGTTCTGTTGAGCATTTTGCAATGACCAATAAAACCAACTTCTCAGCCTGCTCACATAAATGACAACCTTCAGTTCCCAATAGAACCAGCATCGAATTCATCAACGCTTTAGTCCTGTAGATTAGGTGCTAACCAACGCCTCGCTTCTTCCATGGACCAGCCTTTCCTCTGCGCATAATCAGTTAACTGATCAGTCGTTATTTTACCTACATTAAAAAACCGGGCATCAGCATGCGCCAAATACCAACCACTCACGGCTGCCGTAGGATACATCGCATAACTTTCAGTTAATTCAATCCCGGTATTTTCTGTGGCTGACAATAAACTAAAAAGCTTACCTTTTTCAGTATGATCCGGACAAGCAGGATACCCCGGGGCTGGCCGAATACCCTCATAAGACTCTTTAATCAGCGCTTGATTATCGAGCGCTTCTTGGCGGCTATAGCCCCAATAATTCAATCGAACCTGTTGGTGCATATATTCTGCAAAAGCTTCTGCCAATCGATCTGCTAAGGCCTTGAGCATAATCGCACTATAATCGTCGTGTTGTCTTTCAAACTCGGCTAATTTTGCTTCTATGCCTATGCCCGCAGTAACGGCAAATGCCCCAATATAATCCTGACTCCCCGCCTCAACAGGCTTCAAGAAGTCAGCTAAACAATAATTAGCTTTACCCGGAACCTTACTGTTCTGTTGGCGCAGATGACACAACGTTTCACGTATAGAAGACCGTTGCTCATCGTCATAAATAACAATATCATCGCCTTGACTATTTGCGGGGTAAAAACCGATAACCGCTTTTGCGGATAACCATTTTTCAGTCACAATTGATGCCAACATCACTGAGGCATCTTGAAATAGAGCCTTCGCATGCTCACCGACGACACTATCTTCTAAAATAGCCGGATAGCTCCCCGCTAACTCCCATGTCTGGAAAAATGGAGACCAATCTATAAAACCAGACAACGTTTCTAACGGTATATTATCTATAACTTTAGTACCCAAAAATGATGGCCGACATGATTGACTATGGTTAGGCTGGAATTTATTGGCTCGCGCCTCCGTCAAAGTCAGCAAGGTACTTTTTGATTTTCGCCCCTTATGACGCTCCCGAACTTGTTGATATTCCGCCTGAATACCTTTCACAAAAGCCTCTTTTTTATCCTGACTTAATAACTTATTGGCAACCCCTACCGCTCTTGATGCATCGGCCACATAAACACTAGGGCCATGATAATTATGCTCAATCTTAACGGCCGTATGCGCACGTGACGTCGTTGCTCCACCGATCATTATCGGAATATCAAATTCCAGACGCTCCATTTCCTTAGCCACATGAACCATTTCATCCAACGAGGGTGTGATCAGTCCGCTTAACCCGATAATATCAACATTTTCTTCTTTTGCCCGTTGCAAAATAGTACTGGCTGGCACCATGACCCCCAAGTCAATCACTTCATAGTTATTACACTGTAAAACCACACCGACAATATTCTTACCAATATCATGAACATCACCCTTGACTGTCGCCATTAATATTTTACCGTTGCTGGAAATCTTCCCCGCCTTTTCTTCTTCCATAAAAGGCAATAAATAAGCTACCGCTTTTTTCATGACTCTGGCCGATTTAACCACTTGAGGCAGAAACATTTTACCTGCACCAAATAGGTCACCCACTTCATTCATACCATCCATTAACGGCCCTTCAATCACTTTTAACGACAGATCAAAGCCTTGACGCGCCTCCTCGGTATCTGCCTCAATATACTCAGTGACACCTTTAACCAAGGCATATGAAATTCGTTTATTAACCGGCTTATTTCGCCAACTTAAATCCTCTTTCTTACCACCGCTACTACTGCCACCTATAAATTGTTCCGCCAGTGCCAATAATTTTTCCGTCGCATCACCATGCTGATTGAGTACAACCTCTTCCACAGCCTCTTTTAATGCTTTGGGAATATCATCATAAACCGCTAATTGTCCGGCATTAACAATCCCCATGTCCATGCCTGCTTGAACAGCGTAATATAAGAAAACTGCATGTATCGCCTCTCTCACCGGCTCATTGCCACGGAAAGAAAAAGACACATTAGACACCCCACCCGAAATTAACGCATGCGGTAATGCGGCCTTTATTTCCCGCGTTGCTTCAATAAAATCCACACCGTAATTATTATGCTCATCAATTCCAGTGGCAATAGCAAAAATATTAGGATCAAAAATAATATCTTCAGCAGGAAAACCAACCTCTTCTGTTAGAATTTTATAAGCCCTTCGACAAATCTCAACTTTTCGCTTCTGTGTATCTGCCTGTCCCGTCTCATCAAAAGCCATTACAATCACAGCAGCACCATAACGCTTAACTAACCGAGCCTGCTGTTTAAAAATGGCTTCTCCCTCTTTGAGGGAAATAGAATTAACAATCCCTTTACCCTGAATACACTTGAGCCCGGCCTCAATAATGTCCCATTTAGAAGAATCAATCATCACCGGGACTCTTGAAATATCCGGTTCAGAGGCAACCAACAATAAAAACCTGACCATCGCCTCTTTTGACTCCAACATGCCCTCATCCATGTTGATATCAATAACCTGTGCACCATTAACAACCTGCTGCCGGGCCACATCTAAGGCCGCCTCATAATCTTCTTCAACGATTAATCGCTTAAAACGCGCTGAACCCGTTATGTTAGTCCTTTCACCGACATTAACAAACAAAGACTCAGGGCCGATATTAAATGGTTCTAAACCAGAAAGACGACATTTTTTCTCTAGCGTTGGTAATTTTCGAGGCGGGTGTTTTTCTACTGCGTTGATAATAGCTTTAATATGTGCAGGTGACGTTCCACAACAACCCCCAATGATATTGATATAGCCACTTTTAGCCCAATCTTCCAACTCGATCGCCATCGCTTCAGGCAATTCATCATATTCACCAAATTCATTTGGCAATCCTGCATTGGGGTGTGCTGATACATTTGTTTCAGCAAGCGTACTTAACTCTTCCACATATTGGCGTAATTCGCCGGCACCTAAGGCACAATTAAAGCCAATTGATATCGGTTCAATATGACGAACCGAATTCCAAAAAGCTTCCACCGTTTGCCCAGACAAGGTTCGCCCTGAGGCATCGGTAATCGTGCCAGAAATCATAACGGGATAACGCGTATTGGTATTTTCAAAATACTGATCAATAGCAAAAAGGGCCGCCTTTGCATTAAGCGTATCAAAAATAGTTTCAACCAATAAAATATCTGCACCGCCATCAATCAGGCCCGTTATCGCTTCCGTATAGGCTATAACAAGAGTATCAAAATCAACATTCCTATAGCCCGGATCATTTACATCAGGAGAAATGGAGGCTGTTCTGTTTGTTGGACCTAAAACCCCAGCAACAAAGCGTGGTTTATCAGGGGTTGTGCGGGTAAACTCATCCGCAACTTGTCGTGCTATTTGTGCGGATACTTTATTTAACTCATACGCCAATGACTCCATTTGATAGTCAGCCATTGCAACCGTTGTCGCATTAAACGTATTCGTTTCCACTATATCTGAACCGGCATCATAATAGGCCCGATGAATAGCCCTAATAATATCTGGCTGAGTCAATGATAAAAGATCATTGTTACCTTGAACATCACAGGACCACTGTGCGAATCGATCCCCTCGGTAATCGGATTCACTTAATTTATATTCCTGAATCATGGTTCCCATGGCGCCGTCTAGGAATAAAATCCTTTGAGCTAATTGATCCGTTAATAAATCGTGTCGTGTATTCATCGGTTGATTACATATCCATCTAAATTAAGCGTTTAATCCGCTGACAACTGCAGCCTTTATATACAAAAAAGCCTAGGCTAAACCTAGGCTTTCTTACTACCGAATATCTCTTTCAGTAAAGATTATTTTTGTTCTGTATGACTGTCATCTTCCGAAACTTTAGATGAACCGTCCACTGCATCTACAGAATCGGCCGTTACGACCACTTCTGCTTTCTCAGAAGAGACTGAGCCCTTGAAAATATTCATATAGCTAAACATTGTTGAAGGTCCCAGACCTCCTTTCAATACAAATTTGGCGCGAATAATTGCCGCAACTAAAAACCCCATTAGCGGTGCCGCTAGCTCACGAAAACTTGCCAATATTCGATTAGATACATCTTTAGTTTGCTTCGCCGCTAATTCTGCTTGATCAACGCCGGTATCATCGTTCTCAGTTAAAAACAAAAATACATCAATCTGGATCCAGAGAAACTGAACCGCAAACAAAGACCCTGCTGCAATTGCAACCCATTTAAATACACCAGGAGTTCCAGCGCGGACGGCTGCCTGGTATGTCCAACACGCCACATAAATTGTTAATAAACCACCTATCATAATTCTCTCTCTCGTTATTTNNCGACCCCACTAATGAATTTAAACATTGCCTAACTGTATTTGATTTGGTATTATCAGAAGTTCTTTATGCCTTGAGCATAAGCAAATTTTATTAATTATTTATTTGGAGGATCCTCGATGGGATTTATTCTTGATATGACGGAAACGTTAAAAACACCAGCGGGTATGGTTGGAATTGTTGTACTTGGTGGCATCATTTATGTATGGTACAAGTGGATGTTCGCTCCTCATCCAGACGATGAAGACTAATATAGATTATTAATCTATATAGACTGAACGCTACACCCAGTCTAATTAGTTAAAATTATAAACCGCTGAACGTTCTTAACTGAACTTCAGCGGTTTATTTTTTTCACCCTTAACATTCTCCCCCGCCACAAACCCGCTAACGCCTCCTTTTTTCTCCGGTGTTGATTTAGATCAATACCCAGTAACACTCGCTCTTTTATTGTTATCCTTTTTTAATACCTCAACGTACCCGTAAATTGAAACAATGCGCCAATTTATTGCCAAGCTTATCAAACAACACATTAACACCACCGTTCCTGCCACAGGCCTTGCTATATTTCGCTGCCTTTATGGACTCATAGTTTTTCAGGAAGTTATTTTCTTATTGTTTTTCCGTCATTTAATCTTTGACCCCATCCCTTTTATTGATAATGCATACCCCCTCATCCCTCTATTTCTGATATTTTGGGCATTCATTGGTCTTTGTTTAATTGTTGGCCGCTATTGTCAATTTGCTACCATCAGTAATTACTTACTCTGGCTCGTTTTTCTGAATTTTACCCCCATGCGTCATGAGTTTTCGGGCGGGTTCGATCAGTTTATGATCGCCTGTGGTTTTTTGCTTATATTCCTCCCCATTAACCGCGTCTGGTCACTTGATTTACTATACTATCGCCTACGAAACTTAACGATTAATCTTCCGAAAACACAAGACGTATCCATTCTTTGTTATTATTTACCGATCATATTTTGCTTGTGTTTCCTGTATGCCGATTCAGCCATTCACAAACTGTGGGCTGAGCATTGGCTAAACGGCTTAGGCGCATGGCTCCCCTCCAGCCACCCTTATTATATTTCGGCACTTGATCTTTCATGGCTGCTTAATAATAAACTCTTGCAACAGTGCTTAGGTTACCTGATCATTATTTTTCAATTTACTTTTCCTTTTTTTATTTTTCGCCGACATCTTCAACCCCTATTTCTTATAATTGGCGCCTCATTACATTTAGGGATCACCCTGTCCCTGAACATTTATCCGTTCGGCCTTATTATGTTTTTTTTCTACGCGCTCGTCGTACCTCCGCATTGGTGGCGCCTACTCAAAAAGAAAATAAGTTATAACGCCTCATTAGTCACTGTTTTTTTTCAACCCGACAATCCCATCCAAGTTCGCCAGATTATCCTAATACAACATTTTGATTTTTTTAAGGCCATTCAATTTAAAGCAGACACTCACAATAATTTTCAATCTATTTACACCTTAAACAAACAACAACAACCCTGTTCTAGCCCCCTGACCTACGCCGCTATTTTCTGGCACATGCGTTACACGTTACCCCTCAGCTTAGCGCTTATTACGCCTGGACTCGGACCGCTTATCATTAAAAAACAATCTACTATAAAGCCCCCAAAACAGAACCACTACCCCATTTCACCGCCCACTGTTCTATATGATGCTTTACACCATCAATACCTCAATCACCCTATTCAATTTATTTATAAATTTTCCAAAATTCTATGC
>LWDU01041392.1_pt1 | contig 66978 bp, 64 predicted proteins | sample 727161 | NCBI WGS metagenome assembly LWDU01 (sample SAMN04566230, study PRJNA314399) | hydrothermal vent metagenome | isolation source: deep sea hydrothermal plume seawater | place: Mexico: Gulf of California, Guaymas Basin | collected 2004-07-11 | reverse complement strand
ACGACTCCCCGAACCTCGTACGGCCTGCCCAGCATCGAATTGGCACGCTCCATGTCACCTCGTGCCAGTGCCCGGCGGATGAAGGTGGACGAGACCTGTTCATGGTCCCTCGCAGGCATGCCGTCGGGTCCGACCAGGTCCAGTCCGATCACCTCGAACCCCAGGGCGGCTCCGGCCTCACGCAGCATCGCGACGTTGCCGAGCCGCTGGTGCCCGAAGTGGAAGTCCTCCCCCACGACCACCAGGCCTATGCCCATGCCGTCGACCAGCACGTCGCGGATGAACGAATCGGCCGACTCCGCGGCCCGTTCCTCGTCGAACGGCAGGACCACCGTCAGGTCGACACCGGTCGTCGCCAACTGCTCCAACTTCTGGTCGATGTCGGCGAGGAGCAGCGGAGCCGAGCCGGGACGGACCACGCTGGCCGGATGCCGGTCGAAGGTGAGGACCGCCGACGTGAGGCCCCGTTCGACCGCCAGGCGGCAAACCTCGGCGATGACCTTCCTGTGACCCGTGTGCACGCCGTCGTAGGCGCCGATCGTGACGGCGGTAGCGGGCGCCGAAGGGTCGCGCTGACTCAGGTCCCGGCTGATCTCCACGGCGACGAGGCTAGCGAAGGCCCACGTGCGGCACGGTCGCACCATCACCGGCCTGACTCGTTCCCCGTGCGGTTCGTAGACCGCCAGCAGGCTCCCGTCGGGCCCGTAGACCGGCCACGGGCCCTCCCCCACGGTCCCATCGGCGAGCCCGAGGGCCTCCAGGTCCAGGGGTCGACCGAACGAGATCTCCAGCGCCGTCGCCTCATCCACGCTGACACCCGAAAGGTCCCTCAGGGCCTCGGACATCGGAAGCAGCACCGCTGCCTCTACAGGATGCGCGTCGGAAATGGCGAATGATCCGACGGCCGTCCGGCGAAGGTCGCGGAGGTGTGCCCCACCGCCGAGAGCCGTGCCCAGATCGGCGGCAAGGGTGCGCACATAGGTACCGGACGAGCACTCCACGACGGCGTCATACACCCCCGGCTCATCAGTCGGGCTGATGTCGAAGCGGGCCACCGAGACCGGTCGGGGCCGACGCTCCACCTCGCCACCCTCGCGCGCTATCTCGTAGAGGCGTCGGCCGTCCACCCTCACCGCAGAGACCATGGGCGGCACCTGTTCGATGTCGCCCACGAAGAGACTGGCAGCCTGGACCACCTGGTCCACGGTCACCGCCGACATGTCGTGGACCGCCGTCACCTCACCAGAGGCGTCCAACGTGGTGGTCTCGCTCCCCAGGACGACCCGGCCCACATAGCCCTTTGGTAGCAGGGTCAGGAACCGGAGGAGGCGGGTCGCCCTGCCCACCCCGAGCACCAGGACACCCGTGGCGTCGGGATCCAGCGTTCCCGAGTGGCCGACCTTGCGGGTGCCCAGGACCCCACGGGCCTTCGCCACCACGTCATGGCTCGTCCAGCCGGCTTCCTTGTCGATGACGGCGATCCCATCGGGGCCGGCCGGCCCGGCCCCACGACCGGCCACGTCATTCCTCCTCGTCGGAGGAGGTACTGCCATCGCCGCTACCGGCGGGCCCCTCACCGGATGAGACCCTCTCCTCGTCGAAAGAACCCAGCCCGCGGAGGATCTCCTCGATCCGACCAGCGGAACGGGCCGTCTCATCCACCACGAAGGTCAACGGCGGGACCCGGCGGAGCCTCGCCTGGTCACCGATGGCACGATGCAGGCGGGGCCTCAACTCGCCGAGGGCCTCCAGGAGCTCGTCGTCGTCAGCGTCGGAGGTGACGTAGACCCGGGCCATGCTCAGGTCACGGTCGGTCTCCACGGCGGAGATGGTCAGGAAGCCGAGGCGGTCATCGTCGATCCGCTCGAACTCCTCGGCCAGGATCCGGACCAGCAACTCGTTGAGCCGGTCGGCCCGGTCGTAGCCGCGGGCACCGCCGGCGGGTCGGCGACCCTGCGGCGCTCCACGTCCCATGGCCTGCCCCTAGGTGCGGGGAATCTCCCGGTCCTCGAACGTCTCGATGACGTCGCCTTCCTTCAGATCCTGGTAGTCCGAGAGGCCGATGCCGCACTCGAAGCCCGACTGGACCTCCCGCACGTCCTCCTTGAACCGCCGCAGCGAGCTGATCTCGCCCTTCCAGATGATCGTGCCATCGCGCAGGAAGCGGACCTTGGAGCCACGGGTGATGGTTCCGTTCGTGACGTGGCAACCGGCGATACGGCCGATCCGGGGAACCGAGAAGATCTCCCGCACCTCGGCGTCGCCGGTCACGACCTCCTCGAACTCCGGAGCAAGCAGGCCGAGCATGGCCGCCTCGATGTCCTCGATCAACTTGTAGATGATCTCATAGGACCGGATCTCGACGTTCTCGATGACGGCCAGCTCCCGGGCCTTGCGCTCAGGGCGCACGTTGAAGCCGATGATGGTGGCGTTCGAGGTGGCTGCCAACTGGATGTCGTTCTCAGTGATCCGGCCGACGGCACGGTGCACGAAGGCCAACTTGACGTCCTCGCGCTCCAACTTCCGGAGGCTCTCGGTGACCGCCTCCAGGGAACCGTTCACATCGGCCTTCACGATCAGGTTCAACGTCGCCGTCTCACCCTTCTGGATCTGGGTGAAGATGTCCTCGAGACGTGCTCCACCCGAAAGGGCATGGGCATCCCGGCCGATGTTGGCCTGACGACGCCAGTGGCCCCGCTTGTCGGCCACCCGGCCTGCGATCTTCTCGCTCGGGGCGACAACGAAGCCCTCGCCCGCATCGGCGACGTCGGACAGGCCGAGTACCTGCACCGGCATCGACGGACCAGCCGACTTGACCTGCTTGCCATCGGCGTTGACCAGAGCCCTCACCCGACCCCAGGCGGCGCCCGCCACCAGCGGGTCTCCGACCTTTAGCGTGCCGCGCTGGACCAGCACCGTTGCGACCGGACCCCGCCCGACGTCCAGGAAGGACTCCAGGACGACGCCCTGCGAACGACCGTCAGGGTCGGCTCGGAGGTCCTCGATCTCGGCCACCACGTTCAGGTTGTCGAGGAGGTCGTCCACGCCCAGGTTCTGGAGGGCAGAGACCTCCACGACAATGGTGTCGCCTCCCCATGCCTCCGGAACGAGGTCGTGCTCGGCCAGCTGGCTCAGGACCTTCTGCGGGTCGGCGTTCTCCCGATCGATCTTGTTCAACGCCACGATGATCGGCACCTCTGCCGCCCGTGCGTGGTTCAGCGCCTCGATGGTCTGGGGCATCACCCCGTCGTCGGCTGCCACGACCAGCACGACGATGTCGGTCGAGTCGGCACCACGCGCCCGCATGGCCGTGAAGGCCTCGTGACCGGGCGTATCGATGAACGTGAGGCTGCGGCCATCGTGTGCGGCCTGATAGGCGCCGATGTGCTGGGTGATGCCACCGGCCTCCTCGTCCACGACATTGGTGTTGCGGATCCGGTCCAGCAGCTTGGTCTTGCCATGGTCGACATGGCCCATCACGGTGACGATCGGCGGGCGGATCGGTGCCTCGTCGTCCTCCATGTCGTCTACGACGTCGAGCAGCTTCAGCAGCTCGACCTCCTGCTCCTCGCCCGGATCCACCATGCGGATCTCAACGCCCAACTCGGCGGCGAACAGCTCGATCATGTCGTCGGAAAGGGACTGCGTGGCGGTGATCATCTCGCCCTGCTGCATGAGGAACCGGACCACGTCAGCGGCCGTGCGGTTCAGCTTCGGGCCGAGGTCCTGGGCGGTGCAGGAACGCTCCAGCACCACCTCGCCACCGGGTACGGCTGCATCGTCCGGCGTGTATGCAGGAACGTCCATCGGCTGGAGTTCCTCGCGGCTACGACGGCGACGCCCCCTGCGGCGTGGTGGGCGACGGCCACCAGGACCACCACCGGGACGACCACCAGGACCACCACCGGGACGACCACCAGGACCACCACCGGGACGACCACCAGGACCACCACCGGGACCACCACCAGCGCCGGGCACCGACTCGCGCGGCCCTCCACCCATCGGCGGGCGACGACCCACCGGTGGTGGGCCGGTACGACGCCCCGGAGCGGGGCCGGTCGGAGCCGGCTCACGACGGCCACCCTGACCGGGTGGCGGCGGGATCGGCTTGCCTGACGACGATACGGGTGGCGGCGGGATCGGCTTGCCGGATGCGGACAACGGCGGGGTGGAGCCGGGAGGTGGTACCAGGGCTGCCCCGGGATCCACGACCCTGGCTGCCAGGTCCGGAACGGTCGGGCCGTCATCCCTGGGCGTCGGCTCGATGCTGGGTTGGGCGACCGCCGGCTCAGGCTCGGCCACCTTCCTGGGCGGCACCGAGGAGCCGGTGGAAGTGAAGACGCGCTTCGGGGCCACGGACTCAGGCACCGGCTCAGGCTCAGGCTCGACTACAGCCGGCGTGACCTCCTCGGCCACGGCGGGCTCGTGTTCGGCGACGGCAGGTACGGCTTCGGCGGCAGCGGCAGGTCCAGGCACCGGCTCGGCCACTGCAGGCTCGACTGACTCGACTGACTCGACTGACTCGACTGACTCGACTGACTCGACTGGCTGGGAAGGCTCGGCGACGACCGGCGCTTCGGTAGCCGCGGCAGCGCCGCCACCTGTGGGCTCGTCCTGGGCAGGTTCGGTCCCAGCAGGCTGGGCCTCAGGAGGCTTGGCCCCTGTTGCCTTGGCCTTGGCCCCTGTTGCCTTGGCCTTGGCCCCTGTTGCCTTGGCCTTGGCCCCTGTTGCCTTGGCCTTCGCCTTGGCCGGCTTCTCCTCGACGGCTTCCTCAGGCTGGACTTCACGCCTCAGACCCTCGCGGTCGGCCTTGCGCCTGGCACGATCCGCCTGAGCCTCCACCATGCCCGAGGAATGACTCTTCACCCCGATGCCCAGGGAGACGCAGAGGTCAAGCACCTCCGCGTTGGTCATCCCCATTTCTCGCGCCAACTCGTAGACGCGGATGTTCTTAGGCACGGTGGTTACGACGTCCTGTCTGCTGCTCGGGTACTGCTCGTGGAATTCTGTTCGTTCATGGGTCGATCCCCGGTTCGACGGGGATCGTCAGCAGTTCGGCACTGACCGAACCGCTGTCTGACGCTATCGGTTGGATGCTTGGATCACCCGCTGCCGCCCACCCGGGCGGCGGCCGCACGGCAGGCCGCGACCGCACCACCCATCTCGTCGGGCGAAACGGTCCGGCGAAAGGCCCTGGCCAGGTCACCCGGCCGCAGTGCGCCAATGCAGGATTCGGTCGGGTGGAGCCAGGCGCCACGCCCCGGTGCCAACCGGTCGACCACCGGCTGGCCGGTCCCCGCCGGCCAGGCCAGTCTGACCAGCCCGGAGGCCGAATCAGCCGTCCTGCAGGCGATGCAGGTCCGCCTGGGATCTGCGCCCATGGCGCTACCAGCCGTCGGTCGCCGCCGACCCGTCTCCTACTCCTCTTCTTCTCCACCTTCGGTGGCCGCCTCGGTCCACTGACCTGCGGAGACCGCAGGGCCGCCCTCCGCAGGCTGCCAGACCTGCTCACCGGTCTCGTCGTTGACGATCCATTCGCCTTCCGCCCACTCGACGTCGGCGTAGGCCGCCTCCTGGGCGACCTGGGTCTCGCTCTTGATGTCGACACGCCACCCGGTCATCCGCGCTGCCAGTCGGGCGTTCTGGCCCTCCTTGCCGATCGCAAGCGAGAGCTGGTAGTCGGGCACGATCACGGTGGCGGTGCCGGTCTCCTCATCGATGATGACCTCCTTCACCTTGGCCGGAGACAGGCCCTTCATCACGAAGTCAGCCGAATCCTCGGAGAACGGGACGATGTCGATCTTCTCGCCCCGCAACTCGTTGACGACCATCCGCACCCGGGCGCCCCGGGCACCCACGCAGGCGCCGACCGGATCCACGTTGGGATCGTTCGACCAGACGGCGATCTTCGTGCGATGTCCGGGCTCGCGTGCACATGCACGGATCTCCACGACGCCATCGGCGATCTCGGGCACCTCCAGTTCGAACAGGCGCTTGATCAGGCCCGGGTGGGTACGGCTGACCACGATCTGCGGGCCCTTCGCCGTCTTGCGTACCTCCACGATGTAGGCCTTCATCCTGGCGTTCGCCTCGGGTCGCTCGAACGGCACCTGCTCGGCCTGTGGAAGCAGCGCCTCGACGCGCCCCAGGTCCAGGAGCGTGTACCTGGCATCGGTCTGCTGGGCGTACTCCTCGTACTTGAGGTCCCTCTCGGCCTCGCGGATCCTCTGGGTCATGACCTGACGGGCCGTCTGGGCGGCGATCCTGCCGAAGTCGTCCGGCGTGACGTCGAACTCCTCGCCGACGACCTCGCCCTCCTCGTCGAGGTCCTGGGCCAGCACCCGGATGTCCATCGTGTCAGGGTCGATGGTCACCCACGAGAACTCGTGGGCACCGGGGGTGCGCTTGTAGGCCGACTCCAACGCGTCGGCGAGGACGGCGAACAACATGTCGACGGAGATTCCCCGTTCGATCGCCAGGGCCTCGAGGGCCTCCAACATCTCGGGATTCATGACCCGACCTTCCTTCCAGGGGCGTCAGCGTCGCCCCGATCCTTCCCCTTGCGCCCCGACTTGGGCTCAGGGGTCCATACGAAGACGGTGTGCGCCTTCAAGATCTCGTCGTGACGGAACACCCGGCTCGAGCCATCTGCGGATCGCACCTCGATGCCGTCTCCGTCAGCGGCCTCCAGGACGCCGGTCACCCTGCGGGGCCCGTCGATCCCCGGCTGGGTCTTCACGGCCACCTCGCAACCGATCGCCCGTTCGAAGTGGACCGGCCGCTTGAGGGAGCGTTCCAGGCCCGGGCTGGTCACCTCCAGCGTGAAGGTGCCCGGAATCGGGTCCTCGTGGTCGAGTGCCCTCGATACCTCGCGGGTCACCCCGGCAATGGCATCCATGCCGACGCCATCAGGATGGTCGATCACCAGGCGGAGTACCCCGCCCTCGTACTCGACGTCGACCAACTCGACGCCGATCCGTTCACAGAGGGGAGCGGCAATGGCATCGATCCGATCGGTCACTGCCATGGTGCGTCCTCCTCCTGGTTTCCACGGGCCGACGCCGTCGCCGGGCCCTTCTCATCTCACGCTGCAGCCCCGATACCGAAAACAAAAGGCGTGGGCAGAGCCCACGCCTCGTCGGAACACCGGCGATGTACGCGCCAGAGAGCATACCGTCCGACTCTGTTTCCGCCTAGGGGTCATATCCATCCTCCGGCCGGCGGGCGATCCATTCAACCGACGGGTCGGCGGGTCGATCTATTCCACCGAGGGGCCAGCGGGCGATCCATTCAACCGACGGGTCGGCGGGTCGATCCGGCCGGCCGAACAGCCGATGGCCGGAAGGCGCGATGGGTCAGGCGCCGTGGCGCCGGATGAGGTCGATCCTGGTGCCGGTGTCGTTCACGTCATCGCCCTGCTCGGCCAGGAGCCGTTGGCGGTCCCGTTCGGCCTCGCGGGCCGCCTTCTCGGTGTCCACCCGGGCCAACGCCGCCTCGGCCCCCTCCGAATGGATCAGCTCGGCCCACTCCACGAGGGCGTCGACCATCTCGTCCTCGGCCACCACCGCTGCGTTCCGACCCTTCACGAACAGGTGTCCACGCCGGTACCCCGCAGCGATTCCCAGATCGGCGTCGCGTGCCTCACCGGGACCGTTCACCACACAACCCATGATCGCCACCTGGAGGGGAATCTCCCGATCGGCGAAGGCGGCCATGGCATCGGCGGCTACGGCCACCACGTCGATCTCGGCCCGACCGCAACTGGGGCAGGCGATCAGGTCGACGTTCTTGCGCTCCCGCAGGCCCATGGCCTCCAGGAGTGCCCGTCCGGCCCGGGCCTCCTCAACGGGATCAGCCGTGAGGGAGTACCGGATCGTGTCGCCAATTCCCTGTGCCAGCAGGGCACCGATGCCGGCCGACGACTTGATGAGGCCCGCGGGCGGTGGCCCGGCCTCGGTCACGCCCAGGTGCAGCGGGTAGTCGGTCACCTCGGAGAGCTGGCGGTACGCCTCGACCATGATCGGGACGCTGGATGCCTTCACGGAGATCTTGATCAGGTCGAAGTCGACGTCCTCGAAGAAGCGGATCTCGTCGAGGGCTGATTCGACCATCGCCTCGGGGGTGACCCGACCACCGTGCTTCTCGTAGAGGTCCGGGTGCAGTGACCCGCCGTTGACGCCGATGCGGATCGGAACCCCGCGGTCGCGGGCTTCGCTCGCCACGACCCGGATGTGATCCGGCTTGCGGATGTTGCCCGGGTTCAGGCGGAGGCAGTGCACACCGGCCTCGAGAGCCGCCAGGGCCAACCGGTACTGGTGGTGGATGTCGGCCACGATCGGAACCGGCGACCGTGGAACGATCCGGGCCAGCCCCTCGGCGGCCTCCAGGTCGTTGCAGGTGCAGCGCACGATGTCAGCACCCGCCATGGCCAGGTCGTAGATCTGCTGGAGGGTCGCCTCGTGGTCGGCCGTCCGGGTGATGGTCATGGACTGGACCGTGATCGGCGCCCCACCGCCGACGGGCACGTCACCGACCATCAACTGCCGGGTGGATCGGCGTTCAACTGCCGCCTGTACCTCCATGCAGGTGAGGCTATCGGTGGTCGGCCGACCGCTACCCCCGGGGCCCCTCAGCCGAAGTCGGGTAGGTCCACGATGTCGCGGTAGAGGGCCACCACAGCCACCGCAACCAGCAGCGTGATCACCGCCCAGGTGAGCGGGATCAACTTCGACGCATCGGCCATGTGGCGACGGCCACCCACCGACCGGATCCGTTCATAGGTGGCGATCGCCACGTGTCCGCCGTCGAGGGGCAGGAGCGGAACCAGGTTGAAGACCCCGATGAACACGTTGACCAGGATCAGGAACCAGAGATACGTCGTCCAGCCGTCATCCAGCATGGCGCTACCGAGGCGGGCCGCCCCGTAGATGGAGAGCAGGCGATCCTCGTCGGCCGGGTCCACGCTGGGGTCCGCCACCTGGACCGAGCCGCCCGCTCCGGCGCCGGCGCCGGCGCCGGCGCCAACGGACAGGACGGGTTCCGGCCCCTCCGGGGGATCGTCTCCACCTGTGAAGAACGAGGCCAGCCCGTCCGGCGTGAAGAACCCGACCAGACCGTCGATGGACATTCCTACGAGGTCGACGAAGCGGGCCGATGCCTCCACCCCGGCACCGACCGGGCCGAGGGTAACCATGGGCCGATCGGGGCCCACGCCGAAGAAGCCGGCGACCGTACCGTCGACCATCAGCCGCTCCCCGACCATCATGTTTCGACTCGAGGTGGCCCCGTCCCTCTCCAGGACCACCACCACCTCCCGACCCGGAAGCCCCCGCACGACGACCCCGAAGTCCTCGAAGCCGGGGGTCTCCAGGCCGTCCACCGACACGATCCGGTCGCCGACGCGCACGTCGATGGACGCTGCGGCCGAGCCGGAGACGACCTCACCGACCACCCAGCGGGTGGGATCGGGGCGCCCTACCGCCACGTAGACGAAGAAGAGCAGGGCTGCCGAACCAGCCAGGGCGACCGCCATCCGCTTCGGATAGGACTGCTGCCGGTACGTCCGGTGTTCCACGGCCGGATCCACCACGTCGAGGTTGCTCATCCCCGTTATCCGGACGTAGGCGCCGGCCGGAATGGCCTTCACCCCGTACGTCGTCTCACCCCGACGCACCGACCAGAGGCGGGGGCCGAAGCCGATGAAGAACTCGGTCACCTGCATGCCCGAGAGGCGTGCCGCCACGAAGTGTCCGAGCTCGTGGAACACCAGCATGACGACGAACGATGAGACCACCACGAGACCCGACAGGCCCCCGATGAGCCCGAAGGACACGACCGCCCCGACCAGCAGGACCAGCCGGATTCGATCGTTGCCCGCCCCACCAGGGCGACCGTCCGCTCCGGAACCGGCCACCTCCACAGCATCCCGGTGACCGTTCGTTTCCGAACCGACCACCTCCGCCGTCACTGTCAGGTCCGGGCGGCGATGAGGGAGCGGGCCACGACCCGGGCCCTCCGATCCACGTCGAGCACCGTCTCCAGGTCGTCGGCGGAGTCTCCGGTCCACGAATCGAGGGCCTCGACCAACAGGTCGGAGATCCCGACCCAGGAAAGTGCCCCGTCAAGGAAGGCCTCGACGGCAACCTCGTTGGCCGCGCTCAACCATGCGGGAGCCGTCTCGCCCTCCCGGCCGGCAGCGAACGCCAGGTCCAGGCAGGGAAACGCCCCCCTGTCCGGAGGCTCGAAGTCCAGGCGACCCGCCTCGGACCAGTCGATCTCGCCATACGGCACGTCCAGGCGGTCCGGCCACGCCAACGCGTACCCCATGCAGAGTCGCATGTCGGGCCTGGACAACTGGGCGATCGTCGCCCCGTCCGAGAACGTGACCATGGAATGGACTATCGACTGTGGGTGGACGACCACGTCGATCCGGTCGTAGTCGATCCCGAAGAGCTCGTGTGCCTCGATCACCTCGAGCCCCTTGTTCATCAGGGTGGAGGAGTCGACCGTCACCTTCGGGCCCATCGTCCAGGTGGGATGGTCCAGCGCCTGCTCGACGGTCACGGCCGCCAGGTCCTCGGCCGTTCGGCCGCGGAACGGCCCTCCGGAGGCGGTCAGGACGATGCGTGAAACCCGCTCGGCCACATCGTTGGCCCGCAGGCACTGGTCCACGGGCAGCAGCTCGGCCCCCGGCGTGGACCTGACCCGTTGGACGACCGGGCCGGCGGCGATCAGGGACTCCTTGTTGGCGAGGCCCAGACGCCTGCCCGCCCCGAGGGTCGCGAGCGTGACGGGGAGCCCGGCGAATCCGACCACACCGTTGATCGCCACCTCGGCGATGACCGCAGCTTCGGCCATCGCATCCGGTCCAGCCAGCACCTCTGTACCGGGAGGCACCCCGGCGGCGACGGAGGCCGCCAGGGAGGCGTCGGCGATGGCTACGACCTCTGGTCGGAACCTGGTCGCCTGCTGGATCAGCACGTCCACCGAGCGGGCGGCGCCGATCGCAACCACGTTGAAGACGTCAGGCTGATCGGCGACCACTTCGAGCGTCTGGGTGCCGATCGACCCGGTCGACCCGAGAACGGCCACCGTGGTAGCGGGCATGGAGCGAGCCTACCGATGGGGTCTCCCCCACCGGAATCGGGTCAGGCCGCGAAGAGGTCGAGCAGGCGGGCCGTGTAGTAGGTGGCCGGCAGGACGAACAGCAGGGCATCGAACCGGTCCATCAGACCGCCGTGGCCGGGGAGGATGGAGCCCATGTCCTTGATGCCCAGGTCCCTCTTGATCATCGACTCGCAGAGGTCACCAGCTGGTGCGGCCAGCGCCACCACCAGACCCAGGATGAATGCCGAACCCAGGTCGCCGGGGCCCTGGCCGAACGGCGTGATCCGTCCCACCACCAGCATCGCAATGGCGAAGGAAGCGACCATTCCCCCGAGCAGGCCCTCCATCGTCTTGTTGGGGCTGACGGCCGAGAGGGGAGTCCGCCCGATCATCCCGCCCACCACGAAGCCCCCGATGTCGTAGCCGATTGTGCACAGCACCGCGGCCAGCAGCATCCCGATCCCGTTCGGATCGGCGAGCATAAGCCCTACGAACGACCCCAGCAGGCCCACGTAGAGGACGCCGAAAAGGGTCACCGAGACGTTCAGCATCGGGGCCTGGCGGTCCACGCCCGTGAGGTACCAGAACAAGGTGAACAGCACCGTCAGGGCCAGGATGAGCGGTACGGCCGCCTCGAACCTCCAGTAGGCGCCCAGGTTCAGTGCGGCCACCGCCGTGATGCCGAGCAGGGCAGCCGGCTGGTATCCGGCGCGTCGGACGGCGATGAAGAACTCGGCAGCGGCCAGCACGAGCAGCACGGTGGTCAGGGCCAACGTGGCGCCGGCACCGATCTTGAACGCCACCAGGGCCAGGGCGCCGAGGCCGACTCCACTCACGATGGCCAGCGGAATGTCCCGACCGCCACCCGACCCACCACGGCCAGGCGGTCGTTGAGAGGTCGGCGGCACCGGATCCTCGGCCCGGGGAGCAGGCACGTCCTCGGCCCTGCCGAGGTCAGGCAGGGGTTCGTCAGGTGGCAGCAGCGGTGGATCGAACTCCGCAGCTCCCGCCGAGCCCAACGGCCCATCGTCGAAGAACACAGCGGCAGCCTCGGAAGGCTCGCCTACCGGCTGCTGGGACTCGTGGTCATCAGGTACGTCGTCGGACCAGCGCGGCGTGCCCTCCAACCCGGCCCACGGGTCCTCAACGGGACCGCCACCGGTGGCATCGGCTGCTGGCGGCTCCGTCCAGTGGGGCAGGTCGCCGGCCGTGGGTTCGGCACCGAACACCGAGCGACCCGGCTCGACGTCATCGTCGGGCGAATCCAGGCCGAGGATCCTGATGTCCTCGAACTCGTCGCCCCGTGGGCCTCTTCCTTGCTGGTCGTTCATTCTGGAACCCCCGTCATCATCCGCCGTCGGCTCAGACCTCGAGCAGTTCGTCTTCCTTGGCCGAGCGAGCCTTGTCGATCTCCGCCTCGAACCCGTGGATCAACTCGTCCAGCCGGCTGCCCGCCCACTTGACGTCGTCCTCGGACACTGAGCCCTCAAGGTCATCGAGGTCCTTGCGGGCGTGTCGTCGCAATCCACGCATCCGGTTCCTGCCATCCTCAGCCATGCCGTTCACCATGCGTACCAGATCAAGCCGGCGTTCCTCGGTCAGCTCCGGGAAGCTCAGCCGGATGCTGCGTCCGTCATTGCCCGGCGTCAACCCCAGGTCGGCGACCATGATCGCCTTCTCAATGGCGGGCACGTTGGCGGGATCGTGCGGGGTGACCAGGAGCTGGCGTGCCTCGGGGATGGAGAAGCTGGCCAGTTCCTGGAGCCGCATGTCCACCCCGTAGGCCTGGACCATGAGCTTCTCCACCAGTGACGAGGAGGCCCTGCCGGTACGCACGGTCGAGAACTCCCGGCGCACGTGCGTTACGACCTCGGACATCGCCGAAGACGCCTCGTCGAGGACCATCTGGATCATCTCGTCACTCACCGCTTGCTCCGTCCGTAGTCCGGCAGGGTCGCGGTCGGCTCCGGGTCAGGAGACCAGCGTGCCGATCGACTCCCCTGCGAGGATTGAACGGACGCTACCCGAGGCCATGAGGTCGAACATGACGATCGGCATGTCGTTGTCCATGCAGAGGGTGATGGCGGTGGCGTCCATGGCCTTCAGGCCCTTCTGGATCACGTCCAGGTAGGAGACCTGCTCAAGCCTGGTGGCATCGGGATCCAACTTCGGATCCGCCGTGTAGATCCCGTCGGTTCCGGAGTGGGTGCCCTTCAGCACTGCGCCGGCTTCGATCTCGACTGCCCTGAGGGCTGCTGCCGTGTCCGTGGTGAAGAAGGGGTTGCCGGTGCCGCCAGCGAAGATGACCACCCGGCCCTTCTCCAGGTGGCGAACGGCCCGGCGCCGGATGTAGGGCTCGGCGATCTGGGCCATGTGGATGGCCGACTGGACACGGGTGGGCTGCCCCAACTGCTCGAGGGTGTCCTGAAGGGCCAGAGCGTTGATCGAGGTGGCCAGCATGCCCATGTAGTCGGCCTGGGCCCGGTCCATTCCTACGCCGGCGCCGGACATGCCACGCCAGATGTTGCCACCGCCTACCACCACGGCGATGTCGACCTCGAACTCGGCGCGGACGGCGACGATGTCGCCGGCGATGCGGCCGACGATCTCCCCGTCGATTCCGTAGCCGGCCTCACCGGCGAAGGCCTCGCCGGAGACCTTCAGGACGATTCGGTCCCAGCGGGCCGGAATCCGATCGCCGGTGGACACCTCAGGCACCCAGGTACGCCTGGGTGAACCTCTCGATGCTGCCGCCATTCAAGGTTTCAGCCACCGAGGTCTTGTCACCGTGCAGTCCCTGCTCCAACAGGACCGTCTCCCGGAACCAGCCGGTCAGGCGGCCCTCGACGATCTTGTCCCAGGCCTGCTCGGGCTTCCCCTCGGCCTTGGTGATATCCAGGAGGGCCGCCCGCTCGGCTTCGACCAGGTCGGCGGAGACCTCTTCACGCGTGAGGTGCGTCGGCTTGGCGAAGGCGATGTGCAGGGCCACCTGGTGGAGGGTCTCCTGGTCGACTCCGGAACCTTCGACCACAACGCCGTTGACGCCACGGCCGTCCTGGACGTGTAGGTAGGTATCCAGCACGTTGCCGTCGGCGGCCTCGATGAGGTCCACCCGACCGACCTCGATGTTCTCCTTGATGGAGAGGCGGAGGTCGTCAATGGCCGACGCCCGACCATCCACCGCTGAGACTCCCTCGGACAGCACGGCGTTGGTCAACTCGTCGACCAGGGCCAGGAATCCCTCCGACTTCGCCGAGAAGTCCGTCTCGCACTTGAGGTGCACGAGGGCGGCCCGCCTACCCTCGGAGACGAGGCCCACGGCCCCCTCGACGTTCTGACGATCCGAGCGGGTGGCCGCCTTGGCCAGACCCTTCTCCCGGAGCAGCTGGGATGCGGCCTCGGCATCGCCGTCGCATTCGACCAGCGCCCTCTTGGCGTCCATCATCCCGGCGCCAGTGGCGTCGCGCAGCGCCTTGACTTCCCTCGCTGTGATGTCTGCCACGGTCAGGCCTGCTCGCCTTCGGTGGTGGCGGCTTCGGCTTCAGGTGCAGCAGGAGCCTCTTCCTCAACAGGTGCAGCGGCAGCCTCCTCGACGGGCGCAGCCTCTTCCTCAACAGGTGCAGCTGCAGCCTCCTCGACGGGCGCAGCCTCTTCCCCAGCAGGCGCAGCCTCCACGGTCGCGGCCACGCGAGCGTCGCGGTCGGCAGCTGCCTCGGCCGCCTCGTTGCGGGCCTGGACCTGCTCAGCGGCATGGTCCTCCGCATCCAGGGACGGGCCATCATCGCCGGCACTACGGGAGTTCACGATGAACCGACCCTCTTCGATGGCATCGGCCACCACCCGACAGAGCAGGCGCCCCGACCGGATGGCGTCGTCGTTGCCGGGGATGAGGTACTGGATCACGTCCGGGTTGCAGTCGGTATCGACCACGGCGACGATCGGAATGCCCAACTTGTTCGCCTCGGTCACCGCGATGTGCTCCTTCACGGTGTCCAGAACGAAGATTGCGTCGGGCAGGCGCTCCATGTTCTGGATGCCACCCAGGTTCCGCTCGAGCTTCTCCAACTCGCGGCCCAGCATCAGGGCCTCCTTCTTGGGCATCGCCTCGAACTCGCCGGAGTCGCGCATGCGCTGGTACTCCTGCATCTTGGAGACGCGCTTCGAGATCGTCTGGAAGTTCGTGAGCATGCCGCCCAGCCACCGCTGGTTCACATAGGGCATACCGCACTTCTCGGCGTACGACCGGATGGCGTCCTGGGCCTGGCGCTTCGTGCCGACGAACAGCACCCTGCCGCCATCGGCGACAAGGTCGCGTACGAACGTGTAGGAGGTCTCGATCCGCTCGAGCGTCTGCTGGAGGTCGATGATGTAGATACCCGACCGTTCGCCGTGGATGAATCGCCTCATCCTCGGGTCCCAACGGCGGGTCTGGTGTCCGAAGTGGACACCTGCCTCGAGCAGCTGCTTCATGGTCACGACGGCCATGTCGTGGTCTCCCTTCCCATCGGTTCGTCTCGCCCCCGCCTCGCGCCCGGAGGCGACCGTGGATGGGTGGGGGTGTTCTGGTCTGGGACGGCACAGGTCGTGCCGAACCGGCTGCGAAGTGTACCGCTGGGGCCGGGATTCCGGCCTGGGAAGCGTGCTACGAGCCGGGTCGGGGTCCTGCGGACCGGGCCGGTCCCCCTCCGGACCAGGCCAGCTCCGGACCGAACGGGTCCTAGCTCCCGCCGAGCAGACCCTCCGCCTTGTCCAGCACCTTGCCGGGCGAGAGTTTCCCGGCAATCACCTCGTGTGCCTCGTCGATCAGCTCCGGGACTATCACGTCGGCGACCCTGGAGAGTAGCGACCGGCACGCTGGAGGATGATCGGCCCTGAAGAGGTCTATCTCCCGTCGTGCCGCGCTGGTTCCCACCAGCCCGGCGTGGTGGAAGCCACCCGTGGAGACCATGACCGTCGTGGCCCCCTGCAGCCTCGATCGGGTTGCCGGCACGATCAGGTCCGCCTGCGCAGCCAGGCTCAACACCGGTACTCCGACCGGAACCTCCACGCCCAGGCCCACCGTGAGATCGGCGAGTACGGGAGTTCCCCCGGGGAGCCCGATCATCCTGGACAGGGCACCCATGCCGGGCAGGTCGTCGAAGTCGTCCAGCAGCTCGGCCATTACCAGCCCGCCGTGGGGACTGGAGAAGGTGAGGATCCGGAGATCCGGCGAATCCGGCGAGCCGGCCACCTGGGCGGCAGCGGTGACCGCCACGAGGCCTCCCACGGAATGGCCGTAGACCTCGATCGTGGATCCGGGCCGGAGCTGGCCGATCCTCCTGAGCAGCTCGGCGAGCAGGATCGCGCTTTCGGACACGGAGCGACGCGTGGATGCCTCGGAGTGGATGGTGACCGGGATGGGTCGCAACCAGTCGACCATCTCGAGGCCGGGATCGGGCGACCGCCCGCCGTCGTATGAGAACCGGAGGACGTCCCCGGTCACGTAGCCGAGCCCTCGGAGGTCGAGGTCATCGAATGCCCCGTCTGCAGGACCGGAATCGATGCCACCGACGGTCACCGCTGTCCGCCTGTCGGTAGGCAACGGTGGCCGCACCGATTCCGACGTGCAGTCCGCCACTCCCAGGACCGCCGAGGCGACCCTCAGCCCGACGATGATCCAGTCGTCGGCCTCGACCACGGTGCGTATGTACGTCCATGCGGCGCGTGAGGCCGCCTGGTAGGCCAGCACGGCACCGATCTGTGCACCGTCCACCAACCGGTTCCCGACCCAACGACCGGAGGCGGCCGCCCAGTCCACCAGGCCCTCCATGGCTGAACGCTCGTAGAGCCTTCGCTGGGCACGTGCCGCAGCGCTCACCAACCTGTCCTCGTGGAGGACGAGGCTGGGCACGAGCCTCAGCGCCGAGCCCAGGATCCGTGCTGGATCGATGTAGGAACCGTCCGGCGTCCGAACGCCGAAGTGGAAGCGACCCGCCGAGTAACCCAGCGTGGCACCGGCCACCAGCTCCTCTCCTGTCGTCACCCGAATCTCGGCGAGGAACGAGTAGGAGGTCCGGAGGCCGTCGGGATGGCCGACGGTCACGTGGAGGGTGCCGCCCACAGGGCCCGCGAACAGGACCACCCCTACGGCCGAAGACGTGACAGGCCAGTTCACCGCCGTGGAGTACTCGTGCCCACGGTTGCCGGGACCCCAGCTGCTCGTCGGAGGACGAAAGCCGTCGACCAGGACACCGGTGGTGGGAGGGAGGTAGGCCACCACCTGAACGGCGTTGACTCCGGCATCAGGGGCAACGTCGGATGCCGGCAGGCCAGCAATCGCGGAGGCCCCGGCGGGAGGGGCCACGAGGAGGGTGGAGACGAGAGCCGAGACGACGGCGATCGACAGGATGGAGCGGAGGACTCGGCGGTAGGACATGGGGCTTCCCGGATCTGGAGACCAGTTGGGGGAGGTGGTTGATGGTCCGGACCGACCGGGTGTCGGGGTCAGTCGATGGATCGCCGACGTCGCTCCAGGAACCCCCGGGTCTCGACGACGAGGCCGGCACGCCGGAGTCGCGCTATCGCCGCACCCAACTCCACCGGACCCAGCCGGGTCCGCTCGGCGAGGGCGTCCGGGCTGGTGGGCGACCATCCCATGGCCTCCAGGACGGCATCGTCGACCGAACCCGCTCCGGGATCGGGGGGATCGATGGAGGACGACACCGGTTGGGGCGTCGCCGACCCCGGGGACAGGCCGAGGAGGCCCAGGGCGCAGATCACGTCGTCGACGCCGCAGGCAGGCGCTGCACCATCGGCCAGCAGGCGATTGGAGCCCTCCGAAGCCGGGCTCCGAATCGGCCCCGGAACGGCAAGGACCGGCCGGTCCCGCTCCAGGGCGGCGGCGACCGTGTGCATGGATCCACCACCGGCATGGGACTCGACGACGACCAGGACATGGGCGAGCGCCGCGATTATCCGGTTCCGGGCCGGAAAGCACCAACGTGTGGGGCCGGCGCCCGGTGGCATCTCGGAGACGAGCTGCCCGGCGGAGACCACCCGGTGCCACAGCGCCCGGTTGGCGGCCGGATAGACCACGTCGAGACCCGTACCCACCACGCCCAACGGTGGAGCACCACCCGGGACGGTCAATGCCCCACCGTGGGCAGCAGCGTCGATGCCCAGCGCCAGGCCGGAGACGACGACCACGCCGGCGGCCGCCAGGTCCCTACCCAACTGGACCGCCACGTCGGATCCGTAGCCGCTGCAACGCCGGGTGCCCACCACGGCAACACGCGGCAATCCGCCGACCAGGAGGTCGGCTCCGACGGCGAAGAACGCCACCGGCGGATCCGGATCCTCCAGCAGTTGTGTCGGATACCCGGCCTGACCATGTCTCGAGACCCGCATCCCCATGTCCTCGATGCGCTCCAGCAAACGATCGGGGTCGGTGGTGGCGGCAGCGCTCCGCCACCCTCCGAGGACCTCTGACCGGCGGGCTCCAAGCAGGCCGGCCGTCTCCCTCGGGACCTCACCCCTGAGGATCCCCGTCCAGGCCTCCACGGGAGACCTGTCGACGAGGAGGGACCGGGCCCTGACCGGACCCATGCCCGGAAGGCCGAGGAGGGCAGCCACATGGGCATCGTCGATCCGGTCCCGACCGGACTCCGACCGCTCGTCACCTGACATCGAAGCCCTCCGATCGGAACGGGTCGATGCGAAGGCCGAGAGCCGTATCCACCAGGTCTGAGTCCAGCGGAACATCCCTTCCGGCCAGGTCGCTCATCGTGAGGGCCACCGCCCGTACCCGCTGCAGGCCGCGGGCGCTGAGCCGCCCGGCGTGGAGTTCAGCCTCGAGAAGGCGCACGGCTGCCGGGTCCAGTGGGGCAGCCGCCTCCAGAGACCTGCTGGACAACTCCGAGTTCGCCCGGACCCCGCGCTCCGCCGCCCGTCGGCGAGCCTGGCGGATCCGGGAGGCCACCTCCGACGTCGACTCCCCCGCTTCCCCGGACAGCAGGTCGGACGGATTCGGCCTGTGGACTCCGACCCGCAGGTCGAACCTGTCGAGTAGCGGACCCGAGACCCGACGCACGTACCGGGCCCGGACCGCCGCCGGACAACGGCACCCGCCTGGGGCCGCCGACCCCCCACAGGGACACGGGTTCATCGCAGCTATCAGGAGGACCCTGGCGGGGTACTCGGCGAACCCACCGGAACGGCTGACCCGCACCGTCCCGTCCTCCAGGGGCTGGCGGAGCATGTCCAGCACCGTGGGGGCGAACTCGCCCAACTCGTCGAGGAACAGCACCCCACCGTGCGCCAGGCTCACCTCGCCGGGCCGCATCGTCCGGCTCCCCCCACCCACCAGCGCCGCCGCAGACGACCCGTGGTGGGGCGCCCTCCATGGGGGTCGCAGGTCCAGGCCTCCGGGAGGGAGGTCCTCGCCCGCCGCTGAACGGATCCGGGTGGCCTCCAGCGCATCGGCCGGATCCAGGTCCGGCAGGACCCCGGGCAGTCGGCGGGCAAGCATGCTCTTCCCGGAACCTGGCGGGCCGACTAGGAGGATGTGGTGGGCGCCGGCAGCCGCCACCTCCAGGGCGAACCGGACAGCCCGCTGGCCCCGGACATCGCTGAGGTCCGGACCCTCGACAGGCTCGGCCGGAACCGGGGCCTCGTCGGGCGTCGGCCAGGGAGCCTCCTGGCGAAGTGCCCTGACCAGGGTGCGCAGGTCGCCCACGCCGAGGACGCGCTGGGTGGCCACGAGGGTGGCTTCCTGCTGGTTTCCCGGGGCGACGACCACGCCGGATGCCTCCACCGCGTCCACCAGCGGAAGCACACCGGAGACAGGCCTGATGGAGCCATCCAGGCCGAGCTCTCCGAGGAATGCCAGGTCCGTGATCGACTCGGGCAGGATCTCCTCACAGGCCACCAGGAGTCCGACCGCCATGGCGAGGTCGAGCACGGATCCCGCCTTGGGAATGCCGGTGGGAGCCAGGTTCACGGTTATCCGACGGGCGGGCCAGGAGAGTCCGCTGGAGACAAGGGCCGCCCTCACCCGGTCACGCGCCTCGCGACACGAGGCATCGGGCAGGCCCACGACGGTGAACGCCGGAAGGCCGTTGGCGACGTGGACCTCCACCCGGACCGGATGCCCGCAGACCCCATGAAGGGTCGCTGCATTTACGGTGGCAAGCACGGATCCTCCCCCACCTTGATGCTGGGAGGAGTCGTCGTGCGCCGACCCCGAGCGGCTGTAGCCGAGACTACGCCGCCCTCAGGGGGATCGGACGCTGCTTCCCAACCGGGCATTCCAGCCCGAGGTGGAACGTGCGTAGAGCCGTGCTGCAGGGCGCTCCGGTTGGTCGGGTGCTACGACCCGGCGGGATGGGGAGCCGTCCCGAGCACCTCGCGGGTGTAGCGAACGACGGCGAGGATCTCGGCATCCGAATAGCGGCCGCCGAACGCTGGCATACCCCTCCGCCCCTCGGTGACCACCAGCACCTGGTCAACGGGGTCCGGGAACTGCTCCACCATGGCTCGCAGGGACGGTCCGCGACCTCCCGACCCATCGGGGGCATGACAGGAGGAGCATGACCTGGCCCAGACCCCGCGTCCCTCCACCAGTACCGGGTCGGCCGTCCCGGAATCCGCCCCGGGTACGGGCGGAGGCGAACCCGCGCAGGCGCCTGCGAGTAGCAGGGCTGCAATGGCGAACAGGGGGTGGGGACGCATGACCCGGGAGACGATACTGATGGCATGGGTTTCAATCCGCAGCGCGCCAGGACGCGCCGACCGAGCGACCTCCTCTACGTGGGCGCTGCCATAGCCGTTGCCGTGATGCTGCTGGCCTGGGCCCTGTTCCTGTGAACCTGTCCGTGGAAATTCCCATGTGGGTGCACGTGCTCAGGCCGGTGGGCGCCGGACCCGACAGGGAGGCCTGACGTGGAGAATCCCGAGATCCTCGGGGACCTGGAGGAGCGGTTCATCCAGCCCTACCAGGCCACGAAGACCTACATCTGTCCGGGGTGCAACCGCGACATTCCACCCGGGCTGGGCCATATCGTCATCGTGCCGGTGGATGCACCCGACCTCCGCCGCCACTGGCACCGGGGCTGCTGGACCCGCAGGCGACCCGGCTGACAAGCCACTGGCCGGCACCAACCTTCCGACAGGTACAGGCCACCGGGAGCAATGCCCGCCAATCGACCCATGATCCATGGGGAGAGGCGGCTCAGAACGCTCCCTCCAGCCGTTCGACCCGACCGGGCAGGACCGAGACGACGTCGAAGCGGACCTCTCCGGGCTGGGCTCCGGTGGACCGGATCCACGTGGCCGCCGCCGCCCGGAGCCTCGCCTGGCGTCGTCGGTCCACGGCCTCGGCCGGCCATCCGAACGCCGTGGAGGACCGGGTCTTCACCTCGCTGAAGACGACGAGGCCCCCACGTTCCAGGATCAGGTCGATCTCGCCCGAAGGACAGCGCCAATTGCGGGCCAGCACCCGGTAGCCATCGCGCCGGTAGCGGCGTTCCGCCACACGTTCGCCCCAGGCCCCCAGGGCCAGGTGGGGTGCCGTCCCATGTTCTGCGTGGTCTGGGTGTCGTGCGCGTACCGCCATGGCGGTGACGTTAGGAGGAGGGTGCGACAGCGGTCCTCGCCGACCGGGTCGCAGCCCTGGGGATCAGAAGTCCCGCTTCTCCTTGACCTTGGCACGCTTGCCGATCCGGTCACGGAGGTAGTACAGCTTGGCCCTGCGGACGTCGCCTCGCGTCACCACCTCGATCCGTTCCAGGATCGGAGAGTGGACGGGGAAGGTCCTCTCCACGCCCACGCTGAAGCTCAGCTTGCGGACTGTGAAGGTCTCCCTGATGCCGCTGCCCTGACGCTTGATGACCACGCCCTCGAACAACTGGATCCGCTTGCGGTTTCCCTCGACCACGCGCACGTGCACCCGGAGGGTGTCACCGGCGCCGAAGTCGGGAACGTCGTCGCGGAGGTTCTGGTGATCGACGAGATCGGTGGGCTGCATGGCTCGTCCTCGGGAGGCCGGGTCCGAAGTGTTGGATTCGGACGGAGTTCGTCTGCCGGTCTGAATGGGATCGGCGGGTTTCAGGTCCAGATGCTGGACCGGTTCGCAAGCATACGGCGGCACGCCGGTGACGACACCGGGCCGCGGCGATGGGCGGAGCCTCGTCTGGCTCACTCCCCCGAGAGGTCGAACTCCTCGAGTAGGTCCCGATCCGAGTCGGACAGCCCACCCCTCTCGAGGATCAGGTCCGGTCGCAGTTGCACGGTTCGGGCCAGGGCCGACGCCCGACGCCACCGGTCCACCCGGGCATGGTCACCGGACCTCAGCACCTCGGGCACCTCCATCCCACGGAAGTCGGCCGGTCGCGTGAAGTGCGGGTACTCCAGGAGGCCATCGGAGAAGGACTCCTCCTCGGGCGAGACGGGATTTCCCAAGACACCGGGTCGAAGACGGGCCACCGCCTCGACGATGGCGAGCGCAGCCAGCTCACCGCCGGCCAGCACGAAGTCGCCGAGCGAGATCTCGTCATCGCAGAGACCCGTGCGTATCCGCTCGTCGACCCCCTCGTACCGACCGCAGAGCAGGGAGAACCCGTCCAGTGCCGCCAGCTCGGCGGCGACCGACTGGTCGAAACGGCGACCGGCGGGGCCCATCAGGATCAACGGCCGGGGCGGCTCTACGGCTTCGACGGCGGCGAACACCGGTTCCGGCATCAGGATCATCCCGGCCCCGCCCCCGAACGGACTGTCATCGACGGTCCTGTGGGCGTCGGAGGTGGCCAGACGGAGGTCGTGCACCCGGAGGTCCAGGTGTCCCGCCGACGAGGCCCGGCCCAGGATGCTCTCGGCCGCGTATCGAACCACCATCCCGGGAAAGAGCGTGAGCACGTCGATCCGTAGCGTCACGTGGCCTCCCCGCGGCCGTCCACAAACCCGTCGTCCAGCAGGCCCGGGGGGACGTCGACCTGGATGCTCACGCCCGGTTCGTGGCCGACCACGAACACCAGGGGAATCAACCGCCCGTCGGCCAGCTCGAGCAGGTCGCTGGCCGGATTGTCGAGGAGGGCGACCACGGTTCCGTGCGACGTTCCGTGCTGGTCCACCACCGTCGCTCCGACCAGCTCGTGGAGCCAGAGGGTGTCGTCGTCGGGATCCACGATCGGATGTGCCGAGAGCACCACGCCGCGCCATGCATCTGCCGCCTCGCGGTCCGCTATCCGGTCGAACCGGACCAGGAAGCGGTGCTGGTGCGGCCTGCTGGACTGGACCGTCAGATCGCCGCGATCCGTCTGCAGGACAGAGCCGGGCTCCAGACGCTCCAGACGGGGCGTGATGAGGCTGACCACGACCTCCCCGCGGAGACCGTGGGGCTTGTCGATCCGGCCCACCTCCAGGAGGACCGGACCATCGTGGTGCGATCCACCGTCCATGGGACGGTCAGTCGACGAAGTCGACGTCGATCTCGGTCTCGTCACGGACGGCTGCGGCCCGGACGATGGTCCGGATCGCGTTGGCCACGCGACCCCGACGCCCGATGACACGACCCATGTCGCCGTCGGCGACCGTCACCGAGAACGTGCAGCGGTCCTCGCCGGAGGTCTGGATGCGGACCTCGTCCGGCTCCTCCACGATCGACCTGATCAGGTACTCGAGTACGCCTTCTGCAATCGGTGCCTCTGCGCTCATGACTGCTCCTCGTCGTCCTTGGTCGCCTCGGTCTCGGCCTCCTCAGCAGGAGCCTCCTCGGCTACGGCTTCCTCGGCTACGGCTTCCTCGGCTACGGCTTCCTCGACGGGAGCCTCCTCGGTCTCGGCCTCCTCAGCAGGAGCCTCATCGGCTACGGCTTCCTCGGCTACGGCTTCCTCGACGGGAGCCTCCTCGACGACGGCCTCCTCAGCAGGAGCCTCCTCGGCTACGGCTTCCTCGACGGGAGCCTCCTCGGTCTCGGCCTCCTCGACGGGAGCCTCCTCGGCAGGAGCCTCCTCGACCTTCGGCGTCGCCGGCTGGCCCTTGAACTCGTCCCAGGCTCCGCTGATCTTCAGGAGCTTCTCGACGCGCTCGGTCGGCTGGGCACCGTTGCGCAGCCACCCGACGGCCTTCTCGTTGTCGATCTCGATCACAGATGGATCACGGCGGGGGTCGTAGAAGCCGACCGCCTCGATGATCCGCCCGTTACGCGCCTTGCGCGAGTCGGCGGCCACCACACGGTAGGTCGGCTGCTTCTTCTTGCCCATCCGCATAAGGCGGAGCTTCACGGCCACGTCGGTACCACTCTCTTCTCGTTACGGCCCCACACGATCAGGCGGGGCGGGATCCGGGCACGGCGATGTTGCACCCGTTCGGTCGGAACAGTCTGCCGTGATCCGCCCGGTTTTCCAGCACTACAGGACAGAACGGGAGGTGACCATCGGCTCAGCCCGCTGACGTTCAGTCCGACGGCCAGAGGCCCGCGAGGTCCAGACCGCCGGAGGACGGCCCCTGATCGCCGGGCAGGTCGCCCAGACCGGGCAGGGACAGGCCCTTCTTCTTGTCGATCGGGGCCGGCCCGGCGGCGGTCACCCGGCCACCGCGACCCTTCTTCTTCCTGGCGCGCCCGGCCTTCCTCCCGCCCGGACCACGACCGCCCATCTGCTTCATCATCTTTCGCATCTCGCGGAACTGCTTCACCAGTTGGTTGATCTCACCCACCTGCGTGCCGCTTCCGGCAGCGATGCGGGCCCTGCGGGAACCGTCGATGACGTCCGGGGCCAACCGCTCCGCCGGGGTCATGGAGTTGATGATCCCCTCGATCCGGTCGATACGGCGTTCATCCACGGCTTCGTCCAGATCCCGCACCTGACCGGCCATGCCCGGGACCATCCCCATGATGCTGCTGATCGAGCCCATCTTCCGGAGTGCCCGGAGCTGCTCCAGGAAGTCGTCAAGGGTGAAGGTGCCCTCCAGCAGGCGGGCCGCCGCCGCTTCCGCCTCCTCGGCGACGAAGGTCTCCTCCGCCTTCTCGATGAGCGTCTCGACGTCGCCCATCCCCAGGATCCGCCCGGCCAGGCGATCCGGGTGGAACGACTCGAAGTCCTCGACCGTCTCTCCGGTCGAAGCGAAGGCGATCGGCCGCCCGACGACCTCCGTGATGCTGAGGGCGGCACCTCCCCTGGCATCACCGTCCAGCTTGGTGATGATCAGCGCATCCAGCCCCAGTCGGGCGTGGAAGGCCTCCGCTGTCGTGACGGCGTCCTGTCCGGTCATGGCATCCACGACCAGGAAGGTGTGGTGTGGCTGCAGGGCGTCGGAGATCTCCGCCACCTCGGCCATGAGGTCCTCGTCGATCGCCAGTCGACCCGCCGTGTCACAGATCACCACGTCGCGACCCAGCCTCACCGCCTCCGCCAGGCCGGCACGTGCGACCGACACGGGATCGGTCGAGTCGCTGAACACCGGCACGCTGATCCGGTCGCCGAGCGTCCGCAGCTGTTCGACGGCGGCGGGTCGTAGCAGGTCGGCACCGATCAGCATCGGGTTCCGACCCTGCCCCTTGTACCAGCGGGCCAGCTTCGCTGCGGCCGTCGTCTTGCCGGAACCCTGGAGGCCCGCCAGCAGCACGACGGTGGGTGGCCTGGAGGCATAGGCGGGCCTGAAGGTCTCGCCACCCAGCACCGCTGTGAGCTCCTCGAGGACGATCTTGACCACGATCTGACCGGGATTCAGTGCCCCGGCCACCTCGACGCCCACCGCCCGGTCCCTGATCCGGTCCAGCAGCGTCCGAACAACGTCGAGGTGGACGTCGGCCTCGAGGAGTGCCACCCGGACCTCGGCCAGGAACTCCTCCACGTCCTCAGGTCCGAGGCGGCCCCTTCCACGGACCTTCCGGAGGATTCCCTCGAATCGGCTGCTGAGCCCCTCGAACATCGTCTCTTCCCTCCGTACCGCTACTTCAGGCCGGAACGTCTACGGAGAAGAGCGCGTCCACGAAGTCCGCCGGATCGAACGCCACCAGGTCGTCGAGGCCCTCGCCCACGCCCACCAGCTTCACCGGAATGCCCAGGTCCTCCTGGACAGCGACCACGATCCCACCACGTGCCGAGCCGTCCAGCTTGGTCAGCACGATGCCTGTCACGTCGGCGACAGCTGCGAACTCCCGAGCCTGCAGGAGGCCGTTCTGACCCGTGGTGGCATCGATCACCAGCAACGTCTCGGTGACCGTGCCGGCACCCTTGTCAGCGACGCGTCGCACCTTCGCAAGCTCGTCCATGAGGTTGCCCCGGGTGTGGACCCGGCCGGCGGTGTCAGCCAGCACCAGGTCCGCACCGCGTGCAGCGCCGTGCTCCACCGCATCGAATACCACCGAACCGGGATCCGCGCCCTCGGCTCCCCGGACCATCGTCGCTCCGGCCCGGTCGGCCCAGACCTGCAACTGGTCGGCGGCTGCGGCACGGAAGGTGTCGCCGGCGGCGAACACGACGCTTCGACCAGCGGAGGCCTCCCGCCAGCCCAGCTTGCCGATGGTGGTCGTCTTGCCAACCCCGTTCACACCCACGAACAGCCAGACCGACGGCTGGCCACCAACCGCCAGCGAACGGTCCGCTCCACCCAACCGGCCGAGGATCTCCTCCTTCAGCAGGCCAAGGACACCCTCGACGTCTTCCACGCCCTCGGAGCCGACCCGATGGCGGACTCCGTCGATCAGGGCCTCGGTGGTGGGCAGCCCGATGTCCGCCAGGAGGAGCGCTTCGGTGAGGCCCTCCCAGGTCCGGTCGTCGACCACGCCGGCCACCCGGACCGAAACCAGGTGCGTGGACCAGGCGTCGCGTGCGCGACCAAGGCTAGAACGGAGACCCATGGGGGCCGCAGCCTACCGGTGGGGTCCAGCAGCAGCCCCGGGGTACGGCAGCCCCCGACTACTCGGCAAAATGGTCGTCCAGCGCCCCGAGGTCGACCCTGGCCACGCCGATCACGCCGTCACGTTCGTACTCCAGGTCGACCTTCTCGCCGGGCAGTCGGATCTGGATGTCGGCACGCAGCGCTGACATGTCCCGGATGGTCCGCCCGTCGGACCGGAAGATCCGGTCGCCGGTCAGCAGGCCCGCCGCGGCTGCCGGCGAGCCCTCCACGACCTCGACGACGACCGCACCGATGCGACCATCGGTCGGCGTCTCCCCACGGACTCCCAACCATGCGGTTCCCACCGGTTGGCCGAGGATCAGGCGGCGGGCGACCAGGACGATCGTGTCGCTCGGAATGGCGAACCCGACCCCGATGTTGCCTGCGACGCCGAAGCCGGTGCTCTGGATCGCCGTGTTCATGCCGATGACCCGACCGTCGCGATCGGCCAGCGGCCCACCCGAGTTGCCCGGGTTGATCGGCGCATCCGTCTGGATCATGGCCACGCCGGCACACTCGGCGCCGATCCCGGACTGGCAGCCATAGGAATCAATGACCCGGCCGATGGCGCTCACTATCCCGGCCGTGACCGTGCGCTCAAGGTCGAAGGGGCTACCCAGAGCCACCGCCAACTGTCCCACCTCGAGGTCGCTGCCGAAGGCGAACACCGCCGGCACCAGGCTTTCCTGCTCCTCCACGAGCTGCAGTACGGCGACGTCCCGACGGACGTCCACACCGATGACCTCGGCGGAGATCTCCCGGCCGTTGGGAAGCGTCACCACCACCTCCAGGGCGGCATCCACGACGTGGGCATTGGTGACTATCCGACCTTCGTCGTCGAAGACGATGCCTGATCCGTGACCCTGGTCGGGCACGGTCACCAGCACCACCGAGTCGGCCAGTGCCACGGCCACGGCCACCACCGGTTCATCGCCCGACTCGTCGACCGGCGCCTCGGCGAACAGTCGGGCCACCAGGGATTCCACCTCGTCAGCGTCCAACCCCGTGGACTTCTCCATGAGTCGACCGACCATCGCCTCCACCTCGGAGGCCGAGAGGCCGGCAGCCTCGTCCAGGACCGATGCGGCGATCGACGACACATCCTCAGCGGAGAGACCCGGAGACCCGGTGCGGCCGACAGGCGATCGGCCACGATCGCCTCGACGTCCGATGCCGAAACTGCCTCCAGTTCAGAGATCACACCCTGGACGAGCGACACGACCTCGGCCTCCGAGAGCCCTTCCGTGTTCAGCATCGCCTGGATGGCCTCCCGGGTTGAGGCGTCCACCCCCGCGCCGTCGCGTGCGACCACGCTCCCGATCACCGCTGCCAGCGTCTCGGATGACACCCCGGTGGCCGCCTCGCCTCCGTCTCCCCGCATCACCCAGCCGGCAACGGTGCCGGCAACGAGGGCCACCACCAGGACGGCCGCCACGAACAGGCCTGCGATGAGGCGGCCGCCAATGCGGACCGGTGGTTGGATGGGTGGGACCGGTGCCGGCAGGAGGCCCGGAAACGTCGGGCTGTCCGGCGGTCGCCCGCCCACCTCGATGCTCCGTCGGTCGACGGTGCGGTCCTGCTGGGTGGAATCGTCGTTCATGACTCTGAAAATAGGCCGCGAAACACCCAATCCCGACGCGGTCGCCGACTCAGGCGTCCACGTAGCGCGGAAGCCAGACCGTGAACGTGGCCCCGTCGCCGACCGTCGAGCGGACGGTGGCACGCCCACCGTGGCCCTCGGCGATCTGCCTCACGATGGCCAGCCCCAGACCGGAACGACCAACCTCCCCGGCCGAGGCCCGCTCGCCGCGCCAGAACCGTTGGAACACCCGGTCCAGGTGCTCGGCCGGTAGGCCGGGTCCGTCGTCGACCACCGAGGCCCAGACCATCTCGTCGTCCCGACCCGTCATCACCCTGACCCGACCCCCGGCATCGGATACCCGGATGGCGTTGCTGAGGAGGTTGGCCAGGGCCCGCCGCAGCGCAGCCGCATCACCCAGCACGTCCAGGCCGCTGCACCGGTCGTGGTCCAACCCCACCCCTTCACGCGACGCCGCGGCCGCGAAGTCCTCGACCGTCTCGGCCACCACCGTTCCAAGGTCGATCGGCTCGCGGCTGCTGTCCCTCCGCTCGTGGTGTGCGTAGAGGAGCAGGTCGTCCACCAGCACCGACATCCTCTCTGCGGCCCGCACGGCCACCACGCCGGCCGCCCGGAAGTCCTCGGGCCCTGCGTCCGGATCGGCCATGACGACGTCGAGGTTGGTCCGCAGCACGGCGAGCGGATTCCGAAGCTCGTGGGAGGCCTCCTGTACGAAGCGTCGCTGTCCCTCGAAGGACTCGTCCAACCGGCCCAGCATCTCGTCGAACGTGTCGGCCAGGTCCCGGAGCTCGTCGGATGGACCACCGAGGTCGATCCGGCGGGACAGGTCGGTGGCCGTGATCTCCCGGGCCACCGCAGATATGCGGCCGATCGGGCGCAGGACGAGGCCCGCCACGTACCAGCCGACGGCGATGCTCCCGAGGAAGAGGCCTCCAAGGGCGGTGAACGAATATGCGCGCAGGCGTTCGAGGGCCCTGCGGTTCACCTCCGACTCGAAGATGACCAGCCACGGCCTCTCCTCATGGTCGCCCGGCGTCATCGACACGCCATCTGCGACATCGGTCGCGACCATCTGCTCGAAGCGGGCCATTCTGGACATGGGCTCGTCGGACAACGCCCGGGAGAGGCCCAGGTAGATGCCGCCCACCATGACCGCAGCCAGGGCGAACAGCACGATCGAGTAGAGCAGCGCCAGGCGCGTACGGAGGCTTCCGAACCGGTCGGGCATGCGTCCCGCCAGGCCCCCGTCGAAGCGACTCAACGGACGTCGTCCCCGTCCAACAGCCGGTATCCGGAGCCGACCACCGTCTCCAGCAGCGCCGCCTCGCCGTCCATGCTGAGCTTCCGACGCAACGTCCCGACGGTGACCCGCACCGTGTTGGTGAACGGGTCGGCATGCTCGTCCCAGACGTGGTCCAGCAGCACCTCCTGGGAAACGACCTCGCCTGGCCGACTCATGAAGTACCTCAGCAGGGCGAACTCCTTGGCCGTCAGGTCCAGGTCCCTGTCGTTGCGACGCGCCCTGTGGCGTGCGGTGTCCAGCACCACGTCACCCACCTCCAGGACCGCCCCTGAACGACCTGGATCACGGCGCAGCAGCGACCTGATCCTGGCCGACAGCTCGTCGAAGGCGAATGGCTTCACCAGGTAGTCGTCAGCGCCGACGTCCAGTCCACGAATCCGGTCCTCGACCGTGTCCCTGGCGGTGAGCATCAGGATGCGGGGTGGGAACCCGGCACCGGGATCCGCCCGCAGCGTCGAGCAGACCTCCAGCCCGTCGATGCCCGGCATGGTCAGGTCCAGGCAGATCAGGTCGTAGGGGGTGTAGGAGGCCTTGGCCAGCGCCTCCTCGCCATCCATCGCGGTGTCGACCGCGTAGCCCTCCCGACGCAGCCCCCGGGCCACGGCGTCCAGCAGGTCGGCCTCGTCGTCGACGAGCAGAATTCGCACGGTTACGACGGTACTCCGGGTGCCCCGCCTCCCAGACCGCGGCCGGGCGGCGTCAGCCGTTGGTGAGGATGCCGAGGCGCTGGGCGACCCGCTCCGCCTCCACGCGCTCTGAGACGACACGGGACGAGCCACCTGGCGCCATCGAGACCCCGTAGAGGCAGTCGGCGGCCTCCATCGTGCGCTTCTGGTGGCTCACGACCAGCAACTGGGCGTCATCTCGGAACTGCTCCAGGAGGCCCAGGAACCTGTGCAGGTTCACGTCGTCGAGGGCCGCCTCCACCTCGTCCATCACGTAGAAGGGCGACGGGCGACTCCGGAAGACGGCGAACAGGAATGCCAGCGCCGTCAGGGACCGCTCACCACCCGAGAGCAGCGACAGCTTCTTCACGTTCTTACCGGAGGGTCGGGCCTCGACCTCCAGACCGGTCTCGAGCAGGTCGTTCGGATCGGTCAGGCGGAGCCGCCCCTCGCCTCCGGGGAAGAGGGTCTCGAACAGGTCGGTGAAGTGCGAGGACACCTCGGCGAAGGCGGATGCGAACACCGAGACGATCTCCTCGTCGACCGACCGGATGACCTTGCGGAGCTCGGTCCGGGTGGAGCGGATGTCGTCCAGCTGTTCCTGCAGGAACTCGTGCCGTTCCCTCAGTGCATCGAACTCGGCCAGTGCCAGGGGGTTGATCGGGCCCATCAACTTCAACTCCCGCTCCAGGGTGGCCACCCTGGAGGCGACTGTGGTCCCGAGGGCCAACTCCGGGCAGGGGGCGTCCAGCGCCGCTTCCGGTTCGAGGTCGAACTCGCTCCGGACCGCCTCGGTGATGTTCTCGATCCGCATCCGCGTCTCGGCCCTGTCGATCTCCAGCCGGGACTGGTGCTCACGTGTCTCACGGAGTGCCGTCTCGGCACGGGAGCGATCCTTGCGGAGACCGTCCAGGCGAAGGGCCACGGCCCGGACGCGCTCCGACTGCAGGCGGCGGCGGTCCCGCAGGAAGTCCAGCTTGACGTCGACCACCGACATCCGACCGTCGACCGCCCCCATCAGGTGGCGGGTGGCCGCCTCACGACCGGTCAGGTCGGCGCTCAACTCCGATGCCGCCGCCCGCTCGTCGGTGAGCTGGGCCAACCGGCTACGCAACTCGGCGACGCGTGCCCGGACGACAGCGAGTTGACCGGTCACCTCGGCAACCTGGACGTCGTGTCCGGTTCGACGGGCGCCAAGCGCCGCCGCCCTCTCCTCGAGGTCGCTCCGGGCGGCGTTCATGCGTCTGACCGCCTGCACGGAAGCCTCCTCGGCAGCCTCCAGGATGGGAAGGCGATCCTCCAGCTCGGTCACCCTCCGGACCTCGTCCTCAAGGCGCTGGTCCAGCTCGCCGAGGCGCGTCCGCAGCGACCCGGCCTCGTTGGAGAGGTCCCGGCGCTCCACCTGGAGCCGCTGGAGGGCCTCGGCCGCCGCCGTGAACCTGCCGTCGTGCTCGTCCAGCTCGCGGTTCCGGCGGGCCACGTCGTCGTCCGCCTCGCTGGCCGCCCGCTCGGCCAGGTCGAGTACCCGCGATGCCTCGGCGTGCTCCACCTCGGCGACTGCCAACCGACCCTCGGCCTCGGCCAGGGCCGCTCCGGTCGCCCCCCGACCGTCTCCGCCGATGCGCCAACCAGACGGTCCGAACCGATCACCGGTCGGCGTGACGATCACCGCATCGGGGTGGCTCAACGCCAGGTCCAGAACCGACTCCAGGTCACCATCCACGAGGACGACATGACCGAGGAGGCGGTCCAGCAGACCCTCGACCACCTCGCTGCGGGCCCTCACCCTCGGTCGCACCGCTGATCCGAACCCGGGCGGAACCTGACCGGTGGATTCCACGTCAAGGGCCAGGACCGCCGCCGTGAGGTGTCCGTCGCGAAGCGCCGTGAGTGCCTCCAGGACGTGGTCCAAGCCGCTGACGACCACCGCATCCAGGGCTGATCCGGCAGCCGCCTCGAACGCCGCCTCGAAGCCCTCCTCCACCTCAACCAGGTCCAGGAGGGTGCCCATCACGCCGTCAATGCCCGCCAGGTGCTCGGCACCGGCCCTCGACCGGGCCTCGTCCAGCGCCAGGGCCAGGGCATCGGCACGGGCGCCGGCCGTCCTGATCTCGGCCTCGGCGACCACCATCCGTTCCCAGGCGACGTTCCTGCCGAGGGCCGCCTCGTGGGCACGCTCCTCCGCCCGGGACATGACCGCCACCAACGGCTCCTCTTCCGACTCACCCACCGAGAGATCGCCCCTCAGGCGGTCCGCCTCACCGTCGAGCAGAAGCGCTGCGGCATCTATCACCTCGAGCCGTACGGCCAGGCGGCCCCTCTCGGCGCCGGCCTGGGCCACAGCGGCCCTCAGCACCCCGAGCTCTCCCCGGGTTTCGGCGGCGTGGCCTCCGAGGGGCACCACGCCCTCGGACCAGGACATCTCGAAGGCGGCACGATCCGCGTCCAACCCCGTCCCGGCAAGGGCGAGGCGTTCGGCCTCCGGTGCCAGCCCGTCGGCCTCGGCATCCAGCTCGGCTGACTTCACCTCCGAGCGTTCCAACTCGGCCTCCAGCCCGACGACCACCTGCTGGGAGAACAGCGTGGTGCGCTCGCGCTCGATCCCGCGGAGTCGTTCCACGAGCACCGCCCGCAACCCGCGACCCCGCTCCCGCAGGGCCTCCAGACGGACCAGACGATCGCCCATGTCATCACCGCCGCGGCTGGCCAGCTCGTCCTCCGCAGCGGTCACCTCGGCATCGAAGCGTGCAAGGTCGGTGGTGTGGGTGGACTGCCCGGAAGCCAGTTGGGCCCGCCGGCCGGCCTCGTCACGAGCCCTGGTCCGAAGGCCGGCCAGCTCCCTGCCGGCGCGGTGCAACCTCAGCGCCGTGAGCTCCTGGACCAGGTCGCCGTGGCGTCGGGCCGCATCGGCCTGACGCTCCAGCGGCCTGACCTGGCGTCGAACCTCCCGCAGGAGATCGGACAGCCGGTCCAGGTTCGCCTCGGTGGAACGGAGACGTCGCTGGGCCTTCTCCTTGCGACGCCGGTACTTCAGGATTCCGGCGGCGTCCTCGATGATCATCCGCCGCTCCTCGGGGCGGGCATTCAGGACGGCGTCGATCTGACCCTGGGAGATGATCACGTGCTGCTGGCGCCCGACGCCGACGTCGGAGAGCAACTCCTGGATGTCCAGCAGCCGACAGGGCGCTCCGTTCATCGAGTACTCGCTGTCACCCGCCCGGAACAGGGTCCGGGTGATTGTGACCTCGCCGAACTCGACCGGAAGCTGCCCGGACGAGTTGTCGATGGTGAGGGAGACCTCGGCCCTGCCCAGGGCGGCCCGGGTGGCGGTGCCGGCGAAGATCACATCGTCCATCTTCTGGGAACGCACGGCACTGGGAGCCTGGGCTCCCAGGACCCAGGCTATGGCGTCCACGACGTTGGACTTGCCGCTTCCGTTGGGTCCCACGACGACCGTGACACCCGACTCCATCTCCAGAACCGCCGTATCGGCGAACGACTTGAAGCCCTTGATGGACAGCCGCTTCAGGAACACGTCGGCACCCACCTGGCGCGCGCCTGAATCACAACCGTGTCATTCACCATGTGCGCCACCCTAGGCGCGTGGTGGGCGGCGCGGTAGCGCGCGCCGGTGGGCGCAGGTCAGACCTGGGTCTCGCAGAAGTAGGTCCAACGACCCTTGTACTTGACCCGCTGGATGGCGGAACGGTTGCGCTCGCTGAGGGCGCCGGCCCTGCCATAGACGGCGAGGTGGTGGCGATAGGTACCGGGCTCGCCGTACACGTCCACGAAGGGCCTGTCATCCAGGTCGGTACCGCGGTACTTGATGGCGTCGTTCACCACCGAGATCAGGGCTCCGTGCAGGCGCCGCACCTCCTGGGTGGAGAGGCTGTTGGAGGGGCGGTCGTGTCGGAGGCCGGCGTGGAAGAGGATCTCGTCGGAGTAGACCTCGCCGACTCCCACCACCACGGCGTCGTCGCAGAGCAGGTCCTTCAGGGGCACCTTCCGGCCCAGGACCTGGCCGGCGAAGGCCGTCCACGGGACCATCTCGCCGGCCGGATCGATTCCGCTGGCGCCCAGCTCGGGGAACTCGGAGAGCAGGTCCTCGGGTGCCACCACGCAGAGCTCCGATGCGCCCTCCGGGTCGACGAGGCGAAACTGGCCTCCGATGGTGAATGTGAAGGTGGCCTCGGTCCCGGGCTGGACGGCATCCCTGGCGGCGTGACGACGGATGGTCGCCCCGGCTCCGGGGCGGATCACCAGCAGGTCGTCGTTGTCCAGCTTGATCACGAGCGTCAGGCCCATGCGCCGAACCGGTCCCAGCTTGCGACCCTCCACGCGTAAGGCGAAGGACTTGCGGTTCCTGTAACGACTGAGCGTGGCCATCGAGGCCATGTCGACCGTCTTGACCTTGCGACCGGCTATCTCACGGTCGAGGGCGTGGCGGATGGTCTCCACCTCGGGTAGTTCCAGATCGATTGTCACGTTGCTTCCAGACTCGTGGTCGGTGGTGTATCTACGGTTGTCGAGGGCATGCGGTCGGTTGCCGGCGTCGTGCCGGCAATGGCATCGAAGGCCATGCGGGCCGCCGCCTGCTCGGCCCGCTTCCGGGAGGTTCCCGTAGCAGGGCCATGGGAGCCGCCTGCCACCTCCACGACCGCGTGGAATCGCTTGTCGTGGTCCGGGCCCTCGTCGGTCAGGACGTAGCGGGGGGTCGGGATGGACTCCCGTGCGGCCAGTTCCTGGAGGCGGGTCTTGTAGTCCTGTATGCCGGGGTCGACGGCGGCCAGGACGAGCCGATCACCGAACAACCGCCGGACGAGCGACTCTGCTGCCACCGGGCCACCGTCCAGGTGGACCGCGGCGATGACCGCCTCGAGGGCGTCGGCCAGGATGGACTCCTTGTCGCTCCCACCGGACGTCGACTCCCCGTGTCCGAAGCGGATCGAATCACCCAGCCGGATGCCACGGGCCACCTCGGCGAGCGCCGGAGCACTCACGACCGCGGCGCGGATCATGGCGAGGTGTCCCTCCGACAGGTCGGGGTGGTCCCTGAAGAGCTGGTCGGCGATCACCATTCCCAGCACGGCGTCGCCAAGGAACTCCAACCGCTCGTTGGAGGTGCCGCCGTTCTCGGCGCACCACGACCGGTGGGTCGTCGCATCCCTCAGCAGGTCCGGGTCTCCGAACCTGTGGCCGAGGCCAGCCTCCAGGCCAACCATGTCGTGGGACCGCTGCTCAGCCGAGGCGAGAGACGACATAGTCGACGGCATCGCGGACCGTCTTGAGGTCATCCAGGTCGTCGTCGTCGATGCGGAAGCCGGCGGAACGCTCGCTGAACTCCTCCTCGAGGGCCTCGACCAGCTCGATCAGAGCCAGCGAGTCGGCATCCAGGTCGTTGGCGAATGAGTCGCCCTCGCCGATGTCGGAGGGCTCGATCTCGAGGATGTCGGCCAGACGGTCCTTGACGATCTCCAGCACCTCACGGCGCTCGATCGGCACACCTTCGACATGGGTTTCTGCTGGCACTGTGACTCCTCGGCGGTCAGCGAGCGTGGCCGGAAAGGCCCTCGGCGACGACCGTCGGGCGCCCTGGACCGGCAGGTAATCCTACCGTCCGGCGTCTGCGTATCGGATTCTCACTGAAACGGCCTGAAATGGCCGGAAAGGGGCCTGGAGGGAAGTATTGAGCAGGTCGCAGGAGGCCACCCTCAGGAGCCGGCGGCGACGGCTTCGGAGAGATGTCCGACGACGTCGGACCGCACCATCTCCGCACCCGTGACGATGGCGTTCTCCATCGCGGTGGCGCCCGTGGAGCCATGGCTGATTATGCACACGCCGCGGACGCCCAGGAGCATCGCTCCGCCGTAGGTGTCGGGGTGGAACTCCCGGTAGAGGCTGTCCAACTCCGGGGTGAGCACCTCGGCGGCGGCGAGCGCCTCCGGCCGTCCGGCCATGGCGGTCAACAGCGCCGTCATCAACGCCTTCAGGGCACCCTCGGCGGTCTTGAGCGCCACGTTGCCGGTGAAGCCATCGGTCACGACCACGTCCACGGCATCCGTGAGCAGGTCCCGGCCCTCGACGTTTCCAATGAACTCCGCTCCCACGAACTCCGCCTCGGACAGGGCGGCATACGCCTCCTTGACCAGCGGGCTGCCCTTGCCGGGCTCCTCGCCTATCGAGAGGAGGCCCACGCGCGGTCGTTCGATCCCCAACCGGTCGCGTGCGAACACTGCTCCCATCTGGCCGAACTGGACCAGCCATTCCGGGCTGCACTCGGCGTTGGCGCCGGAGTCCAGCAGCACGGTCGGCGTGGATCCAGGTGTGGGAAGGAGGGTGGCGATGGCCGGACGGGCCACACCGGAGATCCGACCCATGCGAAGCAGGGCACTGGCCATCGTCGCCCCGGTGTTGCCGGCGCTGACCATGGCCGAGGCCCGACCGTCCCGGACCGCCTCGGCTGCCCGGACCAGCGAGGAGTCCTTCATCCGGCGCACGCTGGCGCCCGGCTCGGCGTCCATGGCGATGACCTCGGAGGCCTCGATGACCTCCAGGTCGCCGATGTCGGTCAGGTCCTCCGGGCGTCCTACGAGGACCACTGGAATTCCGTGTTCCTCCTGGGCGCGCCGCGCACCGGCGATGATCTCGCCCGGTGCATTGTCCCCACCCATGGCGTCAACCGCTATGGGAAGCATGATCAGGTGGGGATCAGGTCAGTCAACGTCGACGGCCTGGCGGCCGGCGTACCAGCCGCAGTTCCCACAGATCCGGTGTGGGCGCTTGACGGCACCACAGCGATCACAGGCGCTACGGGCGGAGCGGCCGAGGGTCCATGAGGATGCCCGGCGGCTGCGGCCCTTGGCCTTGGAGGTCTTCTTCTTTGGGACGGCCATCGTCGGTTCCTAGGAGGCGGTCGGCAGGACTGGAGGTGGTCACCCCGACCGGAGGAACCGGCCCGGGCAACCAGACGAGGCTAGCGGGACCGACCCGGAACCGGTACCGCAGTGACAGGCGACCCACCGACGCCGGAACTACCCGGGATCGGGCCCGTCATCGCCACGCAGCGCGTCCAGGACTGCCCAGCGGGGATCGCCTACAGGCCCGGCTTCCACGTCCCCGGTGCCACTGGTGGCAGGAAACCGCTCGGGGTCCGGCCCGGCGCACAGCTCGTCGCAGAGAGGCGAGATCGGAAGGGCCAGGAGCAGGGCATCGCGCACCACCGGTTCCAGGTCGGCGTCGTCGCCGTCCAGTGGGTAGACGTCAGACGCATCGTCTTCACTGGTCCTGCTCCCCGTCGCCGCCATCACCTCGTTCACCCTGAGGTCCAGCCGGCCCCCCAGCGGTTCCAGACAGCGTCTGCACTCCCCCTCCCATCGGGCAACCAGGGCACCGGTCACCACCACCTCGGCTCCCCGGGCCTCGGCCTCCAGGCTCAACTCGACCTGACCATCCAGGATCGACACCCCGCCCACCCGCAGGTCCCCGAGCACCACCGTGCGGTCCAGCCGGCGGGGGTCGGCCCGTCGCCGGAGCACGGCCAACGAAATGCGCAGGGAGTCGGTCACGGAGCGGTCGATCGGAGCTGACGGCATGGACCCGTCGGGGTCACTGGTCTCCGGACTCTGCATCCTGGTCGAAGAAGGTCGCACCGGCCCGTCCCGTGGAAGCCTCCCGGGCCAGATTCGCGGCATCGGCGGCACGGCGCTCCCGATCCCTGTCCAGCACCGTCTCCTGGAGCCTCCGCCGTCCCTGGGCGATGGCATCCCTCGTGCTGCCCAGCAGCGTCTCGAAGCTCCCCAGCTTCTGGTCGCAGTAGTCCTCGGTCTCCCGCCGCATCCTGCGGGTCTCCTCACGGGCCGACTCGACCAGGTGCCGTGCCCGCTGCTCGGCGGTCCGCACGACCTCGGTCCGCTGCACGAGTCGCTCGGCCCGGGACCTCGCAAGCTCCAGAATCTCGTCGCCCTCGCGGCGCACCTTCGCCAGGAACTCCTCACGCTCCTTCAGCAGCCAGCGGGCGGCCCGCAGCTCTTCGGGCAGCCTGACGTTGGCCTCGTCGATCAGGCCGAGGAGTTCCTCCTTGTTGACCATCGAGGAGGCCGAGAGCGGCATGGGACGTGCGTTGGCAACGACCTCCCGGAGTTGGCGGAGGATCGTCTCGATCTGCGGCGGCCGGTAGGGATCCGTAGTGGCGGGCGGGGGTACCGCCGCCTGGACGGTCTCCACCGTCGGAAGGGGTCGTGGGCCCTGGCTCGGATCGGTCACCCTGGGAACCGGTCCTGGAGGCGCGCCCGCACCGGATCCGGCACCATCTGGCTGACATCGCCGCCCAGGCGGGCCACCTCGCGGATCAACCGGGAGGCCATGAACGAGCGTCGGGAGGCAGTGGGCAGGAAGAGCGTCTGGACCCCTGAGATGGCCATGTTCATCTGCGCCATCTGGAGCTCGCTCTCGAAGTCGGACACCGCCCGCAGGCCCTTGATGATGAAGTCCGCCTCCACCTCGCCGGCCAGGTCCACCACCAGGCCGTCGAACATCGTGGTCCGCACGTTGGAGAGGTGTGCGAACGACTCGTCGAGCAGCGCCATCCTCTCCTCCAGGTCGAACAGGGCATCACCCTTGGACGGATTGATGAGGGCAGCCACCACCACCTCGTCGAAAAGACCGGCCGCCGTCTCGACCATCTCGACGTGGCCGTTGTGCACCGGATCGAAGGATCCGGGATACAGGACACGGGTCACGGCCTTGTCTCCCCTCGCTGGATGGTCAGTCGGTCGGCGGTCGGCACCGCCTCGGCCCCGGTCAGGAGCAGCGTCACCACGGTACTCCCGTACCGTCGACACGATTCGACATGCCAGCCCGGTCCCGGTTCCACCTCCGAGTCCGACTCGACCACCACCGGTCCGTCCACACGGCCCACCAGGCTCGCCAGCAGGTCCTCCCAGCCGTCGAAGTCGTACGGTGGGTCCAGGAGGACGAGGTCCCACCTCTCCTCCGATGCCGCCAGCCATGCGGGGCCGTCGGCACGCACCACCCGCGCATTGCCATCGAGGCCGCAGGCGACGAGGTTCTGGGACACCAGGGCGGTGGCGGTTCTGGACACGTCCACGAACACGACGTGTCGGGCGCCGCGCGAGAGGGCCTCGATGCCGAGGGCACCGGTACCGGCAAACAGGTCCAGGACGGTGGCGTCCACCAGTGCCGAGCGACTATGCAGCGCGTTGAACACGGCCTCCCGCACCCGATCCCCGGTCGGGCGGATCTGGCTCCCGGCGGGCGACGTCAGTCGACGGCCACGGGCTGTTCCGGATACGACTCGCACCGCCCCAGTATGGAGGCCCGGGGCCGGCGGCGAACTACGGTCACGAGGGTGCGGGCCCCGGAACAGATCATCTGCGTGGACTGTGGTGGAACCTGCCACCTCCTGCCCCACCCCGAGACGGAGTTCCAGCCCGGTGACCCGGTCGCCTACCGCTGCTCCGACTGCATGGACCGGTGGGACATCGTGATGCCCGACGAGGACGACGGCCGCGGCGACATGCCGCCGGAAGGCGCCTAACCGGTTCCCCTCACCGGGGATCCCGCCACATGAGGGGCACCGTCGGCCCCCCGGGGATCGTGACCTCGCTGGTCACGCTGAATCCGTGGCGCTCGTAGAGGGGCACGTTCGCAGGGTCGCTCGACTCGAGGTAGGCACCGTGACCGGTTGCATCGCATCGCCGCGTCACCTCGGAGATGCACGCCGAGGCAAGGCCCCGACCCCGGGCTGACGCCACGGTGCCGACGAAGGCCAGGTACCAGTGGGGTGTCACCGGGTGCGCCTCCATCAGCGGAGCCAGTGGGGCCAGGCGTTCGACCGCCCACTCCTCCCCCAGCAGGGCCATGTTGGCCGCACCCACGGCAGCGAAGTCGGGCCCCGGTTCGTCGGGTCCCGACGGCGGCACCCAGACCGCCGCGCACGTCCGGCCACCATCGGCGTCGGCCGGAACGACCACCTCGTCGAAACCGCGGCCACCGGCCAGCCGGTTGGCGAAGAAGGCGGCCAGCAGCGAGGGGCGGCGTGCCGGGTCCTCGAACAGGAAGGCGAGGACGGGATCCGTGGCGAACGCCTCGGCCAGGGTCGCCACCACCCCCGGAAGGTCGGAGTCCCCAGCCACCCGAACCCCTGTCATGGGCACAATGCCTAGCCCGTCCTCCGCGCCCGTCACGACTTCAGGAGGAAGTCCGATTCGTCGTCGGCCATGAAGAGCGATACCTCGTCGGCCAGTTCGGGGTACGCCGCCATGCCGTCACCGTCGCCGACCATGCGCAGCGCCTCGGCCCGTGCGGCCTCCACCCACTCCCGGTCGCGTCTCAGGGACGCCAGACGAAGGTCGTTGCGTCCCTTCTGGCGCTCTCCCATGATCGTTCCCTCGCCCCGTAGGTCCAGGTCCACCTCGGCCAACTCGAACCCGTCGGTCGTCCGGACCAGTGCCCGGAGGCGCTCCTCGGCGTCGGGCGTCGGCGCCCCGCCGACCAGCAGGCACCGACTGGCCTTGTCGCCGCGACCCACCCGTCCCCGCAGTTGGTGGAGCTGTGCGATGCCGAACCTGGCGGCGTCCAGGATCACCATCACCGTGGCGTTCGGGACGTCCACGCCCACCTCTATGACCGTCGTCGCCACGAGAACGTCCAGCTCTCCCGACCGGAAGAGCCCCATGGTCTCCTCCTTCTCCACCCGACCCACCCGACCGTGGAGCAGCCCCACCCGCAGCCCGACCAGCTCCCCGGCGGTCAGGCTGGCGAAGGTCTCCTCGGCGGAACGCACCTCGAGGGTGGCGGACTCGTCGATGAGTGGGCACACCACGTAGGCCTGAGAGCCTGCAGCCACCTCCCCGCGGACGACCTCCCAGACGTCTGCCTCGTCGGCATGCCAGGTGGTCGCGATCCTCGTCCGACCCGGTGGGAGTTCGTCCAGTACCGATACGTCCAGGTCGCCGTAGACCGTCATGGCCGCCGTACGGGGAATCGGCGTGGCCGTCATGACCAGCACATCGGGGGCCGTTCCGTCACGGTTCTTGTCACGCAGGGCGGCCCTCTGCTCGACGCCGAACCGGTGCTGCTCGTCAATCACCACCACACCCAGGGAGCCGAACTCCACGCCCTCCTGGATGATGGCGTGGGTGCCGATGAGCACGTCCACTCCCCCGGCCAGCAGCTGGCTTCCGATCCGTCGCCGTTCGCCGGCCGTGGTATGGCTGGTCAGCAGGTCGACCTTCAGGGGTCGGTGGCCGAGCAGGGTCGCCGGATCGGAGACCGTCATCTCGTCGAGCAGACCGGAGATCGTGGCGTGGTGCTGCTCGGCGAGGACCTCCGTGGGAACCATGACGGCCGCCTGGTGCCCTCCCTGCACGGCGGCCAGCATCGCCGCCACGGCCACCACGGTCTTCCCGGAGCCGACGTCTCCCTGGAGGAGCCGGTGCATGGGGGCCGGCCGGGCCAGGTCGGCGAGGATCTCGCCCACGACCCGGTCCTGTGCAGCGGTCATCCGGAATCCCAGCCCGGAACGGAACTGGTCCAGGAGCGCCGTCACCCCCACGTCGTGCGCGATGCCGACCGAGGTGCGCTCCAGGTCCACCTTGCGCTGGACGAGGGCCAACTGGATGCGCAGGAGTTCGTCGAACACGAGGCGGCGACGGGCCTCGCCCATCTCGTGGAGCGACCCGGGTCGGTGGATGGCCTGATAGGCCTCGGACCTCCCCACAAGGCCGTAGCGCTGGCGCACCGCTCCGGGCAGCGGATCGGAGAGCCCCCGCACCTTCATCACCCGTCGCAGGGCCTCGGCCACGATGCCGTCGACGTCCCAACTGTGCAGGCCGGCCGTCTCGGACTGGGGATAGATGGCGACGATCCGCCCTGTCCGGTCTCCGACGAGGTCCACCACCGGGTTCGTCATCTGGAGGTTGCCCTGATAGCTGTCCAGCCTGCCGAACACGACGGCCTGCATGCCCACCTTCAGCTGGTCGGCGCGCCATGGCTGGTTGAAGAAGGTCAGGCGAAGCTCGCCGGTGTCGTCCGATACCCGGGCTTCCACCAGGGACCGGCGGTTCCGGGTCCGTCGGGACGAGACCGTCCCGACGCGAACGAGGACCATCCCCTCATCGCCGATCGACAGCCCACCGACGGTGGCCTCCCTGGTCCGGTCCAGGTACCGGCGGGGGTAGAAGCCCAGCAGGTCCAGGATCGAGTGCACCTCGGCGGCGGCCAGCGCACGGGCACGGGCGTCACCGACCCCGTTCAGGTCGGTCACCGGTCGTGCGTCGAGTTCCCTGAGGGTGATGCCGCCTTCGCCCACCGTTGGAAGGTACCCCCCATGGATCGCCGGGTCGCTGCTCTCCACGATTCCGACCAGCGGGTACTACTCCACTCCCAGGAAGTACGGGTAGAGGGGCTGGCCCCCTTCGTGCACCTCCACCTCGACGCCGGGATGCTCGGCCGCCAACCACGACACGATGGCGGCCGTGGTGGCCTCGGCCGCGTCCAGGCCGGCGATGAGGGTGACGATCTCGTGCGAGTCGTCCACCATCTGGGCGAGCAGCCCGGTCGTGGCATCGAACGCCGAGCCGGCGACCACCCGCACCTTTCCTCCGCTGAGGCCCAGGTGGTCGCCCTCTGAGATCTCACCGGCGTCGCTGCCGGAGTCACGGACAGCGACGGTCACCTCGCCGGCCACCACGCCGGCGGCGGCGGCGGCCATCCCGGCCAGGTTGCCGTCAGCCGTTCCCCGGGGGTCGTATTCCAGCAGCGAGGCGAACCCCTCGGTGATCCCGCGTGTGGGAACAACCCGGACGATCTTGGACGTCTGGGCATCGACCTGCTCGGCCGCGGCGATGATGTTGCCGTTGTTGGGCAGGATCAGGACCTCGTCGGCCGGAACCGCCTCCACCGCGGCCAGCAGGTCGGCTGTCGACGGGTTCATGGACTGCCCGCCGGCCACCACCCTGCGCACCCCCAGGGATCGGAAGATGTCGCGGATCCCGGAACCGTTGGACACCGCCACCACGGCGCACGGAACGGGCTCGCCCACGTCCTCGGCGTCAGCCGACATCTGGTCCCGGACCCAGGCCTGTTCCTCCACCTCCTCGAAGAGGTCGGTGACCCGGATCCGGTAGGGCCTACCCACGGTGATGCCGGCCTCCACCGCCCCACCTATGTCGTCGGTGTGGACGTGGCAGTTCCAGACGCCGTCGCCGCCCACCACGACGATGGAATCGCCGAGAGCGGCCCACGCCTCCCTGAAGTCCTGGATCGACCCATCGGGTGCGTCAAGGAAGAACATGACCTCGTACCGGGTTCCCTCCGGACCGTCGGTCCGGTGGTCGTCGGGCCTCGCAGCGCCGACCGTGGCCACCAGATCGGGGGGATCCGGGACGGGACGCCCGTCGACGGCCGTCAGGACCGCGTCCAGGAGGAGCAGGAAGCCGCTCCCGCCGGCGTCCACGACGCCGGCGTCGGCCAGGACCTGTAGCAGGTCCGGGGTTCGGGCCAGGCTCTCGCCTCCGACCGCCCGGGCCTCGACGGCGACGCCCAGCAGGTCGGCGCCGGAATCGGCGGCGGCGACGGCGGCATCAGCCGATTCGCGCACCACCGTCAGGATGGTTCCCTCGACGGGTGCCATGACGGCGGCGTAGGCGGCGCTGCTGGCTGCGGCCAGGCCGTCGGCGAGGGACCGTCCGTCCACGGTCCCCGCTTCGGCGAACACTCCGGAGAGGCCACGCAGTACCTGGGAGAGGATGACGCCGGAGTTGCCTCGGGCGCCCATCAGCGAACCGTGCGAGATGGCCGCGGCGACCGCTCCCATCCCGGGCGGATCGTCCAGTTCGGCCAGTTCGGCCACGACCGACTCGGCGGTCATGGTCATGTTCGACCCGGTGTCCCCGTCGGGCACCGGATAGACGTTGAGGAGGTTGAGCGCCTCGCGGTGCAGGGTCAGCGCATCCCGGAAGGTGCCCATCAGGGCGCGCAGCGCACCTGCGTCCAGGGATTCGACGGTCACGGGAAACGAGCGTAGCCACCGCCCGACGGAGCCTCCCGCCTTCCGCCCCGGGTGCGGTGGAGGGCACACCCCGGGTTCCGGTCCATGGTTGGAGTAGACCGGTGGAAGGCCGTAACCTTGCTGCGTTCTTGAAGGACCGGTCTGGATGGCCCGACCGGTTGAGGTGATCGAGGTGTGTGATGGCAGCAGTCTGTGAAATCTGTGGCAAGAAGCCCTGGTTCGGCAAGTCCCTGAGCCACTCCCATCGGCGGACCAACCGCCGTTGGAATCCCAACATCCAGCGGGTGCGCGCCGTCGTGGGCAAGTCCACGAAGCGCATCAACGTCTGCACCGGGTGCATCAAGGCCGGCAAGATCGTCAAGGCCGGTCACTGACCGACCGGTCGAAGGGGAACCGGCATGCAGGGGGTCATCAAGTCCTACGACCCGGGCACCGGTGACGGCATCGTCATTCGCGAGACCGACCTCGCCGAGTTCGACCTGGCCGAAGGTGCCCTGGACGGCTCGGTCTTCCGGATGCTCCGCCAGGGACAGCGGGTCCTGTTCATCCTGGACGACGATCAGCGCGCCACCTCGCTGTCGCTGGGCTCCGAGGTCGACATGGGAACTCCCGAACTGACCTGATACCCGGTACCCGTCGGGCACCCGGGCCACACGGGGCCGATTGACCACAGTCACACCTCCCCCGTGTGGCATCGTCGCGTCAGGGCCGATACCAATGGACGGCAATGGCTACGAACGGCGAACCCACGACCAACCGAAGGCTCCTCGAGTGGGTCGAGGAATGGGCCGCGATCCTGGCTCCCGATGCCGTCCACTGGTGTGACGGCTCGTCGGAGGAGTACGACCTGCTGGCCGCCGAGCTGGTCAGCGCCGGCACCTTCCAACGCCTGAACGACGACCTCCGCCCCAACAGCTACCTGGCCCTCTCGGATCCGGGCGACGTGGCCCGGGTGGAGGACCGCACCTACATCTCCACCACCAACCCGGCCGACGCCGGCCCCACCAACAACTGGCGGGACCCGGCGACCCTGAAGGCCGAGATGATGGAGCTCTACCGGGGAGCCATGCGCGGCCGCACGATGTTCGTGGTGCCGTTCTCCATGGGTCCACTGGGCTCACCGATAGCCCACATCGGGGTGCAGCTGACCGACTCGCCATACGTGGCGGTCAGCATGCGGACCATGACCCGGATGGGCAGCGCGGTACTGGACATCCTGGGAGACGAGGAGTTCGTGCCGTGCATCCATTCCGTGGGTGCACCCCTCGAGGTCGGAGAAGCCGACGTGCCGTGGCCCTGTGACGCCGAGAACAAGTACATCTCGCACTTCCCCGAGACCCGCGAGGTCTGGTCGTACGGGTCGGGCTACGGCGGCAACGCCCTGCTGGGAAAGAAGTGCTTCGCCCTCAGGATCGCCTCGACCATGGCACGCGATGACGGCTGGATGGCGGAGCACATGCTCATCCTGGGGCTCACCTCGCCAGAGGGCGTCAAGACGTACGTGGCGGCCGCATTCCCATCGGCGTGCGGCAAGACCAACATGGCCATGCTGGTCCCGACGCTCCCCGGCTGGAAGGTGGAGACGATCGGTGACGACATCGCCTGGATGAAGTTCGGCGAGGACGGCCGCCTCTACGCCATCAACCCGGAGGCCGGATTCTTCGGCGTCGCGCCGGGCACCTCGGTGGCCACCAACGCCAACGCCATGCAGACCATGTGGGGCAACTCCGTGTTCACCAACGTCGCCATGACGCCCGACGGCGACATCTGGTGGGAGGGCATGACCGACGAGCCGCCCGAGCACCTGACCGACTGGCGGGGCGAGGACTGGACCCCGGAGACCGGCACGCCCGCCGCCCACCCGAACGCCCGGTTCACGACACCCGCCTCGCAGTGCCCGTCAATCGCCCCCGAATGGCAGGACCCCGCCGGCGTCGCCGCCGTGCGACCAACGTGCCGCTGGTGACCGAGGCCAGGGACTGGGACCACGGGGTCTTCCTGGGATCCATCATGAGCTCGGAGAAGACGGCAGCCGCCGCCGGCGCCATCGGCCAGGTCCGGTTCGACCCCTTCGCCATGCTCCCCTTCATGGGCTACAACGTGGGCGACTACTTCTCGCACTGGTTGTCGATCGGTGACCGGGCGGAAGCCTCCCGCCTTCCGAAGCTGTTCTGGGTGAACTGGTTCCGCAAGGACGCCGACGGGAACTACATGTGGCCCGGCTTCGGTGAGAACATCCGGGTGCTGAAGTGGGTCACCGAACGGGTCGCCGGCACGGGATCGGCCATCGACACCCCCATCGGCCTGGTTCCCACGATCGACGCCATCGACCGCGACGGCACTGACGTGGACGACCAGACGATGGCGCAGCTGCTGGCCGTGAACCCCGCCTCATGGGGCCACGAGGTGGCGCTCATCAACGAGCACTACGCGATGATCGGCGATCGCCTGCCCAAGCGCCTGGACGCCGAACTGGACGACCTCAGCCGACGCCTGGACGAGGCCTAGAGGCGAGGCCTGGAGGCGAGGATCGGCCCGTCCGCCGCCGGTCAGGCGACGAGCATGGCCCGGATTCCCAGGCCCATCAGGAAGAGGCCGGAGCAGCCGTAGAGCAGGTGCCGGTGGGGACGAAGGCTCTGCCGGTAGCTGTAGACGATGCCGACGGTGATGAGGGCCACGAAGCCGTAGAAGAGGTGGAACTGCGGCGGGTCGATCCCCTGACCGGCCACCAGCCCGACGCCCATGGTGACCTGTACGGCAATGACCACCTGGACGAGGGCCGTGAACCACCACAGCGCCCGTCCCCTCAGCGCACCCACCCGGTGGGCGGCCAGTGCCCAGAAGCCGGCCATGCCGTTGCCGATGACCATCACCCACGCCATTCCCTCGTGGAGGTCGCGGAGCGAGCCGACGACGAGGCTCATGGAGGTCACCGGGCCATCATGCCAGCAGCAGGTCCGTCCGCTGCGGCCGACCCCGGCGGGGGCTCCCGGGATCGACGAACCATTCGGTTCCGAAGACCATGGCGAACTGCTCCTCCGGCATGGCCAGGAAGAACGAAGCCGGACCTATCTGGCTGGCGTGGGCGGCAATCGCGGCCCGCTTCCTACCGATGACGGCCGACACGTCGACGGCATGGGTGATCTCGGCGTCGGGCATGCCGAACGACTCCGATTCGGCCCGTTCCCGACGAAGCTCCAGCATCCCCTCATCGCTCCAGGAGCCCTCATCGGCCAGGGCCGCCTCGATGGAGGCCCGGATGGCGTCCCGGTTCATCGTCACCCAGCGCACCCGGTCGATGTCGGCAATCTCGGCCCACCGGTGTCCGACGCGGTGTACCTGGATGTGGTCGGGGTGGCCGTAGCCGCCGTCAGGGTCGTAGACGACGAGCACGTCGGGCTCCTCGTCGGCGAGGGTCACCGCCAGGTGACCGGCGGCCCCGTCCACGTCGGCCTGCCAGAAGCAGTCCGGATGGTCGTTGGCATCGTCGCCTGCCATGCCGCTGTCCCGGTAGGCCAGGTTCACGACCCGTTCCACTCCCAGGATTTCAGCCGCCTCAGCCAACTCGGCGACGCGGCGGTCCCCCAGCGACTCGCCGTCGGCGAGCACGCCCGGAACCGGCTCGCCCTCCTCTCCGCTGGTGGCCACCACCAGGACCACCCGGTGGCCCTCGTCGGCCATCCGGGCCATGGTGCCTCCGGTCGCCAGGGCCTCGTCGTCCGGGTGGGCATGGAGGAACACCACGGTGGCCATGCTCAGGCGACTGCGCCGGCGGTACGGAGGGCGGCGATCTCCTCGTCGCCCAGGCCGGCCTCGGCCAGGACCTCGTCGGTGTGCTGGCCCTCGTGGGGAGGGGGTCGGCGGATCTTTCCGGGGGTCGCCGAGAGGCGGGGTGCCGGACCCGGCTGCACGATCCCGCCCACCTCCACGAAGGTCCCCCGGGCCACGTTGTGGGGATGCTCGATGGCCTCGGCCACCGTCAGTACCGGTGCGTAGCAGACGTCGCTCCCCTCCAGCACGGCGTCCCACTCAGCCCGGGTCCTGGTGGCCACCACGGCGGCGACCTTCTCCTTCAGATCGGGCCACCTGGAGCGGTCGTGCTGGGCAGCGAAGTCATCGGGATCCAGCCCCAGCTTCTCCACCAGCTCGGCATAGAACTGCGGCTCGATCGACCCGATGGAGATGTACTCACCGTCCGAGCACTCGTAGACGTCGTAGAAGTGGGCGCCGGTGTCGAGCATGTTCTCGCCCCGGTTGGACGTGGTGAAGCCCGTGTGGAGCATGCCGTAGAAGAAGCTCATGAGGCTGGCCGCCCCGTCCACCATGGCGGCGTCCACCACCTGGCCCTCACCGGTGGTCCGGGCCGACAGCAGCGCGCAGACGATTCCGTAGGCCAGGTACATGCCACCACCGCCGAAGTCACCCACCAGGTTCAGCGGCGGCACCGGGCCGCTGTCGCTCCGCCCCATGTGGGCCAGCGCCCCTGCCAGCGAGATGTAGTTGATGTCGTGTCCGGCCGTGGAGGCGTACGGGCCGTCCTGGCCCCAGCCGGTCATGCGCCCGTAGACGATGGCCGGGTTGCGTGCCAGACAGTCCTCAGGACCCACGCCGAGGCGTTCGGCCACGCCGGGCCGGAAGCCCTCGAAGACCACGTCGGCGTCCTCCACGAGGCGAAGCACCAGGTCGCGTCCCGCCTCGGACTTGAGGTCCACGCCGATGCTGCGACGACCCCGGGCGTTCACCACCGCCGGCGGCGAGGCCGGGTCGCCTCCGCGTACCGATCCGGCCCGGTCGATGCGGATGATCTCGGCTCCCATGTCGGCCAGCATCATCCCGCAGAACGGTCCCGGGCCTATCCCTGCCAACTCGATGACGCGTACCCCGTCAAGTGCTCCCATGGCTGCTTCTCCTCCGTTGGACCGTGCGTTCCATCAGGTTCTGTTCCTGTTCCTTGTTCAGGTGGCGCCGTCGGCCCGGTGGCAGTGGGTCGCTATGGCGTCGATCAGTTGCGGCCAGGCACCGGGGGCCATGTCGTGGCCCCAGCCCTCCGCCATCACCAGGTCGGCCCCGGGGATGACCGCAGCGGTCCGCTCTCCCCCCGACGGGGCTATCAGCGTGTCCACGGTGCCGTGGATGACCCGGGTGGGCACGGTGATGGTGGCGAGGCGCTCCTCACGGTTCCCGAAGGCCCGCACCGCTGCGACCTGACGGTCGAAGGCGTGTCGGGGCTGCACCGAGCGGGCCGCGTATGCGGCGAAGACCGCACGGGCGTGATCGTCGTCATGCCAGATACTGGCCCATATCCGCCTGTCGGAGAGCTCCTTCTGGATGGCTGCGGCCGGGTCCGAGGGCGCCGGAGCCATCATCGCCTCGAGGGCGGTACCCGACGGTCGACCGAAGTCCCGGTTGCCGGTGTTGGACGCCATGGAGACCATGGACCTGCAACGACCGGGCTGCTCGACGGCGAAGGTCTGGGCGATCATCCCGCCCATCGACATCCCCACGACGTGGGCGGCGGGCGCCCCGAGGTGGTCCAGCAGGCCCACGGCGTCGGCCACCTGGTCCGAGAGGGTGTAGGCGGATCCCGCCTCCAGGATCGTCGAACATCCGCTGTCGCGGTGGTCGTACCTGACCACCCGGAAGCCCTCGGCGGCGAGGCCCTCGCAGAACCCCTCCTCCCAGAGCAGGAGCTGGCTGCCCAGACCGTGCATGAGCAGCACCACGGGATCGGCCGGACTACCGAAGGCCTCGTGGCAGAGCTTGATGCCAGACGGCAGCTCGGCGATTTCCACTTCCCCATCATCGAATGCCAGCGCCGGGCGGGCAAACCCGACAGGGCTAGCGTCGCCATCGTGACGAGCATCCACGACCATCCGTTCCGGGACCTCGACCCGACGACCTTCCATGACCTGCTGAGGCTCCGGATAGACGTGTTCGTCGTCGAACAGGAGTGCGCCTACGCCGAGTTGGACGGACGCGACACCGAGCCGGGCACCCGCCACATCTGGTTGGATGGAACCTCGGGTCCGGTGGCCTACCTGCGCGTCCTCGTGGAACCCGACGGCAGTCACCGCATTGGCCGGGTGGCCACGCTGGCCGGGGCGCGCGGCAACGGCCTGGCAGGCGTGCTGCTGGACCACGTCCATGCCACGACGCCGGGCCCTCTCGTCCTGGATGCCCAGACCCACCTGGTTCCCTGGTACGCCTCGCTGGGCTACCAACGCAGCGGCGGGGAGTTCCTGGAGGACGGCATCGCACACGTGCCGATGGCCAGGGAGCCGGCGGTCGACTGACCGGACGGGCAGGCGACCGGAGGGGCGCTCAGGCCCAGCCCAGCTCGTCCAGCCTGTCGTCATCGATGCCGAAGTGGTGGGCCACCTCGTGGACGACGGTGATGGTCACCTCGTGGCGGAGTTCGTCGACGTCACCGCACACCTCGCAGAGGGCCAGCCGGTAGACGAGGATCCGGTCCGGCATCGCCAGACCTCCATAGTCCTCCCGCTGGGTCAGCGGGACCCCGTCGTAGAGCCCCAGCAGGTCCGGCGGGTCACCCCGGTCGGCGGTCAGCACGACCACGTTGTCCATGAGGTCGACCAGCTCGGCGGGCAGGCCATCCAGGGCCTCGGCGACAAGCTGCTCGAACGCCACGACCCCGACAGGTTCCACGACCCGATCGTATTGGCAGCACCCCCCGCCGTCCGGCTCCCCTGCCGACGGGCGCCCCCCCACGGAGGCTGTCACGAGCCGTCGCTAGGGTGCGCCCGATGAGCATGGCGAACCGATCCGGGGATCCACCGGGCAACCCAGGCGGTGATGGAGGCGACCTCTTCGGTGCCTCCACCGACGACGCCGATGCCGAGGCGCTGCTACTTGGCCTGAACGAGGAACAGCGTGAGGCGGTGACCACCGAGACCATGCCGCTGGCAATCCATGCCGGAGCCGGATCCGGCAAGACCCGGGTACTCACCCACCGCATCGCCTGGCGGTCCCTGACCGGCGAGATCGACCCCCGCCGGGTCCTGGCCCTGACGTTCACACGGAAGGCGGCATCGGAGATGCGCAGCCGCCTCCGACGGATCGGGATGCGCGACCAGGTGGCCGCCGGGACCTTCCACTCGGTTGCGTACGCCCAGTTGCGGACCTGGTGGCGGGAGAACGACAGGAAGGAACCGGAGCTCCTCGTTCGCAAGATGGGCTTCGTCGCCCCCCTCCTGCCCCGCGACCACCGGGCCACCGCAGCACTGGACGTGATCGGCGAGATCGAATGGGCCAAGGCACGGCGCATCCGACCGGGGGCCTACCCGGATGCCGCCGAGGCCGCCGGTCGCACCCCGCCACTCCCCCTTCCCTCCATCGCCAGGATCTTCCAGGACTACGAGGACCTGAAGGACTCGCGCCGGATGGTCGACTTCGACGACCTGCTCGACCTGTGTCGAAGCGCAATGTCCACCGACCGACGTTTCGCCGACGCCCAGAGGTGGCGTTTCCGCCACCTCTTCGTGGACGAATTCCAGGACGTCAACCCTCTGCAGTTCATGCTCCTCACGTCATGGTTGGACGGTCGGCCCGACCTCTGCGTCGTCGGCGACCCGAACCAGGCCATCTACGCCTGGAACGGCGCCGACGCCGACTACCTGAACCGCTTCACCACCCACTTCCCGGGTGCCGCCGTGGTCCGGCTTCGTCAGAACTACCGGAGCACTTCGCAGGTACTGCGAACGGCCGCCGCCGTCCTGGTCGGTCAGGATCCGATGCTCTCGAACCGGGGCCCGGGCCCCGATCCGGTCGTGGAACAGTACGAGGACCACGAGGCCGAGGCCCGGGGAGTGGTCCGGCGGATCCGCGACCTGAAGGGACCGGACGGCCGCTGGTCGGACCACGCCATCCTCGTGCGCACTAACGCCCAGACCGAGCCGATGCTCGCCGCCCTCCGCTCGGCGAACGTCCCGTTCCGGACCAGGGCCGGCAGCGGCCTGCTGGACCGGGCCGACGTGAAGGCCCAACTGAAGGCCCTGGGCCGCAGCGACAGCCCCGTGGCGGACCGGATGGCCGACCTCCGCACGGTCGAGCTGTCAGCCGACACCGACGACGATCCGGAGGAAGACACCGGCAGGGAGGCGGCGTTCGCCGAGATCCGGCGCATGGCCGACGAATTCCTGTCGCTGGATCCGGGAGGCACCGGGAGGGGGTTCGTGGCGTGGGTCTGGTCCCAGGGACGCGCCATGGCAGACGACTCCACGGACGCCGTGGAGGTGTCCACCTTCCACGCCGCCAAGGGACTGGAATGGCCGATCGTGCACGTGGCCGGACTGGAACAGGGCCTGGTCCCCATTGCCCACGCCCGCGACGCCGACGCCCGTGCCGAGGAACGCCGCCTCCTCTACGTGGCCCTCACGCGGGCCGAGGACCGCCTCTTCCTGACCTGGGCGGCCCGACGCTCGTTCGGCACGCGTTCATCCACCCGAACCCCGTCCATGTGGCTACCCGACCTGGAGGCTGCGATAGCCGGGCTGGAGCGGCCGCTCGGACGTGCCGAGGGGGCACGACGGGTGGCCGCCATCCGCGAGAGGACCAGCCGCGCCGCGCTGCCGGACCATCCGGTCGTGACCGCCCTGCGCGACTACCGCTCCACGGCGGCCCGGGCCGCGAACGTCCCCCCCTACGTGGTGTTCAACGACGCCACCCTGATCGACCTGATCACCACCTGGCCCTCCACGGTCGGCGAACTGCTGGGGATCACGGGCATCGGACCCACCAAGGCCGATCGCCACGGTGCAGCCATCCTGGCCATCCTCGCCGTCAACGACCGCCCTGATCCGCTCCCCATCACGGAAGCCCCCTCCGAGCCCGCACCGGTCACCGCCGCATCGTTCGATCCGGATGACGTGGATGGTCCCGGCGGGCCCGTCTACGAGGCCCTGAGGGCCTGGCGCTCAGAGGTGTCGCGCTCCGCCGGAATCCCCGCCTACAGGGTCTTCAACAACCGGACCCTGGACGCCCTGGTGGAATTGCGCCCAGCCGACCTGGAAGGGCTGCTGGAGGTCCCCGGAATAGGTCCCAGGACGGTCGAGGCCTACGGAGAGGCGATCCTCATGGCCATCACCGGGGCAGGCTGAAAGCGAAGTCGGCAACCACGGGCGCATGGTCGCTGGGCTTCTCGCCCTTGCGTTCGTTGCGGTCCACGATGACGAAGTCGAGGGCGGCCGCAGCCGGCACCGAGGCGTAGACGAGGTCGATCCGCATCCCCATCCGCTTGTAGAACGCTCCACCCCTGTAGTCCCACCAGGAATGCAGGCCGGCCGCGTCGAACCGCTGGCGGAACACGTCGGTGAAGCCGAGGGCCACCAGCCGGGCCAGGGCGTCGCGTTCGGGCACCGTCACATGCGTCATGCCCTCCAGGTCGGCCGGCTTCCAGACGTCCCGATCATCGGGCGCCACGTTGAAGTCGCCCACCACCACCACCGGCTGTGTGGCGGGATCTGTGTTGGCCGCCAGGTCGTCATGGAGCCGCCCCAGCCAGTCCAGCTTGTAGCGGTAGTGGTCGTGGTCCACCTCGCGGCCGTTCGGCACGTAACAGCACGCCACCCGAATCCCGTCGCAGGTCGCCCAGATGATCCTGGCGTCCGGATCGGGATCGTCGCGACCATCGGCGAAGCCCGAACGCACGTCGGTCAGGCCCACCCGTGAGATCACGGCCACACCGTTCCAACGGCCTTCGCCGTGGTGGGCCGACTCGTGGGGGAATGCCTCGTCGGTCATCTTCGTCTCCTGGAGGCAGAGCACGTCGGGTCCGACGGCGCTGATCCACGCCTCGACCCGATCGATCCGGGCCTTCAGGGAGTTGACGTTCCAGGTGACGATGCGCATCACGGGCGAGGGTAGCCCTGTCCGGTGCGCCCGCCGGTCAGCCCAACCGGATCCCGAGCACCTGCTCCAGCTCGGCGATGGCCGTGGCCGGGTCGCCGACCTTGATGGTGGTCATTCCCATTGCCCTCGCAGGCTTCAGGTTCACGCCCAGGTCGTCCAGGAACACGCATGCCGAGGGCTCCACGTCCAACCGCTCGCAGGCCAGCGCATAGAAGGCCGGCTCCGGCTTCCGGCAACCGACCACGCTGGACTCCACCACCACGTCGAACATGTCGACCACCTCCAGCACGGCGCTCCGCCCGACCTCCTGGTCGGCCAACGGGGTGATGTTGTTGGTGAGGAGTGCTGTCCGCAACGTCGAACCACAGCGCCTCAGCGCCTCCACCATGGCCGGCCGGAGCTCGCCGTCCAGACCGGCCAGGATCCGGGTGGCGTCCACCTCCAGGCCCAGGGCAGCCGCCTCGGCCTCGAACACCCGGCAGAACTCGGAGGTGTCCACCTCCCGCCTCTCGAACCGTGCCCAGGCGTTGGTGTCGGGGTTCGTCGAGTTGATGCGCCGGACCGTGTCCGGCGGCAGGCCCGCCTCGGCCTCGTAGGCGGCGAAGGCATCGAAGGGGCTTGTCAGGATGACCCCTCCGAAGTCGAAGAGGACCGCCTCTGGAACGGGTGAGGTGGGGCCGGGCATCAGGCGAGCGTAGGTACCTGCCGGCCACGGGGCCACGCCGGGACCCCCGGTAGCCTCTGCGCCCATGGGAGCCCAGTTCATCTTCACCATGCAGCGCGTCGGCCGCTTCCACCCGCCCGACCGGGATGTGCTGCGCGACATCACCCTGGCGTTCTACCCGGGCGCCAAGATCGGCGTGCTGGGCGCCAACGGGTCGGGCAAGTCGTCGCTGCTGCGGATCATGGCCGGGGTGGACGACGGCTTCACCGGCGATGCCAGGCTCACGGATGGCTTCACCGTCGGGCTCCTGGAACAGGAACCCACCCTGGACGCCACGACCGATGTGCAGGGCAACGTCATGGCCGGGGTGGGCGCTGTCGCCGGACTACTCACGCGCTACGAGGAGGTCCTGGCCGGCTGGAGCGACCCGGAGGCCGACTACGAGAAGTTGGGATCCGACCAGGCGGAGCTGGAGAAGAAGATCGAGGCGGCCGGCGCCTGGGACCTGCAGCGCACCATCGAGATAGCGATGGATGCCCTCCGACTGCCACCGGGGGATGCTGACGTCTCGATCCTCTCCGGTGGCGAACGCAGGCGGATCGCCCTCTGCCGACTCCTGCTGTCGCGTCCGGACCTGCTGCTGCTGGACGAACCCACCAACCACCTGGACGCCGAGTCGGTGGCCTGGCTGGAACGCACCCTGCGCGACTACCAGGGCACCGTGGTGGCCATCACCCACGATCGCTACTTCCTGGACAACGTGGCCGGCTGGATCCTGGAACTGGACCGCGGCAGGGGCATCCCCTACGAGGGCAACTACTCGGGATGGCTGGAGCAGAAACAGGCACGCCTCGCCTCCGAGGAGAGGGTCGACTCCGCACGCCAGCGCACCATCCAGCGCGAGCTGGAATGGGTGCGGATGGCACCGAAGGCCCGCCAGTCCAAAGGGCGGGCCCGGCTGAACTCCTACGACCGGCTGGTGACCGAGGCCGCCGACACCGAGCGCCGGGCCAGGGACCTGCAGATCGACATTCCGGCCAACCAGCGCCTGGGCGACCAGGTGATCGAGGTGGACCACCTGTCGAAGGGCTTCGGAGACCGGCTGCTCATCGACGACCTCTCGTTCTCGCTTCCGCCGGCCGGCATCGTCGGAGTGATCGGCGGCAACGGCGCCGGCAAGACGACCCTCTTCCGGATGATCCTGGCCGCTGCCGACGGGTCGGCCAGTGGCGACACCGCACCGGACTCCGGCGAAGTCCGGATCGGCCACACCGTCGAGTTGGGGTACGTGGACCAGTCCAGGGACAGCCTCGACCCGGACCGCACCGTCTACCAGGAGATCACCGACGACCGGGAGTTCATCCAGGTGGGCCGCCGGGAGGTCAACGGCAGGGCCTACGTGGCGTCGTTCAACTTCAAGGGTTCCGACCAGCAGAAGCGGGTCGGAGACCTGTCCGGGGGCGAACGCAACCGGGTCCACCTGGCCAAGGTGCTGCGCAGCGGCGCCAACGTGCTGCTCCTGGACGAGCCCACAAACGACCTGGACATCGACACCCTCCGGGCACTGGAGTCGGGGCTGGACGCCTACGCCGGCTGTGCGGTGATCATCAGCCACGATCGCTGGTTCCTGGACAGGGTCGCCACGCACGTCCTGGCCTTCGAGGGTGGCTCCCAGGTCCGCTGGTTCGAGGGCAACTTCACCGAGTACGAGGCGTACAGGAGGAAGGAGTTGGGCATGGACGACCAGCCCCACCGCATGAAGTACAAGCCGCTGGTCCGATGAGCGCAGCCGACGCCCGTACCCGTCTGCTGGCCCCCGGAACCATCCGCGGCATTGCGCTCCTGCTCTGCGCCACCGGCGTCGTCGGCATGATCGTCACCTCGATAGCCGACAACGTGGACGCCGCCATCGCCTTCGGCTTCGTGGGCGCCACCGGTGCGCTCGCCCTGCTGCTGGTCGGCGTGCTGGTCCCCGCCGTGGAGGCCGCTTCGGCCTGGGACGAGGAGCAGGCGGCAGGGGTGGAGGACGGGATTCAACGCCTGGTGGACGCCGGGGCCGACGAAGACGACATCCGGACCACGGTCCGCGCCGCCATCCAGCTGGGCCGACGCTCGGCCGGCGACTGAGCAGCCTGCACATGGCCACCCCCGAGGACCATTCCCTGGCCGCGGACCTGGCCAGCCGGGCCGGCGTGCTCCTGCTCGCCATCCGGGACCGGCTCGCAGCCGATGGAGCGCCGTCGGCGGTGCTGAAGCACGAAGGCGACCGGCAATCCCACGAATTCCTGATGGCGGCACTGGCCGAGCAACGTCCCACCGACGCGGTCCTGTCCGAGGAGGGAACGGCGCACGCCGTGCATCCGGATCGGGCCGGTGCCGACCGGACCTGGATCATCGACCCGGTGGACGGCACCCGGGAGTACAGCGAACCACCCAGGTCCGACTGGGCGGTCCACGTGGCCCTGGTGGAGGCGGGTCGCCCGACGGCCGGAGCCGTGGCGCTGCCGGCCCTGGGCCTGACGCTCTCCACCGCTGACCGGACCCTGGGCGCGGGACTGCCTCCCGTCGGCACCAGTCCCCGGATGGTGGTGAGCAGGTCGCGACCCCCGGCCGAGGCCGTCGCCGTCTGCAGGGCACTCGGCGGCGAGCTGGTCGAGATGGGCTCGGCGGGTGCCAAGGCCATGGCCGTGGTGCGCGGCGAGGTGGACGCATACGTGCATTCGGGCGGACAGTACGAGTGGGACAGTTGCGCCCCGGTGGCCGTGGCCGAGGCAGCCGGCCTGCACACCTCGCGGATCGACGGGTCGCCGCTTGCGTACAACCGCCCGGACCCGTACCTCCCGGACCTGGTCATCTGCAGGGCCGAGCTGGCCGACGCCATCCTGTCGGCCCTGGCGGGCTGAGCCGGTGCGCCTGGTAATCGCCCGCTGCACCGTGGACTACGAGGGACGCCTGACCGCCCACCTGCCCGAGGCCGTCCGCCTCCTCATGGTCAAGGCCGACGGATGCGTGGCGATCCATGCGGACGGCGGGGCCTACAAGCCCTTGAACTGGATGACCTCGCCCAACACGCTGGCCATCGACGGGGACCCGGATGACGAGGACGGGGCCGGGGCCGAGGCCGTCTGGACGGTCCGGAACCCGGCGGGCGAGGTACTCACCATCACCCTGCACGAGGTCCTGTCAGACGTCTCCCACGAGATGGGACCGGACCCGGGCCTCCAGAAGGACGGTGTGGAAGCCCACCTCCAGGCACTCCTGGCCGCAGATCCGACCACCATGGGCGATGGGCTGCGCCTGGTGCGCCGCGAGTACCCCACCGACATCGGTCCGGTGGACCTCCTCTGCCGGGACGCCGACGGCGTGGCCGTCGCGGTCGAGGTGAAGCGGCGTGGGGAGATCGACGGCGTCGAGCAGCTCACCCGCTACCTGGACTTCCTGAACCGGGACCCGATGCTGCGACCGGTCCGCGGGGTCTTCGTGGCACAGGAGATCAAGCCACAGGCCCGGGTGCTGGCCGAGGACCGGGGCATCGGCTGCGTGGTCGTCGACTACGACGAGCTGCGTGGCATCAGGTCCAACGAGCTGAAGCTCTTCTGAGGTACGGGACCGACTGCGTGAGGGTCGACCTGGCGATCGTGGGTGGTGGTCCTGCCGGATCGGCTGCGGCCATAACCGCCTCCAGGGCGGGGATGTCGGTACTCCTCGTGGACAAGGCCACCTTCCCCCGGCTCACGGCACTGGCCCTCCGGCTGGGAGAGGGCCTCGGCCTGGACCCGTCGCCCATCGAGGGCTGGCAGGAGGTGGAGGACCTTGTGATCCACCCGCCGGGAGGGCGGTCCACCCGATACCCGCTCCCGCGGGGTGACGGCCTCTACGCGGCGGTGGTACCGCGACTGGAGTACGACGCAGCGCTGCTGGACCTGGCCCGTTCGGCCGGTGCCGAGGTCCGGGACGGCCACGGCCTGACGGGGATCAGCGTGGACGACGGGTCGGCGACGCTCGAGGTCGATGGCCTCGGGACCGTCCGGGCCACGACGGTGGTGGCCGCAGACGGCATGTGGTCCCCGACCCGCAGGCTGCTGGGCCTGGCTTCCAGCGGCTACCGCGGTGAATGGCAGGCCTTCCGGCAGTACGTGGCTGACGTCGGACCGGCGGCCGCCGACCTGCACGTCTGGTTCGAACCGGACCTCCTGCCCGGCTATGCGTGGTCGTTCCCCCTGCCGGACGGTCGGGCCAACGTCGGCTTCGGAGTGCTGCGGGGCGGCCGGGTGGCCGTGGGCGACACCGGGCGGATCTGGGACGGCCTCATGGATAGACCGTCCATACGGGCCGTCCTGGGCAACGATGCACGCCCGGAGGGGCGACGGTCCGCCTGGCCCATCCCGGCCCGGGTGGACGCCGCCGTGCTGGACCATGGACCGGTCCTGTTCGTCGGGGATGCCGCATCGGCAACCGACGCCCTGACCGGCGAGGGAATCGGCCAGGCCCTGCAGACCGGGATCCTGGCGGCCGAAGCGGCACTGGCCGGCGGAACGGCAGTCGAGGTGGCGGCCCTCTACAGGCGGACGGTTCGACGGGAGCTGGTCGCCGACCACCGGATGTCGGTTGCGCTCCAGTGGATGCTGGCCAGACCGCCCGGCGCCCGGATGGCCCTGTGGACGACCGGACTGATGCCATGGACCCGTCGCAACTTCGCCCGCTGGCTGTTCGAGGACTATCCCCGGGCCCTGCTTGCCACGCCGCGGCGCTGGAAGCAGGGTTCGCTCTCAGCCCCGGGCGCCTATCTCGGCGGCGACTGAACCCCTCCCCACGAGCCCGGGAACCCACCGAATCGGGACCCGGACCGACCTCCCGTAGGCTGGATCCGTGGCCACCGCTGAGGTGCCGGCTTCCGAGCCGACCGACTCCTCCCCCGGAGAGCCCGATCCCTCCTCCGTTGGATCCGATCCCGAAGCACCGGGCACGGCTGACGAGGGAACGGAGTCGGCCGAGGGGACCCCGCATCCGCTGGGCCCGATCGGCGCCTCTCTCGACGATGCCGTCGACAGGGCATGGGACCGCCTGCGTGGCAACCCGGCCCTGGACCACCTCTTCTACACGGCCAGCGAACTGGGCGACTTCAGCCTCATCTGGCACCTGCTGGGCACGGCACGCGGCGTCACGCTGCGAGGCGGCACGCGCGAGGCGGCACGGCTGGCACTTGCGCTCGGCGTCGAGTCGGCGCTGGTCAACGGCATGGTGAAGTCGGCCTTCAGGCGGGAGCGACCGGCCCAGTCCGGGGAACGACCCCACAACCTCCGCCAGCCGCTCACGAGCAGCTTCCCATCGGGGCACGCATCGGCAGCCTTCCTGGCCGCCACCCTGCTGTCCGAACGATCGAAGGTGAAGCCGCTCTGGTTCGGGCTGGCGACGATCGTGGCCACATCGCGGATCCACGTCCGGATCCACCACGCCAGCGACGTGGTGGTGGGCGCCGGGATCGGGCTGGCGTTGGGACGCCTGATACGCAGGGCCGTGCCGTTGCGCTGACCCGCCGGTCGGTGGGGCGCCTGGTATTCCCCGGATCTACCCGCGGACGACCCCGGCTGTACCGATCCGCCAGCCGGCGGAGAGCCAGGTCAGTTGGAGGGTGCGGCCTCGAGATCGGCTTCGCTGGTGACGAGCAGCAGGCGTAGGTCGAGCAGTAGATCTGCCACCTCGGATGCAGCGATCAACTCGCGGCTCTGGGTGGTTCCCAGTCCGCGGTCGATGATGGCTCGGATCTCGTCGATCTTCGTGGTATCGAGTGTCTCTGTCACGGCCTCATCCTCTCGTGTCTCGTCGATAACTCCACCCTAGACGGAGATGGAGGTGACCAAGGCCACCGGTATCGAATTGCGCTCCATGTTCCCTGTCGTACCCTCCCGGCGTGACATCCACGGCGGAAGCCCACCACATCGGCACCTGCCGGCCGACGACCGACCTCCCGCTGCTGCTCGCCGACCTGCACCTCGCCCTCCTCCCGGGAGACGAGGTCCGCATCCGACTGGACCCGGTTCCGGACGCAGGTTGGACGCTGCAGCGCGCCGACGACCTCCTGGTCGGGGCCGGGTTCGTGCCCGACACCATCAGCTGGTGCGACACCGGCCGGGTCGAGGTGGCGGCGACCAGGATCCGGAGCCTTCCCGACACGGTGGCACCGGACCTACGCCTGCTGGTCGTAGGCCTGAACCCCAGCCCCTCCTCGGCCGACACGGCCGTCGGCTACCACCGGGGCGGGAACAGGTTCTGGCCCGCCGTACTGGAGGCCGGGTTGGCCAGCGTCGACCGGGAGCCCCGCCGCGCCCTACGGGACCACAAGCTGGGCATGACCGACCTGGTCCGCCGTACCACGTCGCGGGCCGACGAGGTGGCTCCCGCCGAGTACCGGAGGGGCGCCGAACGCGTCGAGCGCCTGGCCGTGTGCTTCATCGGCCTGGGGGGATGGCGGACCGTCGTAGATCGTCACGCCGTCGCAGGCGAACAGGAGCGGAGCTTCGGGGGCCGCCCCGTCTACCTGATGCCCCACACCAGTGGCCTCAACGCCCACAGTCGGCTGGCCGACCTGGTGGAGCACCTGCGCGGAGCTGGTCGCCTGGCCGACCGGGCCTGACCCGTCAACCGGCCCACAGGCCGTCTGGCCGTCTGACCGGGACCGGGGCCGGGTCGTCTACCGGTCAGGAGCGTGGGGCCAGGTCCTGAACGGCCGCAACGGGATCCACGCCGGCCAGCGGCACGATGGCGAGCACCGGCGTGGTGATTCCGGCGGCCACGTACCTGGCAATGGTTGCCCGGCACTCGTCCGGGGTGCCGTGGACGAGCAGGTCGTCGACGACGGAGTCGGGCATGGCCTCGAGCGAACCGGCCCGGTCACCGGCGTCCCAAACGTCGGTCCGACCCAGCCACTCGTGGAACGCCCGGTAGACCGGGACGTTCACGTATGCAGCCACCAGGCGCTTCGCCCCGGCCAGCACCCTCTCCCGGTCATCGGACGGGCAGACGAAGATCCTGGCCGCCACCTCGGGGGCAGGGCGCCCGGCGGCCGACGCCGCCTCCCGCACGATCCCCGTGACCCGTTCAGCGTCCGTCGGCGACAGCCAGTTGACCACCGCTCCGTCGGCCTCCCGGCCGGCCAGGCGCAGCATTCCCTCCCGGAGGGCGGCCACCACGATCGGTGGTGGCTGCTCCGGCGGATCGCCCAGTCGGAACCCCCGGATCTCGAAGCTCTCGAATTCCTCCGTGACCTTCTCACCGGTGAAGGCCGCCCGTAGGAACCGCACCGTGTCGCGCACCCGCCGGTAGGGCTCCTCGAAGGGAATCCCGTTCCAACGCTCGACGATCACGTTCGAGGACGAGCCGATGCCCAGCACGAATCGGCCGGGAGCCGCCGAGGCGAGCGCCGCTGCGCTCTGTGCGAGCAGGGCGGGCCCACGGGTGAAGGCTGGCAGGATCGCCGTTCCCAGCCGAAGTTCCGGCGCCCAGACCGATGCAAGGGACAGCGGCGTGAGACCGTCGTGCCCATCGGCCTCGGCGGTCCAGGCGTCCGTGTAGCCGAGCTCCGACAGCTCCCGGAACCGGTCGGCCTGCTCGTGGAGCGGTCCGCCGAACGGAACGGTCATCCCGTAGCGGGTCTCTGCAGCGGTCACCGTGGCTCCATTCGCCTGGGGTTGCGGAACTGGCATGTCTGGCTGGCGGTGGCCAGGAGGTGGCCGTCCTGAGACCAGAGGTGGACGGTGCCGTGTGCGTAGCCGTGCACGAGGCTTCCGACTCGGACGTCCACCAGGATCCACTCGGTATCCACCGGGTCGACCACCCGGAGCGTGTTGTCGAGGCTCTGCCCGCCACCCAGTCCGCCGCCCACGGCGTCCCGACCGCCCCACGGTACGTAGTCGCCGAGTACGGCCAGGAAGGGGGGATCCACCACCAGGTGCTCGGGAACCCTCACCCACATGGCCACACGGCCGTCGTCCATGGCCGGGTCCCGGGCCTCGATGCGGCCACGCACCAGGCGACGTTCCAGGTTGGCCGACACGGAACGAGAGGAACTACGGCTGGGAAACAGCGGACAGTCGAGGGGCGACGGAGCGTCCGGCGGCGATACCCATACTCCTGACCGGTGGACGTCACGTCGGCCGAGGGTGGCGAACACGGCAATGACCTCCCGGCCGTCGACGTGCCCACGGGCGCGGGCCTGGGTGGTGGCCCGCCCCTCGGCCATCAGGTCGACCTCGACCACAAGCGTCTCTCCGGGCGAGGCGTGCGAGATGAACTGGCCTGTGGCCCAGACGAGCGGCCTGTCGGCGTCGGCCTCAAGCGCCCTCACCGCCGCACCCAGGCCCGTTCCCCCGAACAGGCGCCCGGCTCCGGAGCACTCGTCCTCGGTGATCGGCAGGTACCAGGTACGGGGCTGCCCGCCGCGCCGCAGTTCCTCGCTGAGGTAGGAGCGACGGAGCATCCGTGGATGATGCCGCCGGGAGGTCGTAGGTCCACCATCCGGGCGGTCCCGGGGTCGTTGTCACACCCCATCGTCAAGATGGGGACATGGAAACAAGGCTCCCCTTCCCCACCCGGAAACCCAGTCAGACACCCGGTCGTGGATCAGGTCGACTGTCGACCCGCCGGCTGGATGCCCGGACCCGGGAGATCGGCCTGGCCGGCGTTGCCAGCGCCCGTCTGGTGCTGGCCGCCTGCCGGTCCGGCACCGACAGCCTCCCCGATTCGACCGACCGGGATCCGACCGGCGCCGACGATCCGGTGAACGCCAGCAAGCCGACCGGCAACGACGATCCGGCAGTCGCGGTGCCGGTGGGCGGCGCGGATCGGGCCCTTCCCGAGGCAGCCTGAGCGGACAGTGACCGGATACCTGGGAGCAGTGGAATCCCGACCGCCGACGGCTGGCCTCCTCTGGCCCGTCCTGGGCCTGGTCGCAGGCCTCCTCATCGCCTGCACCACGACCGGGCTGCCCGAGAGCGGCCTCGGCACGGTCGTCGGCGTGGTTGACGGCGACACCCTGGTGATCGACCTGGACGGGCGAGCCGAGAGCGTCCGCCTACTCGGCATCGATACGCCGGAGACGGTCCACCCGGACCGTCCTCCCGAGTGCTTCGGCGCCGAGGCATCCGGGCGACTGGCCCTCCTGCTGTCACCCGGAGCCGCCGTGCGGATCACGCGCGACGTGGAGGCACGGGATCGCTACGGGCGACTCCTGGCCTACGTGGAGCGCCTCTCGGACGGCCTGGTCGTAAACCTGTCGCTGGTCGAGCACGGTTTCGCAGCCACCCTCCACATCGACCCTAACGACGGGATGCGACACGACCTGGCCGCCGCCGAGGCACGGGCGCGCGCTGCCGGGCTGGGGCTGTGGTCCGCCTGCGGAGGGCCCCACGAGCCGCTCGGCGGATAGGGCTGGGTGAACCAGGTCACTGATGGTCGCCATCAGGTGGTCCGGCGAGCCGCTCGGCGAACTCGGGACCGGCCACGACGACCGACGGATGGGGCCTTCCTGTGACCCCGTAGGAACCGACGTGTACCGTTCATGGCGTGACCAGCGTGGGCGAACGACTCGGCCGGGATCCCGGGGACCGCCTCCTCATCCTCACCGCCGACATGCTGGGGATGTGCCACGCCTCCAACGTCGGCGTCTACGACTGCCTCAGGAGCGGGCTGGCCACCGGCGCCGGCCTCATGGTCCCGGGACCCTGGGCCCGGGACGCCGCCTCCCACTACCGGGGGGAGCCGGTGGGCGTACACCTCACCCTGAACGCCGAGCTGGACTGCTACCGCTGGCGGGCCATCACGCAGGCGCCCAGCCTGCACGACGGGGACGGCGGTTTCCCGCGCACTGTCGACGACCTCTGGAACCACGCAGACCTTGACGAGACCCGTCGCGAGTGCCGGGCCCAGTTGGAGCGTGCCGTCCTGTGGGGCTTCGACGTCAGCCACCTCAGCACCCACCTCGGCGCACTCCAGGACCGACCGGAGTTCTTCGACGTCTACCTGGAGCTGGCCCTCGACTTCGGCCTTCCCATCCGCCTGGAGGGCGGCACCGCGGAGTCCTCGGCGGGGTTTCCGTTCCGGGCGCTGGCCGCCGAAGAGGGCGTCCTGACCGTGGACCACCACAGGAAGCGACGGCTGGCGGACCCGGCGGTCCTGGAACGCGAGGCCATGGACCTCCAGCCGGGCGTCACCGAGATCGTGATCGAACCGGCCGCCGACACGCCCGAGCTACGGGCCATCTGCGACGAGTGGGGTCGCCGGGTGGACCACAGGGACCTGGCCTGCGGCAACAGCGAACTGCGTGCCGACCTGGACCGTGGACAGGTCACCCTGGTGAGTTGGAGGGACCTCCGGGAGGTCCAGCGGGCCGGCTGAACCAGGCTCAGAATTCGCTCCTGGCCGCCAGGTCCCGGAGCAGCCGGGTCCACTCCCCACTGCCGAATACGGGTCGCAGGTCGAACACGTAGCGGGCGTAGTCGTCCTCCACCTTGCACCGACCGGTCATGTAGGCCTCGTCGGGATCCAGGTCGCCGCTGAACTGGGCCACGGCGTCGGCGTACTTCCAGGTCACGGTGGCCTCGGCCTCGCCATCCCGGCCGGGGAGCAGCTCGGCGACACGGCCGTCGACGATCACCAGCCGGAACTGGACCTTTCCGTGCGGGGTCGAGGTCATCACGAACCTCACCACGCCATCCACCCCCGGCCGAGCGGGCAGTGCGGCTCCGGCCTCGCCCAGTGCCTCCAGCCACCCGTCCGACAGGAACGACAGGTCGGCCATCAGCCGGTACCCGCGGTCCCACGCAACCCGGCGAACAGGTCGTCCTCGAGGTCCCCCTCGGCCGGGCTCCCGACGTGGCTGAACTTAGATGGTGCTGGCCACGTCGTCCGGGAGGCCGAACCAGAACGACGATCCCGGGTCGATCTGCGTGGCATGGGCCCGCAGCGCCTGGATCCCCACGTCCCAGTGCTCGGCGACCGGCACCTTCGTGGTCAGCAGGTGGTCACGGGAAGGGCGCTCGAACCACCAGTCGTCGTACGGCGAGTCGATCCCCAGCTCCAGGAACTTGGCGTGCCGGCCGGCGATCCGGGCCCGCGACCACATCGTGTAGTACAGCTTGGATGGCTGCCAGGCTGGACCCGCCTCCGGGTACCGACCGGGATCTCCTGCGGCGTGGAAGGCCGGCACCGTCACGTCGTGCACCTGCACGTGGTCGGGGTGGTCGTACTCGCCCCGGGCGTCCGGGTAGGTGACGATGACCTGGGGTCGGACCCGCCGGATGATCGCCACCAGGCGACCGATGGCCTCGTCCGGGTCGGCGTTGGCGAACGCCCCCGGGTGGGCGTTGGCTTCCGACTCCTTCATTCCGGAGTCCCTGTAGCCGAGCATCACGACCTCGTCGTATCCGATGATCGCCGCTGCCCGGGCCAACTCGGACTCCCGGACCGCAGCCAGGTCGCCACGGACGTCGGGCCGGTCCATCTCCGGGTTCAGGATGTCGCCCGCCTCGCCGCCGGTGCAGCACACCAGCACGCAGTGCACTCCCTGGGCGTTCAGGCAGGCGACCGTCGCCGCTCCCTTCGAGGCCTCGTCGTCCGGGTGGGCGTGGACCGTCAGCAGGCGCAGTGGGGCATCAGGGGAAACTGCTGGCACGATCCGAAACCGTATCCGCATAGCCGGTGGCACCACGTCCGACGCGGACACCATTGCCGACCTCCGTAGTACGTTGGCGATACTGGACGGCGAGCCTCCCGGAAGTGCCGTTCCGACGCGAACCGAGGAGCACGAGCATGGATCCCGAAGTCTGGCGCTGGATCTGGCTGGTGGCGGCCGCCACGTTCGTGGTCGGC